>Ga0302324_100000345_pt1 | contig 124860 bp, 105 predicted proteins | sample Palsa_T0_1_FD_201949 | JGI IMG/M metagenome (GOLD analysis project Ga0302324, IMG submission 201949) | Peat permafrost microbial communities from Stordalen Mire near Abisko, Sweden - Palsa_T0_1 | ecosystem: Environmental > Terrestrial > Soil > Palsa > Peat permafrost | place: Sweden: Abisko... | reverse complement strand
CCGTGACAATAAGAACCAGTGGAAGAAGGGCAATCAGGGCATATGACCGATCGAAAACTCCTGGTGGTGGGTGGCGGTATCAGCGGCATGGCGCTGGCGATCCGGATGCGGGCGCTCGGTTGGTCAGTCGATCTGGTCGAGATCGATCCCCAGTGGCGCGTCTATGGCGCGGGCATCAGCATCACCGCGCCGACCTACCGTGCGGCTCGGCGGCTGGGGATTGCCGAGGAACTGATGGCCCGCGGTTACAGCAGCCACCGGGGTGTACGCATCTGCACGCCCAGTGGCCAGATCGTGGCCGAGATCCCGGCGCACCCGATCGAGCCGGGGCTGCCCACCGGTGGCGGCATCATGCGTCCGGTACTGCATGAGCTTCTCGCCACGCGGACGCGGGCCGCTGGTGTCAACGTGCGCCTGGGCGTGACGCTCGATAGCTACACCGAGGCAAAGGGGCTCGTGCAGGCGCTGACCAGCGACGGTCGCAGCGATGCCTACACGCTCATCGTTGCCGCAGACGGGGCGTACTCAAAGATGCGGGGCCTGGTGTTCCCGCAGGCCCCGCAGCCGCGGTACACGGGGCAATATTGCTGGCGGCTGGTGGCCGCACGTGCCCCTGAGATCGATGGCGTGCATTTCTACATGGCCGGGGCCGTGACAGCTGGTGTCATGCCGACTTCCGAGTCACAGATGTACATGTTCCTGCTGCATCATGTGCCCGAGAAACTTCGGATCGATGAGGCCAGCCAGTGGTTGCGATTGCGCGAGCTGATGGCGCCGTTCTCTGGCCTGATCGGCGCGCTGCGCGATGGCCTGTCAGTGAAGTCCTCGATCATTGTCCGGCCGCTCGAGGCGATCCTGCTGCTGCGCCCGTGGCACCGCGGCCGCGTCCTGCTGATTGGCGATGCCGTGCACGCTACCACGCCGCACCTGGCTTCGGGCGCCGGCATCGCGATTGAGGATGCCCTGGTGCTCAGTGAAGAGCTGGGCGCACCGGTCAGCATCGAGCAGGCGCTGGCGCGTTTTGAGGAACGGCGCTGGGAGCGCTGCCGGCTGGTGGTTGAGAACTCGGTGCAGATCGGGCAGATGGAGCAGACGCATGCCGATCCTGGTGCACTCAAGCGGCTGATGGCTGAATCCGAGGCTGCACTGCGTCTCGACATTTAGGCCACGGTTCGACAATGACGCCTGCTCTCCAGCAGGCGGCATGACTACGTGAGGACGCCGCGACGGCACGGATGGGACCGGGCCAGACGCTTGCCGATCGGGCTTCGGCCTGCCGCCGCGGCGTATCTGATACCAACGGATTCCTCGTCACAGGCTGTGGCTTCAGGGTGTGCTCTTGAGATTGACGTTCAGCGCATAGAGTGCCGGACGAGCCTCGCTCGGTGGCGTCAGCGGCGCCAACATCGCCAGCGCATCCTTCAGATCCTGACGCTGCTCGGCATTCAGGTGTGCTGCTGTCAGACTCAGCAGATCGAGCAAATCGGCCGTCTTGCCACAGTACTTGGCCAGCATCGCGTTTTTCACCACGGCCTGGAAGTAGCCGAGGCGCGCGGCAAAATCACTGTCCGCTGAGTCCTGCGCGTCGGCCGCAGCATCCGTTGGCGGGTGCGCGATCAGCTGGGCATTAGCCTGCCAGCTGTCCTGGTTGGCCGACCAGGTGACGCTGCGCTGAACCTCGAGATGACCGTTCTTGTCAACGAGCTGGATTCTCAGCACCGGTGCGCAATCGCGACACAGATTCAGCTGCTGGGCCGAGTCCGGCACCCAGTAGTCGACGAAGTGTCGGCCGTGATAATTATTCAGACCCTCGCCCAGGTCGATCAGTTGCCCGAGACTCAGCAGCTTGCCATCGAGCACTTCAAAGACTGCTTGCCTGCGTCCATCGGGCCGGTTGCCGATACCGCGCTCCAGATGCACGAACAGGTAAGGCGATCGCCACACGGTCGCGGCACGCACGATCTTTACCGCCTCATCGAGCGAGCTGGCCCGGATGGCAGTCGTCATCAACTGGTCACCGGCGTCCCCATGCACGCTGATCGTGAAAACGTACTGGCCGCTGATCTGGGGCCCAGCCGGATCCTCATGCAGCAGCCGGGCTTCGGCTTTGACGGGACCGGCGCGCAGGCTCCAGCTCTGCGGCGTGCCATCGACATCCGATGATGCGGCTGCTGCAACGGCGCAGGCGAGGCTGCCCGCCACCAGCAGGGCAGCGCTTTGCAGCAGGCTTCTGAGCCGGCAACAGCTTGTCAAAGAGGTGGGTTCAGTGTTCATAATCAACTCCTTCTGGAGGTAGTGCAGCAGTTAAGTGGACGGGCAAGGCGGCGCCGTGGCGCCAGAGGCGCCGCGGAGCTCTGGAACAGGTGTTCGGGCTTGGGGATGCGGCTTCCCGGCCGCATGAACCCGGGAGTTCGGGCGCATCACCGGCAGCGCCACGCGACCCAGGCTCGTACGCACGGCCGCTGCCAGCAGCAGCGTGGCGGCAGGCTTTGAGTGAGTGGATGGCGAGTGCTTCACGGTTGGCTCCGATGGGGCGACCCCTGGGGCGAGCGGTAGTCCGACGCTGGAGCCATGCTTGCAGCTTCCGGATCAGGAAGGACTGACACCGGAACGCGTAGGTGCTAACCCAATCGTGCGCGCGCTTAAGGTTTGCTGACCTCAACTGCTCGACGGGCTTGCGACAAAACTGGGGCAGCCAGTATCCGGGAGCCGTCGTTGCGGTCTTTTTGCGGTCAGCACTTAGCCATCGTCGGGTTAACGAACGCTGACCGGCCGGAGCGGACGCGAAAGCCCGGATCCGCGACAATAGGGGCATCCGCAGGCAGAGCGTTCCGCCATGACCCGTATCGCAATCGTTGAAGATGATCCACCTACCAGCCAGACCTTTGCCACCTGGCTCAAGGAGTACGACGATTCCTTTGAGATCGAGCAGCTTGGTTCGCGCACGGCGGCCGAGGCGGCGATTGCACAGCGCGCTTTTGACCTGGTGGTACTGGACATCCGGCTGGGGAGCGATTCCAACGCGGGCGTGGGTTTGATCCATGATCTCGGCAAGCGCCAGAATTGTCCGGTCATCGTGGTCTCGGGAATGCCGGCCGATATCTATCGCGGCATCATGTATCAGCTCGAAGCCTGGGACTATCTGACCAAACCGGCAGATCAGGCGGCACTGATTGCCGTGGTTCGCAACGCTTTGAAGGAACGGCCCGCGCTGCCACCGCCCGGCACTTCAGGTATCGAATCAGAACTGCCGGCGGGCCTTGATCTGAATCCGCTTGAGAAGAAACATCCGATCTGGCGCGGTCAGCGGCTGGTCTTGCCCATTACGGCGCAGCGTATCCTGTATCAGATCGCGCGCAGCAACGGTCGCCCGGTTTCCTTTAGCGACCTGATCAAGGTGATGCCGTATGCCGGCACCCAGGGCGCCGTCAAAACTCATGTCAGCACAATCCGCACCGCGTTCAAGGCGGTTGACCCGGGCTTCAACAAAATCATCAACGTGCCGCTGGTTGGCTACCTATGGCAGGAGTAGAGGCAGCGGCGCCGCGCACCCGCGGCTGGCGGCGCCTGCATCTGACCTTTCATGTCCTGTTCATCAGCATCCTGCTCGGTCTGGTGCTGCTGGCGCTCTGGACCGACCGGCGCGGCTATGAGCAGGTACGTGAGAATATCGCCGCGCAGGTGCGCTACCGGCTCGATCTGTTTTTGCGGGAGCTCGATACGGTCGATGGTCGCGTAATCCTCGCGAACCTGGATTTTGGCAGCGAAGCGCGGGAGCTGCGCCCCACGCAGGTATCGACGCGCACGCGCGTCATGCGCGCCGCGCTGCCCGATGAATACGTGGTGGGGCGGCCCTGCTACCTTACCTTTCAGTCGGCAGCGCTCGAATCCTTCAGCGCCTGCGCTGCGGTGGATCGCACGATCTCGGCGGTCAGCAATCCCGGCCGCTATTTGTATCTGATTGTGCGCTTCAACAGCGACTCGATTCTGCCGCACCTCTCATCGGGCGCACCGATCAAGACGGGAGACTTCTTCGAACTCGAGATCTTACGTAACGACGGCAGCCAGGCGCGCTGGGTCCTGGTGCTCGATCAGTTCTCGGCTGAAGGCCTGCTCGATGCGCAGGGCTACGCGCGCGCTGAGCGCATTGATCCTGAGTCCTATCAGCTCACCGCCTACCGGGCCGATGCGCAGTGGCAGATCTCTGACAGCGCCGCGCGTCACCCTGACCGTCACATCAAGGGGTCCTTCGTAAGCGCACTGCTGCCTGATCAGGAGCGGATGCTGAGTATTGCAGTCGACATGACCGGCCTCAGCAGCGCTGCCGAACACTGGCCCATTCCGGGCAGCAGCGTGCTGATCCGGCTGGCGCACCTGCGTGGCGATGCCGGCGGCAGCAGCGCTGAACTGCGTGGGGCCAGCTATGCGCAGCGCGGCGAGCAGATTGACGATCTTGCCGGCATACCGTTGGTCTCGGCGCGCTCGCTGTACGCTTCGACCGGCAGCGGAGAGACCGTGCAGCTGCAAAGGAGCAGTAGCTCCGAAGCGCTGTGGAGCGGCCGGTATCCGCTGGCGGCAGGTGCCGGGACGCGGCAGCGATTCTGGTCGGGCTGGCGCGAGCGCTGGCTTGATACGAGTCCCATCGTAGTCACCAGCCGCCTCGCGCCGGTGCTTGGCTACGAGGCGCGGGCGAGCATCCCCGCCGCCAGTGCCATTGCGGTCTGGGACAAGCTTGCACCGCGGCTGGCCTTGAGTTTTCTGGCCATGTTCGCAGCGGTCGCGGTGCTGTACGCCGTGACGATGCGCGCGGTGCTCAGCCGGCTGATGCACCTGGCGGCGGCCGCATCCGCCACCGCTGCTGGAGGCGTGCCGGCTGATCTGCCCTATGGCGCATCGAGCGATGAACTTGGCATTCTCTCGCGCACCTTGAGCGCGCTGATTGGCCAGATCCGCGAGGACGCGCTACGGCATGAACGCGCGACCCAGGAGCGGGTCAAACGCGAATACCAGACGCTGCGGGTCATCGGTCATCATATCCGCAGCCCCATTCAGGCCCTGATGGCGCTGAATCCACCGGCATCGCGCAGCTGGCCGTACATCGATCGGATCAATAAGGCCGTACAGGCGGTCTTCGGCGGCGATGCACTGCGCGATGCGTTCAGCCGCATGTACGGTGAGGCGGTTCGCATCGATCTTGGGGATTTTCTGAGGCAGCTTGCGAGCAATGCGCCGCAGATCGGAATCGAGGCAGTCGCGTTCTCGGCGCCAGATGGCCCGGTGCCGGTAGATGTCGATGATGGTGCGCTCAGTGATGCGATTGTCCAAATCCTCAATAACGCCAACCGTTTTCGAGTGCCAGGCACCGCGATCGGCATGGTGCTCGAGATCGCAGAGAGCAAGGCCATTGTCACAATCGCGAACCGCGGTCCGACAATTCCGCCCGCGCGTCTGGAAGATGTGTTTGAGTTCGGCGTGTCCTTGACGCCAGGTGCCCCCGAGCACCAGGGCCAGGGGCTGTTCGTGGCTCGCGAACTGGTCATGAAGATGCAAGGCAGCATCGTTGCCAGGAATCAGGCCGATGGCGTAGCGATTGAAATCGCCCTCCCGCTGGCCCGTCCCGCGCCCGTGCAGTGAGCTATAAGCTGGGCTAGGCCCAGCCTTTGGGGATCAGATTATGGTGCCGTGCCTCGCGCGCCAGCTGCTCGCGATAGTCCGGATGCGCAATGGAAATCAGGGCGAGTGCCCGCTCGGCAACCGATTTGGCCTTCAGATTGACGATGCCATATTCGGTGACGACGTACATCGTGTCGGTGCGTGGCGTTGTGACAATGTTGCCGGGCGTGAGCGAGAGCACGATACGGCTCTCGCGCCGGCCGTGCTTCTCGTAGGTCGAGCCCAGACACAAAAACGACTTGCCACCGTGTGAGGCGTAAGCACCGCGCACGAACTGCAGCTGGCCACCGGTTCCGCTGACCTGGCGATGTCCACAGGATTCGGAGGCCGCCTGGCCCTGCAGATCCATCTGTGTGGTGTTATTGATCGACACGACCCGGTCGTTGCGCGCGATGTTGTCCGGCAAGTTGGTGTAATCGACCGCGCAGGCTCGTACCCCGGCGTTGCCATCGATCAGTCGGTACAGGCGCTCGGAACCGACCGCAAATGAAAATACGCTGAGGCCGGCATCGAGGCGTTTGGCCGAATTGGTCACGATGCCAGCTTCAATCAGATCGGCGATGCCATCGACCATCATCTCGGTATGGACCCCGAGATTACGCACGTGCGCTTCGCGCAGCAGCGAGCACACGGCGTTGGGCATGCCGCCGATCCCGACCTGCAGACAGGCCCCGTCCTCGATCTCACCGGCAATGAGTCGGGCAACCTCGCGCTCGACGGCACTGACCGGAGCAGCAGTGATGGCCGGGAGCGGTGCGCTGCCACCGTCAATGACGAAATCCACCTCGCTCGCGTGCAGGGCATTGTCGGGACCGGGCACCCGGGGCACGGAAGTGCAGGTTTCCACGATCACGATGCGTGCGCGCTCGGTCATTGCCCGCAGGTAGGTCGTGCTGCAGCCAAAGTTGTAATAGCCATCGGCATCCATCGGGGTCGTCTTGATACAGGCGACGCCAATGGGCTCGATGAAGCGGCGATAATAATCCGGGGTTTCGCCAAAGTTCATTGGCAGGTAGTTACAGCGACCGGCATCGTGCTGCTTGCGATCGTAGGCAGAGAAATGCCAGTTCAGCCACTGGAAGTGCCGTCCCTCAGGATCCACATCGAGCACCGCACGCGGACGCATGGTTAAGGCCGAGCGGATCTTGACGCGCTCCAGATCAGGAGCACGTGCAGCAAGGGCTCGATCGAAGATGTCGGGCTGTGCGTGCCCGAATCCGAAATCGACCCAATCCCCGGAGGTCACCAGCGATGCCGCATGCTCGGCTGAGACAGCCGTCGCTGATTTGCGCTCGCGCACTGATGTCATAACCCGCCCCGTATTGCCCGGTCGGCAGCGCCTTGGCGGTGCGACCCCGTGTTTTTCCGAGCTTAATTCAATTCTGCTCCCCGCCATAGTGAATGCCGCGATGCGAAGGGGGCAATTGGACCCAGGTCGGGGTCCCTGGCGGGCAGCGTCGAGGCCGGGCCGTACCGCCGCTGGCGCGGTCCGGGATACAATGGGGGCATGCCAGCGGTTGCGGCGGCCGCGACCAATTCCGGAGGCTCAAGCCATGAATGCGGATCCTGATCGAGCGGCTGAGGGCTGGGCAGACAATGCCTGGGTGCGGACCGAGCAGGCCGGCGCCATCGTCTACCTGACACTCAATCGCGCCGCCAAATACAACGTGCTATCGGCAGCGATGATGGAGGCTCTTAAGTCCACGCTGGGAGCGATTGGCGCCGACCCTTCGATCCACGTCGTGGTGCTGCGTGCTGAAGGCCGTGCATTTTCCGCCGGGCACGACCTGACCGAGATGGGTGCCGAGGCGGGTGTGGAGGACATGCGCGCACTGTTTGCCTCCTGCAGCGCGCTGATGCTCGTGATCCGGGCACTGCCGCAGCCGGTCATTGCGCAGGTGCAGGGGGTTGCCACCGCGGCCGGCTGCCAGCTGGTAGCCATGTGCGATCTGGCGATCGCCAGCAGCGAGGCGCGGTTTGCGGTCTCCGGGATCAATCTTGGCCTGTTCTGTTCGACCCCGGCGGTGGCGCTCTCGCGCAACCTGCTGCAGAAGCCGGCTCTCGAGATGCTGCTGACGGGCGAATTCATCAGTGCTGAAACGGCCCGCGAATATGGCCTGGTTAATCGCGTGGTCGCCCCCGAGCAGCTCAGTGACGAGGTCGCGAAGCTGGCAGCGACCATAGCAGGCAAATCGCCGGCCGCCATCAGCGCCGGCAAGCGACTCTTTTATCAGCAACGCGAACTGCCGATCGTTGCCGCTTATGCCCAGGCCGGTGAAGTCATGGCCGCCAATGCGGTGCAGAAAGATGCTCGCCGCGGCATCGCCAAATTTACGCGCCGCGGTTGAAGCCGGACGCCTCACTCACGACACACGGATTTTGATGCTTATGAGACAGACATTCAGCGAGAGCACGGATCCTTCATTTGGCGGACGGCACGTGCCGCGTATCCGCGAGGCCATGCAGCGCCAGGGGCTCGATGGCTTCATCGTCCCGCACACCGATGAGTACCAGAACGAGTATCTGCCTGAGGCCAATGAGCGCCTGGCCTGGGCCAGTGGCTTTACCGGCTCGGCCGGCGCCGCCGTGATCCTGCGCGAACGCGCAGCAGTATTTGTCGATGGCCGCTACACGCTCCAGGTGCGCAATCAGGTGGATCAGGCCATCTTCGAGATCTGCAGTCTGATCGAAGGCGGCGTGCCGGCTTACCTTGAAGGGCAGGCCGGAGCGGGGAAGGTCATTGGCTACGATCCACGCCTGCACAGCCCCTCGGAACTCGAGGCCCTGGGCGCGGCGACCCGGCGCGCCGGCGCCACGCTGCGCAGCGTCGATGCCAATCCCCTGGATGAGGCCTGGGGCGGTGAGCGCCCGGCTCAGCCGCGCGCACCGATCGTGCCGCATCCGCTGGCCTATGCCGGCGAGGCCTCGGCAGCCAAGCGGGCTCGTTTGGGTGAGCAGCTGGCAGGAAGTCGTGTCGCGGCCGCGCTACTGACGGCCCCGGCATCGATCGCGTGGCTATTTAATATCCGCGGCGCCGATGTGCGTTGCTCGCCACTGGCGCTGGGCCAGGCACTGCTGTATCGCGACGGTACGGCAGCGCTGCTGGTCGATGGCGCAAAGGTCACGGAGGCGCTTCGCGAGTGGTTGGGAAACCAGGTGCAGGTGCTTGAGCCTAAAGCGCTGGGTGCGCTGTTCGCAAAGCTCAAGGGGCAGCGGGTGCTTCTCGATCCGGTGCAGACCTCGAGCTGGTACTTCGATGCGCTGGCCGCTGGCGGCGCCGAGGTCGTGCGCGGGGAAGATCCGTGCACATTGCCTCGCGCCTGCAAGAACAGCATCGAACTCGAAGGCGCCCGCGCCGCTCACCGGCGCGATGGCGCGGCGCTTACGCGCTGCCTGCACTGGCTGGCGACCGAAGGACAGCAGCAGCTTCCCGATGAGATCGAGGTGGTCAGCCGGCTTGAAGCGTTCCGCGAAGCCACCGGTGTGCTGCGCGATCTGTCATTCGAGACGATTGCCGGGGCCGGCCCCAACGGGGCCGTGGTTCACTATCGCCCCAGCGCCCGCATGAATCGGCGCTGTGAGCCGGGCTCGCTGCTGCTGGTTGATTCCGGGGCCCAGTACTTGGACGGCACCACCGACGTGACGCGTACCGTTGCGATGGGTGAGCCGAGCGGGGAGATGCGCGAGCGATTCACACTGGTGCTCAAGGGACATCTTGCGCTGGCACGCGTGCGCTTTCCGGCCGGGACCAGCGGCTCGGCGCTCGATGTACTGGCCCGCAATGCGCTGTGGGCTCACGGCCTGGACTACGATCACGGCACCGGCCACGGCGTGGGCTCTTATCTTGGTGTCCACGAAGGGCCGCAGCGCATTGCCAAGCCGCCCAATGCGGTGGCACTGCGCGCCGGCATGATCGTTTCGAATGAACCGGGTTACTACAAGGAAGGTGCCTACGGCATTCGCATCGAGAATCTGCAGTTCGTCACCGAGCCATCGATGATCGTTGGCGGTGAGCGGGCGATGCATGGCTTCGAGACCCTCACGCTGGCGCCAATGGACCGGCGCCTGATCGTGGCAGGCATGCTCAGCGCCGAAGAGCGCTCACAACTGGATGCCTACCACGCGCGCACGGCCGCGGCCATCGGGCCGCTGGTTCCTGAGGATGTCCGCCAGTGGCTCAACGGAGCTTGTGCGCCGCTCTGAGGTGCTGACTCGTGCCTGCGGATCAAATCACGCGCTCAGGGGCCGCTTTGCGCCAGCCGCATCGCGGCGGCGCCCTCGGGTTCCGGCGGCGTCAGCAGCTCCGGCACGCCAAGGCGCTGCGCCAGCTTGGAGGCGGGCAATACTGAGCGCGGATTGAGCGGGGTATCGCCGTCACGAATCTCGAAGTGCACGTGCGGCCCGGTCGAATGCCCGGTGCTGCCCAGCAATGCCACCAGTGAGCCCTGCGTCACCTGATCGCCCTGCTTGACCTTCAGTTCGCTGTTGTGTGCGTATAGCGAAGTGCGCATCCGATCGTGGCGGATGACGACCACGTTGCCGTAACCGCGCATGCCATTACCGGCATAAATCACTTCGCCCGCGGCCATGGCGTACACCGGTTCGCCGACATCGGCGGCGATGTCGATACCCTTGTGCATCTTGCCCCAGCGCTCGCCAAATTCGGAACTGACGATGCCGGCTTCGAGCGGCCATTGCAGACCACCGGCGTAGTGTTCAGGAAGTGCCGCGCTCATCGCGGGCGGCGCCGGGCCTGCGGCCGCACCAGGGTGGCTGGCCGGTGCGCTGCCCTTGGCACTGACCCCGGATCGGTGCAGCACATCGAGCACCGCCGATTCGCTGTGTTCCCCGGCATCATAAAAGGTCTTGAGCGTTTCCTTCTCGGCCAGGTAGTGCTGCATGCGGACCAGGGCCTTGGCGGCCCGGTCGGAGGCGATCTTCAGTGCCTTGCCGGTCTGGTCAGCGGCCTTGGAGGTCGCATCGGAGGCCTTGCTGACCCACTCCTGCTGCTGTGGCGTCGTGGTGCAGCCGACCAAGGCGATCAGCAAGGCCGTGGGTCCGATTTGCCAGCGATGGGCGGGCATAGGTGCGCTCCAGCCGTAACAAAAAACAGGTGCCGAGAGGTCAGTGGGCAGATTAATCTAGCACGCAGGGGAAGCGGTCACCAACCGATGCACCGGGCGCGTTGCCGGTGCGCCAGAGAGGGGAGAGGCACATGGAGTCGACTTCTAAGGCGGCAGTCCAACTGGAGCCCGAAGCAGTGTCCGATGAGCCCAGGGAGTTGCCGGAGTGGCTGAACCTGGCGGCCGTCGTGCTCGTTTTTGTCGGCTGGTTCCTGCTCGATACGCTCTCCACCTCGATCGGCGTCATCGGGCTCGATTTCCAGTTCTTCGACATGGCGGCAATCATAGACCAGCCGGCGCGCCTGTTCACCGGGATTGGCAGTAACGCCGGTTTGCTGACAATACCCTTCGGCGTGCTGAGCTTGGCGGTTCTGGCTGCCACGCTGGCACCGTATGTATCGGGCAGCCGGCTGGCGCGCCTGGCACGCATCGCGCCTCTGCTGCTGATGCTCGTGTGCGGCGGTATCCTCTATCACGAGACTTCGCAGGACACTTTCACCGCGGCTCAGAACGCCGGCGATGTGACCAATGCGCTGGTGAATCTGGCCAACGTCATGGCGCGCCATAGCGTCGGCGTTGCGGCCCGGCACATCGGCATCGGTGCCGGAGCCTGGGTCGCCGCGCTCGGCGCACTCTATCTTGCTTACACCGGCCTGCGACGCTAGGGCATTTGCCGGCTGGCACCGAGCCGACTAGACTCAACCCCAAGAGACCACACCTAAAGATAGGTCCGTTATGCAGGATTTGAAAAAACGCCTGTCACGCGAATTGCACCACAAGCGCCTGGGTGAATCGACCGGAGCCATTGCGAGTCTTGCCGGGGCCTTCTCGGTCATCGTCGGGTATCTGGCCGCGCGCGCCACGCCCACGGGCCTGTCCGGTTTTGCGATGGCCCTGCACCTGACCCATAAGCCGCTGTTGTTGCGCCTGGCGCCGGTCATCGCCGGGGTGGCCGTTGCAATCGCCACCGCCGCCGGATTGTTTCGCTTCTACACCTGGTGGGTCGAGCGTCGCAAGACTGGCGGGGACGATATTTCCTAAGCCCGCCGGGGCTTTCGATCAGGCCATGCCGCCGTTGACAGAGAGGATCTGTCCGGTGATGTAGCCCGCCGATTCTGAGGCCAGATAGCCGACCAGTCCTGCCACTTCCTCCGGCCGTCCGGCGCGGTTCATCGGTACAAGGCTCTTAATGGTCGCGCTGTCAAACAACCCGTGCGTCATGCTGGTATCGATCAGGCCCGGCGCCACGGCGTTGACGGTAATGCCGCGCGTGGCGGTTTCCAGGGCCAAGGCGCGCGTCGCGGCATGCAGTGCACCCTTGGCCGCCGCGTAGTTGACCTGGCCGCGATTGCCAATCAAGCCGGCGACCGAGGTGATCGTGATGATGCGGCCCCAGCGGGTGCGGATCATCGGCAGTGACAGCGGTTGCACCACGTTATAGAAGCCATGCAGGCTGACATCGATCACGCGATGCCACTGCTGCGGACTCATGCCCGGAAAGGCGGCGTCATCGTGAACGCCGGCATTGTGGACGATGATCTGGATCGGGCCGCGCACCAGCAGCGCCTCGACCGCGCTGCGGCTGGCAGCGTTGTCGCTGGCATCGAAGGAGAGGGCCTCGGCCGAGGCGCCGCCTGCTAGCAATTCGGCCACCAGGCCCTGCGCAACCGCAAGATTGGCGTGCGCGTGCACGTAGATGTGATGACCGGCAGCCGCAAGCTCGCGGCAGATCGCAGCACCGATGGCGCCGCTTCCGCCGGTGACCAGCGCCGATTTACCGCTTGCTCTCAACTTACTCCTCCGCCGCGGCCCACGGCGGCGCTGCTGTGTTTGAGTACGATGCTGCCGCGCCCGCTGACCAGCGGCCGCGAGCCGCTACTGACTGTGAATTCAAACATGCAGATATTTGCATCGGCCCCGGTGTTGCGCACGCTGACGATCAGATCCTCGCCCAGTTCATCAAGGTGCGTGAGTTCAAGCGACACGTCGCGGACGCTGGCCAGCATGCCGAACGTCGCACCACCCGCAGCGGGGCCGCCGTACAGGGCACCGTAGATCGCCGCCGCCTGCGCAGCGTACTCGATTGCGCACAGTGCGTGCAGCCGGCCGGCGCTGCGTAGTGGATTGAGCATCGAGCGGTGGGAACTTGCGCGGCAAAGAATCTCCTCCGGGCTATGCGCCAGCACCTCATCAAGCAGGCACATCTGCCCCTGGTGCGGAATGTGGGCAGCGATCCAGGTGTGATCTAGGCGCATGGCTTCAGCTGAACTTCAAGCGCCAGAGGACTCAGGTATTCGATCTGGCAACTTGCGGCGCCACCTTGCGCCACGCGCGCCAGCAGCGGCAGCGCACGCGCTGCTGGAATCTTCTGGCGCAGGTTTTCGAGTTCCGGATCCGCCATCGACTCGGGCTCGGCTTGCCGGAGCGCGGCGCTTAAGATCGCCAGGCTGTGTGCGCCGCTGTCACGGCGCAGCAGCAGCCCGACCGCCAGGCTGTCCGTAATTGGTCGCTTCTCGTACAACGGTGTCGGGTAGTTCAGATCGTAACTGACCAGCAGCACTTCCGGGCAACCGCTCGAGACTTGCACCAGCGCTTCGAGCAGGCCAGCGGCAAAACTGGCGTCATAAGCACACACGACTGTCGAGGGAGCCATATCGCGGGTCGCGATGCCCCAATATCCGGCCGCTACGTTATGCACCGAATTGTGAAAGCGTGTCGGCGAGAGTTGTCGGTCCGCGGAGGCGAGCGTCTGGCAAATTTCATGGCAGTTATTGCTATCGCCACCCGAAGAGCTATAGACGGTGGCCAGCGTGCTCAGATCGCAGCCAGTGCCGGCCGTGGCCTGATAGCCGGCGGCCAGCGCCAGGTTCACAATCCGTCCGGTGCGACGGCGCTCCGCCGGGGGCAGCGTTGCTGGCGGAGGAATCAGCGTCGGCGCCGTGTGGTAGGGCTCGGCGCCGCGCAGAATGGAGCGCAGCTGGGTCCAGGTGCTGATGCCGGGCCCGATAAATGCCACACCATCGAGCGCGGCGGTCAGCGGCTGCGTATGAGCTGTCGTGTTCACGGCAGCGCTCCAAAGACCAGACTGCAATTGGAGCCGCCGAATCCAAAGGAATTGCTGAGCACGAGCCGCGGCGCTACCGGCTCATTGCGTCGCAGGTAGGTAATGGCACAGCCCGGATCCAGCTGCTGGCAGTTCACGCCGCCTGGCATGAACTTGTGCTGAATGGCCAGTGCACAGATCAGCGCCTCGAGCGCACCAGCCGCGCCGAGCGTGTGCCCAGTGGCGCCCTTGGTCGAGCTGCAGCGTGTGGCGCTGCCAAAAACCGCAGCGACCGCACGGCCTTCGGCTTTGTCGTTGCTGACGGTGCCGGTGCCGTGCAGGTTGATGTAATCAATTGCGGAGGGTTCCACTCCAGCCGCTGCGAGCGCCGCCTGCATGGCCATGCGAGCGCCCAGGCCCTCCGGGTGCGGCGTCGAGAGGTGATAGGCATCACTCGACTCGCCAGCCCCAAGCAGTGCGACGCCGGTGTGCGTGCCCTGATCGGCATCGGCATCCAGCAACACAAAGGCGGCGGCCTCCCCGACTGAAATGCCATCGCGGTGGACATCATATGGGCGACAGGGTGTGCTTGAGGTCAGTTGCAGCGAATGAAACCCGTAGAGCGTCGTCAGGCACAGCGAGTCCACGCCGCCAACGATCGCTGCATCAATGAGCCCCACGCGAATCATGCGGGCGGCCATGCCGAAGACCTTGGCACTGGACGAGCAGGCGGTTGAGACGATTGCCGCTGGGCCTTCTAGCCCCAGCAGTTCACGGGTAAAGGCGGCAACCGAATAAAAATTGTGCGAGCCGGCGTAGTTGAGTGAAGCCGGCAATAGGCCGCTCACCGGATCGCGCGAGCGATAGGCGATTTCGGTCTCGAGCATGCCTGAGGTGCTGGTGCCGAGAAACACCCCGACCCGTCCGGCGCCATAGCGCTGCACGCTACCGGCGACTGCCTCGCGGAAACCATCCTGCGACAGGCCCAGTTGTGCCAGACGGTTATTGCGGCTCTCGAAGTGAGCCATCGCTGCCGGCAGTCGCTCGCGATCGATGCCGGCCGTCTCACCCACGTAGGTGTCAAGCTGGACTGTTTCGAAGTCACAGCGACGCAGGGCGCAGCGCTGCGCGAGCAGGGCATCGGCGTGCGCCTGCAGACCACTGCCAAGGCAGCTGGCCGCGCTCATCGAGCGAAGCACGATTGGCCTCATGCGCGCTCATCAAAGGCCACCAGGATCGCGGCGTACGGCTCATCGCCGGGTGGAGTCAGCTTGGGCGTCCGCGGGACATCACGTCGATCGGTGTGATTGGGAGGCGCGGCGCGTAATCTGGGCATGGGTTCTGGTGCGTCGTGTCGACTCGTGACGGTCAGGATAATGGATGCGGCAGGGCGGGTCTAGGCAAGTCCCGCCGGCGCTTGGCCGTGCAGCCGCCGCTACTCGCGGTTAGGGGCGAGCGCACGCTCAATCGAAGGCCGTTTGCAGCGTAACCACCGACAGGCCGCACTCTGCGATCTTCGAGAGCAGCGCCGGCAACACTTTGAGTATGACCGGGGTGCCATCCACACAGTGCGCCGCGTGCCCATCATGCAGCAGCAGGATATCCCCAGCACGCAGATTTGAAAGCAGCCGCTCGAGGATCTGCGCCGGCTCGGTCCTTACCGTATCAAATCCACGGCGCGTCCAAGACACCAGCCGCAGGCGCTGGCGGATCAGCACCCATTCGAGCAAGGGATTACGCAGTCCGGCCGGCGCTCGAAAGAAGCGCGGCGTGGTTCCGGTCACTTGCCCGATGGTGTGCTGAGCCGCGGCGATTTCACGGCTCAATCCACCGACGCCCAGCAGCGAGAAGTACCAGCGATGGTGTTGGGTATGATTCTCGATGGAATGACCACGCTGCAGAATCTCCCGGGCGAGCTCTGGATATTCGCTCACTTGTACGCCGACACAGAAGAAGGTGGCCTTGCCACCGAACTGCTCCAGTATCTCGAGTACCTTGGGAGTGACGATCGGATCCGGACCATCATCGATAGTCAGCGCAATGCGGCCGGCGCTGGCAGCCGCGGGCGGCAGGCGCGTGGTGTTGGCATCCATCCAAGTACTGCGCGGCCACAGCGACAGCCCGACCAGCACCGCGTGGTTGGCGATGATGATCAGCAGCGCCAGCAGCCAACGCTCCGGATACAGCAGCAATCCAATCAGCACCAGCAGGTGTACGAGGGCGCTCAGTCCGATCAGCGGCCGTGAGAGCCATCTTGCCAGAATTTGGCGCGCCGGCATCAAAGCTGGCGCAGGCGTCTCATTCTTGCCGCGGCCGTTCATGAGGCGGCGACCCGGTCGGCGAGCAGCCGGGGCAGGAAGTTTTTCCACAGCTGCAGCCAGACGGGCCATTCGTGTGCCCCTGGCACCTCATCGACCAGTGCTGGTGGCAGCGAACGGGCCAGCAAGCGGTGCGCAACTGCAAAGCGGTCGGCGGTGCCGAATCCCAGCCGCAAGGGCGGTGATCCGGCAGGCCGCTGACGGATGAAGCGCCAGATACGGCGCTCTTCGGCAAGCTCCGGCGGCTCCGCTTGCTCGTTGGCCGGAGCGCTAAGGTGATGCTCGAGGTCGCTGAAGATCATGCGATTTCCAAGATAGGGCGCCAGCAGCAGCAGGCCATCGCAGGCCTCAGGGTGACGCTCAGCGTACAGCAGCGCAAGAAAGCCGCCGAGTGAGATGCCGCCGAGCCACAACTGGCTGCACCCGGCAGCGCGTGCTTCAGGAACCAGATCCGCATGGAGCGCGCCGAGCACCGAGCGATCGGTCAGGTGATTGAGCTCCAGATCCACGAGCTGCAGGTCCACGGCAAGCTGCGCCTCGCGCACCGCGAGGGCGAAGCCGGCGCTGATCAGATCCGCCGCGCCCTGGTAAGCGCCGGGCATCAGTATCACGCGCGTACGCGCGTGACGCCCGGGCTCGGCAAGCAGCAAAGTGGCGCGCACGCTAGCCTTGCTCCAGCACAGTTGCAGCTTGCGGTGCCAGCATCGCTGAAAAAAGGAGTGCCAGCAGCGCCCCGGGCGCGACGGTGGCGCCGAGGGCCTGGAGCACCGGAACCGCTGAGGTGGCGAGCACGCCAAATCCGATGACTGTCGTGAGGTTTGCCAGCAGCAAGGAGGCCAGGACCCGGCTATCCCCGTCGCCCTTGGCATCGAGGGCGCGCCGATCGAAGAACAGTGCGTAATTCGAGCCCACGGCGAAGATCAGCAGCAATCCAATCAGATGCAGTATCGTCATGGGCCGCCCCTGCAGCGCGAATATCGCGGCGACCACCAGCGCTGCAAGCGCCAGGGGCAGCAGGATGCGCACCGTGCGCACAGCAGAGCGCAGCGTGATCAGCAGCAGCAGGCTGATGGCGGCCAGCCCGATGCAGGAGAGGCGGATGGCGCCGCTCAGATACTGGTGATAGAGCCCATCGGATCCGCTCTTCAGATCGAGGACGCTGACCCTCACACCGCCTATCCCGATATCGCTCAGCTTCGATGCGATCGAATCGGCATCAATATGCTGCGCCTGCGGGCCGCTGGTGGCCGAGCGCAGCGGAATCAGTGCGCTCCAGCGCCCGCCCAGCTGCACCAATAGTGCATCGAGGCCGGTGGCGAGGCTCGTACCCTGCAGATCAGCGCGCCCCAGCAGCGGGGCCTGGCGCGCCGCGGCTACGTCCTCGAGGAATGGGGCCAGACGCTTGGGCCGCAACCCGGCTGCCCGCGCCGCGCTGGCCACGCGCGCTTGCAGCGTCGTGCCATCGGGCAGGCTGGCCTGGCGTGCCCGTTGAAGTGCCGCGCTTGGCAAGAAGCGGCTTGGGCTTTCGTAGCCGGCAATGCTGCCTGCGCCGATCAGCGGGTCGAGTCGGGCGCCCACGGCCTCGGCGCCCTGCAAGGCCGCTTCGGCACTGGCGCCATCAACAACAATCAGGTCGCCTACATCGGGCGCGCCCAGGTCCGCACGCAGGCTGCCATCCAGCTGCTGCTCGCTCATGGGTACCGGGCTCAGGGCGCTCAGTTCCTGGCTCCACAGTGGCGCGCGATGCAGCGCCAGTACCAGCACACTGGCCAGTGCGATGAGCCACAAGGCGGCACGCAGCCGACGCAGTGGCTGCAGACAGCCCGCGATGCGCCCGGCGAGCACCTCGGGTATGCGCAGCCGCGCACTTGCCGGCAGCAGCGCGGGCAGCACAAAGCGCGTCACTAGCGCGGCGCCGATCAGACCGGCCACTGAATAAAGACCCAGTTGCGCGAGACCGGGGAATTGCGAGGGCAAGAGCGCGGCAAAGCCGCACACCGAGGTCAGCATGCCCAGTCGCACCGTGGGCCAGCGTGATTGCTGCCAGTTGCTCGCATCGCTCGCGTGCTCGCCGCGGTGTGCGGACTGGACGAACAGGTAGACTGAGTAGTCCACCGCTTCGCCAATCAGCGTCACGCCAAAGCCCAGCGTGATGCCAAAAACCGCATCAAACCCGAGCGCCACCGCGGCCACGCCGGCGACCGCGCCGCTGAGCACGGGCAGGAAGCCCAGCGCCAGCAGCATCAGCGAGCGATAAACCGCCAGCAGCAGCGTGCCAATGAGCACGGTGCTCAGAATCGAGAGGCGCAGCACTTCATGCTGGATGTTGCGCCGGGCTTCGGCCGCAAACACCCCGGGACCACTGAGCAGCAGCCGTGCGCCAGTCGCGGCAACTGCCGATCGGGAGGTAATGGCGCTGAAGGCAGCCTCGATCGTGCGGATGGCGGCCTGCTGGCCGTCGGTATCGGATCCGGATGCGCTGGTGCGCGCCATCAGCAGCGCGCGCGCTCCGTCGGCTGATACCCATACGCCTTGATAAGTCCTGGCGGCATTGCTCGTGTCGAGAGAATCGAGCAGCTGCTCGGTTTCTCCGGTGGGATCGTGCGTGAGCAGCTCAGCGCCAAAATCACCCAGGCTTGGCCCGAGCTCACTCAGCGTGTTGCTGAATGCTGCGCCCAGCCCATCGGCCGTGAAGCGCTCCGGCGTCACCGCGGGACTGAGCAGGTAGCGCTGCTTGAACAGCAGCTCCCGATCCCGCGCAAAAGCTGCGGCTTCACCGTTGGCAACCATAGAAAAGGCGGCCTCGCCAGTCAGACGCTGCGCCAGTTCGTGCGAGAGCCGCGCACGAGTGTCGGGATCAGCGCCCTCGATGGAAAGCAGCATGAGCTGGGAGGTCGGGCCATCGCGCAGCAGCTGCACCAGCAGTGCCTGCTTCGGATCCGGGCGCGCAGGCAGAAAGGCTGACAGATCCGCCGAGTAGTGAGCGCGCGCGATCACCCAGCTGGCCGCCAATATCGCCAGCAGCCACAGCAGCACCGGCAGGCGCGGGGCTCGCTTCATCCGGGCGGCATAGCGGCGAGGGCGATGCTGGTGCGATCGCCATTGCCCTGTTCCAGCGTCACGTTCTCGAGTGCATCGTCATGGCCACGAAGCACAATCCGGGTGAAGCCCGCATCGCTTGCGCCAGCGAGCGGAGCGAGTCGCAGTTCCCAATCGCCCGATGCCGGCGTGAGGCTCACCTGGAAGCGCTGCTCGAGAGCGGCGCGATTGCCGCTAAGTGTGGCGCGAATCCCCTCGAGCAGCGGGCTGAGTTTGGGATACTGGCTCAGGCGGATGGAACTGCGATGATGGCCGCGGATGATGGTCACGACATCGCCTTCGACGATCAGATCCTCGGGCACCGGAGCCAGAGTCTGCTTCTCAAGCCGGTCAGGCGCATCGAAGCGCAGCACCCCTTCAGAGTGCAGCGCGTGGGTCAGCAACTGGGAGCGCGTCTCCTCCGAGAATTTCACCTCCCCATGAGGGTGTTGCGCCAGGGCCGCGAGAATCACATCGAGTGGATCCGCTGCGGCCCTCACCATGGCCATTGGACTCCATAGCGACAGCAGGCACAGCACGAGGCGCAAGCGGCACCCTCCGGTACGGAGCCCGACAGAATCGCCGGCTGCGCTGCGGCTCACGGTAAAGCTAGCCACGGGCTGAGGGGCCTTGCTCTTGCCAGAAATCAAAGAAGTTGAACCAGTTGTAGGGATAGCGCCGACAGTACTGCTCGAGCAGCGCCGCATAACGCTCGATGGCCGCGACGACGGCCGCATCGCGCGATGGCGCGCCGATCTCAGAGAAATCGGCTACTTCATCAATGACCACTCGGTAGCGGTTGGCGCCGCAGTAAATGCCGGCGACAAACAGCACGCGCCGACGCAGCAGTGCGGCTGCGCGCCAGGGACCCACGGGAAACGGCGCCGGTGAACCCAGGAAACTCACCCTGATCCGTGCTTCGGCGCCGAAGGTGCGATCAGCGAGCATGCCGACAAAGGCACCTTCGCCCAGTCTGGCACGGATTCTGAGCATGGCATCAATGGTACCGAGCGGAATGATCTCGGGCTGAGCGCGCGGGTTGATGGCCTCCAGCACGCCGCTGATCTTGCGCGCGTTCTGGTCATACATCGCCACGACCACCTCGACTCCGGATACTCTGCGCCCGAAGGAGCGCATAACCTCGAAGCTGCCCAGATGCGCTCCGATCAGAAAGCACCCGGTGCCTTCGGCCAGTGCCTGCTCGAGGACAGGCGTCGCGCCGACTTGGATGTCGAAGAGCCCGAAGCGGTCATTGAGCAGATACACACGATCGTGGATCATCGTTGAGAAGGCGAGCAGCTGCCGGAATCGGTCGCGGGCCCGGGGCGCGCGTCCCAGTACGCGGCGCAGGTAGGCCCTGCTGTGATGCGCGGCGGTGGGCGAGAACAGAAAGTAGTAGAGCACGATGATGTAGAGCACGCCGCGCCCGGCGCGCCGGCCCAGCTTCAGCGATACCCAGGCCATTGCCCGTAGCAGCGCCAGGCTGCCACGTTCGGGCTGACGCGCCCAGGTTCCCTGAGGTTTGAGTTCCTCGGGTCTTTCGGCGGTCTCAGTCATCACGCGCCTTATCGCCCGGATCAACGCCATGTTCAAGTCGCGCCTCAGCCACGAGCGCGCCGGACGCGCTGAGCCTGAGCTGGCTGTGGCGCGCATCACGCGCCTGCAGCTCCACGTCCACCAGCTCACCGGGATGGACCGGGCGCAGGAATTTGACGCTCTGTATCCGCACGCAGCTGAGCGGTGCGGCAGCCTGCTCGCCGAGGCGCTCGAGCGCCTCGGCGAGCAACAGGACGCCGGGCACGATCGGCGTTCCCGGGAAATGACCTGCAAATGCCGGATGGTCTTCGGCAAAGACGATTTGTGCCGTCCTGCTCATCCGAAGGAACTCGCGCCGCTGTCTGGGTGCGTCAGCAGCGCCCGCAGCACCTGCAGTGGCAATTTGCCGCTGCTGGTGCGTGGCAGTGCCTTGAGCATCAGCAGCGGTCGGGGCAGGAACACCGGATCAACGCGCTCGCGCAGGTAATTGAATATAGTGGCCGCATCCAGCCCCGGAGCCACGACCGCGGCACTCAAGCGCACGACGCGTGAATCGCGCGCTTCATCCTGCTCAGGCAGGAAGAATGCACCATCCCGTACGCCCGGAATCGCCAGCAACTGGTGATTGAGATAGGCGATGGAGTTGCGCTTGCCGGCGATGTTCACGACATCCTGCAGACGGGCGCCGAGCTGGAAATGCTGCGCGTCAATCAGCTCGATGTGATCGCCCAGCGCTGTGGGTACCTCCACGTGGCCACCGACTGCCCAGGTGCTGTCACCGCGCTGCTCAAGTCTTACCTCATCCCACAGCTGCCAGGCCACCTCCTGAGCGGGTCGGCGCGAAGCGATCTGACCGGTCTCGGTCGAACCGTAGATCTCAAGCAGGGGAACACCCAGGCGCGATTCAACGTCCCGAGCCAGCTGCTGATCCAGCGGCGCCGTGGCCGAGAGCACCAGTGCCAGTGGCGGTACCGGTGCTGCCGAGGCCAGCAGCGCGCGCAGATGCACCGGCGTCGATACCAGAATACGCGGCTGGGGAATCATCGCCAGGGAACTGCAGATATCGGCTGGGAAGAACGGGTGCGCGGCGCACAGCGTCGCACCGCTGTGCATTGCGAGCAGTACCGAAGTCTCCAGTCCGTACATGTGTTGCGCCGGTACAGTTGCCAGCAGCGTGGCCGGACGCTCGCGCTCCAGGGCAATACGTGCTGCTTCGATCCCTACGCACTGCGCCAGCAGACCCCAGTGCTTGCGGTGCGCCACCGGGACTCCGGTGGTGCCGGAGGTGAAGACCTCGGCGATCGCCTGGCTGGCCGCAATATTGGGCGGCGGCCAGTGCTCGGGCGATCCCGAGATCAGCTCGGAGTAGCGAAGTTGCGGCAAGTCGATCGGGCAGTCTTCAGCGTCTGTCAGACAGACCGCACCGGCATCGGTAGTGCGCAGAAAGCGGATGACTTCAGGTGTATGCGTTGGCGGCAGCAGGCTTCTGGTACCGGCGATGATTGCTGCGGCCAGACCGACTGCAAAGTGGTATCGATCGGCGCAGGCGTTGAGCAGCGGGACCCGGGGCAGGAGCGCTGCCAGCTGCATGGCCTGCCCGAGGAATTGGGCTGCGCTTACCGGTTGGCCCTGGCGATAGGCAAAAATAGCATCGGGCCGCGGGTGCGCGATCAGTGGGATGAGCTCAGGCACGGCGGCGTCAGGAATCGGAGGCCTGGGCGCAAACACACTGCACACGCATGCGGTGGTACGGGCCGCGCGTCACTTCGGACGTCTGTGCGGCGCGGGCGCGTTCCTTTCCACATAGTCTGCGAGGCTGCGCAGCGAGCGGAAGATCTGATGATTCTCCTGGCTGTCAGCCTTCAGCTGCAGGTCGTAGCGCTTGGCGACGACAACGGCAATTTCGAGGATATCGATCGAATCAAGCCCGAGGCCTTCTCTATAAAGCGGCGCGTCCGGATCAATCTGATCGGGACTGATCTCCAGATTGAGCGCAGTCGTGATCAGTGCTGCCAGCTCCTGCAGTATTGCACCGCTGTCCGCAGTCTTCGGTGCAACGCGTGGACGTGCTGCTTCATCTACATCTGCCATCGAGGCCTTCCTTTAGTCGTGATCATGGCGCCCTTCCGCGGAGCCTCGCGGGCCTGCGACTGTGCTTCTGCCCTTCCTGAGCCCAGGAGCTGCGTTCCTTATACTTCCCTATGCCGCGCCACCCATCATAGTGTGCTCGGGGGTGTCTGCGCCGGCCGGGGGATTATAACGATCAAGCCGCGATCTGTAACCCTCTAGCGCGGGAGAAATTCCATAAAAATCAGCGCTCAATAAGACGGCGCGAGCGGTTGCCGCAGGGCGGCAGCCGGGGCTCTGAATGAGGCACTCTGGTATTTGCTGGGGCGCTGCCCGTAGGATCTGCATTCGCCTATGCAAGCCCCGCATCCGCCGCTCAAGCGGTACTACCAGACCGAGCAGGAGCGTACCGCCTGGGTGCGCGGCATATTCAGTCGCACGGCCGGCGACTACGAGCGCATCGAATCGGCCATGGCCTTTGGCAGCGGCCCCTGGTATCGGCGTGCCGCCTTGCGTCGAAGCGGTCTGATGCACGGCATGCGCGTGGTGGATGTTGGGGTCGGCACAGGTCTGGTCGCGCGCGAAGCGCTGGCCATCGTCGGAGACCCGGCGCTTGTGACCGGAGTGGATCCGAGTCCGGGCATGCTCGCCAACGCCAGGCTCCCCTCCGGGGTCAGACTGCTCGCCGGAGCTGCCGAGGCGATTCCGGTGCCCGATGGCGCGGCCGACTTTATCAGCATGGGTTACGCACTGCGGCACATCGCCGATCTGAGGGCGGCCTACGCCGAGTTTTTCCGTGTGCTGCCGAGCGGCGGCCGCTTGTGCATCCTCGAGATCACATTGCCGCGCCACGCGCTGGCGCGGGCGATTTTGCGCGCCTACATGCGCGGCATCGTGCCGGCCGTGGCACGGCTGCTGGCCCGTCACAGCGAGATGCCCGAGCTGATGCGATATTACTGGGACACCATTGAAGCCTGCGTGCCGCCCCAGGCGGTCATCGAGGGGATCCGCGCGGCGGGTTTTGTTGAGGTCTCGCGCCACATCGAATTGGGTATCTTCAGCGAATACCGCGCCCGCAAGCCCTAGGACACCTGGTCCTGCGCGCGCGCGGCGCGCCGTGCCAGCAGCAGCGGCAGGCGCAGCAGGAAGCCGCAAAAGAGCCGCAGGTGCATCCAGCTGAGTAAGACATTGTCGCGCCCATAACGGAAGTGGGAGACACCGCCTTCATCGGCCCGGAAGTAGCTGACGGGGGCCGGGATATTAATCGCCGGCACGCCGCGCCACGAGAGGCGCACGGCAGCCTCCACGTCGAAGTCAAAGCGGCGCATCCAGGGTTGCCAGCGCATGAGTCGCATCAGAGGAGCGATCGGGTAGACGCGAAAGCCGAACAGCGAGTCATGGATGCCCGCCCACAACGTCTCGAGGTTAGCCCACCAGTTGGAGATGCGCCGGCCCTTGACGCGAACGCTCGGTGCGCTGCTGTCAAAGCGCGGTTCGCCAAGAATCATCGCCTCCGGATGCGCGGCCGAGGCCGCCATGAACTGCGGGATCATCTCGGCCGGGTGCTGGCCGTCTGAATCAAGGGTCAGGATATGCGTGAATCCGGCCTGGGCGGCGTGGCGCAGGCCATGGAGTACCGCGGCACCTTTGCCACGGTTGCGCGACAACCGCAGCACGCGCAGCGTCGGATCCGTACTTGCCAGTTCAGCCAGTTGCTCGGCGGTGCCGTCGTTGCTGCCATCCACGACCACCCAGACCGGAGCCCAACAGGCGCGGGCGGCCGCAAGGGTACGGAAAACCAGTGGCCCCGGGTTGTAGCTCGGGATCAGCACCAGGTGGGTCGATGACAACGCGGGCATGGAGCGCCAAGTCTAACCGAGTCGCTCGCCTTGGCGCTCCGTCTGCCAGCCGCGTTGCAGAGACTGGGCCAGCTCTTGAGAGAAATAAACTTCCAGCGCGCGGGTGAAGGCACGCGCGTCGGCGGGGGGATCGAAGCGCCGACCAAGGCGGACCTTGAAGGTGATCGGAAACTGTGGCAGCCGGAACAGCGGCCAGCCCTTGCTCAGGTAGGGCGAGTCGGTCTCTATGATCAGCGTCTGGACGGGCACCTGCGCGTGCTTGGATATGGCCGCAACCGAGAGGTGAAAATCGTTAATCGGGAAGCGCACGCTGCGCGTGCCTTCCGGAAACAGCAGCAGCACGCCACCGTCCTTGAGTGCAGCGACAGCCGCTTCGATCATGCGTCGCGGCGGCTCATTGGCAATATAGCGGGCCAGGCGCGATCCCGCGCCCAGAAAAATGTTGCGCATCAACTGCGCCTTCATGACACAAACGATGTTCGTGTGGCAGCTCGCCAGCAGCACGGCATCGATCATCTGCGGATGATTGGGCGCAAAAATCAGGCCCGACTCATGTCGCAGCGTCTCGACTTCACCCAGCTCCAGACGGAAAGCGCCGATCGCGGTAATAATCAGGCGATAGAGGTAGAAGCCGCGACTGATACCGGCGCGCCCAAAAGCCGCGCCGCTACGTGCTGATAGCACGAAGTAGGCTGGCAGTGCGATGACTGACCAGGCCAGGCAGATCAGGCCGAGGGACGCGAGCCCGATGTATCCAATCAGGTAGCGGCGCACCGCGCCGAGCGGGCCGGACATTGGCCTCATGGCGCTACTCGTTGGCCTCGACCATTCGCGAAGATTTACTGATCATCCACGCAAAGCCGACGCCGGCGGCGAGGTCCTGGCGCCGCTGCACCAGCGGGCTGTCAACGAAGGTGGCACCCTCCAGGTTCAGATAGCGCGCGAAGGCCCCAACCCAGAATCGCGGGTAGCGTCTCGAGATCGCGGCGGTCAGCTCCGAGCCGGCGTAGCCGGCGCTGGCCGCATACTCGGGCCGGTCGGGCGTCGCGTACTCAGGCGCTACCGAGTAGAAGTACTGGTTGTAGCCGCGGGTGGCAAACAAGGGTCCCGCTAACAACCCCACATTCCAGCCATCGCTGCCACCCAGATGCAACAGGTCGACATTGATGTTCGGGGCGAGCGACCAGCCAATGGCCTGCGGCTGGGTGCTCACAGTAACTCCGAGGCGCGCCGGCATGCGCAGGTCCACCGTGACCGAGCGATCGCTCGACCACCACAGGTGCAGATCCAGCGAGGGTCCGGCTTCGAGCACCGCACTCAGGTTCGGCATGCCGGCACGGGCCGGATCGTCGTGGCTGCTGACCGGTACGGAGGCACCAACGCTGATATTCAGCGACACGCGCGGCTGATTGAAAAGAATGCCATGGACCCCGTCCCGGTCAGAGCGCAGGAACTCTCCGCGATAGCGCACGTAGGGCACCGGAATCGGGTAGACGCGCGTCGTGCCAGATCCTGGGTAATCGCTGAATTCTACAACGCCTGCTCCGGCGCCCAGCTCCCACAGCGGTTGCTGATCGGCCAAACTGAGGCACGGCGCCAGCGCTGCGATGACTGGCAGCAACCAGTACTCGCGCTTCAGGCTTCGGGGGATGGCAATTCTTGGGGTCAATCGGGCCTCATCCTCAGTGTGCAGCGGGCCTGGCAGCACCGACGGCCTCGATTTCGACCAGCAGTTCACGTCGGCAGATATCAGCCTTCAAGAAAATGATGGGCGTCTGTGCGCCGAGGAAATTCTCCAGTTCCCGGGAAATCGCCGGCAGATCCGTGGGACGGCGCACGTATACCTTGTACGAGAGCTGCTCGACGCAGTAGTTGTATCCGCCATTTTCGGTCCTGGCGGTCGCCAGCAAGGTATCGATGTTGGTGAGCGTCTCGCGGGTCTGTGCCGCGACATTATCCGGATGTAAGGTTTCATAGCCTACGATGCTGGCGGTTCCGGAAATCAGCAATGGGGCCCCATCGGTCTCCGGCAACTGCGCGGCCCGGGAGAATAGCGGGCTGCGGGGGCCAAACTTGGCCGGGTAGCGGTAGGCGCTGACTTGGCGCGGATTCTCGAAGGTACGCATGGCGCTGGTGCTGGCGATAAAATAGATCACGAGCGGGTTGCCGGCGGCGCTGCCGAGTGCTGAAGCTGCCGGCACACTGTTCCAGCTGTGTTCGGCGCGCTGCTGGAAGCTCTCCTGGCGCGCACTATTGAACTGCCAGTAACGCTCGCCGTCGCCAGCTGCCTGGTTGATCGCTGATACGTAATTCCAGACCCGCACCAGCTGTGGGTAACCCAAGGCATCCAAAGCCTTGAAAATCTCGGCATAGGCGTGCGAGGTCGTGCGCTCCAGCGGGCTTGGGCCACCATGGCCGTTTGATGGCGACCCCGACTCCGGCATGACGATGCAACCGAACAGTAACTGCGAGGTTGCCCGGTAGTGAACCGCGCCGATTTGGCCGCTACGCATCGGACCGGGCGCGCGCCAGATTTCACAAGTGCACGGTTGCTCAGCCAGAGGCGGCAGCGCCACGATGACCGCAGGGACTGGTAACGGCGCACTATTGGCCGGCGGGTGCCCAAACTGGGCCACCCCAAGTACGTTCCCCCACCAGCTGTCGGTACTTGTCGGCAAGTCCTCGTAAGAGCGGAATTCGACGCCAAAGCCTGCGGAACCGATCATTGGTTATGAACCGGAAGTTTGCGAGGTTCCGCCTGGATGTTGCGCCGTCGCTGCCAGGCCGCGCGCAGCGAGCGCCGCAGACTCAGCAGCGAGAAAGTGTAGTAGAGCCCCTTGAACAATCGCAGCGAGGTCCATATGGGCGCATTGCCATAGATGTCGCCTGCGAGTACCGAGAGCAAAGCCTCCTTGACTCGCATGACATTGCGCGGATGCATGAACATATCGCGCATCGCAGGCGTGGTGATTCGATAGATGAACCAGGAAAATACCCGCGGCCCATGGCGCATGGTGCGATCAAACTTCTTCAAGGCTGCGCCAGCCCGCTCAGGCTGGCGCAGGCAGGTGTCGACGGCCTCAGTGCCGGCCTCGGCGCTGTGCATCGCCAGCCACACGCCTGAGGAAAATACCGGATCAATAAACGCATAGGCATCGCCCAGCAGCAGGTAGCAGTCACCGTGGCTGCGGTCTGAGGCATAGGAGTAGTTGCCCGTGGCCTGAACCTCAGTTACGAGCGTCGCATTCTTCAAGCGTGCAGCCAGCGGTGGACACAGGGCAATCGTTTCAGTCAAGAACGACTTCAGGTCGCCGCTGCGGCGCTTGAGGTAGTAGGGCCACACGACGGCGCCAACGCTGGTAGCACCGTCAGCGAGCGGTATGAACCAGAACCAGCCGTGATCAAACCAATAAAGAGAAATGTTGCCGGCGCGTCTGCCCTCATAACGCTCGGCGCCGTCGAAATGCCCATAGAGGGCCGCGCTGTTGTGCTTGCGATTGCGCTGCTTAGTACCGAGGCGGCTCGCCAGAAATGTGTCGCGGCCAGAGGCATCGAGCACGAACCGGCAGCGCCAACTGAGCTCTGTGCCGTCTTCATTCCTGGCGCGGACCACGGCGCCGCCGCCATCAGATGCAGCCACAAAGTCGACCTGGGTGACGCAACAGCCCTCGATGACCTGCGCCCCCGACTCGGCGGCACGGCGGATCAGTATTTCATCAAAGTCCGAACGTCGGACCTGATACGCGTAGGAATGGGTATGGTCCCAGCTCTCAGAGAATTCAAAAGTCTCACCCCGGCCATGCCAAGGCGAGATGAATTCCGCACCCCATTTGGGCATCCCAATATCACGGATTTTCTCGGCTACGCCCAAGCGCTCGAACAGATCGAGGTTCGCGGGCAGCAGTGATTCGCCGATGTGGAAGCGCGGATGGCGATCCTTCTCAAGCAGCGTGACCTGATGCCCCCGCTGACGTAGCAGAATTGCGGCCGTCGATCCGGCCGGCCCGCCACCGATGATAAGCGTCTCGGTGTCTCGCGGCGCCACGGGCGCTACGGAGTTTGGCTGCTGCGGGTGTTCACTGAGGCTGGGCACGGCTCGGTAGTTTCTCGCTATTGTCCAAATTGGAATTAAGCATCTTGCGGCACTGCTGTCTGGCTCGCCGGTGTAGTCGGCCGCGCCACTTCATGTGAGCTACGAAGCCTATGGCGCGGCGCAAATAATACAGCACGCGGGCGCGGGCATGCCGACAAATCCCGACCATCCGGCGCTCAGGCGGCATGCGGGGGCGGTCGCATGCCCTGCCGGCCCTCCGGCAAACGAACGCCATCGGCGATTCCCGGGGCCGCCGGCTCAAGGTATCGATCTTGGGCCCGATTATGCGGTGCCGGCTGAGGGCTTGAATTGCGCAGCAGGGCGAGCGCCCGGCTTCGCAAGCAACAGCACATTGGCGAAGGATTGGGAGCCGGACATCGGAATTTCACTGACCACGAAGCCCGCGCTTGTGAGCAAATCGATCCAACCTGTCAGAGTGCGAAACTTCAGCACTGCCCGGCGTCGTCCCCGCAACCGCCAAATCGTTGCGTCCACGCAGCGGCTCCACGTAAAGCGCAGCCCGCCAGCGGCGTTGCCAATGCGCACCAGAAGTACTCCATCGCTGCTCAGGGCCACGTGCGCGCGCTCGATCAGTAATTTCTGCGCCGCCGGCTCAATATAGTGGAGCACATCCAGCATGAGGATGACGTCGCTGTCAGACAGCGTGGCCGTGCGCAAATCTGCGCATTCGATCTGCGCGAGTCCACTCAAGGCCCGCTGTGCGCGGCGCACCTCATGCGCATCAATCTCAATACCGCGAATGGAAACCGGCCGGGGCGGTGCAGGCCATGTCTGCGGCCAGTGACCGTCACTGTGGCACTGGTTCGCGGCAAGCAACCACGCGGCAACCAGTCCCTGACCGCAACCCAGGTCGAGCAGCCGCGGCGCTTTGGGCAGCAGTGGCTGGGCGAGCAGCGTCGTAAATACCGGGTCGGTCCTGAGTTTTCCGCGAGCGAAGAAATAGGCAAATCTTCCGCTCAGGCGAAACCGCTCGGCGGCGACATCGACCAGCACCCGAAGCGCTGCCTCCGGCGTCATGGCGCGCTCCTCACGGCAGCTGCCGCCGTTTTAACTCAGGCTGGATCACGGGCCGGTGAGCGGTAAATGCACGAATCGTTGCTTGCAGACTCGTGCGCGGTAGCGCCGGCAACGCACGCCTGCGAATCCAATGTTCCGCAACGAACATCAGCGCGACTAATGAAGCTGCGCCGAAATTAGCAAACGCCGACCAGAGTGGGAGCGATGCCGCGATGAATAGGACTAACAGAGTCATCACCATCGCGGCAAAGAACACGGTCCATGCAATGGTTACCCGGCGCGCATAATCGGCCGCTTCGGGCGGCAATGATCCGTGGACAATCAGCGCGAACTGCGTGCACAGCGGCACGCGGCCGCCGAACAGCGTGCGCCCGAATAAGAGACCCAACAGACCGTAGGTCCCGATCTGTTGCCCCAAGTAGATCCAGGGATAATGCTGCTCAAGCTCAGCGCGCAGCAGAAAGATCAGAAGCGCAGCAATGGCACACGCAATCAGGCCGGCCACCCGCCCATCTGAACGCCAGGCCATCGTGGCCGCGATTAGCCACAGCGGGCCCACCGAAAGTACCAGCCCCAGGCCCTCGTTGCCCGGCACCGCATTACTTACATGCGCGAGTACGGCGTAGCCGATCGCCAGGGCGCTGGCCAACCCCACAGTGAGCACGCGGGAGGTTCCCGGTGTCATGCGCAGCTGCGCCGATCTGGCGCCGGCGCGCGGTACAGCGGCCTAGGCCGCCTGAGGGCTCGATCCATGGTAATCACATGTGATCTGGCTGGTATGCAAGCCAGTATCCCACGGGATCCTTGGCGGAGCTGCGTGCCTCGAACAGCATCGGACCCTCGCTCGAGCCGCTCCACAGCAGCGTATCGGCTTCCAACTCGATGCGCTGGCCTTTGGCGTCCAGCCATACCCCGGCAACGCGGGTAAAGAGGCCGCGCTGAGGCGCTGCTGATTGCCAGGCAAGCCCTGAATGTGTGACCAGCAGCGTTCCGCGGCCATCGCGGCACATGAGATTCAGGTCATTTGTAGGTCCGTCGACCAGAGTGCAACCTGGCGGATCGCCGCCGTCGAAGCATAATGGGGCTGACTGTAGGTCCAATTTCAGCACCCGAGAATCAATACTCAGGATGACTCCGGCGCCATCTAACACGCTGAACCAACGCTCGACACCGGGAAATGCTGAGAAGGGGCCGCTGCGGTCAATTCGAGCCAGGCTGATGCGCAACCGCCAGGCCTCCGCGTCCGCGGGCCACCGCAGCAATTCGCGAGTCTGGCCGCCACCGTTGCGCCACGGTTGCGGCGGTTGATCGGGGGCGTAGACGAGGCGCGGCTCTGCGTCGCTGGACATGGGTAAGTAACTTTACCCTATCGGAGCAGGCCTTCCACATCAATGTGCTGGTAGCTGTCGCCGTAGACAAGCGGAAGCTCGGCGCACCAGTGGCTGATCTGCGTCTTGAATAGGCTTTCATACGCAGCCCAGTAGCGCAGCGTCGTGCCTGAGTTGTCGACCGCCATATTGGCGGACAGTGGCTTTCGCAGGATCAGGTAATACCCCTCAGAGGTCGTGATGACATCGCTGTAGGTATTGTCGCTGAGGGATCTCACAGCAAGATCAAACTCGGTGCCCTTGCCGCCGCGCGCCACAATTCGGCCATCAGGATAATCAAGCAGCGACTTGTCATCGCTGTATTTGCTCATCAGCTTGGAGAAAAATACCTCGGGTGCCTCACTGGTCTGCAGCCGTGTACGCAAGTGCTTGAGCAGCTGGTAGTCGCTGCGACGCTTTTCTGGCGGCACCTCATGCCCGGCCGCATCGGTCCGTGAGCGGAATATATAGAGCAGCGCGGAGAGGCCCTGAGATTCGATGAATCCTGCGACACACTCATCTGTGCATTTTTCGCCGCCGGCCCCGTAGAGATACGCGAACAGATAAGTGCTCAGGCGGTCGATCTTTGCGAGGTACTGGAACTGCGCTTCGGATCCATACATGGATCCGACGATCCGCAGATATTCAGAGTAACTGCCGTAGATCCGTATGTTGTCCTCACGATTTCGCGCCTGCTCGGCCAAATCCTGTGCGCTAAGCTGAATCCCGGCAGCTGTGGCCTGCTCCTCAATTGCGGTGTCGTTGCATACGTAAGCAGTGGCGGTCCTCAAGAACGATTCCCGCAGTGGAACGCCGTCCTGCTGCACCTGCCAGTCGGTGATGGTACTGAGGCCGTGGACGGTCTTGTAATAGCGGCCCAGATAGGCGAGCCAGAATCGAAATTCGCTCCACTGCACCGCGCGCTGCCCGACCGTAAGCACCGGCGTGTCAGCTGCCATGAGCGGCGCCGTAGGCGACAGTGGATCAGGCAACACCGCGGCCGGTCCGCTTGATTTGATCGAAGGCGAAGCGCCCTCGACAGGTTGACTGGCGTAAGCAGCCACTGACATCAGCAGCATGAGAGCGATAAGTGGCCACCTCAGGGGAGTCCGCGGCTGTCTCATCTGCATCACGGTGCCGTGGTCAATGGGATTGCGTACTGAGGCTGTCACTCAGGGTTTTGTGGCTGCCCGGCTGCCAACCGCGACAGCCACGCAGTATTGCGATAGCGCGCAGCTTCTGGCACGCGGACAGCGTGCGCCTCAGGACGATGCGACCTCAAGCACAACCTTGCCGGTGTAGGTGCCTGCGGCGATGGGCTTGGTGGCGCCATTGACTTTCAGCGTCGCCGTGGAGCCGGGCTTGGCCGTGACCGTTGCCCCTGGCGCAATCGTGAGTTTGCTCAGGTAGGAGGTCTTGTCGATCGTCCACGTGGAGCCGTCGCCGACCGTCAGCCGCAAGCCGTTCTTCTCCTTGCTTGGGGCAAAGGTATTCTTGACGTCGCCAATCAAGTAGTAAGTCTCTGCTGTTGCAGTCTTACCGGTCGAGGGTTCGGCCGTGGCCGTGGAGATCCCGCCCGTCAGTGTCGACTTCTCAAGTTGAATCACCATGTCGCCCTGAGAGGCTCGAGAGTTGATGATATCGCCCTTAAGCGTGACATTGCGGAAAGTGGCATGCACGGCGCTCCCGCCTGCGGCACTTGCCGCGCTTACCGGAGTCTGCACGCCAACTACCGCTCCGGGGGGCGGCGGCGGCCCGCCGGGACCGCCTGGTGCGCCGGGGCCGCCGGGACCACCCGGGGCCATCGGGTCGTCATTGATCATGGCCTGTAGCAGTATCCCGTTGCCGGCATTGAGCTGCGCGCCATCTACGATGATGTTGGCGCCTCGGCCTTTGACCTGAATGGCCGTGGATTTCGTGTTGAAGATGCTGCCCTTGTCGATGAGCAACGTGCCGTTGACGCCAATTCCAGAGTGCATCATCACGCCAAAGCGCCCGGAATTGACAACCGTGCCGTTCGTGAAGGTCCCTGATCCATTGGCGGCCATGATCATGCCGTAATCATGAACGTTGAGCGTGCTGTGACTGAAGCGGTCCACGGAGTCACCGATAGTGTAAGCGCCGTAACCGCTATCAACCGCTTCAACGGTCGAATTGCTGACATACATGCGTACGCGCTTGGTGTCGTCGGTCGACAGAGCACCCCAGCCTTGTGTACGAATGTGCGAGTCGCTGTAGTAGGCGGTACCGTTATCAACGAGGTTCGTGGCGCGAATGTTGCCAGTCAGTCCCAGCATCCAGGGAACCGCCATCATCTTGCCAACCTCAATGGTGAACTTGTAGTCGGCTGGCAAAGTGCCATTGGCAACGTCAATGCTGGTGTTATTGACGTGCATGGTGCTGTTGCCGCCGACAAAAACGGCGGTCCGCACTGCACCCTTGTTTGTGATCTTGGCGTTCGAGAGGGTTACATCAGCCGTACCGCTCGACATGATCGCTGCCCCGTAGCCAGCGAAGTCGTTGCCGCCGTTTCCCGTGAACTTGATCGTGGGGTCGACAATGCTGTACTTGGAATTACCCGTCACCAGAATGCCGTTGAACCTCTCCTCGTTCGAGGTAATGGAGACACCAGTGGCTGAGGTATCCGACACCTGACCGCCGACGACCGCTGCCTTTACAGACTTTTCTGGAACGACCTTGCCATCATCGACATAGACCGCGACTCGAAAGTGGTGCGGGTCCAGCTCTTTATACTTGACCGGTATGTCATCAGTAACTGTCAGAACAACATTGCCCTTGTAGCTGCCAGGCGCGATTGTTGTGCCGATACCATCGACGGTCATAGTCAGAGAATGTCCCTCCGAGGCTGTGACCGAGGCGCCAACTGGAATGGTGAGCGTGCTCAGCGATGTGGTCTTGGCGACCACCCACTTTGAGCCGGCAGTCAGTGTTGGAATCGCCTCGTTGTCCGCGTAGGCGGCAGCCGCGCTCGCCAGGAACACGGCAGCGGATAAGTAAAGTGCTGGGCGCAAGGCAGTGATATCGCTCATAACTAGAGTCCCCCGATAATTCGTTGGGCTGTGCAACCAGTTGCCCGCTGTCATTTCTACGGCCCGGTCAGCCATCAGCATCCGAGCGCTTCAGCAGCGTCATGGTCGAATACAGATGTTCGCCAGACCTGCGCCAAAGAGTGTATGTCGCGCGCAATAAGCGGGGCAACGTTGCGGACAAATCTTCATGTTCATCGCATCAGCGCGTTATCTTTTTGTTCCCAGCGGAACGCCCGGCAAAATACACCTCAGGACAGCGGCTAACGCCTGGTTGCGGTGCGAGTGAGGCTATCGCGGCAACACAAGCGACGGATCAGGAACGAAGCTCGGCCGACAATCCTGTGGCTTGGGAAGAACCCAGATGCCTCCGAGCTTTCTCACCAGCACTAGATCGGCAAGAGCACGCTGCCATCCGATCGCGTGATCTTCACGAACTCTCCGGCGTTGCTGCCATCGCGCATCGGATGCAGGGCGGCAGTGACCTTGTCACCGGGTTGCAATGTCTTGCGATTCCAGCCGTGACGCGAAAGCCCGCTGGGCGATTGACACTCCAGTGCCCACTCGACACTGCCGCCTTTACCATCGGGAACTTCCAGCCAGATCCACGCGTGCGGGTTTGTCCATTCAAAGCGCGTGACGGTGCCCTCAATCTGCAGGGTTGAGCTGCCAAACTGCGCAAAGGAATGGTGCGCGCAGGCGACTGCGCCGAGCATTAAGCCTGCGACCGCGGCAGCGAACTCAAGCGTGCGTCGGCGGCGGCGGCCCGCGAGGCATGCTTGAGCCGCGCGAGATGGCATCATTTCGTCACACCGATGACTGCCGGGTTGCCCTGGGCGTCCAGCGTGTCACGTGGATTTTCCTCGCAGTAGTATTCGTGAATCGTCCAGTCTCTCTGGCGGCGGAATTCGCGATGAATCAGCTTGCTTTGATCGCCGCGCAGCACGTTCATATCGACGCTAAGCAAGTCGGGGGCGAGCAGTCTTATGTGCTCGATGACGTGCGGCGAGTGATCACCCTCGGGGTCCGCAATGGATTTGATGCCAATCGTGTCGATGATGAGTGTGCCGTGATCCCAGTGTCCGATGGAGTCGCCCATGAACGCTGGATCAGGATCCTCTGGGTGCTTGGCACCGATATAGATTCGGCGCACCACGTGCTCGTACTCAATATTTAGAGTGACTCGACCGGGCGTAAACAGGAATTCGATCGGAAACGGGCTGCCGTAGCTGTCTTCGACGTTATGCGGCTGGCAGCGACGCTGCGCGACTTCGGCCGTCGACCCGGGCGGCCCACTGCGGTCTGGTCCGGAAATCGCCACTGGAGGCGAGGCCGATCCACTGGCTGCTGCCGGTGGCGGGGCGCCTCCCATGATCGGATCCCATACTCCGGTGTAGAAGTCCGGCAGGTGCGCAATCTGCGCCCAGGTCATGCCCTGAGGCTTGGTATCTGCCGTAGCCGCGTGCGCAAGCTGTGACGGTAGCCACACGCTTGCGATTACGATGAGGCTCAGTTGGCGTGCAAGCCCAAGAGGCGCCGAGTCAGTCTTAAATATAATGGATCCTGCCCGAATGAATTGAAGACTCGTTTTTTGAGTGGTGCTAGTGCACATCGCGTCTGCGGGCAAAAATGTAACATTGCGCCGGCAGCAGGTCACGCGCCGTGGATGCGGCGTTTCCTCGATGTAACCACGCTGCGGCCTGACGTGGGTTTAGGGCAATGGCTTGTAGAAGTAGGTCGTGCTGCACAATCCGCCGCGTGGCCACAAGGCGTACCCGGGAATCACACCGACGCGCTGCCAGTCCAGCCGCGAGTAGAGCCGCTCGGCATCGCCGCCCGTGACCGAGTCGAGCACCAACAAGGTTCTACCCGCGGCGCGTGCCGCTTGTTCGGCGGCTCGTACGAGTGCCGCGCCAACGCCGCGGCGGCGCGCACGTCGATGCACGAGCATTTTAGCAAGATCGCCCCGATGGGGCTGGTTCTCAGGTAGGTTCAGTACCACTTGAACGGTCCCCAGAATCTGACCTGCGGGATCTTCAGCGATCAGCAGAATTCGTTCTCCATGTGCGGCGCTGTCCATTACCCCGCGCCAGAACGCTACGGCCTCGCCGTAGGAGAGGGGCCACATGAAGCTCACGGAGGCTCCGCCGTCGACGCAGTCGATGAGCACCTCGGCGAGGGCGGGCAAAAGCGCCGGCTCCTGGCCTATAGATCGAATTTGAAGTGCGGCGCTGCTCATCGACGGGATGCCAGTGCGGTTGGCATCGCTCCAACGACCACGGCGTAGCGCGCTGCTTTATCGCCAGGGTTCGCAAACACGATCGACTGATCAAGATGCATGGCAAGACAATCTCCGCGTTCGAGCTTATGTGTCTGTTCGCCCACGGTAACGTGAACGCTTCCTGCCAGCACCCAGACCTGCTGATGGAGCGGTGGCTCATGCACCGTGGTTTCGAACGCAACATGTCCGCCGGCTGGAAATTCGACTTCGACAATCCGAAATGAACCCTGGGCATGCGCAGGAGACACATTGCGTCGTACATACCCCGAGGCGGGATCGCGCCACTCCGGCTGCTTGCTACGGCGCGCAATCGGGGCGGATGAGTCCACAGCGTCGCTCGGCGCGTCGAACAGTTGGGCCAGCGGGACGCCAAGACCCGTGGCAAGACGCTCGAGCACCACGGCAGTGGAGCTCGCCTCGCCGCGCTCTATAAGTGAAATCATCGAGCGGCTTACGCCGCTGCACTTGGCGAGCGACTCAAGAGACAGGCCGCGGTGCGAGCGCAGGTTGCGGACTTGCGCCGCGACGCGTTCATTGATTGGGTTTTCCATGGCATCCATAATATTAGATAATTATCCAATATACTGGATGACGTCAAGCCACAGGAAACTGCGCTAAGTACGTGATTCTCGGCCTAATACCAAAGCCTGATCCCGGCGGTAACGCGCCACTGATCCTGGCTAATGCCCGCTGTGGCGGTGCTGCGGGAGTGGACAACGCCCACATACGGCGCAAATTTTCGCTGAATCTCATAGCGCACGCGCAGCCCGGTATCTAACTGGGACCAGCCGGAGCCGATCTGCATTGGCCCATCGGCTCTCGTGTACCCGTTCAGTTCCAGTTGAGGTTCAAGGATCAATCGCTGGGTCAGTAGCAGTTCGTAAGCGCCGCTGAGTTTGAGCGCGTAGTGGCCAGCATCACTGGCGTAGGCTGTCACCGAAATCTTGAGGTCATAGGGAGCGAGCCCCTCGAAGCCAATCGCTCCCCAACCTCGGCCTGCATAAGAGTCGAGGTCGTAGCGGATGCCCGCCTGCAGGTCGAAGAAAGTAGTGAGCGGTCGATCGTAGAGTGCCTCGTCCTGGCCCTCGCGTGTCTGTCCATCGCTCGCATAGCCCTCACTCTTAAGCCACAGCCGGTTGTCATCGGTGCCAACCCACGCCTCACCATCCCAGCGAAGGCCACTGTCGCCGCTGCCGAACCGCTCCTCAAATTGGTCGAGCTCAGCGTGAAAGAGGGTGCTTTGATCGTCGACCGGCGAACCAAAGGGCGCTGCCGAGCCGACATCGTTCGGTGTCGACTGGGCCTTGCAGGCACCGCAGAGGCCGGCAAATGCGGCAAGGCCGGCAAGCCATGGGGCTGCTGCGCGCGTGCATCGGCTCATGCCACCACGACCGTGCGGAACATACCGGCATCCATGTGCAGCATTAGATGGCAGTGGAAGGCCCAGTTCCCTGGCGTGTCGGCGGTGAACAGGAAGCTCAGACGCTCATTTGGCTTTACATTGATTGTATGTTTGATCGGCAGGCTGCCTTGCTGCCCGTTCTCCAGCGCGAATAGAAAGCCGTGCAGGTGAATCGGGTGCTCCATCATCGTGTCATTCACCAACACGAATCGCACGCGTTCGCAAAGACGCAGGCGTATCGGCCCTGCCTCAGAAAACTTCTTTCCATCGAAGCCCCAGACAAAGCGTTCCATGTTGCCGGTCAGTCGAAATTCGAGGTCACGTGCTACCGGCTGATTCTCTGCATTGGGCTCAAGCGACCTAAGATCGGAGTAGCGCAACACTCGGCGGCCGTTGCCATCAAGCCCGGTACCGGCTTCTGCGAGTCGATTAAGCGGCTGGGTGGCTACGTGATCAACGCTGGGCAGCCCACGCATCCGTGCCGGATCCACGCCATCCGCATTAGGTGCTGCCACGGTCGCAGGCATCGGGGCCATAGCGGCCATATCAGCCATGTTCATATGTGACAAATCCATGTTGGACATATCCATTGCGGGCATGGCCGCCGTCTTCTGCATTCCCATGTCGGCCATCGTGCGCAGAGGTCGCGGATCCAGTGCCGGGACAGCTGCGACCGCGCCGGCGTGGGTAGCGAGGGTTGCGCGGGCATAGCCGGAGCGATCGAATGACTGTGCAAAGATCGTATAGGCGGAATCGTCCCTGGGCTGCACGATGACATCGTAGGTTTCGGCTGCTCCCATGCGGAATTCTTCAACTTCGATGGGTTCGATGTCGGCTCCGTCCGCCGCGACGACGGTCATGGACAGCCCCGGTATTCGCACGTCGAAAGTGGTCATCGACGCCGCGTTGATGAATCTGAGCCGAACCTTCTCGCCCTCATTGAATAGCGCGGTCCAGTTCGCGGCTGGCGGCTGTCCATTAAGCAAGAATGTATAGGTCGCTCCGGTGACGTCCATCAAATCCGTTGGATTCATACGCATCATGTCCCACATTCGCCGGTCGGCGACAGCAGTCCGCAGGCCGAGCCGGTCGGCGTCGCTCAGAAAAGTGCCCAGCGTGCGCCGTTGGTAATCGTAGTAGTCGCTCTGCTGCTTGAGATTTGACAGGACCGCCATCGGATCCTCATCAGTCCAGTCGGACAGCATCACTACGTAGTCCCGATCGTAACGGTACGGTTCAGGATCGCGTGGCACGAGTATCAGCGGCCCATATAGCCCGGTCTGCTCCTGCATACCACTGTGGCCGTGATACCAGTAGGTTCCGCTCTGGGTAATTGGGAATTGGTAGCTAAAGGTCGCGCCGGGCGCGATCCCTCGAAAACTCAGGCCCGGAACACCATCTTGATCACTGGGGAGGCGGATGCCATGCCAGTGGATGGAAGTCGCCTCAGCCAGTCGGTTAGTTACTCGAGCGGTCAGTACATCGCCTTGTCGCAATCGCAGGCACGGCCCTGGCACAGAACCGTTCGCCGCCGATGCGATGCGTGATCGGCCGGTCACATTGACCGACATCGGTGCCACGACCAGCGATACGAGAGCGCCGTTGGGCTCGAGTTGTCCGGTCGTCGCTGGCAGAGAGGCTGCGCGGACAATCCCCGCAGTGCCGCAAGTGACTGAGGCCAAGCCTTGCACAAAGCGGCGTCGGTTTAACGGTCCAGGGTCGGCCGGCTTGGTTTTGTTGTCGCTCATTCCATGTACTTTCAGCAAGGATGTCTGCGGTGCCCATAGGCTAGAATACTCTGACGACATCTGCTTGCTGAATTGATCGGGCAGCCGTGCCGGGGGTAGTGCTCTCGGGCATCGATGCCGGTAGGCTGACAATAGTTCCAAGTCACGGGAGTCAACCATGAGAAAGGGCAATGCAATTCATCGGGCGGCGGCCAGGGTCTTGCCTGTGCTGGTCCTGTTGCTGGGCGTTTCCGCGGCCCAGGCCCACGCGAGACTTGTGAGTGCGGAGCCTGCGGCGCAATCAACAGGTGCGGCTCCGGCGAAGATTCAGCTGCACTTTAGTGAGGAGCTGGCCAAGAAATTCTCGACGTTCAAGTTAGCGGACGCGTCGGGTGCCATCGTGCCACTCACGCCTGCCGATGGTGCAGATGCCAAGTCGCTCGCGGCATCGCCCGCGAACGCGCTCACGCCGGGTCTCTACACGGTCAGCTGGTCCGCGGTAGCCAGTGATGACGGGCATAAGAGCAGTGGCACCTTTGTCTTCTCGGTGAAATAGCTCCTGCGTGCTGGACTGGGCTGCCACCGCTGCACGCTTCTTGGTGTTTTCGGCGACCTTCGTCCTATTTGGCTCCTCAGCCTTTTTTAGTTATGGGCTGGCGCCACAGGACTCAAGCGCCCCGAGTCGCTCGAGAAACTGGCCGCGGTTGCTGGTGCTGGTCGCAGCGGCCAGCGCGCTCCTGGCATCTGTGCTCTGGCTGATGTCGGAGGCTGCGACGCTCAGCGGCGATGCTGCTGAAGCAATGAATGCGAGCGCAGTCTGGTCGGTAGTCGCAGACACGCACTTCGGTCAGGTCGGCGCGTTTCGCTGCGTACTGCTGCTCTTGATCCTGCTTGCGGTTGCAACGCTTAAGTTCCATGGCCAGCGGATGTGGGCTGTGCATTCGCTGTTGTCAGCAGTCGTAGTGGGCAGCCTGGCCTGGACCGGGCACGGGAATATAGATTCTGGAGTTCCAGGATGGGTGCATCTCGGGAGCGACCTGCTGCATCTTCTGATGGCCGGTCTGTGGATTGGTGCATTGCTGCCGTTGTGCGTGCTGGTCCTCAGGATGCTTCGCCGCAGCGCCGCCACGTCGGAGTATGAGCTTGCCTTCGGGCTGAGTCGCTTCTCCTCCGTTGGAGTCCCGTTAGTGGCGGTCTTGCTGTTATCTGGAGTTGTCAACAGCTGGTTTCTGATCGGCCCGGCCGCGTGGCCGTCGGTGCTCACAACGCTCTATGGCCGACTGCTGCTCGCCAAGGTAGGTCTTTTTGTACTCATGTTGGCGCTGGCCGCTATCAACCGCCTGCGACTGACTCCTAGACTGCAGCACGCGGCCTCAGCGGCGCAGAGCGATATCGCCGTATGGCACGCACTGCGCGCGACGCTGATGACCGAAACAACCCTGGCGATGTTCGTGTTGGGGCTGGTGGCGATGATCGGGACGCTTGAGCCACCCATCGCCACTATTTAAACAGCTACCTCTCAGGCCATGACACTAGTGTTAGCACGGTGCGTGCGCCAGTCACCCGGCCATTGGGCTGTTGCAATGGACTACTCTCCGGCGAATACTCTAGTCAGCACTAAACGCCGCCGGTGACTCATGGCATTGAATACCAAATTGCCGCTGCTCGTTCAGGCCGTGCTCGGGCTCACCCTCGCCGCAAATGCCTTGCCTGCCAAGGCCGACCTCCCGGATCCGTGCGCCGGGTACACATGGGAGGTGGGGCAGGAGCGGGCTTTGTTTGCAACGCGGGCAGTTGCGCTTGCCGGTGGCAAAGGTGCTGAGTCGGCGCCCACGTTGCTGGCTAATCGGCTCTATACCCTGCAATTGGCGGCGCAGCCTTCGGTGAAATTTGCAGTGCCGCCCAGCAAGAAGGTTCCGATAGAAGGGGGCTACGCAGCAGTGGCAAATCTGCTGGTCTCTGCCGCCAGTGTGTACCGCGTTTCGGGGGACAGCGCGTTCTGGATCGATGTGATCGCGGCCGGGAATCTCCTGGAATCAAAGGATTATCAGGGTCGGATAGGTTGCAGCTCACCACACAAGATTGTCGAGTTTGAGCTGCCCGCCTCGGTGCCAATTCTGCTGGAATTCAGTAGCGCCGGCAGTCGGGAAATTCGAGTCTCAATCACTGCGGCACCGCTGCCGAAGTCTTAAGCCACCGGCCTCAGCTACGCGGCCCGCGCCATGCCAGTGTGGCAAGCGGTGCGTGCTGCGTACAGTCGTACAGCGCCGCCTTACATGAGGTGTTCGAAGGCGGCATTGGCAAGCGAAACCGTCCACAGAACTCAAAACCTGAAGCGCAGGCCGACCCCATACATGGCATTGCTTGAGTAAGCGAGCGTCGGCGCTTTGTGATCAAGCCCGGGACCGCTGTAGCTCATCAGCATAGCTCCCGCGTAGGTATCGAAGCTCTTGGTGAAGCTGTAATCAGCGAGCGCTGAATAGGCGTTGGCCAGGTACTGCTTGCCGACTTCCGGAGCATTATCGGTATTGATGTCATACCAACCAATACCGAGGTCAAAAGCCTTGGTAAACTTATAATCGCCGCCTAGCCAGGCCACGCCAAAGTGCTGCTGGCCGCTCGCGTTCGCCGCGGGATCCGGGAGCATCAACCCAAAGTATTCCTGTATGCCCGTCAAGTCTGGGTTGGATGGTGCAGTGATGCTCAGGTATTCGTAACCTGCCTTAACAGTGGCGTCGCCATTCACCTTATAGAGCGCAGTGAGCATGTAGCCCCTGGTGTTCTCAATCTGCAGATTAGGGTCGGGAGTCACTACGTTGGAATACTGAGTTGCCCAGGCAACGGTATTGGTCTCTTCCGAAAACGTGCCTTTGACACTCAGAGATCCGACGCTATAGCTGAGCATCGCCACGTAGCCGTAGCCTGCGGCCTGATCACTCTGCGAGCCCTTGAACTTGTACTGCAGCCCCACACCGACGGGGCCGATCTTATTCTCGTACTTGAGGCTGTTATCAAGGCGACTGTTTTCAGTGGCACCCAGACCGCCACCAATACCGCCGGAAAAGCCGAGTGGAGAGTAGAGCAACGCGGCCTGAACAGGATCGTACTCGGCGACCTGGTCTAGGGACAGATTGGTCGTTCTCCCCAAGGCGATTGAACCGAAGGCCCCATCCGAGAAGCCTACATAGGCCGCTCTCGAGAACAGCTGGCCGTCAATTGCGCTCGCGCCATTAGCGGACTTTAATGCACTTATATCGTTATAGAGGGACTGGCCGTTGTTAGCCAACACTCCCGACACGGCGTTGATGGCAGATTCTACTTTCAGAAACGCCTTCATGTCGGAACCCAGATCGGCATCTGCCTTGATGCCCACGCGCGACATCGAGATACCGCCGGAATACAGACCGGTAAAACTATTAGGCGAGCTGTTCAGGTTATAAGGGTTCACCGTAGATGCGAAGGTGCTGCTGGCGCTATAGGAGTGCTCCAGGGTGCCGATGCCGGCATCCAATATGCCATAGAGCTCCACATCGACTCCGTCCTTGCTGATCCCAATGTCAGCTCGCGCGGTGCCGGAGGCAATTCCAAGGAGGGCCAGCGATAACACTACAATCTTCATCTCTGCGGTCTCCAAATTCACACGGTGAATCTTCAATTAACACGGGCTGGATCGAGCAGCGTGCCTTGCCTCCATTCGCTACAAACGACGCTGCTAGTGTGTCTATTGGACGGCGGCGACCGGCTTGTTCGTCGGTGCCGCCAGTGATTTAAGTCCGGCTCAGCGGCGCTCCTTAGGCCGGCGCCATTGGTAAGAGCGCAATGTTGGTTGCTGGGTCTTCTAGCTTCAAGGCACCCCGAACGCGTTATATAGTAAAGAATACAACGAGGGCTTTCCACATATAAGAATGACGCCTTCGTTTGCATAAACCGAGCTGGCGCGCATCGACTGCTGAGCGCTGCCTGACCACGCGCACTGCAGATCACAGCGTGTCGAATCGCGCAGCTGCCAGATCGATGGTTGAGATCGTCCGTGGCGGGTTGATACCGCTGCCAGAATCCATCGTGAACAAACCGAGTCTCGCCCTGGTGCTGCAGTCCGTAGACCTAGGCAGCCTTTATTCTGGACGCACCCGTATCCCGGCAACGCTGATACCGCTGCCAGCTCGGGCCTCACAGCGCGCTCTGCGCCGAATGCTAGCTACTTCCATCAGAGGTCGCCTCCAAGGCCCTGGCCTGGCGAAATGGCGGAACGGCCACCGAATTGGGTATGAGTGAAGTAACATGTGAGTCCGCGTCGTAGCCGCGAACAGGTCCAACGCAAAGCTGATTTAGTAGCATGAAGGATTCGCTGGAGGTAGCCGCTGATAGTGGTACTGGGGTCGCAACCCGTGAGGGCGCGACAGCTCGCGGCTGCGGGCCGAGAAATCTAGGGGTGCCCTTCGATATGCGCTGGATTGATGCAATTCGGGTAAATTTGAGCGCTATCGAACGTCGAATCGAGTCCCTGGCCGGTCGCCGCACCTTGAAGAGAGAGTGGCAGGCGGCCTGGCTGCTTAAGGCCGTGACCTGTATAGACCTTACGACGCTGGCCGGCGATGACACGGCCGGCAGGGTGGTGCGACTGTGCGCCAAGGCGCGCTCACCCATTCGACCCGATCTGCTCAAGGCCCTGGGAATGACGGCACGCAGCCTGACAGTCGGCGCGGTTTGTGTTTATCACGACATGATCGCTACCGCGCTCGAGGCGCTTGCGGGTTCGGCGATCCCAGTTGCAGCGGTGTCCACCGGGTTTCCAGCCGGCCATACGCCAATGGCGACCAAGCTGATGGAGATCGAAGCCTCAGTTGCTGCCGGGGCACAGGAGATCGACATCGTCATTTCGCGGCGTCACGTGTTGAGCGGAAACTGGCGTGCGCTCTATGACGAGATGCACGCGTTTCGGTCGGCCTGTGGAGCAGCCCATGTCAAGGCAATACTTGCAACCGGTGAGCTCGGCTCAATTGTCAAAGTGGCTAAAGCCTCGACCGTGTGCATGATGGCGGGTGCCGATTTTGTCAAGACCTCGACTGGCATGGAATCGGTGAACGCGACGCTGCCTGTGAGCCTTGCCATGATGCGGACTATTCGCGAGTTCCAGCAGCGCTGCGGATTTCAGATTGGGTTCAAGCCAGCCGGCGGCATCGGCACGGCCAAGCAAGCCCTGGCCTATTTGATATTGCTCAAGGAAGAGCTGGGCACGGACTGGCTAACGCCGAGGTTGTTCCGCTTTGGTGCATCGCGTCTGTTGTCCGATATCGAACGTCAATTGGAACACTTCGTAACAGGGCGCTATTCAGCGGCCCAACGTCACGCGCTGGGATGAGCTCATGAGCAAGGTCCAGGAAATATTCGATACCATGAACTATGGGCCGGCGCCCGAGGCGGATACCCTCGCCCACGCGTGGCTCGCCCAACACGCCGCCCGCTTTGAACTTTTCATTGATGGCCGCTGGGTCTCTTCACTCGATGGGATGGGGAGCCTTGAGAGCCGAAATCCGGCGTCTGGTGAAAAACTGGCAGACTTGGCGGTAGCGGGTCGGCGGGACGTCGATCGCGCCGTTGCTGCCGCCGCGGCAGCTGCCGCGCATTGGGCCAAGTTCTCTGGCCACAGGCGAGCTCGAGTGCTCTATGCGCTCGCCCGCCTGATTCAAAAGTGCAGCCGCGTACTCGCAGTGCTCGAAAGTCTCGACAACGGCAAGCCGATCCGCGAGTCTCGCGACATTGATATACCGCTGGTCGCCCGGCACTTCTACCACCATGCCGGGTGGGCGCAGCTCTTGCCGCGTGAGGCACCCGGTATGGTGCCACTCGGCGTAGTTGCTCAAGTAATTCCCTGGAACTTTCCGCTGCTGATGCTGGCATGGAAAATTGCTCCGGCCCTAGCGTGCGGAAATGCTGTCGTACTCAAGCCCGCGGAGTACACCAGCCTGACGGCGCTTTTTTTCGCCGAACTTTGTATGGAGGCAGGCGTGCCGGCCGGTGTGGTCAACATCATCACCGGTGCGGGTGATACCGGCCAGGCGCTTATCGACCATCCGGGTGTTGCCAAGATTGCCTTCACCGGATCGACTGAAGTTGGACGGATTATTCGAGCGCGCACCGCCGGCAGCGGCAAGAAACTCAGCCTCGAGCTTGGCGGGAAGTCGCCGTTTATCGTGCTCGAGGATGCGGACCTCGATGCTGCTGTAGAAGGTCTTGTAGATGCAATCTGGTTTAACCAGGGACAGGTGTGCTGCGCCGGTTCTCGGTTGCTGGTAGAGGAGAGCATCGCAGAGGCGTTTCTCGGAAAAATCAAGTTACGCCTAACCAATTTCCGGCTCGGTGAATCACTCGACAAGTGTATCGACATGGGTGCCGTCGTTGATCCAATTCAACGGGCGCGCATTGACCAGCTCGTGACTCAGTCGGAAACCGAGGGCGCGCGGATCTGGCGCGCTCCGGTGAAGGAGCCGTCGGCAGGTTGCTATTACCCGCCGACGCTTATCACCCAGATGGGTACTGCGAACACCGCTTGGCGCGAAGAAATATTCGGGCCGGTACTGGCTGTGATGAGTTTTCGAAGCGTTACGGAGGCAGTCCAGCTGGCAAACAATACACGCTTCGGGCTATCTGCAACGCTTTGGTCAGAGAACATCAACCGTGCCCTGGAGCTGGCGAACGCAGTGAAAGCAGGCGTGGTCTGGGTCAACTGTACCAATCAGTTTGATGCGAGCTGCCCGTTCGGAGGCTACAAGGAGTCCGGTTTCGGACGGGAAGGTGGGCTGCTGGGCCTGAGCGAGTACCTCAAGGTAAAGAACGAATGGCTGGAGACAGACCTCGTGCGCTTGCCGCCACCGCCCTTATCCCCCGCGCACCGGCAGGTCGACGAAGCCATCGACCGCACTGCTAAGAATTATATTGGTGGCAAGCAGACGCGCCCCGACGGCGGTGACACGCGGGTGGTGACCGGCGCCAGCGGGCAACCGGTCGGACGCGTCGGTATCGGCTCGCGAAAGGATATCCGTGATGCGGTCGAAGCCGCATTCAACGCGGACAGCTGGAGCCGCTCGAGCGCCCATTCGCGCGCGCAGATTCTGTTCTACATCGCCGAGAACCTCAGCGTTCGCGCGGCCGAATTCAAGCTACGGCTCGTGCAGCTCACGGGCGTATCAGCAGCTGCCGCGACGCGCGAAGTTGGCAAGAGTATTGAGCGCCTCTTCAGCTATGCGGCATGGGCCGATAAGTTTGAAGGGGCCGTACACCGTCCGCCGCTCCGTCAGTTGGTTCTAAGCATTCATGAGCCGCTCGGCATAGTTGGCGTAATTTGTCCTGATTCGCCGCCATTGCTCAGTTTGGTTTCGCTCATCGCACCCCATATTGCCATGGGGAATCGTTGCGTCGCAGTCCCTTCGGAGCGTTTCCCGCTTCTGGGGACGGACCTATATCAAATCTTGGAAACCTCCGATTTGCCGGCAGGCGTCGTCAACATCATCACCGGCGAGAGTGATACCTTGGCCAAGGTTCTAGCGGAACATGATCAAGTCGATGGCCTGTGGTATCACGGTTCGGCGGAGGGTTCGGAGCAAGTCGAAGCTTTGTCGGTGGGTAACCTCAAACGCACGTGGGTGAACGGCGGCCGCGCGCGCGACTGGACATCGCCCGAAGCAGGCGAGGGCCGCGCCTTTCTGGCTGCGGCCACCCAGGTCAAGACAATCTGGTTGCCTTACGGAGACTAGACATTTGGGCGCGTGCTCAAGAAAACGTGAACTCCCGTCACCCGCGCGGCCCAGGGTGTTTTCAGGTCTTCCAGATATTGATATCGCTATCGACGGCGTATTGATCGATCGCCGCCAATTCCTCGGGACTGAACTCCAGATTCTTCAGCGCGGCTAGACATTGCGCGACCTGCGACCAGCGGCTGGCGCCGATCAGTGCACTGGTGATCACTGGCTTTCTGAGCACCCAAGCGATCGCCATCTCGGCAAGACTCTGGGCGCGCCCCGCCGCTATTTCGGACAGTGCCCTAATGCGCACCAGCGTTCGCTCCGTGAGCATGCTTGTCTGCAAAGAACCACCACGGCTCGCTCGTGATTGAGGCGGCACGCCGTTTAGATAGCGATCTGTCAGCAGGCCTTGCGCGAGGGGTGAGAAAACGATGCAGCCGACTCCCTCTTGCTCGAGTACGTCAAGCAGACCATTTTCGACCCATCGGTTGAACATCGAATAAGAGGGCTGGTGAAGAACGAGCGGTGTCTTCAGCTCGCGCAAAATAGCGCTGGCGTGCCGAGTCTGTGTCGGCTCGTAGGAGGAGATGCCAGCGTAGAGGGCTCGACCACTGCGGACAGCGCTGTCAAGCGCCATCATCGTTTCCTCGAGTGGCGTGTCCGGATCGAAGCGATGGGAATAGAAGACATCGACATAGTCGATTCCCATCCGCTTCAGGCTCTGGTCGAGGCTTGCTAGCAGGTATTTGCGTGATCCCCACTCCCCGTAGGGACCAGGCCACATGCAATATCCGGCCTTGGTCGAGATGATCATCTCATCGCGATGAGAGCGCAGGTCCGCTGCTAGAATGCGTCCGAAATTCTCCTCCGCTGAACCGGGGGGCGGTCCGTAGTTGTTAGCCAGATCGAAGTGAGTGATGCCCGCATCGAACGACTTCAGAAGCACCTCGCGCGCCGTCTCCTGCGACGCCTCGTGGCCGAAGTTTTGCCAGAGACCCAGCGAGATTTTCGGCAACTTGAGGCCGCTGCGTCCGCAGCGCGCATAGCTCATGTTCAGGTAGCGATCAGCTGAGGCTTGATACATCTAAGGCTCTATCTGTCGATTGAATTAATGATTCCCGAAGCGCCGAGCATAGCTCAAACCGGTGCCGCGTTGCCGTTGGATGGCGGGGCAGCCGGGGCGCGCCTCAAGCAAGACTCGGGGCCGAATTGCTGCCGGCCCGGCCTCGGGCGGTCTCTGAACCCAGCAATCCAGAGTTGCGTTTGGCGCTCTCTCCGTGGCTCACTCGCCTGCGGTGCTCTTCGCGGGCAGTTCCTTCACCCAAACGCCAACCGCCAACTCTGAGCCCTTGGGCCCGAAATACGAACCGGTTACCGGGGAGACGGTATCTGCGACCCTTGCAACTGCAACTGCAATGTTTTTGCTGCCGGCGACCTCGCCAATTGTGGGATCAAAGCCCTTCCATCCGGCTCCGGGTATATACACCTCCGTCCACGCGTGGGTCGAGCCACTGCTGCCATCGGCGGGGGGAGAGTTCAAGTATCCACTGACAAATCGGGCGGCAAGCCCGAGATACCTCGCCGCCTCCATGAGCAAGGTGGCGAAGTCGCGGCAAGAGCCAACGCCTCGCTGGACTGTCTCAACCGCCGTCTGTACGCCGGGCTGCTCTCGCACCTGGTAGGTAAGGGTCCTATTGATGCCGGTACACAAGCGATCCAGCAAGGCATAGGTTTGCACCGCCTCGCCGCGCTTCCACCACTTCGCAACCCAGGTGCCAAGGGCGGCCTCGTCGGGTGACCTCGGGCGCTCCAGATAGGGCTGCAGCATCAACGCCGCATCGGCATCGTAAGCAAACGGATAGTTAACAGCAGACTGTGCCACCAAGAAATCAAGCGGCGCATCGTTGTACTGCTGCACGATAAATTTGCTGGTTATATCGAGTTGCGAGGCACTCGAGTCAAAGGTCGCGATTGCAACAGCATTGTCGTATTCGTCGCGCAGCCAGCGAAGCGTCGCTTTGGGGCTCGTATCGAGCTGGGAGAGTTCAATCCGAAGATCGGCACCTTCGCGCGGGCGCAGCAGCAACCTATGGGGTCCGAGCCTCACGTTAGCCGGAAATTTGTAGGTGGTCCGATGCAGTATTTCGAGTCGCCGCATGTCTCTAATTCGGTTTGGTGCCAAGGTTAAGCTTAGCGTCCGGTAACCGGTTAGTCTGTAGTTAAATCGGTTTAATTGCGACCAGCGCGCGGGCCGCGCGGGCTCGGGCGACCGTAAACGGTCGCTACCGGGGTTTCGCTTGATGCGGATCTGAAGGTCGAAGCCTAGGCGACCTCAATCAACTTGCCGACTGTGTCTGCCCCGCCAGCGCGCTCCATAGCAGCTCTGCGTCTCTGCGCTGCTATGGGAAGTTCCTCGGCCTCCGCGTCAATTCGAAATACGCCCACAATCTTGTTCAGGTGGGTGGCCTGACTCGCGACACCCCCAGCGACCGCGGTGATCTGATCGACCATCGAGGCGTTCTTCTGGGTCATGGTATCGACATGTCTTACGGCGCCATTCACCTGATCCAGGCCTCGGGCCTGCTCCTGGCTTGCGCCAGCGATGTCGCCAATGATGGTCGCTACCTTCTTGACCGAGGCGACTATATCGTGCAGCCGGCTACCCGTCTCATCGACGAGGGCCGAACCTTCCTTGACCTGTGCGACGCTGGCTTTGATTAGGGACTTGATTTCATGCGCAGCTGTCGCGCTTCGCTGGGCGAGACTTCGTACTTCCGAGGCGACGACGGCAAAGCCCCGTCCTTCATTGCCAGCCCGCGCCGCTTCAACTGCCGCGTTGAGCGCCAGGAGGTTAGTCTGAAAGGCAATCCCATCAATTACGCCAATGATGTCGGCAATCTGTGCGCTCGTGGCGCTGATACCGCTCATGGCGGCAATCGCCCGGCTAACCGCTGCGCCGCCGTCTTCTGCCAATTGACGGGCGTCGGTCGCGACCTGAGTGGCTTGCCGTGCGCTATCAGCATTCTGACGTACCGTATCAGTCATTTCCTTCATGCTGCTCGCGGTCTCCTCAAGGCTCGCCGCCTGACTGGCCGTACGCTCACTCAGCTGAGTGACCGCACTGTCCATGTCGTGGGTAGCGTCGGCTACGGAGCTGGAGGAGTTGCGGACATCCCGTATCAGGGTTCCCAGCTTGTGCTGCAGGGTCGCGATATCGTGCAGGAGGCTGCCTGTGTCGTCAGCGCGCAGCGAGATCTGCTGCGTAAAGTCACCGACGGCAATCTGACGGACAACCTGCACGGCATGTTCTGGTTCTCCGCCGAGAGCTCGGAATATACTCCCAATGAGTATCCAGGAGCCCAGCGCCAGACACAGTAGTGTTAGCGCCGCCGCGGCGACTGAGATCTTAAGGGTCCTTTGTACTCCCGCGGCGCCGGAGCTGAGTAGCCGACTGAAATTGGCCACTGCGCCATCATATTTTTCGTTCAGCAGCTTGTTCAGCAGCTCATTTTGCTGCTGCATCTCGTGAATTGCCGCTGCAGGGTCGCCGCTACCTTGACCCAGCATCAGGTTCGTCGCGGTCAAGGCGGGATTGTAGTAGCCGTCAAAAGCCGCTCGAATCGTCTCTTCCAACTCCTTTCCATCAGGGCCGAGGGAGTCGATTCGCTCGAGGCTGCTCTGCGCCACCTTATAGTGATCACGTACTTTGTCGAGAACCGTCTTGTCGCCTTCGGCTACTGCCTGCTGCAAGGCGTCGCTGATGGCACTGTGCTCGCTTTTCAAAGATCGGAGCGACTCAACCAGCGGGTATTGAACGCTCTCCACCCGCTGCAAGTCGAGCGACGCGCCGGTCGTGACTTGTGAGTTCACAGCAATCCCAATACTGACAATGACCGCGGTCATTATTGGGAGTAACCAGATTCTTTGTTTAAAGCGCATAGCTGTAGTTCAATTCAGCGACAGTACAACCTTGACCGAGGCGTCGACGTCGGACTTATCGATGTACCCTACCGTCTTGGGATCTGCAGCCACTGCTTTCTTGACCGAAGCGGGATCGGCAACTTCCTTCGGAGGCTGCCCCTGGCCGGTGAACACAATGCGCGACCAGACTGCCTTCACCTGCGCGGGATCGCGGTCAGTAGCCTTCTTGTAGAAGGCTTCGCGTGCCGCATTGCCCTCGGGCAAATCGATTGGTTTCAGATCGGTGCTGCGACCCAGGTAGATATTCGCCACCTGGTCCTTAGTAAGGTTCGCCGCTGCAGGCGACATTACGACTACGGTTTCGCCGGCGTTGGCCAGCGTAGAAGCCACGGCTGCCAGAGCCACGGTCCACAGAATGACTTTAGATTTCTTGCTCATGGTTTATCCCTTAGAACACGAAGTCGGCGCCAAGACTGTAAACATTGACACGCTCGCTGGAGGTCTCATTTGGCGCGAGCCAATAAGTCTCGTTTCCTGCCTGGGCGCGTGATACCTCTGCCTTGAGTGCGATATTGCGTGCGATGTCATACCGCAGGCTTGCAGAGAAGGTGCCGAAATATCCCTTAGGCTCAACTAGTGATGCCGAGGGGTTGAATACGCCATAGGTCAGCAACGGCGTGAATTTCCCGAAGCGCCACCCGCCGGCTACATACCACTGACGGGACTGTAATTCCGGTTCGTTGACGTATGGAACGCTGTTTTCCGTGCGCTGGGCCCACTCACTCATGAGGATCGCGGTGCCGTTGTCGTACTGCAGACCGACACTGGTGAAGCTGTCATGAAGGGTAAAGGGAAATGACAAGGTGGGGCTCAGCGTGGGGTGGAGCGGAACGTTCAGGTCAGTCTGGGCGACTCGCAGCATTAGATCCTGATACTCGAATGAGACTGCCAGGTTATAGGCCTGCTTAGCGGTGATGGTAATGGTCTCGCCGTCAACCGCGTACGGAGCAGATGTGCTGCCGTAGCTGCCTTCAAGACCAATCCCAATTTGACCGTAATTGTGGTGCCACAACGCCTGGGCACCGTCTAGATAGTCAAACTCCTCGGATCCGTAGACTTCATTTGGAGCGTTCAACCAGGGAGCGGTGTAGCCTACATTGCGGGAATCGGACTCCAGGAAGGTTGCAAGAACCACGCGTCCGAGGCGCAATTTGAAGTCCGCGTCCGGAGAGTACTGCACAAACAGCCATTCAGTGCCCGGCGAGAATTCATCGGCGGCGCGTTCCTTGGCCAGTTCCTGACCTGTGACCGAAAAGCCGGATCCAAAGTCGACGATTACCTGCACGCCAAGCCGAGACTCCAGCCCGATGTCTATCGGATTGGAGGCCGCGGTCCACTCGCTCGGGTCGTGGTGGTAGGCATAATCGGAGTCGCTTGTGAATGTGCCGCCCACCGTGCCATAGCCGCTGACCGTCGTGGTAATACCATCTGCGGCAATTGCAGCGCGTTGCCACGAAAGCGCCATCGCAATACTCAGGCAGGCGGTCGCCGTCGGACCAATCGCTCTTCGCATGTTCACTCCTCATCTAGAATTTGAATTGGAATTCTTGAGCACGCTTGCTTTTAAATTCCTTGAAGGGTGATATCGGAAGCGAGCAAGAAAAATTAAGAGAAAATGTTTGGTACGAGAAAATAAATTGCCAACGAATAATTTATTCTCGCGATGTTAAATTGAATTTACGCGATTGCCGCCGGTACTTTTCGGCTTTGAGACCCAAGTCACGCGCTCTTTGTGATCTTAGTGCAATGCAATTTTGTAAAAAATCAGCACTGCCACGAAATTGGTCGACGGCCGTAAATTATCGATTGGTTAGCACGCGCAACTTGGCGATGAACGCCCCGAGAGAATTGCGAGCGGTGCCTCGGTCAGATGTGATTTTATCCCACCGAAAAGCAGAACTAGTCGACGATCAATGTGTGGACCAGTCGATGATGCAGCGAGCGGGCAAAGGGGCAGGTTTCCGGTTGGCCAAATTCAGAGGCCAGGCGTTCGCTCATTTCAAGGGCTCCGGATCGGAACAATCCCGAATCGCAGACCACATCGTGGGTCTCCTCTTTCAAACCGCTCCACGTCACGGTGGAGTCAGTCTTAACGGTCAGATGCATAGGCGCAGGCTTTTGAAGCGCAGCCGGCCGCCGGACCGCGCTGGCCCACTGCTGTGCAGAGGTTACTCGCGAAGTGGCGCCGCTCGAGAACAGGGCACGACCGCGCTCGTAAGGCCCCCGAGCCACTTGAAGAGGCGGCAAGGACCGCCTTAGTTAAAGCGCAAACGACGGTCGGCTAGCAAGATGTTAGTTATTTCGCCCACTGGCAGCGCCCTGGAATAATGGTCGCCCTGCATTTCATCGCATCCGTTGACGCGCAGAAACTCTAGCTGCTCACGCGTTTCTACGCCCTCCGCAACGACCTTTAGCTTTAGACTGTGTGCAAGATTGATAATTGCAACTGCAATTTCGGCGCTATCAGAGTTCGAGGCGATATCGTGAATGAAACCGCGGTCAATCTTCAGGTAGTCGATTGGGAAGCGCTTTAGATACATCAGGCTTGAGTAACCGGTGCCAAAATCATCCACAGCGACCCGAATACCGTGCGCCTTCAGATTGCGAAGCGATTGAATTGTTGCCTCTGAGTCATTCATTAGAGTGGATTCCGTCAACTCGACTTCAAGAAGCTCCGGGTCGGTCCCGGCGGCGGTCAAAATCGACCCTATTGCGGAATCAATGTCAGCGCGCCGGAATTGACGAGCCGATAGATTAACAGCTATCGGCAGCGGTTTGACCCCCGCCTGCCTCCAACTGTTGATCTGAGCGCACACCGAAGCAACCACCCATTCACCAACTGGAATGATCAAGCCGGTCTCTTCCAGGCTTGGAATGAATTCATCTGGTGCTACCACGCGGTCTACGGTGGGTTGCCACCGCAATAAGGCCTCGAGGCCCGTGATTTCGCCGCTCTCAAGGCTCACACGCGGCTGGTAATGCAGAAGGTACTCGCCCCTCGCAAGAGCACCACGTAGTTCGCCCTCTAACTTCATGCGCGCGACCGCACGATCATTCATCTTAGGGAGATAGAACTGGTAGGTGCTTCTGCCAGATTCCTTCGCGCGATACATCGCGGTGTCGGCGCATTTGAGCAGTGCGTTCGCATCATGCCCATCATTCGGATAGAGACTGACACCCACACTGGCCGAAACGTGCACGACGTGTTCAGCAATCCGGTAGGGGGCGCCTACCGAGGTGACGATGCGTTTTGCCACAGCGCCGGCATCTTCGTAATGCCCAAGATGGGCTAGCGTGACGGTAAATTCATCACCACCAAGCCGCCCCACGGTATCGCCAGGCCGCACCTCGGCGCGGAGGCGATCCGCAATCTGCATCAGCAACTGGTCGCCAACCGCGTGACCAAGCGTGTCATTTACGTACTTGAAGTGATCGACATCGACGAATAGCACCGCCACTGGGCGCTTATCGCGTCCGGACTCGACCAGCGTTTGGCCGAGTCGATCAAGATAAAGACTGCGGTTAGGTAGTCCGGTAAGTGAGTCGAACTGTGCCAGGCGTGTGAGCTGCTCATCGCCCCTTCCGCGATCGATGGCCGCAGCAAGCGTATTGGCAACACTTCGGACAAAGTTGGCACTCTCGGTATCAAAGCACCCCGGCGCGCGCGCGTAGGCACCCAGGAGGCCATAAGGCCCTTCCTTGCCACATATCAACACTTCAACCGCCGAACGTACCCGGTGGGCAGCCAGGATGGGTGAGGGCGGAAAGCGCGATCCTGACTCGAAGTCGTGAACCAAAACAGCCTCCCGGCTACCGATGACAAAGTGATCCTCGGTCTCGGCAGCGGCGTCGAATGCAGGCTGGTGCGTCCACCCCTCGTCCCAGCCGGCGCCAGCAACCTGCACCAGTATGTGATCTTCAACGCAGAAGGTAAGCATCCGGCAGAGCTCAACATCAAGTCCGCTGCGCAAGATGTCAGTCGCCCGCGTTGTCAGAACATTGAGGGGCGGATTCTCTAGTGCCAGTTGTCCAAATTGGGCCAGCAGATGATGCTGCAAGGCTTGCCGTCGAAGTAAGCTCTCAACTCGGCGGCGTTCACTGATATTGCTGGTCACAAAGGCGATCAACGACTGCACGCCAAAGCGGACCTCGCGCGGGCGAATCTCCGCCGCTACATGCCTGCCATCAGCATGCTGAAGCGTGGTTTCAAATGGGTCGGAGTTCGCATAGCCGGCCAGCAGTGACGAGCGGACGGGCTTTGGCTCCTCACCTGTGTCGGCGAAAAGCACATCGAGTGGCATATCTGTAAAGCTCGAATGTTCGTAGCCGAGCAATCGGACAGCGGCATCGTTGACATCGACAATAGCTTGGCTGACCGGATCTATCAGAATGATCGCGTCACCTGTGGCGCTTAGCAAAGATCTGAGGCGTTGCAGTTCCTGATCAACGCGGTGCCGCGCGGCGACGTCTCGGTGCGTGATCGCGAATTGGTGAGTCGGGCCGGGAAGGCGGATGACTCGCGTCTCGATCCAGTACTGGACCGTCAAAGTCCTGCAGGCATACTCAATTGTGAAATGATCGCTTCGGCCCGCAAGTGCCGAACGCAGTCCGGAAGCCAGGGCCTCGGCGTGCTTGCGAGAGGGGCCGCAGTTGCTATCGCACCCTAAGAGGTAATTAGCACCAACGTAAACCTTATCGGGACCGGCGTAATTTGCTTCAGCATAAAGTGACCACACATCATCGACAGAAACCACAACGCCGTCTTTATCTATAACGCATGCATGTTCGGGCAGCACAATGGGCGCTCCAGGTGCCAGTGGCGTTGCACGCCCAGCACGGGCAAGTTCGTTCATTGATTGGGAAGCCAAAGCGTCGCGTTTCATAGAATTGACCACGGACTCCGTTTCCGACAGCGACCCACACCAGTTAGCTCCTTCCTTCACTCTTGGTGCAGTTGGCAGGGCCGATTGTGAAAATGCCTACCGATGCTGTTACTCCTAGCACACTAGAATTCTAGAGGGTTTGCCTCTCTTGCGCATCGACCTGTGGCCCGGGTCTTTGAGAGCAATTTGCACTGTCGCACACCGAAAATAACGAAACACAGCCACCAATACCATGCTGCGGCGCATCTAGCTGAGTTTCAACCTCGCGCTTTTGCACAACCTGCAATCGACAGCAGAAGCATGGAGATTAAGTTTCCGCAATCACTACGGAAGAAGTCCCGATGCACGCGCAATCTACAGCCGCAACCGATGACATGAGGATAGGCGCAATCAGTCTCCGGGCATGCCAAGGAGGAAACAGCGCGCGCGGCCGCCAATAGCCGGCATCAGCATCACCGTAGCAGCGGGCTTTGACCCTGTCTGATGTTCTGATCAGAAAGAGCGGCAATGCCATCGTTCATCCGAGCCGCAAGTCAATTTGGCGAGCAGGCAACCTCCAGAGAGAAGCGCGAGCAGCCTCTCTCAATTACGCAATGAGTACCTTCGCAAGAGAGTGCTTTGTCACGTGGCATTGTAGGACTAGGACGACTAGACAGCCTGAACCCACTGCCTATGCTAGAAGGGCCAATAGTCGCGCTGTGATCAATATCAGGAAACCAAACCATGTTAGAAACAATCGCCATCGTGTTGCTGATCCTGTGGGCATTAGGATTGGTAACTTCCTATACGCTCGGTGGGTTTATCCACATATTGCTGGTACTTGCCATCATTGTAATCCTGATACGCGTCATTCGCGGCCGCTCACTCTAGATACATTGATGCGTGCCATTTCAACGTTTTTTGATCCCTTGCCGCAGAAGCGTCCTCAGTAACTGAGGAGTTTCAGGCGTCCTCGGTAGAATCAAATCATGCAACCAGCCCCCCTTTTTGCGGTCGATCCGGACATCCACGACTGGCCGTCATTAATCACTAGCCAATGTTCGTGCTGTGATGACAATCGCGGCATGTGCCCGTAGCCCCACTGCCTGCGGCCGTTGGACGGTTGCCGTAGCGTTACTTGTTGCCTTGATAGGTGGCCTGCAGGGTTGCGCATTGCAGCCGCCAGGTTCGCAATTCCCCAAAAAAGCCTCGGTGGCTCTGGCCACGCCTGAAAGTACCGCCATGGGGGCGCAATTCACTGCCGCTGTTACACGGCACGATGGCATGTCTGGTTACAGGATTCTATCGGTGGGAGTCGATGGCCTGGTAGCGCGAATTGAACTCGCCAACGCGGCGCAGAGTACCCTAGATCTTCAGTATTTTATTTACCGGGGAGACGAGACCGGTCGATTGATAACTGATGCTCTATTGCGCGCCGCCGATCGCGGGGTAAGGATTCGGTTGCTGATCGACGACGGCGCCACGATGAAGGGTGACGAGCAAGTCATTGCGCTTGATGCGCACCCGAATGTTGAGATAAGAATTTTCAATCCGTTTTCCTATCGGGGGCACAGCGTTCTAAGACGGTCTTTTGAGTTTCTAATGAGCCACAAGAGACTCGATTATCGGATGCACAACAAGCTCATGGTGGCCGACAATTCGGTGGCCCTTATCGGGGGGCGAAATGTGGGCAATCAATATTTCCAGATCGATCCGGACTCGCAGTTCGCGGATGATGATCTGCTGGCCGCTGGCCCTATAGCCGCCAAACTCTCGGCGACTTTTGACGAGTTTTGGAATAGCCCGTTTGCAGTTCCAGCGGCCGCGCTTTACGGACGGCAGCGGTCCCAGGCGGCGCTGGATACGCGGCGCGCTCAGGCTGCACAGTACGCCGAGAAGCACCTGCAAACGCTCAAGTCGGACGGCATTGACTACGCCTCGCGCATTGCGGCGGGCGGTCCTTACGCCGACCTGCGTAGTGGCAAGGTACCGCTTGTCTGGGCATCCGCCGAGGTAGTCAGCGATAGCCCGGACAAGAAGAACGCTGAAAGCGGTGGTCGTGGCGGTCGGTTGATGGCGCGCTCGGTGATGAAGGCCGCCACAGCGGCGCAATCCGAGGTGATGATGGTAAACCCGTATGTGATTCCGAGTGCTGATGAGTTAGAGGACCTTGCCAAACTGCGGGCACAGAATGTAACGGTACGAATCTTGACTAACTCCTTGGTATCTACCGCCGATCTTGCAGCCGAAGCGGGCTATGACCGATACCGCATCCCGCTGCTCAAGGAAGGTGTGAAGCTGTATGAGTTGCGGGCACTCTTGGGAAATACCCGGGGCAGTGGACAAACGAGAGCCGTTTCGAAATACGGCAACTATTCATTGCATGCCAAGCTGTTTGTGTTCGATCGTGAGAAGTTGTTTGTAGGTTCTATGAATTTCGATGAACGCTCAAAGCGGCTCAACACGGAAATCGGGCTGCTGCTTGAAAGCCCGGAACTTGCACTGGAAACTATGGCGCGATTCGAACGGATGATTCTGCCGGAGAACGCGTATGCCCTGCGATGGCGGATTCCAGAGAGCGGAGGCAAAGGTCATATTGAATGGGAAACAGTGGAAAACGGCGCACCCGTCAGTTATACGCGCGAACCACGGCGGAGCAGTTGGCAGCGCTTGGAGTTCACATTTCTGTCATGGCTTCCAATTACAGGTGAGCTGTAAAGCAACGCTCCGGAAGCCGTCGACAGGCAATACGTGCGCGGGATGGCCGCTCTTAGCTTGCTGCTGACTTCATGACTTGAGAGCGCCGGAAGCAATCCTGTGAATGGTCATTGACGATGCCCACGCCCTGCATCCACGCATAGACGATTGTTGGTCCCACGAATTTGAATCCGCGGCGCTTCAATTCCTTCGAGATGCGCTCGGACAGGGGTGAGGAGGTAACCCTGCGTCGTCCACTGTTTTCCAGCACGCGACCGTCGGTAAATGACCAGCAGAACTGATCAAATGTCTCGCCATTCTCTGCCATCTCGCAGTAGATCTGGGCGCCACGAATAGTTGCCTCAATCTTGGCTCGCCCCCTAATGATCCCCGCGTTGTTCATCAGTCGCGCTATCTCTGCGTTGCCAAAATGCGCGACTTTGGCGGGTCTAAAGCCGGCAAACGCTTTGCGAAAGGCGTCGCGTTTTCGAAGGACTGTGATCCATGCGAGCCCAGCTTGAAATCCTTCAAGCATCAGCATCTCCCAAAGCATGCGGGAGTCGTGCTGCGGCACTCCCCATTCGAGGTCGTGGTAGGTCTGCATCAGCAAATCGTCTCCTGCCCAGCCGCAACGCTTTATATCCGTGCCCACCCAAGCCCCCCTGCATCTAACTTCCGACATGTACACGATGCGCGGCAAGTTGGCATTACTCATCAGCGCGGCATACGTGAGCCAGCGGCGCCGGCGCCGGCCGTTGCGGCGGCACAATCGGCGCGCCCAAGCGGTGCTGTTGTTGCTGGCCGGCTGCCATACCCAACAGTATGTCGGATTCACCGACACATGAAATTATGAGCACCTCATCTGAAAAAGATCTTCATTCGGACTGCACCTAGATGCTCGTGAGTGGCGGACCTAAAGTCTCGCGATCGAGCGTTTAGTTGAGCCAAAGCTTCAGAGTCAAGCCGACCGTCCGCGGGTGTACAGTGTACGCCTCGAAGACCGTATTGATCTCAGGCTGTTGGATAATCTTGCGGTCATTCCCCAGGTTCTTGGCGTAAGCGGTGATTTCATAACCTCGACCCGTGAGTCCGAGACTGGAATTGAGCACTCCGTAGCTTGGATTGCGGTAGTTCGGATTGGCGGTCGCCGGGTCATTAAGGTAGTCAAGCGGCTGGTAGCTGCCATAGGAGCTGCCACTGTAGGCATAGTCAACGCGGCCTACAAAGTTCGAGCCGCTTGCCAGCGGCAGGCTGTACGTTGCCGACGTATCGTAGGTGTATTCCGGCACGTCAATCAGCCAAGAGCCGACAGTTGCCTCACTAGAATTTGCGGCGGTCGAAATATAAGCATGCTCGGCACTTCCCGACAACGCGACCGTCAGCTGGGAAATTGGCCGGTAATTGATCTCGAGTTCAGTTCCGTAGATCTTGGCGTCACCGACATTGGCTGTGAAGTAGTAGCCGCACGTTGGCAGATATAAGGATTGCTGAATATTCTTCCAGTTAGTCGCGAATACCGCGCCGTCGATTGACAGGTGGTTGCCCAAGAGCCGGCTCTTGCTGCCAAGCTCGTAAGTCCATAGCGAGTCAGAGTCAAACTTGGTGGGTCCGGAATCCAGACCATAGGTGGCCAAGTTGGAGCCGCAAACTCCGCCACCGAGGCCGCCGAAAGGAATGGGGCCGGTGGGGCCGCCGTTGCGAAAGCCCTTGGCTGCTGACAGATAGGCGTTCGTATCGCTGGTCACGTCGTAAGTAAGTACGGCCTTTGGAGTGAATGCCCTAAAAGTGCCCGACTGATAGTAAGGACTGATATTTGGTATTTGGTAGAAGCCACTTTCAGTGGAGACGTAGGATTCATGGGTACTGGCATAACGTCCGCCGAGCGAGCCATGCAACGTAGGTAGAAAGTCGTAGTCAAGCTGGCCGAATACGGCCAACTGAACCTCGTTATAGAAGCGGTGGTCGGACTCATCAACGTCATTCGGAAACAGCAAGGTTGTGCCAGTCTGAGGCGGCCCGTACAGCGTGTTGACGTAGGTATCTTCCATGGGAACGCCGAAAATCTTGGTGAATGCCGTGCTGATGCCCGGGATCTGCTGAAAGTCTAGATCGTGGATCCAGGAGTTTTCAAAATACCCGCCGCCCACCCATTTCAGAGCGCCGCTCCCATCTACGGGCGAGGAAAAGCGCACTTCTTGAGAAAGCTGACCGTAATGATTGCTCAGATGCACGGCTGATGGCAGATTGGCGATAATGGAGTTGACCAACCCCATCTGTGCCTGGTCGCAGTTGGGTGCGCCGTTGGGATAGGTGATGACGCCAGGACCGGGAGTTGGGCACGGAACGTTTATCAACGAGGCGAACGCGCCGCTGTTGTAATAGGTGCCGTCAATTTGCCGAGCATACTGCCTGAGAAAAAGCCCAGATACTGAAGTGATGTCCATGTAGCCGAGCTTGTCCAAGATTGTGAGGCTGGGCAGTATCAATGCATCCAGGCCGGGCTCAGGAACTTCCTTGTCCTGAATCCACAATCCAGGTATCGGCGGCCCGACCGGGTCCTGCGATGAAAGCTGCCCGGGTGGGTAGAACGCGTCGCTGTCACCGTACTTGAAGCGCTGATAGAAAAAACTGGGTGAGATCGTCAGATCATTGGTGACTTGGATGAAGCCGTTCAGTCGAGTAACGAAGATCGCATCGTTATTGACACCGGCCTTCTGCAGTTCGAAATAGGGCGTGACCTGAGAGAGCGTCGTGGCGCTGCTCTCCCCGGGGTTGGTGTAGTGATCTATAAAACCTGCATCAGTGGTGTAGCCGACGCTGCCATGTATTGCAAATACGCTCGAAACAACCGGCCAGTTGAAGACACCACCCTCAAAGTAGTTGTTACCACCGTGTTCTGTTTGGGAGAAATCGCTCGTGAAGCTCGCGTCCGCTTTCGTCAAATCCGGCTTCGGAGTGATGTAGCGAATCGCGCCGCCCTCGGCGCTATCGCCGTATAGCGTCCCCTGCGGTCCGCGCAATACTTCAAGCCGCTCAAGGTCGAACAGTCGTGGTTGCGCAGCCCCGTCATAGAAGAAATTCTTGGTGGTGATCGATACATCGTCGATATACAGGGCAGTCGTGGCCGACCCGGAGGTCGAACTTACGCCTCGAATCTCGATGTTAGTCGTGCCTTCGCTGCCCGCTAGCGAATTAAAATTTACGCCTGGAACATCCCGCACGATGTCATCGAAGTCGATCAGATGCTTGGCATTCAAGTCATCGCCGCTGATCGCGGTGACGCTGATGGGCACATCCTTGATGTCTTCCGCACGCTTGTTAGCAGAGATTACGACTTCTTCGAGCGTGCCGGTATCGGCGGTGGCGTTCTGCGCGACCGTAATCGGAGCAGGAGAAGTGGTGTCAGCAGCCAGCGTCCAGCGGCTAATCAGCGTCCCTGCCATCAGCAAGGTGCATGCTGCGCCTAGCAGCAACGGGGATCTTTTGTGCAGTTGAATCATCGGGCCAGTCTCCTGTCTCTAGCGGTGTCTTGCCGTACACTCGGGGAGACTTGGAGCTGAACCTGGGTTTTGTCTCGACAACAGAGACCAACCCGGGGCTCTGCGCCTCCCCGCGAGGATCTCCCGGGCTTTTGTCCCGCCGTGTATCCGAATTCCAGGCGTACTGTCCTCGATACTGGCGACCTGCCGTATCGAGCTACTCGTTACCAACCACAGAATCTCGGACTGCCTCTCTCGGACCAGTCACCTGCATTGCAGGCCGGAACCCTAGATGCACATTTCAGACGGAGAACTTGCAAGTAATGTGCCCGAGCGCAACGCTCAGGATCGCTAGCTTTGTCTTCGGTGCGTAAACAGCAGGTTGCGTTGCACAGGGATCAGCTTGCGCGTTGGCGAACGCTGGCGCTCGACGCTCCGCACTGCCTCGTTAAAGTGCATCTAAACGGGAACAAGGGGTCAGCATGCGTCACAACGGTGCTGCGCTGAACATGGAGGCGGAAGTGCGTGAATATCACTTCGCTATTTTGGGCGGGCCAAGTAACTGCGCCAGCCGCCGAGGCTGGTGATGTCCTCCGCGCCGACGAGACCGTGGGGTTCACAGAGGAACCCGCACGCTTGTCCGCCATCGGCAAGCAGCAGCTTGCCGATGCCGAGCGGTGAGGGAATTTGGGCAACGAAGCTGCCAAATGCGGCGGTGGGTACGCTCCAGATCTCAATTTCAATGGACGCGCCACCCTCTGGCACCCGGAGCAGGCCAGGCCGGCGGGGCGGGCCGCCCGGCAAAGCGTACAGCCGGTAGGCTGCAGCAGTGTGAGTGCGTTTTATCAGAATGGCGCCGCGATCGCGCAGCTGGTGATTGAGCGGCAATCCATCCAAATGTGCGCCGCATACGGCGATCGCGATGCCATCGCTCGGGCCGGCCCAGGCGGGATCTGTTGACCAATCGTGTGGCCTCCGGCGGGTACCCAGTGGCCCCGGACCAGCGCGCTGCATGCGTGAAGCCAGCGCCAGCAATTCGTAATCGCTCCACGCCTGGCCTACAAGCGTTACCCCAAACGGCAACTCGCGATTGGTGAACCCGGCCGGAACCGCAACACCAGTGAGGTCCAGCAAATTCATGAAGTTGGTGTAATAGCCGAGATTTGTATTTAACTGAACTGGACTGGCTTCCACTTCACTTATGCGATAAATCGTGGCCGCAGTGGGAGTTAGCAAGACATCGATGTTCTGCCACACGCGCTCCGTAATTCGGCGCAATGCCTGGAGGCGGTATTGAGCACTGAATGCCTGGGCTGCGCTCGGGTTCCGGCCACGTTCGATTACTTGGCGCGTTACCGGTAGCACCGCATCGCTGGCACCGTTAAGCACGGTCTCCGTCACCAAATAGCGCTCCGCCAACCAAGGCCCCTCATAAAGGAGCCGAGCCGTTTCAGCGAACGGCTCGAAGTCAATCGGCGTTCGCTTTCCGCCCAATTGCTCTAGCTGCAGCGCCGCTTTTTCAAAGAGCTGCGGCGTATCAGGGTCACCGAAAAACTCCAGTTGGTCGGCGCGCGGCACGCCGAATCGGAACGCGCCCGAGCCGGCCGGAGCGAAGCGGGTCGGAGCGCGGATAGGTCGGGAGTACGGCTCTTCAGGGTCGAAGCCCTCGGCTATTCGACAGACTCGCGCCGCGTCCTCAGCGTCGAGCGCAAAGATCGACATACAATCGAGTGTTCGACAGGCTGGGACCATGCCGCGCGGACTCAAACGGCCGAGACTGGGCTTCAGGCCAATGAGATTATTGAAAGCGGCTGGCACGCGTCCGGAGCCAGCGGTATCGCTGCCCAGTGAGAAGCTGACAAGCTCGAGCGCCACCGCGACCGCCGATCCGGCGCTTGAGCCGCCGCTGATATATTCGGGATCAAAGCTGTTATGGCACACACCGTACGGCGATCGCGTACCCACCAGGCCTGTGGCGAATTGATCTAGGTTGGTCTTGCCAATGGGAAGGGCGCCAGCCTCCATCAGGCGTTCCACAACGTGGGCACTTTGTTGCGGCGTGTAGGCGTAGGCCGGGCAACCGGCGGTGGTAGGCATGCCGGCCAGATCGATGTTGTCCTTAATGGCGAAGGGAATGCCATAGAGCGGTAAGCTCGCGGGATCGCGCTGACACAAGGCTCGTGCCATTTCGAGGGTGCGCTCGATCGGCACAAGAGATATCCATACCCCGCGCTCAGCAAAGGTATTGATCCGGTCGTAAATTGATTCGACGAGCTCGATGGGTGTCAGCTGCCCGGCGCGGTAGGCCGACTGCAAATCAGCTATCATGAGGCTGCGGGTGGGCACGGCGGTTGAGGAACTCACGGCGAACCTATCCCTGGCCTTAAGACCAGCAGAGTTTCTCCCGCCGCAACAGCCTGTCCCCGGCAACAACGCAACTCCACGACGGTGCCCGCCTGTTCGGCCTGCAGTGCAATTTCCATTTTCATCGCCTCAATTACAAGCAACGGGGCGTGTTCGGCCACCAGGGCGCCCACCTGGGCTACAACTTTCCAGACGCTGCCGCTGACAGGCGAGCAGATCGCGACGCAGCCCGGCGGCAGCTCCTGAGGCGGCGAGGCGTATGCGGTGTCCTCACCGAACGAGGCTTCCCCGCTCGCAGCAGGCTCAAGCGCATGGTGGTCACCAAGCGCACGCCAACGCTCGCGCTCTGCCTCGAATGCGGTCTGCTGACGCGACTTAAAATCCTGGATGGATGCGGCGTTGTCGGTTAGGAACTGCTCGTACTCCCGTAGCCGAAGGCTTGCGGGTTCGATCCGCAGGCCGACCTTCCCGTATGGAAAATCGCTTCTTAACTGCTCGAGCTCGCGAGCCGAAACCGGATAAAAGCGCAACTGGTCGAAGAATCGGAGTAGCCAGTGCTTTCCATCCTTGAACTCAGTGGTCTGGCGATAGCGGTTCCACATCTGCAACGTCCGGCCCACAAACTGATAGCCACCCGGGCCCTCCATGCCATAGACGCACAGGTAGGCGCCGCCAATGCCGACCGCGTTCTCCGGTGTCCAGGTACGTGCCGGATTGTATTTAGTCGTCACCAGGCGATGACGAGGATCAAGCGGGGTGGCAACCGGCGCGCCCAGATAGACATCACCGAGACCCATTACGAGGTAGCTTGCATCAAAGACTATCTGACGCACTTCATCAGTGCTCCGCAGACCATTTATCCTGCGGATAAACTCGATGTTGCTGGGACACCATGGGGCATCGGCCCGAACTGATTGGACATAGCGCTCAATTGCGAGCTGGATCGCGGGATCGTCCCAGGAGAGTGGCAGATGAACGATGCGGCTGGATACTTCGAGATCTTCAATTGGGGGCAGGGAATCCTCTAGTCGTCGCAGAGTTCGAAGCAACCGGCCCCGATTCACCGTGCGACTATCAAAATGAACTTGTAGCGAGCGTATTCCGGGCGTCACATCCAGGACGCCCCGCAATTTCTGTAGATTGAGGGTATCGAGCAATGCCTGAACCCGAAAACGAAGTGCAATGTCGAGACGTGGCTCGCCATACTCGATCAGAATATTGTCTTCCCCTGACTGGCGGTAGCAGATTGCGGGCCGGGAATCTGTGCCCATCTCCCGCTCAAGAATTGCGCTTGTTCGCATGATGGGACGCTTGATGCTGGGGACTTCTGGGGCACCATCCAGGTGCTCAATCGACTGATCCTGTTGTTTTAGCAAACGCCGTGCCGTTATCGCATCAATCGCGTGAAACCGGATTGTGTTACCAGGCTGCAGTTGTCCTAGCTTCCACTGATCGCTGAGTGCAACCGTAGCGGGGCAGACAAAACCGCCCAGGCTTGGCCCGTCTGGGCCAAGAATGACGGGCATGTCGCCAGTGAAGTCGATTGCCCCGATGGCATAAGCGTTGTCGTGAATGTTTGAAGGATGAAGTCCTGCCTCTCCTCCGTCATGCCGCGCCCACTGCGGCTTTGGCCCAATCAGGCGCACACCAGTGCGGCTGGAGTTGTAGTGCACTTGCCAGTCAGTCTGAAAGAACGTCTCCATGTCGGCGGGCGTAAAAAAATCTGGTGCGCCGTGCGGACCGTAAAGCACAGCAATGTCCCATCGCGCACCATAGAGCGGGCGCACAATTTCTGGCAACGCAATCCCCGCCGGAGCGTCATCGGGCGCGGCGACCGTGTCAATATGCAGCACGTCACCGGTACGAAGGCTCCGCCCGACGTGACCACCGAACTGCCCGAGCGTGAAGGTTGCTCGGCTTCCCATGTAATGAGGGACGTCCAACCCTCCGCGTATCGCAAGATAGGCACGTTGACCTTGATCCTCAAGCGCAGCGATTTGCAACACGCTGCCCGCCCTGACTGCGATCGGCTGCCAGAACTTGACGGGTTCGTCATCGAGCTTCGCTTGCATGGGTGCGCCGGCGAGCACCACCAGGGCATTGCAACCAAATCTAAGTGTTGGTCCGGTAACGGTTATTTCCAGCGCCGCGCACTCTGGGGTGTTTGCCAGCAGGCGATTAGCCAATCGCAGCGCCAAAGCGTCCATGGGGCCTGATGGAGGGACGCCGACATCCCAGTACCGCAATCGTCCCGGCCAATCCTGTACCGTCGTGTGAGTTCCAGGCTGCAGAACCTCGATGGTTTGCGAATGAAACGGCAGGGTAGTGAGCCAGCGCGTAGTGTGTTCTGCGGCGCGAAACACGTCGCTGCTGACTATCGCCCGCAGGTACTCGCGATTGGTCTCGACGCCATATACAACTGTGTGCGCAAGAGCTGCATCGAGTTGTTCTATCGCCGCCTCACGGGTATCGGCGTGGGCAATGAGTTTGCCCAGCATCGGATCGTAATACGCTGGAACCTCGCTGCCCGCTTCGATCCAGCTGTCTACCCGCAGGTTAGAAGGCAGGATGACCTGGGAAAGCAGGCCGCTTGATGGTCGAAAGCCGCGTGCCGGATCCTCAGCATAGAGCCGCGCTTGGATAGCGACCCCGACGGGGGCGTGGTGGTAGTCGCGCAGATTCGGAGGATCACCTGCCGCTACCCGAAGCATCCATTCCACCAGATCAATGCCAGTGACTGCTTCGGTGACGCCATGCTCGACTTGGAGCCGGGTGTTGACCTCGAGAAAATAGTAACTGCGGTCGGCAGCCGCCTCCATACCGGCGTGGTCGGCGTCGATGATGAATTCGACCGTGCCGGCCGACTGATACTGAACTGCCTCTCCGAGGCGGACGGCCGCAGCGAATAAGGATTCGCGCAGTGCCACACTCAGACCGGCTGCTGGCGTTTCCTCGATAAGCTTCTGGTTGCGGCGCTGACTCGAGCAGTCGCGCTCGCCAAGCGCGATCACATCACCAGCGCCGTTGCCGAACAGTTGCACCTCAATGTGGCGCGCCCGTGATACGAAGCGCTCCAGAAATACGCCGCTATCGCTAAAATTACTGCCAGCGAGGCGGCGCACGTTGTCAAAGGCGAGGCTCAAATCGGCCGAATCGTTGCATTGCTGCATTCCAATGCCGCCGCCACCGGCGGTGCTCTTTAGCATGACAGGATAGCCCACCCGCTCAGCCTCGCTGAGCGCCTGGTCGAGGTCTGTCAGCAGGCCACTTCCCGGCACCAAGGGCAATCCGGCCTCGGAGGCCAGGGCGCGCGCTGTGTGCTTCAGTCCGAAGCTGCGCATCTGCTGCGGGGTCGGACCAATGAATGCGATCCCCGCGCGTGCACAATCTTCGGCAAACTGAGCATTCTCGCTCAGAAATCCGTACCCCGGGTGTATGGCCTCGGCACCGCTTGCAAGTGCAGCTTCCAGGATCCTGTCGGAGCGCAGATAGGATTCCGCAGCCGGAGCGGCGCCGATCAGAATCGCCTCGTCCGCGTTTCGCACGTGCAAGCTGCCGCGATCCGCATCCGAGTAGACCGCGACTGCGGCGATGCCAAGCCGACGAAGCGTGCGCTGAATGCGACACGCGATGGCGCCACGATTGGCGATCAGGACCTTGGTGAACATCCGGGTTCCTTAAGGGTGCCGGGCCGTCCCGGCTGGAGAGTAGGACCAGCGGGTCGTCCCGCGGCCCGACGGGATGTTCAGCCCGCCGCCCAGATTAACAGCTGTATCGGTGTCGGATTGTACGCATTGCACGGATTGTTCAGTTGCGGGCAGTTGGAAATCAACACGAGTACGTCCATTTCCGCTCGCAGCTGCACATACCTTCCAGCCGCCGAAATACCATCAGCAAAACTCAGGCCACCCTCGGGGCTGACCGGCACATTCATGAAGAAATTGATATTGCTCGGCAGGTCGCGCTTTTCAAGGCCCACCTCGTGCTGAGCAAGCGCCATCAGAAAATTATCCCGGCAGCTGTGCATATGCCGCTTCTCCAGCGCGTAGCGCACGGTGTTGCTCTCCGCAGAACATGCGCCGCCGAGCGTATCGTGTCGCCCGCACGTGTCCTCCGTGATTGTCAGCATCGCCACGCCGAGATTGGAAAGTAGCCTGACGCCGCTGGTGAGATAAAGATTGCCGGATCCGCGAATGGTGTCACAAGCACTGTAGTGCTCCTCGCGGTCGTGGGCGTTGTAAAAGAGCGTATCGACGGCCTGGTTGCCTTCCAGATCAACAATTCGGAATGTCTGACCACGTGCCACCTGTCCGAGCCAAGGTTCGCCGGCCGCTACGGTCACCTTTTGCAACGCATCTATCTCTGCCAGGGAGTTGCTCATGGGAGGAACATCATCTCCGTGTTACGGAAGCCCCGTCCGTTTTCGCTGCAGCGGTTCCGGCACGCATCGTGCGCTGGCGCCGGTCCGGAATACCATGCTTCAAGCCGGACAGGGTGGGGCTCATAACGTGGCGCCGGATCTAGCGGATGAGGTGCTGTTGCAAGCACCAACAGCGTATGCATTTCGAATCGCAGATCCACGAAATCGCCAGCACGGCAGTTGTGCGGCTCAAATGTCAATGCGCCCTCAGCATTGACAGAAACGCGGCTGAAGAAATTGATATTCGCAGTCAGATCGCGCTTGCCCAGGCCATACTTGCCGAGCTCATTCAAAATGCTGTCGCGGCCATTCTTGTGGGCACTGTTGCGCTCTTCCTGAAAGCGCGATCTACCATAGCGGCCTGCGATCATCGAAGCGTCTGACAATCCGGAGAAAGTGTCGTGCCAGCCGCAGCTGTCTGCGGTAATCGAGCACATGATCCGTCCTAGGTCCGAATAGCATGCGCAACCCTTAGTCAGGAAGGCGGTGTGTTGCGCCTTGAGCGTGTCGGCCATGCAGTAACGCTCGGATAGCAGTTCGAAGTTGTAGAGGAGCGCCGATACATTGGCTCCCGCTTCGAGCGCCGTAAGTCGCAGCGACACTCCGCGTCGCACGATGCCAGACCAGTGCTCGCCCCGATTGAGTGACTCGAGCCAAAGCAGAGGAGGAGTGGGGACTGCGTCAGGTGCCGGGCGCTGAGCGTCGGCGAGAGTGGGGCTACTCATGAATCTATTCGTTGATTTAAAGTGGGAACGCGTTGCGTCGCCGACAAATTAGTGCATGCAACCCGCACTCGTAAAGTACCAGGCACGCACCATAGTAGCACTCGCAACACGGCACTCGCACCATGCTGGTGCCTCGCGAGCCTGAACGTGGAGCACAGCGAACCGATCGTGCTCGGTATAGGACTTGCAACGAGGCCGGTGCCACACAACTCATCACGATGACATCTGGGGAGGCTGCGTGATCCAAAGCACGGGGCTAAAGCGCTGGCTGCATGCGGTCTTGCTGGTCGGACTAAGCGCAGTCGCTGGCGTGAGCCACCCAGCAACGCTCAGTATTGGCTACAGCGACTGGCCCGGTTGGGTCGCATGGCAAGTAGCCATCGATAAGGGTTGGCTCAAGGATGCGGGCCTCGATGTAAAATTCGAATGGTTTGATTACTCAGCGTCTATGGATGCCTTCGCAGCCGGAAAGATCGACGCGGACTTGATGACCAACGGCGACGCCCTGGTAACCGGAGCGGGGGGCGCCCGGAATCTCATGATTCTGGTTACGGACTATTCCAACGGCAACGACATGATCGTGGCGCGGCCCGGCATCAAGAGCCTCAAGGATCTCAAAGGTAAGAAGGTCGGCATCGAAATCGGGTTGGTCGAACATCTGTTGCTGACCGATGGCCTGAAGAAAGCCGGCATGACACCTGCCGATGTCACGCTGGTTAACGCGAAGACCAACGAAACACCGCAGGTGCTGGCATCCGGACAGGTCGATGCGATCGGTGCCTGGCAACCTAATTCCGGTATGGCGATCAAGGCGCTTCCGGGATCGCGGCCGATCTACACTTCGGCGCAGGCCCCAGGACTGATATATGACGTTCTGGCGGTGAATCCTGCCAGTTTTGCGGCCCATCGAGCTGACTATGCGAAGCTTCTCAAGGTGTGGGATCACGTGGTTGGATACATTGCCGACCCAAAGACCCAGCCGGACGCCCTGAAGATCATGTCGGCACGCGTCGGCCTGTCTCCCGAGCAGTACAAACCTCTGCTGGATGGCACGCACCTGATTGGAGTTACTGAGGCAAAGGGTGTCTTTAGGAAGACGACAGGCCTCGATTCCTTATACGGATCCTCAAACAATGCGGACGACTTCAATGTCAAGAACGCGGTCTACAAGAGCCCACAAAATCTTGATGGCTATATTTACCCAGCCCTGACCATGGCGCAGCCCTAGGCAAAGGCTTTTTTAATCGCCGTGGCTACTCCCCGATGGATGCAGGTCCTGCGACCGCTGACGGCTCGTGCCAGATTCGTGTTCGGGGTCCTGTCAGTGCTGCTGCCGCTGCTCATCTGGTGCACCGTGAGCTACGTTCCGGCGGTCTGGCACCCGCAGGTGATGATTACCAATCCGGGTTCCGTGTCCTACCTGGATATCGGTGCACACATGTCGCGCGAGGCGTTTGACGGTGAGGTAGCCGATGCGAAGGCAGAAGGCAGGGCTGTACCCCAAGGCATAAGGGCGAACCCAGTTTACCTGCCCTCACCAGGTGCGGTCCTGAAGGCCTTCTACACTTCATTCAAGACGCCTCCTGAAACCAAGGACGGGCAGTGGCTTCACCAGAGCCTGTGGCACAGCATCCAGATCATCTTCTGGGGATTTCTAATTTCTTCCGTCTTTGGCGTGCCGCTTGGAATTCTCTGTGGTGCTTATGCCGCAGTCGCCCGCGTGAACGAGTCCTTTGTTGAATTTGCGCGCTATCTGCCAGCACCTGCCTTCGGAGCACTAGCGGTCGCGATCCTGGGAATCTATGACGGCCCGAAAATCGCCATTATTGTTATTGGCACGTTTTTCCAGCAGGTTCTGATTATTGCCAATACGACGCGCAAGCTGGACCCTGCGCTGCTCGAAGCCGCGTTGACCTTGGGCACCAAGAGTCGCCAGCTGCTGACCCGGGTCGTCATTCCCGGCATCCTTCCGGATCTGTACCGGGACCAGCGCATTCTGCTCGGGTGGGCATGGACCTACCTGATCGTGGCCGAGCTCATCGGCACTACATCCGGGATTACTTGGTTCATCACTCAGCAGGCCCGCTATCAGCACTTCCCCAATGTTTATGCCGGGATTGCAATGATCGGCATCATTGGTCTGGGCACGGACATGGTCTTGGCTCTGGTTGGCCGACGGCTGTTCTCATGGGAACGTTCGCTGGCAAAGAGCGCATGAGCATCGCGCGATCCACAAAGCGATCCCGATGAACGATACATCAAACATCAGCGCCATCGTTGGCTCCTACTTAGAGCAGTCGGATGCAGTGCGCGCCCGCTTCGAGCGCTTGAAGTCGCGCGAAATCATGTTGGAGGTTTCTCACCTTTGCAAGAACTTCAACAGCGGCGGCAAGACGACGGTAGCCCTAAAGGACGTCAATTTTAAAGTCCATCGGCGCGAACTCATTTGCGTAGTCGGCCCTTCGGGTTGCGGAAAATCAACACTGGTGAGGATCATTGCAGGCCTTGAGGAGCATAACGGCGGAGCCGTGCTCCTCAAAGGTCAGCCAGTTAGCGGACCGGGCAGCGATCGGGGAATGGTGTTTCAGGGTTACACACTTTTCCCCTGGCTGACCGTCAAGAAAAACGTCATGTTTGGGCTTGAGGTGAACGGGCACGGCCGCATGGAGTCAGAACGGGAAGCGCTGCAGTGGTTACAGCTGATCGGATTGGAGAAATTCGCAGACTCCTATCCGAACCAGCTCTCAGGCGGAATGAAGCAACGCGTCGCCATCGTGCGCGCACTAGCGAATCAGCCACGCGTATTGTTGATGGATGAACCCTTTGGTGCGCTCGATGCGCAGACCCGCAGCCGCATGCAAACCCACCTACTTGAAATCTGGCGAAAGATCGATATCACGATTGTCTTTATCACGCATGATCTGGATGAGGCCATTTTATTGGCAGATCGCATTCTGGTGCTGTCGGCACATCCGGGCGAAGTTCAAGAGTTTATCGAGGTTCCGGTGCCTCAGCCCCGTAACATGCTTCAAACCGTAACCCGGGAATTTCTGGCAACGAAGGCGCGGCTCGAGGAGTTGATCTACATCAATCAGTCAGCCGCTAAGGATGGGGAGGAGGACTATCCGATCCTGGCTCGCATGACGAACGTTACCGACAGCGTGGACTAAAGCAGGCTGCATCAACAGGCGCCAGGGGCCACAGCAGCTTCGATAGCGGCGTACTCGAGGACACATTGTGGGTGGCTATTGACACGACGGTGACCCCTATGTAGACTTACAACTATGGGTAAGCAGGACCGCGACGTCAGAATGTCTCTCCAGACCCTGCGCGTTTTGGAGGCATTTCTCGAGAACCCCACCGATGAGCTCTCGGGTGCCGACGTGCAGAAACGCGGCAGGCTCGCTTCAGGCACTTTGTATCCAATCCTCCTTCGGCTCGAGTCAGCGGGTTGGTTCGTTAGTCGTTGGGAGGAGATTGACCCTGCGAGTGCCGGCCGTCCACGTCGTCGCCTCTACCGGTTAACGTCGGCCGGACTCAGACGTGCCAGCGAAGTCTTCGCAACTTTCAGCCGAGGAGTTCCAGCATGAAATCGCGCGACACGATCGCTGCGGTGCCGCCGCCGGCATCCTCTGAGGACCTGTTCGGTCGATTGGCCCGCTGTCTGACGCGTTACGCGGCACGCCGGTCGCCGCCGGCTTTGGCCGACCGATTGGAGGAGGAGTGGCTTGCTGATCTGAGGACGCGCCGCGGCGCTCTGGCGCAGCTGCGCTTCTCGTTGGGCTGCTGCTGGGCCTCGAGGGTTATCGCCCACGACCCGATTGCATTCGGCGCCACGGTGACCGTAGCGACAGGCGGCAACGGAACGGCGGCATTCGGAGCTCACGATCCATCATTTTTCTCTCGTCGCACCACGGTCTTCATCGTGATTCTTTGTCTGCATGTCGCAGCCATTTATGGCTTTGCTTCAGGATTCGTGCAGCAGGTCGTGATCGACGCGTTGCCACGCTCTCTCAAGGGTAGGGTGCTTGAACAGCCGGTGGTTCAAGTGCAGCCGCTCCCAACACCGCATTTCGTACCCACGGCTGTAATCCCAGCGTTACCGCCGAAGGCGCCCGACTTTGTGCTGCTGCAACCGGTGTATCCAGGCGCGGAGGATTTAGTTCCAGTAGTCCCGCAGCTGGCTGATCCGATGGTGGAGCGCAGCGCGGTCTCCCGAGTTCCGGGAGGGCCAGGCAGCGGATTCCCGAATACTCGCGATTACTATCCTGCCGCCTCGATCCGGTCCGAAGAGGCTGGCGTAGCGGCGGTTCGCGTCTGTGTTGATCGCAATGGTCGATTGACCTCTGATCCGGTGATTGTTGAATCGTCTGGATACCAGAGGCTCGATGGCGGCGCGTTGGCGCTTGCACGAGCCGGCTCAGGACACTACCGGAGCACGATCGAGAACGGCGCTCCGGTGACGGACTGCTACCCGTTCCGCATCCGCTTCGAGCTTCAATCGTTCCGTTAGCGATGAGCTGAGCCGACCGTATTGGCAGCTGCGCGCTAGCGACTACGGCAGTGGCACTTTGCGGGCAAGTTTCTAAGGGTAGAGCTCATCGGGATTAATAGGCACCAGCACGGCTTTGGCGTTGACTATACCGCAAATGGCAAACTCTGGATTTGCCGTGATGCGCGGAACTGGACACGTCAGAAATATTCCGTGCTGACTGATGATTTCTGCGACCAGCGGCTTGTTGGCTTCCGCGCCCCGGGCCAGGACCACCCCCACGGCGGTGCTGGCGAGCCGCACAAATGTTCCCGGGGGATAGATGCCAAATTCCTTGATGAGCGCGGCAGTGATCGGGCTACGACCGGAGGCTAGAAAATGCTCGCGCATGGCCTCGTTGGGGTAGATGGCTTCTCGCGTGACACGCCCGATCGCTTGGGCCATGAAGGCGTCAACCTGGCGCAGGACCTCGGCGGGTTCGAAACAGCAGGCCAGACCGCGCGGGTAGCCCTTGGCATCCGGGGTCTCGTGGTGTTCAAGAACCGTGCGCAACCAATCCTGGTCGCGCACGGCGAGTTTCTCCAGCAGCTCCACACTGCGGGTCGGGTGATCCTGGATGGCCTGCCGCTGCGGCGCAGACGGTGGCTCAAGTTGCGCGGCCAGATCGCCCTGCAATCTAGTCATCGAAATATTCATCGTCAGGGCGGAGCAGACCAGCGAGGCGCGCTCCTCGGCGCTCCAGCGCAGACGCTGGGCAATGAGGTGGCTGGCAATTGCGGTCTGTATGGCGTGGGTAATGGAGTAGATGGCGTGCTCGTGGGCCGCACTTCGAATCAGATGAAACAAGGTACAGTCCGGGTGCGTTGTCGCGATGCGCGACAGGTCGCTGGCGCAACTGGCCACTTCGGCGCAAAACTTTGAATGAGCGGTGGGCTCGAACAGCAGGCTCATGAGCTTCTGCTGCACGCCTCGGAGTGCTGCTGAAACGCCGTTCGTCTTCGGCGCTACGACTGCGTGGCTTGTTTTCTCGGCGAATCCCGGCGCCTCTTCGGCTCGAAGGCAAGCTCCGCGATCGAGAAGCCGCTGAAGTTGGTCCTCTGTCGATACGATCATGCCGCGAGCCAGCAGCAGATTGCCAGCAGAGTCACACACTCCGAAAGGCAACGGCTCATTCAGGCGGACGTGAGCCTCCTGCAGCGCGAGTAGCGTCACGGGAATTGCACTCGCTCAATTGCCGGACTGGTGTGCGCGCGCATTGATTGTCCAAATCAGGCTTTGAGCAGCGCGCGCGCTTCTTCGGCCCAGCGCACGGCTTCCAGATAGATTTCCTGCGACAGCTCCGGGCTCAGGCTGAGAGCATCCAGAGCTTCCCAGCGCCCGCGCTCGAATGCCACAACGCACTCCAGCAATGCGCCAATCGGCCCGGCGTAGGATGTCAGCGCCTGCTCGAGATCCTTCGTCAGCGGCAGACTGCGGAGTGCCTCGGCCGTGGTAACACCCAGCAATGCATCGAGGTGTGAAAGTAATCCGGCAAAGAACAGTTTTGAGGAGTACTGGGGTTGCTTGATGGCAGCCAGAAGCTCACACATGCGGGCACGTATGAGCGCGTTTACCAGCAGCTCCTGAGGCCGGCTCTCAAACGCGGCCAGCGCCATGAGCGCGCATAGGCGCCGCAGGTTGTCCATGCCCAGCATCAACAGCGCCTCCTGCACCGAGGTCACCGCTCGGGGCAGATTGTAGTAGCCCGAATTAATGACTCGCAGCAAGCGATAGACCAAAGCCAGGTCCTGATGGACCACCCGCACGAGATGCTCGATCGGCAGATCCGGTTCCTGCAGGGCGGCGAGCACCTGCAGGGTGGCGAGACGGTCAGAGGAGGCGCGGTGCGCGGTGAAGGTCTCCGGGCGCTGGAACCAATAGCCCTGGAAGGCCTTGATACCGAGCGCGCGGCATTGCTCGAATTGCTCGCGGGTCTCAACTTTTTCAGCGACTACGTCGACACCGCGGTCCAACAGCATGGCGGCAGTCTGAGCCCAGCGATCGGCCGGCTCGACCAGCAGATCCATCTTGACGATGTCCGCCAGCTGCAGCAGATCCTCGTCATGGCGCAAACTCACGTAGTCATCGAGGGCAATTCGAAATCCCTGCTTGCGAAAGAACCTGATCCCTGCCAGCACGCCGGGATCCGAGCGCACGGATTCGAGAATTTCCAGCACGGTAGTTTCGGGCCTGAGCGGCAGCTCCACCGGATCAACGATGAGCTCCCGGGGCAGATTCAGATGGATATCCAGGCCGCCGCTCAGGCTATCCAGACCGATCTCGGCGACGCTGCCCACAATGACATGCGCCGTCGCGCTTGAGCCATCCAAAATGCGCGCCCGGGCATCTTGCGGTGCCGCCCGATACAGCAGCTCATAGGCGACTACCGTCATCTGCGCATCAAAGATGGGCTGACGCGCTACACAGACGGTACTGCGCGAAGCAGCCCTACCCGGGGGCAAGCTCGCGCAACCGTTCATCAGAACTGCTGCCAGTCATCGCTGCCCGTCTTGGGCATTTCGGCGGCGGCGAGCGGTGCAACGGCAGGCGCTTTGCTTTCGCTGATCGGCTTGCGGCCAAAATTGGGTCGGGCCACGTTGGCGGCCCGGTTCGGACCACGGCGTTCGACGCCGGAATGACCCAGCGTCTTGGTTTCCGTGGTCACGGAACGTGTGCCATCGAGCTTGAAAACGCTGACGGCCTTGACCAGTTGCTCCGCCTGCTGCTTTAGACTTTCCGCAGCGGCAGCGCTCTCTTCTACCAGAGCCGCGTTTTGCTGTGTCGCCTGGTCCATTTGCGATACGGCCTGGCCCACCTGGCTGACGCCGCTGCTTTGCTCGACACTGGCGTTGCTGATCTCGCCCGCGATTACGTTGACGCTTTTAATTGCACTAACGATTTCCTCCATCGTATGTCCAGCCTGATCCACCAGAGCCGAGCCTTGCTCAATCTGCTGGACGCTGTTGGTGATCAATGCCTTGATTTCCTTGGCCGCCTCGGCGCTGCGCCCGGCCAGGCTGCGCACTTCACTTGCCACGACGGCAAACCCGCGTCCTTGTTCACCTGCACGCGCCGCCTCAACTGCAGCGTTCAGTGCCAGCAGATTGGTCTGGAAGGCGATGCCGTCGATGACACTGATAATGTCAGCTATTTTCTTGGAACTCTGGTTGATATCTTTCATCGTGCCAACCACTTGCGCCACCACCTCACCGCCCTTGGCAGCGATATCAGACGCAGCTGTGGCGAGTCGATTGGCCTCCCTGGAATTGTCCGAATTATTGCGCACCGTGGAGCTCAGTTCTTCCATGGTTGCCGCGGTTTCTTCCAGCGCGCTGGCCTGCTGTTCAGTACGGTTGCTCAGATCAAGATTTCCCTGGGCAATTTGGCCGCTGGCGGTCGCCACGTTTTCGGCATTGACGCGTACGCCGCGTACGATACTGGCCAGATTGTCCTTCATGCCTCCGAGTGCGCGTAGCAGCTGTGCAGGCTCATCCTGACCCTCAACTTCCAGCTTTACAGCCAGGTCGCCGTCTGCGATCCGCTCGGCCGCACTCACGGCCCGGGCGATCGGGCGCGTAATCAAACCACTGGTCCATCGGGCCAACGTCACTGCCAGCACCAGCGTGCAGGCCAACAGCGCAATGACCCAGGTGCGTACGCGACTGTAGGTCGCTTCGGCCGCCTCGTATGCGGCATCGGCACCTTTGTTGTTGATTTGAATGAGGTGTTCGACATCTTCAATAATCGTGTTAAAGGCGCCGCGCGAGTCTCCCCAGAGGTAGGCCTTGCTCTGCGGGATCGATTTCTCACCGTCATGGGAGATTTGGATCAATTTGGCATGGGCATCAAAGTACCCTGCCAGATGGCTCTGGTAGAGCTCATAGGCCTGCCGCTCAGCGCCGGCGGTGACGCTGAGCTGATACTTCTCCTGGATCTCTTCGAGTTTCAGCTTCCAGTCGCTGAAGCTCTTGTCGATGGTGGCTTCATCGCTGCCGCCGGCATTGAGCACACGATCATTCTCAGACCGGCGCAGTCTGTTCAGCGCTAGATCCATCTCACCGAGCTCTCGAATGCTCGGCAGCCAGTCAGTCGCGATGTCTGTGGTGTTGGCGTTTATCTTGGCCAACTGCACGATGGAAAAGCAGCCGACGCCGGCGGTCAGGATCATGACCGCAAGGAAGGCGCCGGAAAGCTTGGTGCCAATTTTCAGATCTGAAAGTCTCATGTTAGGTGTCCTGTAAAACTCATAATTGGCAACTAATTCGGGCGCGCGGCTTCCTGGGCACTCGCCAAGAGGCGCTCCACATCCAGAAGGATCAGCGTACGCTCCTGCTGATCCTCTTTAACCAGACCTAGCCGCGTAACGAAGCGAGCGTCCACGGAGCTTCGAAAATCCGGCGCGGCCTTAATCTGCTCGGCGGTAAGCTGAAGAACATCGGATACGGAGTCGACCACGAGGCCAACGGTCTGACCGGAGACATTGACCACCACCGTAACAGTGTGAGGACTGAATTCCGCCTCAAGGCCGAAGCGAATGCGCAGATCCATAATGGGCACGATATCCCCGCGCATGTTGAGCACTCCGGGGAGATAATCCGGCGCACCCGCGATCCAGTTCGGCCGTTCATAGGTGCGGATCTCGCGCACGCACAGAAGATCTATGCCGTACTCTTCGGTGCGTAGCCGAAAAGTAAGGCAGTCGCGCCACAAGCCTGCGGGCGCATTGGACTGCTCACTGTTGGGTTGCCCGGTCATTTTGGAATTTTCAACAACGGCCTAACTCCCGATCCTTGATGGCGGTCCCAGGAATTCTTACGTTTGCCGCAGTCCACGTCTGTGACATTCCACCGCCAGCAGATGTGACCGAGGCCACGGTTTTCGAGAGCTCGCTGTTCGGTTTTTTCCGGGCCCGACTGAGGCCAGCGTAAAGTTAACATTGCTAAGCTCTGGGCTAAATTGCACGCGCGGCGGCGTAATGACGGTAGGAAAGGCTGCAGGAGGCGATGGCCGCGCCTGCATTGGTCGCGCTGCGATTCGTGCCGTAGGCAAGTCCCGGATCGGGGATCAGGTGTCGCGAGGGATAGCCGATTAGGTGTCCCTGCAGGAAGTCGCAACCAGCGTAACGAAGTGCCGACAGTTGACGCTCGGTCTCAACGCCTTCGGCGACGACCTCGTTTCCCAGTTGATGCGCCAGGTCGACAATTGCGCCGAGAATCAAAGCGCTACGCGGCGACTCGCCCAAATCCCGGATCAGCGAACCGTCGATCTTGATCTGATCAATGGGCAGGCGGCGAAGATAAGAGAGTCCACAGTGACCGCGCCCAAAATCATCCAGTGCGACCAGGAAGCCCTGATCCTTCAGACGCAGGATGCTTGCGAATGCCGCGCCCGGATCCATCGTGACGGTATGTTCAGTGATCTCGACTACAATTCGCCGCGGGTCAATCCGTAACTCATCGATTCGGTTGATGAAATCCGTTACTGCCTGCGTCTCGGACAGCTGCGTCGGGGACCAGTTGATTCCAATCGACATCTTCGGATTAAGTTCCGCATAGACGCCGGCAATGTTGTTCAGCAGTTGTTGCTGGATTGCGATGATTGATCGCGTCTCCTCAGCGATGGGAAGAAAGAAGGCGGGCGATACACTGCGGCCTCGACGCCGCCAGCGGACCAGCGCCTCATAGCCCTTCACGGTGCCGCTCAATGCGCACACAATGGGTTGATATTCGTAGTAGAAGTCGTTGTTTGCTAAGGAGCTTCGAATCTCGGCATCAAGGCTCGCAACTGCGCTAAGCAAGGAATCGAAGTCGGCCGGGGTATCGACCGGAGCGCGCGAACCGGGTTCCGATGCCTCCGGCAATTGCATGCAGTCCTGCTGATGCTTGCTGAGGCGCGACTGTAAGCGCAGCAGCTTGGCCGCCAGTGCGACCACGGCGGCCGAGGGCTCATTGATGGCCGAAGAGAGGCTCGAGCCCGTGATACCAACGCGTTCGTTTCCACCTGTTGTACGCACCGAAGCCATCTTGTCTGTCCACCGTGTGTAGCGCAGCTCCGGGCCACGCTTTTCGAGGGCATCACGGTAATCGGTTGGCAGCGGTGGATCACCACCAGAAAGAATGGAACTGGCGATGGGGCGCGCTAGCGAGGCGGCAGAATTTGAAGTTGTCTGGCTACATGCACCGCCTGGGTGCGATTTTTCACGCCCAACTTCACATAAATCTGCCCGAGGTGCCACTTAACTGTATTGGGCGATAGAAACAACTGCTGGGCCACGGCCAGGTTGGAATGCCCTTGCGTGAGCCGCTGCATGATCTGTGACTCGCGGGCCGACAGGACTGAGATTGCAACGGGAGCCGACGCTGTCGAAGATAAGCGGTCATTCGAAGTTTCAATATCATCGAATGACTCTTGGAGCGCACTGAGATAGACGTTCATTGACGAGTCGCGTGCATCTTTCGATCTGGCCCGGAGTTCGCCCAGCAGCTGCAGGCATACCTTGCCTTCGTCGGCGAAGGTCCTGATCCCTCCGAATTTAATGCCGTGCTCGGCCGCAATACTCAGGGCGTGCAGCGCCCGAAGGTGATCGCCGCCCGACTCGAACGCGAGCGCCTCAAGCACACGCAATTTTGCCAGGCGGAAGCGTCGCAGCTGGCGCTCACTCTGCGCAATATGGGTGGCCAAGTAGTGCAGAGCCCGCTTGCCCTCGCCATTGTGAATCAGGAAACGCAGGGCACCAATGATCGGACCGAACACTTCATCGCACGGCGCGATCCATTCCGGAGCACTCTCAAGGCTGACATCCCCGAGCAATCGCTGCGCGATCAAATTGGCATGGCTGAGGTCGCCACGGGCAAGGTCAAAGGCGACGTGCTCCCATTGCAAAGTAGCCTCGATCCAAGCAAGGTCGTGACGAATCGCGTAGGCAATTCCGTCCTGAAGGGCCAGTACCTGACCTTCTTCGTCGCCCTGCAGAAAGCACACGCGCGCCCGAAGTTGGTGCCAGAGGGCTCGGCTGGATGTTGGCCGCATGGAGTTCAGGAACGGCGCGTGACGCTCAAGGCTGGCCTCCGCCGCATCGAGCTTGTTCTGTTCGTAGGCGAGAAGCGCGGTTGGGCTGGCAAGTGCCACCAGCAGTTGGTGCGGATCGAGTGCATGTCCGGTCTTGCTCTGCTGTTTGGCAATCAGGCGGGGCGGCGCCTCGAAGTGGCGCCGCGCACCCGCAAAATCGCCGAGCGACAAATCAGTCAGTCCCATTTCCATCGAAGCGTGGACTAGGCTTACCCATAAGGGCGGGGGCTCGGCTGCGCTCGCGGCCACACGCTCGGCGAGCATCGCTGCCTCGCCAAAGCGGCCGTGCATCTGGGCCAGCATTGCGCGCACGTTGGTCAATCCAGCAACATTGAGCCGATCGAAGTTATGCGCAAGTTGCGATGCTGCGTCTGCTTCACGCAGGGCATCGTTCATGCGCCCGCGACATATATGCAGGAATGCCCTGAGCACGCTGCTGCTGAGACGCTCTTTTGCGCCGATTGCTTCAATCCTGTCGACCTCCTGCAGACGCTCGAGAGCTCGCTCGGTGGCGCCAAAGTCGTTGAGATAGATTTCGACCCAGGCCGACCAGGTCAGCAGATCCGCTCGTCGCAGCAGTGCCTGGGGCGGTACGGCACGCAACCAGCGCCTCAGCGTCAGGAACTGGGCGCGCACGACCAGGGCCTCAATGCACTCCATGATGCGAGCGATGAGATAGTCCGGATCTTCGGCGAGCAGAGCGTACTCGACAGCGTCTTGGCGCAATTGTGCCTGCGCGCACCATTCGGAGGCCCGACGTGCCAGCGCTGGCAGTCGTGTCGGGTGGCTCTGTTGGAGCTGCTGACCCAGACAGTCCGCGAACAGCGGGTGATATCGGTAGAGCGACAGTGCGCGGTCGATGGGCAGCAACAACAGGTTGGCGCTCTCAAATCCTGCCAGTACCTGCGCGCTGTCTGAGCGCCCGGTCACCGCGTCGCAGAGTGGTCCTGAAAGGACACTTAGAAAGGAGGTTTCCAGCAGGAACTGGCGTTGGTCGGCGGGCAGCTGTACGAGCACCTCGTCACTCAGATACTGAAACAAGTCTGAGCGCGGCGCCGCCAGGTGATCCACTACAGATTGCCAGGGCTCGCCCTGGGCAATAGCCACGGCCGCCAGCTGCAGGGCGGCTGCCCAGCCCTCCGTTTGACGGGCCAGTTTGTCAATGGTGTTGGCGTCAATCGGGGTTCCACACCGAGCTCGCAGGAACTGCGTGCTCTCCTCGGTTTGAAATGCCAGCTGCTTGTTGGTCAGCTCCAGCATGTCGCCACGGATGCGAAGTCGAGGTCCCAGCAGATTCGGTCGTGCGCGAGAGCCGATCACCAGGTGAAAGTTCTCCGGCGAGTACTCGAGCATAACCTCAAGCAAATGGGCCGCATCGGCTGCGGTCAGATGCTCAGCTTCGTCCAGAAACAGCGTAAAGCGGCTCTGCGATTTCAGGCAGCGGTTGATGGAATCAAAAAGATCCGCGGTGATTCCGCCGACATCCGGGAGCAGGGCGTGGCGAAGATTGACGCTGAAGCGCCCGGCATCATTGTCCTCCGGGTCGATGGTGATCCATCCGGTGGCTTGGCCCGCCCTCGCCAGGTGTTGGTGCCATTGCACCATGAGCGTTGTCTTTCCGAAGCCGGCCGGCGCATGGATCAGGACGAGCTTGGCGTGCGGATGCTGCTGCAACAGCGATAGCAGTTGGTGGCGCTCAAGCTGATTCGGGCCGGAGGGCCTTGGAATGAACTTGGATGGTCTCGGTTGCGGCGAATCGGGCATGTTGCTTGCGAGTGTGGGCGCTTGCTTATAAGTCGCGGCCGGTTAACGAGTGACCTACTCCCGGCACGCAGATTTGCCAGTTAGCGCTTCCTTACCTGTCGGCTGGCATTTGTCGCCCGCTATCATGCAGCATTGGTGCAAAGCTAAGTCAGTATAGTCGGCCTAGGTCGCACAGGCTTGAGCGGACATACCGCACTCGGTGACTTTGCCGCCTATAATAAAATTCAGAAACACACTATAACTGTTTGATATTGAAATAATTAATTCGTCTATAGTGCAGGCAATTGCTGCGGGATCAAGGCAGGCACGACGTGAGATCGTGGTTCAGGGGAAGCGATGCCAGGACCGCCGACGGCACTTTCTTTATGTAGTGAACTTGTGCGCTGAGGCGGTGGCGGGCGACCGGCGCAGGGGTCCCCGTCGGATCAGTTCACGCGGACTTGGGCACGATGAAACACCTGATTGACGATCTCGTAGCAGGAGCATGTGGCGCTCGCAAGTGCCTTGCTATTGAGTATATGAATCTGTCCGCGAGCGTAGGCGATAAGCCCGCGTCGCTTGAGCGCTGATGCGGCTTCAGTTACGCCTTCCCGTCGCAGCCCCAGCATATGGGCCAGGAACGCGTGGGTGAGGGCGAAGCGGTCTGAATGCACACGGTCGCGTGTCATCAGCAGCCACCGTGCCAATCGCTCTTCGGCGCCGTGGAAGCGATTGCACGCGGCCGTTTGTGAGATCTGCGCCATCAGAGCATAGGTATAGCGATACAGCGCCTGCTGGAGGCCGCGATTGTGGTCAAACTCAGCTCTAAACGCGGCAGCTTCCATTCGCAGTGCGGCACCAGCGCCCTGGACCAGTGCGCGCACGCCCGAGACACCGACCCCAAGGATGAAGGGCATTCCTGCCATGCCCTCGTTCCCAACCATCCCGACCTCAAGGGAACGGCGTTTATCCACCACCGTCAGCAGCGATATCAAGCAGTCGGTAGGAAAGTAGACATGGCGGATCCGCTCGCCAGGCTGATAGAGAATTTCTCCAAAGGCGAGATTGACCGGTTCGAGATTCGCCCGAAGCCGTTTGAGCTCGCGCGTCGGAATGCTGCTAAGAACTACGTTCTGCAGACTCGTTTGCGTCGCCATGGCTGTGGGTTCCTGTCATGTGGCCCGGATCTGAAGTCCGGTACGCTGGACTCAGCGGCTATGGTTACGACTATGCCTCGGCAGTCTCGGGCTGTATGTGCGCCTCCACACTTAGTCGGGCAACGGGGTTTCAGATGCCGAATTGAGGGTCCGGCGTGTGCGCAGCGCGATCGCTTGTGCAACAGCTCGAAACACAGCGATCAAGGCTGTTCGAATTCCAGCAGGGCTAGCGCAAAAACGGAGCGGGCACAGCCCGCTCCGTCGGATGGAGGCCTTTGACGCGAGGGCCGTCGAAGGCAGACGAGGTCAGCCGCCCGTCTTGATCTGCGTAATCTTGGAGCCTTCCAGTGACAGGTCTCCGATCAGTCCCTTCTCGGCGAACACAAAACCTAGAATCGGCTTGCGGTCCGTTTCGGTGTTGAGCGTTCCGTCGACTCCGCCAGAGACCACAGTGATTCCGGCGTCGGCACCTATGGACCAGCCTTGAGCCGCTGTGAACTTGTCAAGCGAGTTTTGAGTCATGAACATGATGATTTCGCTGTGCTTGGCCAATCCAAGTGTCAATCCGACCGATGCGGACCCGACGCTGTAGTAGCCAACCGTCTTGCCATTTACCTGCAGCGCGCCTTCACCGAACTCGCCGCCAACGCCGACTCCGCCTTTAGTAACACGCGGGAATACCAATATGCCAGCGGCCTTGTCACTCAGCGTCTTATTGGCATTATTGAAAGAGTCGAACTGCGCCAGAGTGCTGCTTACGCGCTCGTTGATCTCGTGCTTGGTCGCGCCGAGGGCTAATGCGCTCGCGCTCACAGCCAGCATAGTTAGGCCAGTGTTGGCCAGGATAGATTTGATATTCATGGTTTGTCTCTACTTAAGGTGATACGAAAAATCGCACCCGATCGATACTCGATCAAGGATTTGCGGTCCAGGAGGGGGCAAGGAGCCAGCCTCTTTCCAGTTGCCAGAGTAGGTGTTTTCAACTCTTGGGTCTGTGCGTCAACGTACCCTGATGCTTGCAGATTCTGCAGCAGCGGTCGAGCCAGAGCGGTTGAGCGATGCGGCGTACCCAATTAACATCCTGGCTCCGATACTTGTGCGTGTGGTTCGAGGCACAGTGCCGGCCGAGGCGAGCGGCATTTTCGTTGGTCGCGACAGCCGTTCGCGCAGACGTTACCGTGCGCTGCGGAACCCATGGCGAGGCCGGCCCGGAACCATGTATTGTCCTTACAGAAGCACGGTAGATCGGGGCGCGGCGTATCATGGGCCGAAGCCCGCGTCTGTGAGATAAGCGGCGACCTCATCCAAAGAGAAATGCCAGTGAGCATCGGTACTGAGCCTGAATCACGTGTCCATAGTGGCGCCGGCAAGCTGGCACCCGCAGCGGCACTCGTTGATGTGCCGGCGCTTCTTGCGGCTTATTCCCGTGACCGGCCCGATCCTGCGATAGCGGCGCAGCGCGTCGCCTTTGGTACCTCGGGGCATCGTGGCTCTTCTCTGGAGCGCAGCTTTAATGAATGGCACGTTCTGGCCATAAGCCAGGCCATTGCCGAGTACCGCCGCGGCCAAGGGTATAGCGGCCCGCTCTACATGGGCATTGATACGCACGCGCTATCGGTTCCGGCGCTCCAGAGCGCTTTGGAGGTGCTCGCGGCGAATGAGGTCGAGGTTCTGATCGCGCCGCAGGGCGAGTTCACGCCGACGCCCGCGGTTTCACACGCGATTCTGGTCTACAACCGCGGTCGCAATAGCGCTCTGGCGGACGGGATTGTAATTACGCCCTCCCATAATCCTCCGGACAGCGGCGGCTTCAAGTACAACCCGCCTACCGGAGGGCCGGCCGACACCTCGGTGACGAACTGGATCCAGAATCGGGCCAATGCACTGATGGAGAATGCGCTTAAAGAGGTGCGGCGCGTTGACCTGAAGGCTGCGATGAACGCCTCAACGACACACGTACACGATTTTCTCGGGACCTACGTGGCGGACTTGGGTTCGGTCCTTGATTTTGACGTGATCCGCAGCTCGACAATCCGCATGGGTGTTGATCCACTCGGGGGTGCCGGTGTGCATTATTGGTCGCGCATCGCGGAGAGGTATCGGCTTGAGCTGGCCGTGGTCAGTGAGCAGGTGGATCCCACCTTCGCTTTCATGACTCTTGACTGGGACGGGCGTATTCGCATGGATCCCTCTTCGCCGTGGGCAATGCAGCGCCTGATTGGCCTTAAAGACCGCTACGACATCGCCTTTGGCTGTGACACGGACCACGACCGCCACGGGATCGTCACTCCGAGCGGCGGCCTTGTTCCGCCAAACCACTATCTCAGTGTCGCCGTGGATTATCTGTTTCGTAACCGGCCGCTGTGGGCTCCGACCGCCGGGGTAGGCAAAACGGTAGTCAGCAGCGCAATGATTGATCGGGTCACAGCGCAACTCGGTCGGCGCCTGTATGAGGTGCCGGTCGGGTTCAAGTGGTTCGTTGCCGGCTTGCTCGATGGCTCATTGGCCTTCGGTGGCGAGGAGAGCGCCGGCGCATCCTTCAGCCGCAGAGACGGCAGCGCCTGGACGACCGACAAGGACGGCATCGTAGCGGCGCTGCTTTCTGCGGAAATCACCGCGCGCGGCGGACAGGATCCAAGCCAGTATTACCAGGCTCTGGCGGACCGGCTGGGACATCCGGTCGCCGATCGAGTGGAAGCTCGCGCATCAGCGGAGCAGCGGTCTCGACTCGCCAAACTCTCGGCGCAGCAATTGCATATGACTCAGCTGGGGGGTGAGCCGGTTCAGGGCATTTACGACCGGGCACCGGGCAATGATGCACCGATTGGCGGCGCGAAGGTGGTTGCCGCGCATGGCTGGTTTGCGGCTCGTCCTTCAGGAACAGAGGACATCTATAAGATTTACGCCGAGAGCTTCCATGGACCGGAACATCTGAAGAACATCCTCAAGCAGGCCCAGCAGGCGGTCGATTCGACTATTGCCGGCCCGATCTAGATTTCGCGACCCGCGGTGGCGTCGCGGCTAGCAGGCGGCCAGCTAACTGATCCTCGCGACTCGAGCGCTACCGATCTTGAGGACTGTCGGCCGCACCTGGAACAATCGATGCGTTGGGAGTTCCAGGCGCGTCGCGCGGTTCCGTCAAAAGCGCGTATCAACGTCGATCAGTGCCACTGTGCGATGGACTGCCGCGGGATCGCGAGGGAATCGATGGCGTGGGGTGGCTGGCCGGTGCGGGGCGGTAGTTGTGAGTTCTCGCGTTACCTCCGCGGCGCTCGCCGCCCCCGCCTGGGCCCACATAGTATCCAGGCCCCCAGCCACCATAGGCGTACCCATAGGGCTCGTAGAATCCCGCAGATACCCCGACATCAACGTCGCCCCCGCCATAGCCGCCACCGGTGGCGACGCAGCCATCAATCCCGACCACCAGCAGCAGCGCGAGACCGGTAATTCGAAGCGGTCGAGTAGCCATACTCATTTCACTCCCCCGACAGCGCCGGAATCCGACCATTCCATCAGGCCCACAGGCGCTCCAGTCGGATCGGCGACGACCGCGACCATGTTGCCCTGGCGGTCCGTATGCGGTTCGACGAGCACCCGGCCACCCAGCGCCGCGGCGCTGGCCGAGGCCTGCACGGCACTGAGGACCCGTACGAAATAGATCCAGTGCGGATGGCGTCTGCTTTGATCCACGGGCAGCGTATGAACGCTGCTCCGGGCAAAGTTGTCGCTCGAGAGGATCAGGTGATCAAGATTGTCATTGCTCGCAAGTTCATAGACCTCATAGCCGAAAACTTCCTGATAGAACGCCGCATCTTTGTCGGCGTCGGCGGCCAACAGAGAACTCCAGATCCACTCGCCCGGTTCGGCCAGGTAGTCAGGTGGGTCACCGGTGCTGGAGGCCATGATGCCGAAGATCGCGCCTTGGGGGTCGCTGAGGATCATCTGGTGGCCGCGGCCGGTCAGGTACGCCGGTGAGCTCAGCGCTGTAGCGCCATGCGCCAGCGCCGCGCGCCTGGTCGCATCAAAATTGCTCGTGGCAATAAAACTTACCCACATGGGTTGCTTTGGCGTACCGACCGGCATTGGATGCCGAAGCAGTCCGGCGACCGGGCGGCCTCCGGAGAGTGCCAGCACGTAATCGATATCGCCATCCCTTGCAGCGCGGAAGGTCCATCCAAATACGCCACTGTAGAATGGCTCGATCACCGCCACATCCGGTGTGACCAGATCCGCCCAGATCACCTTGCCTATGTGATGCTCGGTGCTCGCCGCATCGGAGATCGGCGGCAAGGAGGCGACCCCGGCTATGCTCATGGCAGAGGCGCCGGCGCACAAGAGCACGGCGAGTATGTCTCGGACCAGCAGCTGTCGCGCGCGCAGTAGGCTCAGGTTCATAGGTATCCTTAGACTGGCGGAAATGAAATCGCAGTCCCAATGGACTCAAGTGACACTAGCCTTCGCACGATGGATCGTCTGTACGACGCCACACAGAGCGCTCATCGTGAGTATCAGAGGCAATTTAGCTCATCTCAATCTCAGTGTTCTGCAACAGACACTGTTAGCAGATTTGCAGGCGACGAAATAACGGCACCTTGATCAGATCCATCAGGAACGTGAATCCGACTGCGAGTCCCAGTATCGCGGCGACCTCAAGGAGCGGAAGCGGTGTCATCCCGAGTCCCAACACGGCTAGACTCGAGGCGATCAGAATATCTGCCGCAGATGACAACAGCAGCCACTTGCTTGGCCGTGAATCCCAGAGGCGCCGCCGTTCCCTGTTATTGTAGGTCGTTGCCTGATTGCCAAAGACCAGCGCCACAAAGGTCAGCGTTCGCAGCGAATCGAGACCATAGCGGAACCCATAGACGCCCACCAGCAGCAGGCTGGTGCAGAAGATCAGTTCGCCGATACCCATGACCACGCCCGCAACAGTCAAACGGGTGATGTCCCAGCGATTGGGTCGCGCTGCCGGCGTGACATTGTCGGTGGTGACGGCCATGCCGAGGAAGTCCCCGGCGATCATCACCACGACCATCAGCGCCGGAGTAAGGATGGCGTGTCCCGTGATCAGCAGGCCCACGCCCAGCAACAATACTTGGAGCACTTTCTTGGTCACGGAATTCAGCGTGTAGGTCAGAATTCGCTGAAAGGTGATGCGCCCCTCCCGTACCGCTGCAACAACGCCCCCCAGTCCAGGTGCCGTCAACACCATGCCTGCGGCCGATCGGGCGACGTCAGTGGCGGTGGAGACTGCGATTCCGAATTGCGCCTGGCGCAGCGCCGGTGCGTCATTGGCACCGTCCCCACACATGCCGACGACATGGCCGCCGCTTTGCAAGGCTTTGACGATGTTGAACTTGTCTTCTGGCGAGATCCCGGCGAAAACCGCATAGGTGTCTGGCGCTAGCTTCCGTGGCACAGCACCCGGCGGACACAGCTTCCCGGCAATGCCAACCGCCAGTGCGACGCCGGCCGCGGTAGCTGGCGCGTCGCCACTGACCATCACAGTCCGCACGCCGAGCTCGCGAAGCGCATTCACCAATGCCGCAGAATCCGCCCGGGGCGCGTCGCTGAGGGCAACTAAACCCAGCAACCGCATCGCTCCGGGCGTCCCCATGGCTACGGCCAGAACCCTGAAGCCTTTGAGCTCCAGCTCGTGGGCTGCGCCGCCTGCGGCCGGCATCGGCAGGGAGCGAGCCTCGATGACCTGGAAGGCCCCCTTCAAGATATCTTGGGTTGCACCCTGGGCATCCTTTGCGGTCGCGGCCGAGAATTTCTTATCCGGATCGAAGGGCGTAAACGTCAAAAGCGTCAGTGCGTCGGAGGAGGGCGTCACTGCCGCAGCCGAGCGGATCGCTGCATCCAGCGGATCGCCACCCCCATCGGAGCTGGCCAGCGCCGCAACGCCCAAGACCTGCGAGGCATTAAATCCCGGCATGGCCCGCACATACGCCACGCGAAGAGCATTCTGCGTTAACGTGCCCGTCTTGTCCGAGCACAGGACATCCATCGAGGCGGCCTCATCGACGGCGGAGAGCCGCGTCGGCAGCACATTGAGTCGGGCCAAGGCACGCGCGCCAAGCGCGGCAGCCAGCGTAAAGGTGGCCGGTAGCGCCACTGGAATGGAGGCCAGCACGGCCGTCAGCACCAGTGGAATGATCTCGGCCACTGGCAGGCTCCTGATGAGCGCATAAATCGTGAGCAGTATGATAGCGGCGCCATTGAACATGGCCAGATTGCGGACAACCTTCAGAACGGCCTTCTGCTGCGTGCTGACCACGTGCGCGGTTCGCACAAGCTCGACTGCGCGGCCGTACTTGCTGCGCGCTCCAGTGGCAGTCACTTCTGCGACTGCCTCACCGCGCTGCACCAGGCCTCCGGCATAGATATCAACACCCGGGCCGGCTTCAACTGGAATCGATTCCCCTGTGAGCATGGACTGATCCACCAGAATCTCACCGCTGATAAGTCGTGCGTCAGCCGACACTACGGCCCCGAGAGAGAGCTTGCTTAGATCGCCAGGCACGAGCTCGGCTGCTGGGATCGTGGCCCACTTTGCATCACGGCGAACGATCGCGGTCAGCGCCAGGCGTGACTTGAGCGCGGCGAGCGTGGCTTGCGCGCGCCCCTCCTGAACGTAGGCCAGCGTCGCATTGAAGAGCAGCAGCGCCGTGATGATTGCGGCCTCGAGCTCCTTGCCTAGCGCCAGCTGCAGGGCGATCGCCGCCTCGAGCATCCACGGAACTGGCGCCCAAAGCTTCGCAAGAGCGCGGCGCAGCGGATGCTCGACACTATCTGAAATAGTATTGGGACCGATGCGCTTGAGACGGACCTGTGCTTCAGCACTGCTCAATCCGTCGGCGCTACAGGCCTGGCTAGCCGCATGGGTTGCCATCGGAGGCGGTGTAATGGGCACGGATGCACTCTTCATAGCCGCGGGATGCCGCCCGGATTGATCGCGCGCGAGGACTCAGCGGCCAGAGGCCGGGCTAGGAGCAATCGCGCCACCAGCGTTCTAGCCGAGCATCAGCTATTCTGGCTGCTCTGCCGCTCCTGTGGAGCCTTTAGGAGCGATCTGGCTTTGGCGCCAGCAGCTCATTCCAGCTCTCTTACAGTCACTTCGTTGTGTACCGAGCGCACGTTGTCAATGCCTTGGGCAAGGGTCACCGCTTCATCGATCGCTCGTTGCGTCTTTGCAGTACCAGTTAGCCATACCACCCCATCCTTGTCGGTCTCGACATGTATGCGGGCCAGACTGGTGAGGTGATCCGCAGCCAGTTTCGCCTTCACCTTCGTGGTAATTGTGGAGTCGCGTACAAACACCCGGGTACTTGTGGCCACTGCATCAGCATCATCGGCTGCAAGTGCGGCGGCGCCGCCCAGCAGCGCGCCAACCGATAGACAGCCAAGAGCGAGCATTTTGTTCATACCGATTCCTCTCATGGTGGATCCAGCGCCATTGTGCATGACGCATCCAGAGCCCCGCCGTTCGCTAGCGAACCAAGTCGGTTCGAATACTGCCGGCACCTTGGCACTTGCCCGCTTTTAAGTTGGCTATCGAACGGAACGCTGCGAGTTTAGGGCGGAAACTACACGCCATCGAGCCACCGCCCAAGTTGCGCGGCCTCGCGCCGTCCGCTCCAGGAGAATTCGATATGAGTCAAAAACCCGAGATGGGCCATCTGCCGTTGTGGCGGTCCATTGCCGTTGGAGGCGCGGTGATCGCCTTGGCCAGCGCGTGTGCTTCGACTCCGCCGGCGCCGACCGCCGACCTGCAATCCGCCGCTCAGGCGATTGCCACTGCGGATCAGGCACGCATTCCTGACACCACCGCTCCTGAGTTGGCCGAGGCCCGCGATAAACTTGCAGCAGCGCAGGCGGCAGTGGCTGTGCAGCACATGCAGGAAGCGGATCGGCTGGCGCTTGAATCGCGCGCCGATGCTGAACTGGCGAGTGCTACCAGTCAGGCCTCCAAGGATCAGTCGATCAATGACGAGATCGTTCAGAGTACAGCGACGCTGTCGCAGGAAATGCAGCGAAATAAAGGAACAAATCAATGAATTACCATGCTTCAATTGCGCGCAGCCTGATCGCTGCTGCCGTGGCGATGGCTGTGCTCGGCGCGTGCTCAAGCGCGCTCGTCAAGCCCGATGGGGCCGACGCCCTGCAGATCCGGCTGACGCAGCTGCAATCCGATCCAAATCTGGGTAGTCGGGCGCCCCTCGCGATGCAAAAGGCGGCCCAGGCAGTCGCTGCGGCGGAACAGCCGCAGGCCGATCCGGTGGTTGCCACCCATCTGGTCTTTATGGCGGATCGCAGCATTCTGATCGCTCGTGCCGAAGCCCAAAGTCAGTATGAGGTAGACCAGCGCAAGGCGCTCGGTGAGCAGCGCGAAGAAATGCGTCTGCGAGCACGCACGCAGGAGGCTGATGCCGCCAACGCGCGGGCGACTGTGGCGCAGGCTTCGGCTCGGGATGAGAAGCAGGCGGCCGAAAACGCCAATCGCCGCGCGAATGATGCCGAGGCGGTCGCGGCTGACCAGGCATTGCAGGCGGACGCGGCGCGTGATGCCGCCGCGCATGCCCAGCATGATGCCGATGAACTGGCCGAGCAGATCGCGTTGTTACAGGCTCGGGTGACCGACCGGGGCCTGGTGCTGACCCTAGGTGATGTGTTGTTCTCAAGCGGCACCGCGACATTGAATGGTGGTGGTAACGGCCACCTGGATAAGCTGGCCGGCTTTCTCAACCGCTACCCGAGTCGAACCGCAACCATTGACGGTTACACCGATAGCATTGGTAGCGATGATTACAATCAAGGATTGTCGGAGCGGCGCGCCGAGGCGGTCAAGAATTTCCTGGTTGGCCAGGGCATCGATTCGCCACGGTTGACCGTCGCCGGAATGGGCAAAAGCTCACCAGTTGCAAGCAACGGGACTTCGGCCGGTCGGCAGCAGAACCGGCGAGTTGAAGTGACCATCAGCAATGGGCCAGTCGCGGTCGCCGCGGCGAGCGCGTCAGCTCTTAGCGTTCGCTAGCTCAAGGCGCGGATGCGGGGACTCCCTGGGAGGCCGTTTCCGCGCGAACCTGATCGACAACCAGCAGCCGACAATGCGCATATACCTCTGGTTGGCACTGGTGCTGGCGCTCAGTTTGCAGGCCCGCGCCAGCTCGATTGCGGCTCCAGATCCCCAGCCAGGCGATGCGCAGTGGACTGATGTGCCGAGCTATCCGCGATTGGTGCTGATCGCTGGGACGGCGGCGTATTATGCGCCGCAACTGAGCTCGAACTATTTCTACTATGACGGTAGCTACTGGGTGTATCAGGGCGATGAGTGGTATCGAAGCGCCTGGTACAACGGTCCGTGGGCCGCGGTGAGCCCGTTGGTAGTGCCGTTGTCAGTGTTGCAAATCCCGGTCGCCTACTACAACCGGCCGCCGCCGTACTTCTCGGGTGGCCAACTTGGTGCTCCACCGCGCTGGGATGTGCATTGGGGCCCGGCGTGGGCCCACTACCGCGGCGTCTGGGATCGGCCCACGCGCGGAGCAACCGCTGTGGCGGCACCAAGACCCGACTACCAGCGGCTGTATGCCGGTGGCAGCTACCCTGATAAGGCTCAGCAGCTTTCGCTGCGCGCTCACTACTATCCCTACCAGCCTCATGAGCCGATAACTGATCGAGCCGAGAGCGGCTCGGCGACCACCGCGAGCGGAGTGCTGCCGCCAGGAATTGGCAATTCGCTCGGTCTGTCGCCACCAGCACAGCACTGAGATCCGCCGACGAACCTCGATCCGGCCTCAGGGTGTCATATCGCACCCAATTTCGCCCTATGTGCGAAATTAGACATAGTCCAAGCGTTCGAGTGTACAGTGTGCCTACAGTACCTCTGCGCCGTCACGAGCACTCACTCCGTGTCACCCCACAAAAAGCCATCGAAGTTGGGTGCCGAGCCACCCAATCCACATCAGAACCACTTGCTGGCTGCATTGCCGGGGGTTGATTTCGAGCGCCTCGCATCGTCGCTCGAGCCTGTTGAGCTCAAGCTCGGTGAGGTCCTGTATGAGCCGGGCGCACAGCTGCGCTATGTGTACTTTCCGACCACCAGCATCGTCTCGCTACTCTATGTGATGGAAGATGGCGCATCAGCGGAGATTGCGATCGTTGGCAACGAGGGCATTCTGGGCATCTCGCTTTTCATGGGCGGTGAGACCACGCCCAGCCGCGCGGTGGTGCAGAGTGCCGGCTCTGGGTTCAGGCTCAAGGCGCAGCTGCTCAAGGCCGAATTTGCCCGTTTTGGCGCCTTCCTTCATCTGCTGCTGCGCTATACCCAGGCCCTGATCACCCAAATGGCCCAAACAGCGGTCTGCAACCGACATCATTCAGTTGATCAGCAATTATGCCGCTGGCTGCTGCTGAGCCTTGATCGACTGGACTCGAGCGAACTGACCATGACTCAGGAACTGATTGCCAACATGCTCGGCGTGCGTCGCGAAGGCGTTACCGAAGCGGCGCGCAAGTTGCAGGCGGCCGGGTTGATCTCCTACCGTCGCGGCCGGATTACGGTACTTGACCGGCCTCGTCTGGAGGTCCGCGCCTGTGAGTGTTACCAGGTCGTCAAGTCGGAATTCGACCGCTTGTTGCCGTACACTATGCCATAGCTCGAACCTCGAGGCTCCGGTGCGGGTGCCTGAGTTGAACCGCACAGGACAAGGCGCAGGCCCGCAGAGCCGTAGCCTATGTATCCCAGCGCACAGAAAGTGCTGCCACTTAAAGCCCATTATTCAGAGCGCCAGCTTGCAGCCTGAGCTGCTGATTACGCGCCGGGGCGGTGCCTTGCTGCCCAGACCCGGCAGCGGCGTACAGCCTCGAACCCCAGGGTGCTTTGAAGGATACAGGTATGCCTCCTCTTACCTTCGGCTCGCCGCTGCAGCTGTCTGCAGCACATAGCGATGGCGTAGCCGAACTGCAACGACAGAAGGCGCTGCTCAAGACCGGCGCCTTGCAGAATGCGATCTTGACCAGTGAGACCTTTTCGATCATCGCCACGGATGAAAAAGGCGTCATTCAGCTGTTCAATGTCGGCGCCGAGCGCATGCTTGGTTACGCCGCCGCCGAGGTCGTTAACCGCATCAGCCCGAGCGACATTCATGATCCCGAAGAGGTTGCGGAGCGCGCTCGCGCGATGAGTCTGGCATTTGATACGACGATTGCCTCGGGCTTCGAGACTCTGGCCTACAAGGCTTCCCGCGGTATCGAGGATATCTACGAACTTACCTATATCTGCAAGGACGGCAGCCGCTTTCCCGCCATTGTGTCGATTACCGCGCTGCGTGACGACTACGGCGACATCATTGGCTACCTGCTGATCGGCACCGACAATTCGGTGCGCAAGCAAGTGGAGGCCGATCTGCACTTGGCCATGGCCACGGCGGAAACGGCCAACCTGGCCAAGTCTGATTTTCTATCCAGCATGAGTCATGAGCTGCGCACGCCCCTGAGTGCCATTCTCGGATTCGCCCAGCTGATCGAATCCGGTTCACCGTCGCCAACGGCATCGCAGAAACGCAGTATCGACCAGATTCTCCAGGCGGGTTGGTATCTGCTGAAGTTGATCAACGAGATTCTCGATCTGGCGCAAATTGAGTCCGGCAGGCTCTCGCTGTCGCTGGAGGCCAGTTCGCTTTCCGAGGTGATGGATGAATGTCATGCGATGGTGGAGTCCCACTCTCGTCAGCGAAAAATCCAATTGACCTTTCCCAAGCTCAAGCTGCCACTGTATGTGAAGGCGGACCGCACGCGCGTGAAGCAGATCCTGATCAACCTGCTTTCCAATGCCATCAAATACAACAATGTGGGCGGCTCAATACTCGTCGAGTGCATTCAGCCAACCCCAGAGCGCGTTCGGATCTGCGTGACCGATACCGGAGCCGGGCTCACTGAGGGTCAGCTTTCACAGCTTTTTCAGCCCTTCAATCGACTTGGGCAGGAGGCGGCCGGCGAACAGGGAACGGGAATCGGCCTGGTCATGTGCAAGCGCCTGGTCGAATCGATGGGCGGCTCGATCGGGGTAGAAAGTACCGTGGGGCAAGGCAGTGTCTTCTGGATCGAGCTTGCCCGGACACATGAGCTTGTCGTTGCGGACCTCAACGATCACGACACCACGCAGGCGATGGCATCGGACGGCGCAGCCCCGAAATTCAGGACGCTGCTCTATGTCGAAGATAATCCGGCCAATCTGATGCTGGTCGAGGACCTCATTGTGCGCCGGCCCGACATCCGCCTGCTCAGCGCGAGAGATGGCCAGGAAGGCCTTGAGATGGCCCGATTGTACCGACCCAACCTCATTCTGATGGACATCAACCTCCCCGGCATCAGTGGCATCAGTGTCCTGCGCCAACTGGCGGAGGACCCTCTGACCTCGCACATACCGGTGGTGGCGCTCAGTGCCAACGCCATGCCGAGGGATATTGAGAAGGGATTTAAAGCAGGCTTTTACCGCTATCTGACCAAACCGATCAAGGTCAAGGCCTTTATGGATACTTTAGATATGGCGCTGTCCTTTGCCGAAACGCAACCTGCCGGGCCCCGCAGCGGAAGTCTTTCGTGAAAGTCACGGAGCGGGAGATTTTGGATGCGAAGGTACTGATCGTGGATGACCAGCAGGCCAACGTAAGCCTCCTTGAGCAGCTGCTGAGTGAGAGCGGCTATACCAGAGTGTCATCTACCACGAACCCGCAGGAAGTCTGCGCCCTGCACCGCAGTCACTCCTTCGACCTGATCTTGCTGGACCTGCAGATGCCAGTCATGGATGGTTTTCAGGTCATGGATGTGCTTAAGACCGTCTCAGGGGACGCGTACCTGCCGGTCATCGTGCTGACGGCGCAGCCAGGCCACAAGCTGCGCGCGCTTAGAGCCGGCGCTAAAGACTTCATCAGCAAGCCGTTTGATCTTATGGAGGTCAAGACGCGAATTCGCAACGTGCTGGAGGTGCGGCTGCTTTATAGGCACCTCGAGAGATATAGCCGGGGACTTGAGGACACCGTGCTGGAGCGTACGGCGCAGCTGCGCGAGAGCGAGGCGCGCTTCCGCAGCCTTACCGAGTTGGCTTCAGACTGGTATTGGGAGCAGGACGAAGCCGGTGCCTATACGAGAATGTCGGGGCCAGTATTGGACATGCTTGGCATTCAGGTCGAGCCGTTCCTGGCGGGAGAAGCTCGCGGGCAGACGGTTGGATGGAACGAGCCGGAACGCAAGGCACTGCTGAGCATGATCGCCGAGCGCCAACCCTTCCTCGATTTCAGGGTGAGTCGAGTGGATCCGGACGGGACTTTGCACCAATTTCAGGTCAGCGGTGAACCGATGTTCAGTCAGGCCTGTCGATTCATTGGCTACCGCGGTATCGGCGTCGAGCTTACTCGAACGAACTAGAGTCATGCTCAGGACAAAAAACCATGCCTGTATCGCATAGCCCGAATCAAAACCATCTGCTGGCAGCCCTGCCGCCGCAGGAATTCGCGCGCCTGATGCCTCATCTGGAATTGATACCCATGCAACTGGGGCAGACCCTGTACGAGCCTGGGGATCTGTTGCAGCACGTGTATTTTCCCACTACGGCGATTGTGTCCCTGCTCTACATTCTAGAATCCGGATCTTCGGCTGAGATCGCTGGCGTAGGTAACGAGGGAGTGCTGGGCATCTCGCTCTTCATGGGTGGGAACACGACGCCCAGCTCCGCCGTCGTGCAGACTGCCGGATTTGGGTATCGGCTTGCCGGAACACTGCTTAAGAATGAGTTCAATCGCGGTGGGCTGGTTCAGCGCCTGCTCCTGCGCTATACCCAGGCGCTGCTGACGTCCATGTGCCAGACAGCCGCCTGCAACCGGCATCATTCGATTGAGCAGCAGCTGTGTCGATGGCTACTGCAGATCATCGATCGGCTGCCGCAGCGAGAGCTGGTCATGACCCAGGAACTTATTGCGAGCGCACTGGGTGTGAGACGCGAAGGGGTGACTGAGGCTGCTGGCAAGTTGCAGCGCGCCGGGCTGATTCACTACCGACGCGGGCATATCTCGGTGTCCAATAGATTGGGTCTGGAGGGCCGGGCCTGTGAATGCTACGGGGTCCTGCATCGGGAAGTGAGCCGTTTGATGAGCGATCACAAATACCGACAGCCGCCGGCACCCCCACGTGAGGTCGCCGCTCACGCCTGAACCTGCGCTGCGCCCGCAATCTGTCGCAGATGGTCTTTATCCAGGTTTCTTTGGCCGAAGCCTTGGTGCTGCATGGCTCTCCACGCCCTGGTATTGACGCGTTGCCAGTCAGCACGATCACGCAACGCTGAGGTTATCGGCGGCGAAATCCCAATTAATGAGATTGGCAAGGATGCCCGTGACGTACTCTCCACGTCGATTCTCGACATCCAGGTAATAAGCGTGTTCCCAGAGGTCGATCGCCAGCAGGGGCCTTAATCCCTGCAGCAACGGATTATCGGCATTGCTGGTCTTGATCACCCGCAGACATTTACCGTCGAGCACCAACCATGCCCAGCCAGCGCCAAACTGGCTGATGGCAACTGCCGACAGCTGCTCTTTCAGCATCTCAAGATCTCCAAAGGAGTAATCGATCAACGCTCGGAGAGGATGCGGCACGACGCCCGCCCCATTGGGACTCAGGCTCTGCCAATAAAATGAATGATTCCAGATCTGTGCGGCGTTGTTGAAGATCAGGGTCTGATCGGGCTGACTAGCCACTTCGAGTAGTAATTGTGTTAATGACAGATCTGCTAGCGGCGTTCCTGCAACCAAGCGGTTAAGGGTATCAACATAGCCGCCGTGATATTTGCGGTAGTGCAGTTGCAGCGTTCGCGAGGAAATGACAGGCGCCAGCGCATTCTCGGAATAAGGTAAGGGCGGCAGCGTGAACGGGGGTTTCGAGGCGCGACTTAGTCCCGAAATCAGAGTACGTGGGACTGCAAGGTGCGCGATGGGCCTGCTCATATGCGAATCTCGGAATACACGGGCTACTCCAGATCGCACGATAGTGCTACACGTGGGGCCATCGTCGCGAAATTCACGCTAGGCTAGGGCCGCGGCCCATTCCCTGTCCGTTCGCTATCGCACCAAGTTTGTCCTCATCTGGCAGGCAGGCGTTTTGCGTGCGTAACAGGCTAACCCGACCCGGGAGGCTTCAACGCCTGTACCCAGATGCCGCCGCCTGCTCTGATGATCATCCTTGACAACGACATCTGCAGGCAACACCCGAGTTTATGTACGGTAGCGAACGGACACAGCCTGTGCGGCGACCACAAGCTCGAGGAGCAACAATTCCCGTAGGCTGACCGAGGAGTACCGCGTGGCGTTTTTCGATGCGATAGATTTCGGTCCATCCAAGCGGCACGCGGCCCCATTGGCTACCTGTCCGGATTGGGACTTCGAAGGGGCACACGCCGCTCAAGTCACGTTGCTCCACCACAGTGCCGATGGCGCAGCGACGACTTATCTCTGGGACTGTACTCCGGGGCGATTGAGCTTTTCCTGTCCGCGGGAGTGGACAATCTACGTTGCACAAGGGGCGCTTGTGGTCCAAGACGAGTGTGGTTTTCACAACCACCTGGCGGTCGGTAGCTCGGCGTTGTTCCCGGCAGGATCTCGTGCCGACTGGTTCCTGGATCGGCACGCTCAACTGCTGGTCTTTTGCCGTGACCCGCTGCCGAGGCTCTACCGATTAAGTGGCTGGCTTAATCGCTTGCTTCATAAGGTCGCAGGAATGAAGCGCTCAGGATTGCGCAATTCGCCTCTGGCCTAGCATGCTGGTCGCCCCGGCGCATACCTGGCCCGGGTAATCGCCATTCGGTACAGCGCGAGCGCCGCACAGATCGCGCAAGCTGCTGGCCATTCATTGCCGGAGTCCTGGCACCGCTTCCTGCGGCGACGCATTGCCTCAATGGCTCGCAGGTCCCGATGGCTATCAGGCGGGCAGCGACAACATGACTTCGATCTGCCGTTTCATCCAGGCTCTTGGCAGTCTAATGCAGGTGCAGGGTGCCGTTACCGAACAGGCCAATTAGCCCGATGATGATGAGATAGGCCGCAACGATGAAGTTCAGCATACGCGGCACGATCAGGATAATGATTCCGGCGAGCAGAGATACCAGGGGTGTGAGGCTAAGATTGAGGTGCATACCTTGCTCCGGTAAGTTGATTTGGGGGCGCTACAGCGGAACTCCGCGCCTAAGCGGTGGGCCTGTATGCGCCACGGGTGTTCTTGAGTCCGTGCGCTATCGAACACTGACGCTCGACAACACAAGTTAGTGGATCCGCGGCCTGACGGCAAGCGCCACGTAAAGGCAGCTTGGCAAGAATTGCGCTGCACGGATCTGGGTGCGGTAACCCGCAGACGCTGCGTTCACGATCGGGCATATATGCGGCTCCATACCATCGGACGGAGCAAATCATGTATATCGGCGGCGGACTTCTCGGAACGGTACTTCTTGTAGTCCTGATTATCTGGCTCGTGCGCAGAACTTGAACGGCCGTGCCCCTCGCTTGGCGGGGGGCAGTTACACGCCTGTGATCCCGATCGGTGCTGGGTCTGGATGGCTTTGTGCGGCAATATTTGCACGCTAAGGGGTGGCACGCCCGATGTGCTTCGGGTGGCTGGGCGTAACCGCCCTGAATCTCGACAGGATCGAGCGCTGACCAGTCAGCGCAGAACGCTTCTGACCTAATCATTCATGCTCTGGGATAAGCTTGTGCGCTACTGCGGCGTCGCGCCCCGACTTGCCTCATTTGTGCCTCACGAAGCCCGTTGAGAGCTAGAATCTAATACGGCCGAGTTACAAGTGAGGCAAGCATGAGCTACGTTAACAACAGCTTGATTCCCGATGAACGGGTGGTTTATCGAACCCGGCTCAACCTTGTGATTTTCACTTGGCCCATCCTGTTTGGCTTGCTCGCGTTGACTGCCTTGGTGCTCGGATTTCGCATGACCGCCGCGGTGCTGGGAGCTTTCGCCTTGATCATTGCTCTACCGAAGTATGTCGCCTTCGCAACGTCTGAATTCGCAGTGACCAATAAACGGCTCATTGTCAAAGTCGGGGTCTTACGTCGGCGCACCGTTGAATTGCAGCTGTCTAAAGTTGAGGCAATAGCTGTCGAGCAGGATCTGCTAGGGCGAATATTTGGCTACGGGAATATTGTTGTGACAGGGACCGGGGGCACCAAGGAGCCATTCAGGACTATTAGCGGCCCGCTGAAATTCCGCCGTGCCGTACAGGCCGCCACGGGCTAGCTCAAACCGCTTCCGCTGGAGGGATCCTCCAGATGGGGAAGAGCTCTCTGTCGTCGTCAATGGAAGTCAGGCCTGTTACTAATTCGGGCCCATGACAAATACTGTCGCGCGAGTGGCTGCTCCTACCGCTGCGCCACCTCCCGGTGAACCGATGGCCACATAGAACAATTCGGTGTGGCGGCGTGCAGCATTTGGAAAGATGGGTATTGACCACTGCACGCTATTGACCCCCGCCGGCAGGTGCTCAGTCCTCGGCCTTGAGCCGCGATAGTCCTTGCCAGACTTGGCCCCGGATTCTCTGGTCCACCACACAAAACTGATATCCGCCGAAGGATCACCGGTGCGCTCGACCTGAATGACTGCGCTCGCGCCGCCCGGATAGACGAGGTACCTATCGCTCGACAGGCTGATCGACGGGGCCGGAAGCGGCGGCGGGGGCGCCGTTGCGACTACAGCCACAGATCTCGTCGCCATTGACAGGCTGCGCAGTGCCGACGAGGCGGTCACGCAGGAGAAGAGGGCGGCCAGCAGAGCAATCTGTATTGATCGAACCTGGCGTATTCGGCGTCGGCCAAGGCCGCCCGCAGTAACATCAAACTCTCCAATGCCGATATGGCGCGCAGCAATCTTCAGTCTAGTGAATGCACCTGAGCGGGAGCTTGCGCTGGCTGGCGCCGGTAGCAACTCGCTACCGCCGCGATCCGCTGCTTTAGGGTCGTGTTTAGGTCGGCAAAGTTCGTACAGGGTCGGCACGATGATCTCGTGGTTCGCTGCCCACAGTGGCGCCTGTGCCGGATGAGCGGCTGGCTCTTGGCCCCGCTCGAGGAGCTCCTCCGCTTGGGTTACAGATGGCGATGACGCCTGCGAAGGAACGGACTCTGAGCTCTCAGCGGCCACCACACTCGCCGCGGCCACGGCTGGCTCTTTGAGTTGCTCGAGCTCTGCGCTGAACACCTGCGGCCGCTGATGTGTTAACGCGGGCCGTTCAATCAGCTCGCGTATCGATCGCTGGAATTCCGCCGGGATTTTTCCACGACGCTGGTACTGATCGATCAACGCTAGCACGTCCCAAATGAAATCCGGCGCCGCATCGCACTGAGTGGAGAGCTCCCGCAAGAACGCCTCGGAACTACAATTGCCACTGGCAAAAGTTTCGAGCCGCCTTCGCAGGTCGTAATCCATGCCCGATGGTACCTGATCGTCCAGAGATTCTGGATGAACGCGGGGTAACCTCGCTGCTCCGGAATTTGGGGGAGCTGGGGTCCTCATCTGGGTTTGTGGCGGTGCGATCATCCGACTGGCTTGGATCCAGGGTGTTGAACGAGGTCCTACGTCTGCGGGCGGCTCCTCGGAGCAAGTGTCTGAAACGGCTGTCATTGTCCGCACCAGGCGGGCGATCATTCGATCCACGGAGTCCGGGGAGCTGAGCAGGCGGGCTTCGAGAGCCAGCAAGCGGATTTGGCGTTCCCGCAGTGCAGCGAACCCGGGCAGATCGTTCGCAGCCCGATTTACCGTGTCGCTGATGTCGGAGGCGCCCATCGCCGAGTAGACGATGCCCATGTAACGCAACTTGCTGGTCGGATCAGCGCCAAGATAGCTGGGCAGCGTTCGCGTGGCGACGGCGGTCCAGAATTCGCACGCCATGAATAGTGCACGTTCTGCGTGAGGGAATTCTGAGCCTTTGTTTGCCGCCTCCTCTAGAAGGGGCAATAGCGCTGCACTGGCGGCAGGAAGGTGTTTACGCCATCGATCTAGCAGGACAGCGCTCCCATGACGAGAAGTGCGGAACGCCGTTGGTCGAGCGCCATCGACTGCGCGGGCCGCTGTCGGGGGAGAAGATGGGGTGTCGGCATCCACCCGGTGTAGCCTTGCCTCGGCCAAAGATATTGTCTGTGGGGTACCGTACGGTGTCTCCTCTTCTTCTAATACAAGAACCGCGGTCCGCACAGTCTCAGCGCCGGAAGTCGCGGAGCAACCCAAGCGCAAATCTTGAGGCTTAGCTGAGAGCCGTTAATGGCCCACGCAGCATTTCACATAGTAACGTTCACTGTAGCGGCGCGGGTCGTCCCTGTGGGTCTCACCGAATCCCAACATCTACGGAAGATGAACGACTCTTAATCTTGCGAGCGCAGCGCCAGGGCATCTCGAAACGTAGAGTTGCCGCCATTCTGATAACCGAGTGCTACCGTACCGACTCCACATCGGCCTCCGCGCAAGCTACAACCAAGATGTTGCGGCCGCCGGCGGTTTGGCAATCGAAATCCACGGTCCCAGCAGTCACATAGTACGGCTTCAGAGCGAGCGGGACGGTTCCACTCGTCCATAGAGTACTCAAGTATGCGACCGCCAATCGAACGCAGCGGCGCCGTTTGCACCCCAATATCGCTGGTATTCCAAGCCGGGATTTCAAGTTGACTTCAATCACAATCAGATCTGAACGCGGAGCTCTATACCGTGACTGCTAAGTACCTTACCAAAATGCTTGGGCAAAGTGAGCACGCCAGCGCGCTCATAAAGCAGTCCGCCGAAGAGTTAATCTCGGTTAATAGCGAAATCATTAACGAACTTGCAAACAGCAGTCCAACGCCGGGAGAGAAACTTGCGCTCGAGAGGATTGAGACCGTCGCAAGAAAATTGCAAGACGCATCCGAAAGAGTAACGATGGTAAGTCAGTCGCTGCAAATTCAAATCAGAGACCGAACCATGATCGATCATCAGCTGGCCGCCGCGGTGGAACAGCAGGAAGGTTCTCGCAACGCGGCCTTGCATGACAATCTGACCGGTCTGCCGAACCGCGCGCTTTTCTTGGATCGCCTCGAGCATGCAATAGCGCAAGCGACTCGCCACCGGTGGATTCTGGCGGTCATGTTCGTGGATCTGGACAATTTCAAGAGTATCAACGATTCGTATGGGCATCAGGCGGGCGACGCCGTCCTGCAGGCAGTCGCGACGCGGCTCCAGCAAAGTACGCGTACTGAGGATACGGTCAGCCGCTATGGCGGGGACGAATTCTTATACCTGCTAAGTCCGCTCAATGAGGAACGAGACATCGCGATGATTGCCGCAAAGATTCGCAAGGCGATTCAAACGCCGTTGGACCTGGGCACACATGATGTCGACCTCAGCCCGTGCCTTGAGGCCAGTATTGGAATTTCGGTGTTTCCCAAGGACGGCGTCAGCGCGGCAGCGTTGATCAAGCGCGCGGACGAAGCGATGTACGGGGCGAAGGAGAGCAAGTCCGGGTTCGCGTTTGCATAGCAGCACCTCAGTGTTCGGTGTCGTACAGACGCTGGGGGGGAGGGGCGCGATATTGTATTATGATGCTCCACGAATTCTTATCGTCAAATCGACAGCTATTAATCAGCCGTTGCCGGGAGAAAGTCGCCAAACGGTTTGAGTCTACCGAGAGCCAAGCCACGATCGATCACGGCGTGCCGCTATTTTTGCAACAGCTTGTCGAAACCCTCCGAGCGGAGCAAGGCCCGCACGTTGCTGTTGTCGAGGCAGAGGCGACACCGGCGCCCACGGAGATCGGTCGCACAGCGGCTTTACATGGGGCTGAACTTCTGCGTCGCGGATTCAGCGTCGACCAAGTGGTGCACGATTATGGGGATGTGTGCCAATGCGTTACTGGGTTAGCGGTTGAACAGGATGTATCCATATCTGCAGACGAGTTTCGCACACTAAACCGTTGCCTCGACAATGCGATTGCGGACGCAGTCGCCTCGTTTGGGTCTGCCCGCCAGACATCGATGGACCGCCAAGCGGAAACCTTGCAACAGCGCATGGTGATTTATTCGGCCGAACACCGACGGCTTATAGATATTGCCACTAAGTCACTTGCTGCGATCAAGACGGGCAACATAGGAATAAGCGGAGCGACCGGTACATTGCTCGCTCATGCCCTGGATGAACTGAGCTCCCTTACCGACCGGACGCTGCCGGAGATTCATCTCGCCTCTCCAAGCGCAAGAGAGGCTGCGGCCTAACGCTTGTTGGTTCGGATGACATCACCCCGATGTTGGTAGTCATTTAGAATAAGAATCTGGCTGCTTCCCCGCGCTAGGCGAGATCGGCTTCGAGCAGCGCACGCAGCGGTCCGAGGAACGGCTCGTAATGGCGCCAGCGACCGCGCGCGGCTGTGCTGAGTTTCTGACGCACTTGCCATCGACTGCTGGTGGTAACCGTGCGGGCCGTCCGGTGAAACTCGAGGCAGCGCGGATCCCAAGCCAACCCGGCAAACTCCACCATTCTGCGGCTCCAGAATTCCAGATCCTCAATGAGGCCCTCGTAGGGCACATCCAGAATCGCTCCCGGCGGCAGCGCGGCGCGCCAGTGGCACATAAGACGTCGATACTCCTGGTAGTAATGTGCCAGATCCTCAAAATCCGCGGCAAAGGTGTGGATGATCGAGAAATGTTGAAAATAGATCGACAAGCAGGTGTCGATCGGATGTCGTTGCATGTGAATGATCCGCGCAGCGGGCAACGCGCTGTGAATCAGGCCCAGGTTTAGGAAATTGGTCGGCATCTTATCGACGACGCGCTGCGCCGTGGCCGACAGGCGCTGCAGCTGCTGAAGGTAACTGTCCGCCATGCCGGCAAGCAGGTCTATACGCGCGCTGCTGCGCTCCAAAGTGGCTGAGGCCTCGCTCCAAAATATCAGTTCCCCGGCACCGAACACTGCCGGGTGAGAGGCTAGAATCTGCTCCGCCAGTGTGGTTCCAGAGCGGGGCATGCCGATGATAAACAGCGGGCGTTCGGACCGGCTGCCAGCACTTATCGTGCCGGCGAACCCGGCTCGGCTATAGTCGTGGATCAACTGATCCACCCGGCGAGTTTGCTGCGCCCGATCGTAGTGTACATCCAAGCGCCGACTCAATTCGTTTGCGATGCGGTAGTTCGAAAAGGCCTCGCTGTAATCCTGCACATCGTCAAAGAACTTGCCGAGCGCGAAGCGTAGATTGACCTGGTACCGCAACGGCTGGACCTTTGCCAGCACGCGCTGCGTCGCGGCGAGCCAGGCGCCGTCGGCCAGACTCATGCGCCGGCAGCGGGCTTGGCCAGCCAGTGCGTCGGGAAGTTCCGGGTTAATCGCAAGTGCACGGCCAAACAGCTCCTCGGCCTCGGCAAATTGACCTTGATCGGCACGCAGTTCGGCCAGCAGCACCAACGAGGGGGCGTTCGCTGGAGCGCGCGACAGTGCCGTCTGGATCGTGGCCTCGGCTTCCGCCGCGTCTCCCTGCTGGCGCTGTACCATAGCGAGCCCGATGCGCGCTTCGGTCAGATCAGGATCAAGCGCTAGCGCTCTGCGAAAGCACTCTGCAGCCTGCCCGGGCTGGCCGAGCTCCAGCAACGCGCTACCGAGGTTGTTATGGGCCTCGGCCATATCGGGTCTGAGTTGCAACACGCGGCGATAGCCGTCCGCCGCCTCGGCTACCCGTCCCTGATCGCGCAGCGCGTTCGATAGGTTGCCGATGGCTTCGGGAAAAGCGGGCCGGATTGCGAGTGCCTGGCGATAGCTCACGACGGCCCCGGCAAGCTCACCCAGATCGCGAAGTGCGTTGCCGAGGTTGCAGTGTGCCTCGGCGTAGCGCGGCCGGATGCGCACAGCTTCGCGGTAGCTAATTACCGCCTGGTCGGGCTGCCCCAGCTCCAGCAACGCGCTAGCTAGATTGTTGTGGGCCTCGGCCATATCGGGTCTGAATTGCAATACACGGCGATAGCCATCCGCCGCCTCAGTTATCCGCCCCTGATCTCGCAGCGTGTTGGAGAGATTGCCGATGGCTTCGGGAAAAGCAGGCCGGATCTCGAGAGCTTGGCGGTAGCTGGCTATCGCGGCCTCCGGCTGTCCGAGTGCGCGCCATACCGTGCCGAGACCGACGTGAGCCTCCGCGAATTTGGGCTGAATTTTGATGGCCTGCTGGTAACAGTCCCGCGCAACTTCTAGTTGGCCGCTCACCTGCCGGGCGCTAGCAAGATAGTAGAGAACCTCGGCGTCCTCCGGCAGCAGATGCCGCGCCCGCTCCAGTGCGCTCACCGCGTCCTGACCCTGCATCAGCGTGGCGAGGCCCAGCGTCTTCCACAACAGCGGTTGAGCTGGATCGCCCACAAGCAGGCTGCGGGCCGACTCCGCGGCATCGGCAAATCGACCGGCGCTCATAAGCGTCGCCAACGCACCCAATTCCGCATGCGCGAGGCTGCGGTTCGAAGCAAGGGGCGCAGCAGGCATTGCGGCGGAGATGCCACCGCAGCACTGCTTGTATTTCTTGCCGCTTCCGCACGGGCACGGATCATTTCGTCCCGGATTCATGTTCTCGCCTGGCCAATATGTCACGCGCCGGCTGGCCCTCGTCCAGCCACCTGATCGCCGATAGCACACTATATCTTGGTGCCGGCCAACGGGCCGGCGCTGACACTAAGCGGTGCCCGTCTTCAGGGGCATCCTGAAAGTTCGCTCTGCCCCCGCATCCTGGCTCGCCAGACCGCCTATCGCCGACCAATCCAGCTTCTCGCCCCCGTGGGCGAAGAGCCGCAGAAAGCGATCTTTCAACAAGCCCGCTAGCGGCATTGGTACCTGCAGGTCTTCGGCCGCTGCGAGTGCGAGGCGAATGTCCTTGAAGCCAAGCGGCGCAGCAAATCCGGCCGGCTCAAAGGAGCCTTCGGCGATGAGGGGACCAAAGATTTTAAACACCGGTGCGGTAAAGACTGTGGAAGTGAGTACATCCACGTATGCACGGCGGTCAATTCCGGCCTTGCCGACCAGCGCAATGGCCTCGCCCAACGCCTCGATGACCGCAGCCTGCAGGAAGTTTGCCGTCAGCTTGACCAGATTCGCCGCCTGAGGTTCCGGGCCTATTCTAAGGGTCTTCTGTCCGAGGACCTCAAGAAGCGGCGCGCAATCCCCGATTGCGGCGAAGTCACCCGCGGCGACGATGAACAGCTTGGCAGCGGCGGCCATATCCGGACGTCCGAGAACGGGCGCGGAGACGAAGCGTTGTCCGGCCAGTAGATGGGCCTCTGACAGGCGTCTCGACAGCGCTACGCTAATGGTGCTCATCGAAAGGTGGATCGCGCCCTTGGAGAGGCTGGCGAGCAGGCCACCGGTCGCTAAGGTAACATCCGTAACGGCCGCATCGTTCGCAAGCATCGTAATAACAACCTCGCCGTGACAGGCATCGGCAATGTGCTGGGCCTCATGAGCGCCGAGTGCTACCAGCGAATCGGCTTTACCGGAACTGCGGTTGAATACGGTGACATCGTGTCCGGCCTTCAGCAGATTTCTCGCCATCGCCGTGCCCATGTGCCCCAATCCGATGAATCCAATTTTCATATCTGAATCTCCCTCACTGGGTGTGATCAGGTCCGAAGGTTCGGCGCCATGAACTCAGGTCCCACCGGCTCGCCGATCGTTGAGCTCACGATGCGCTCGATGTCCGCGCGCGCCGCCGCGTCGAGCGACCAACCAGCCAGCCCAAGTGCCGGTCGCAACTGGTCCGGGCGACGACCGCCCCACAGCGCCACAGTAACGCCCTGGTCAAGCATCCACCGCACCGCCAGTTGAATTACGTGCTTCCCATAGCGGCGCTGCGCGAGTTGATCGAGCTGTGCGACGGCGCTCAAATATTGTGCAAAGCGCGGCGGCTGGAACTTGGGGTCCACATGCCGCAGATCATCGCCTGAGAAGATGGTATCCGTGCGCATACGCCCGCTCAGCAGCCCCCGACACAGCGCTCCATAGCCGAAGGTCGTGATAGCGTGCGATTGGCAGTAGGGCAGCGATTCGTTCTCGATACCGCGCTCGAAGAGGTTATAGGGGGATTGCAGCACATGCAGCGGCGCTACCCGGCTAAAGGCTTGCATCTGCACAACAGAGAAATTGCTGACGCCGATGGCGCGGATCTTCCCTTGCTGGTAGAGCTCGCGCATCGCCTCGGCGGTTTCTTCGATGGGCACGAGTGGGTCGGGCCAATGAACCTGGTAGATGTCGATATAATCGGTGCGCAGGCGGCGTAACGAATCGTTGATCTCTGAGTGGATCCGCTTTCGTGTTGCGTTGCGCAATGGCTTGCCTTCACTCCATTCAAGACCCACCTTGGTCGCCACGACGACCGATGAGCGAATGCCCGCAAGCGCCTTGCCGACTATCTCCTCAGAGACACCGAATCCATACACCGGCGCCGTATCGATAAGGTTGATGCCCTGATCTATGGCTGCCCTGATGGTGTTGATCGACTGAATCTCGTCGGTTCCACCCCACATCCAGCCTCCCATGGCCCAGGTGCCCAGCGCGACGCGCGAGACCCTAAGCGAGGTGGCGGGGATATCGATGAATTCAGGTTCGAGGACTGGCAGCTTCGTCTGCGTGGACGGTGACATACAGAACGCACTCCTCTGTGGTGACGATCCACAGGATGTGGGCAGCGCGTTGCCGTGCGATTTCTGCGGCGCGCGAATCAATTACGGCTGAAACGATCGGGCGCCGACGCCGGCAGGTCAGTAGAGGATTTCGACCGGAGCGCTGAATGAGTAACCCGTGCCACGCTCGGTCACGATAAACCGGGGCTGCGAGGGATCGGCTTCGATCTTGCGTCGCAAGCGCAGCACCTGGACATCGATGGAGCGATCGTAGACTTCATTGTCGTAGACGCGGCTGGACTCGAGCAGCTGGTCTCGCGTGAGAATGCGCTGCGGGGCGGAGAGTAGCGCCGCGAGCAGATTGAATTCACCGTTCGTCAATTCGATTGACCTGCCGTCCTTAGTGAGCCGCCGGGTTCGGAGGTTGAGCTCGAAATCCTTGAACCGGTACGCCCGCAGCTCCCGCTGCCGTACCTCGGCCAGCGCCAGACTCTTGGTTCGCCGCAGTACTGTCCGAATGCGGGCCAGCAGTTCGCGCGGGCTGAAGGGCTTTATCAGGTAGTCATCTGCGCCGAGCTCCAAGCCCATAATGCGATCGGCTTCGTCGCGCACGCCCGTGAGCATGATGATCGGTATGGCTGACTTTTCGCGCAACGACCGCGCAATTGCCATGCCATCCTCGCCGGCGAGACGCAGATCCAGGATAACCAGATCGATCGCCTCATTTTCGAGAACAGCTAACATTTGCTGACCGTTTGAACTGACGGTGACCCGTAACTCGTTCTCGGTCAGGTATTCCTGCAACAGCTCGCGAATCTGCTGGTCGTCGTCGACCACCAGGATGTGTGGTTGCATCGTCTCCGGCATCGCTCGAATCTCCGTGGCCGCGACAGTCAGCCTCATCAAAGGATTAATGCATCGGTGATCCTGGTCGTAACTGGCGTAGTTCTTACTCCTAATTTCTGCGCTTCTCACACGACTGCCCTCGTGCCGAAATCGAGCGTAAGGAGCCAAGTCGCCTGTTGATTATGCGCCACCCGTCAGCCATTACGGCCGTAATCGCTCCATCGTCCTGCAGGTCTTAGTCTGTCCTGCCCAGCACGCGCGCCAGAGATTCAGCGATATCTCGGCGTTGCAACGGTTTGCGCAGCACCTCGTTGATGCCAATCGCGGTCGCCCGTCGGGTGAGCTGAGATCCCCCGTAGCCACTCATCAAGACGATCGGGACAGCCGGCGCAACCTGCCGAATCTCGCGCGCCAGCTCGGTTCCCACTAGATCCGGCATGGCCTCGTCGGAGAGGACCGCGTCAAAGCGCTTTGGATCGGCTCGAAATGCCTGCAGCGCCGCGGTACTCGAATTGAAGCCGACAGGCTCGTAGCCGAGCTCGGCGAGCATTTCCTCGGCCAGGGCCGCCAGGGACGGCTCATCATCGACGATCATGATCACGGCACCGTGACCGCGCTGCAGCTCGCGAGGCTGCGCATGGGAGGAGTCGGCAGTTTCGCCCGCAACCGGCAGCCAGATCTCGAAGGTGGTGCCTTGGCCCAACCTGGTGTCGATGTTTATTGCCCCGCCAAGGTCGGTGACGATCCCATGTACGACCGATAGACCCAAACCGGTGCCTGCGCCGACAGCCTTGGTCGTGAAGAACGGGTCAAACATGCGCTCCAGGACCTCTGAGCTGATGCCACTGCCTGTGTCGCCGACGGTAAGGCGTACATAAGACCCAGGTGCAAGTGACCCCCTTGAGAGGGATCGTGCATGCTCCAGTTCGATGCGTTCGAGCTCCACTCTCAGAATTCCCCCCTCTTTCATCGCGTGGAGCGCGTTGGTACATAAATTCATCACGACCTGATGCAGCTGCGTGGCGTCTCCAATTACTGCCGCGTTGCCCGCCACAAGCCGCTGCTGGAGTCGGATCCCAACCGGCAGCGATGCAGAGAGCAACTCAAGCGTTTCCTCGGTCACAGACTGAACATGGACGGGGGCGCGTTCGCCCAGCCCGCTGCGACTGAAGCCTAGAATGCGATCGACCAGCGATTTGGCGCGCCCGGCGGCGTGCAGGACGTTGTCCAGATAGCGCCGCAATGCGCTGCCTTCCGCCGAATGCTGGTGCGCCATTTCGCCGTATCCCAATATCGCGCCAAGAATGTTGTTGAAGTCGTGTGCAATGCCGCCTGCAAACGTGCCGATCGCCTCCATCTTGTGCGATTGCCGCAGCTGTGCCTCGAGGTGCTCCTTATCGGCTTGGGCCTGTTTGTCCGCTGTGATATCGGTGGTGGAGCCGACGAACCGGTATGGCGTGCCCGCCGCGTCGCGCAGACAGCGGCCACGCGAGAGCAGCCAGCGCCACTGGCCGTCAGGTTGACGCACGCGGTATTCGCACTCATAGCGCGGTGTAAGTGCCTTGAGATGATTCATGGCTGCGGTCTCGAAGCGCGCTATGTCATCTGGGTGAATAGGCACTTGTGCCCGCCACGCGCCGCGAGTGGTGGTGAGACTGTCTGTGCTCAGCCCGGCCCACTTCGTCATCTTTGGGGACAGGAATATCCGGTCGCTTACGAGGTCCCAGTCCCAATGTCCTTCATTGGCACCCTCCATAGCGAGTGCATAACGCTCCTCGCTCTGGCGCAGCGCCTTTTCGCTGGTTTCCACCCGCAGCAACTGCCGCAGCAGGGCCGCTATGGTCAGCATACCCAGTATCGCCACCGCGAGTATGCGTAGTGCCAGGCGCACAACCTGATCGCGCCAGCCCTGCAGCGGTATGCCCTCTTGCCGCGTGACAGCGAGGACTAGAGGGGTGTCCCGAACACGCGCGACCGATATAAATTCGCGCGCGCCATCGATCGGGTCAGCCAGGCGGGTCATTGCGCCGCCTGGATTGGCGAGGAGCGAGGAATAAACTCGTCCTGCGGTATCCGGAGTCGCAGGTATGCGCACCAGCAGTGTGCCGGAGTCCTGCAGCAGATCGATTGCCGAACCATCCCCCAAGGCGACAGCGCGATAGATGCTCTGGAGATCCTCCAGCTCGACAATTGCAGCGGCGACGCCGGAAAATCTCCCCTGGTCGTCCTCCAGACGGCGCGATAACACAATCGCCGCTCGACTCTCGGTGTGAGTGATTATCGGTTCGCTCATGAACACACCGTCTACGGTGCGATCGCGCTGCGCGATGAAATACGAGCGCTCGGATATGTCCAAATCGGCTGCCAGAGCGCGGGTGGAGCGCTGGCGCTGGACACCCTGCGCATCGCTGATCGCTAAAGCCCTGACTTGGCGCAAACCTGCAGCGCGATTTGCGAGTACCTCGTCGACTCGCTTTGAATCCATCCGGATGCCGTCGGTGCGGTACCAGCGCGCCGTGTCCTCCAATAGCAGGTTGACCGCCTGAAAAGTCCACGCGGTCTGTTCGGCCAGGGTCCTGGCCTCGTTACTAATCTCGCGCTCGGTGGCACTGAGCGCATTGCGATAGGCCCGCCAGCTGTCGTAGGCGGCCGAGGCCGAGAGCGCGAGGATGACCATTAAGCCGAGCACGATGATGCCGCGCCGCAGTTGCTTGAAGCGCATCGCGGGAGGCGGGGAAGCGGCGGGTTGGCTTGATTCGGGCACCGGGTCCCTAACGGGTTCAGCTCGTTGGATTGATCATAGCGTGGACGGCGTTGAGCAGGGTGTCGCGCGTCAGCGGCTTGGCGATAACCTGGGCTACACCAAGGCACTGCGCTGTCGCCCCTGCACTTGACAGACCACCCCTGAATTGTCCCGAAAGCGCGATCAGCGGAACTCCCGGATGTGCCGCCTGAAGCGTCCGCAGTGAGTATCGGCCGGCGTACTTGGGCATCGATATGCTGGCGATTACGAGATCGACCTTGCCCAAAGGCGCAGCGCGGCGCGTGCCACCGACCTCGACCTGATAGCCCGCGCTACGGAGCCATTCCGCGAGCAGCGCGCTCATTAATTCATCTTCCTCATATAGCGCGATTGCTGACATTGGCTTGCCCCAGAGGGCCCGCGCCAGCTTCTCGGGTGAAGGGCTGCGGACACAGCCAACAGCCTGGACCGCCGGTTCTGCTAGCCGATGTCGCTCGGCGCCGAGCGCATTACGGCCGTAACATACCGGGCTAATCGCCGGTGGCCTCGGGCGATGCTCAGGAGGTCGCCGCGATTTGTGCGTGCAGATCGGAAGGGTGCCCGGGCCTGTTTATCGGTAGCCGCCAGGCGGCGCAAGGCGTAGCAAGCGGCATTTAGCTCAGGGCGTACCAGCGTAGCCGCGCGCATGTAGTGTCGATATGTCCAGCCTGCGTGATGAAGGCTTGCGGCATTCAGTGCACCGGAGGAGTGAGGTCAAGCCGTTTTCGAACCGTGCTGACCTGCGAGCTGGACACTGGCGCGACCTGGTTGCCCCAACTGGATCGAACAAAGGTTGCCAACTGCGCAATGTCCGCATCGTCGTATCGCCATCCGAAGCCTGGCATGGTCAGACCGCTCGGTGCTCCGGTAGTGGAAGGCGCGCGCGCGCCTTGCAAAATCACCGCAATCAGTGACGAGGGATCCTCGCTCAACACGCTTGAATTGCCGGCCAGAGCCGGGAACGCGAGGGTTTCGCCGCCACCAGAGAGCCGATGACATGCGGCACAGCTATCCATGTAGAGGAGTCCACCAGCTGACTTTTCGTCGCCCGCCATCACGCTGCGAAGCGTCGAGTCACTTGGATTGAAGTGTGCCCGACCGGCATCGGGTGCGGGTGAGAGCGACTTTAAAAATGCTGCGACAGCCGCAAGATCCTGATCCGTCATGTATTGAGTGCTGTTTCGCACCACATCGGCCATCGTGCCCATGACCGCTGAGTGTGCATTGCTTCCAGATTTGAGCAGATCGGCGATGTCCGCGGCACTCCAACGTCCGAGCCCATCCGCCTCGTTACCGCGAAGATTAACCGGCGACTCGCTGTCTAGTTCGGATCCCGACAGATACCAATTGGTTTTACCGCTGACGTCCTTTTCCTCATAGAACAAGCCGCGCGGTGTATGACAGGTGCCGCAGTGCAGCAGGCCCTGGACTAGGTAGCCGCCACGATTCCACTGGGCATCTTGTGACCCGTCGACCGCGAAGCGGGAGCGATCTAGAAAGGCGCCAGACCATAGCGCCAACGGCCAGCGGATGCTCAGCGGCCAGGTGATATCGGTGGCGCGGGAGGCTTCGTGAACGGGCGCTATCTTCTCCTGCAGATAGGCGAACAAATCCTGCAGATCCTCATCGGACACCTTCGCGTAAGCCGTGTATGGCATCGCCGGATACAGCCGGGTGCCGCTCGGCGTCACCCCGAGCCGCATGACGCGCGCGAAATCCTTAAAGGTGTAGCGGCCAATTCCGGTGTCCGGATCGGGCGTAATGTTGCTCGAGTAGATGATGCCCAGTGGCGAATCGAGTGGGCGCCCACCGGCAAGCGCCTGACCGTCAGGCCTTGTATGGCAAAAGGCGCAGTCGCCGAGTATCGCAAGGTATTGGCCGCGCGCAGGGTCCGGCGTGCGTTGCGCCAGTGTTGTGGCAATTTCAGGATCAGGCACGCGCTTCACGATAGTAAAAACTGCAATCGTGATCGCAACGAGCAGCACCACCGTCGCGATCAGCCACGGATTTCGTGTTAAACGGCTCATGGCACTTAGCGCCGGACCATGGGGCCGGGATCCTTGAGATAGCTCGAGCGGATATTTGCTGCCGCCCAATAGGCCAGCGCTCCGACGAGGCCCGTAGGGTTGTAGCCGATGCCGTGCGCAAACACATTGGCACCCAGCACGAACAGATTGGATACGTCCCAGCTCTGCAGGTACTTGTTGACGACGCTGGTCTTGGGATCAGAGCCCATTGCCGTGCCGCCATTGATATGGGTGCTTTGATAGGGGCGCAAGTCCCAGTTGTCCCCGCGCTTGAGTATTCGACCCGCGATCGAGGTCGCTCCCATCGCCTTGCCAATCTCAGACAATCGCTCACCGAAGAATTCAGACATCCGCAGATCATTGTCCTGCCAGTTCTTCGTCATGCGCAGCAGCGGCGTGCCATACGCGTCGCGATAGGTCGGATCAAGATCAAGGTAGCAGTTGCGATAAGCCATGTTGCTCATCTGCGACTCGATGCGGCCGGTATGCAGGAAGTTTTCCTTCACAGCGGCCTTCCAGCCGCTGCCCCAGCCCGGCGAGCCGGACGGCAGCGGAATCCCCCGGACCGGACCGTTGCCCGTTTGGCGACCCCAGATCACACCACCACCAATGAAGCCGAGCTTGGCGTGGTCAAAATTGTCGCCGTAGAAGTCATCAATCGCCTGGCCGACGCCACCCGAGCCCATGAACTGGTTGATGTAGACGCTCTTGTCGAAGAACAAATTGATGCTGTTGAGAAGCTGATAGCAGAAATTGCGCCCTACGGTGCCCTCACCGGTGCCGGGATCGTACGGCTTGCCAATTCCAGAGGAGAGCATCAGCCGGACGTTGTGCAGGTGAAACGCGGCAAGAATGACCATCGAAGCCGGCTGCTCGATTTCCCGTCCCTGCGCGTCCACATAAGTCACGCTGGTCGCCACTTTGCCTGACTTGTCGGTGTTGACCTTGAGGACATGCGCATTGGTGCGCAGCGCGAAATTCGGCATCCGATACAGCACCGGCAGAATCGTGGTCTGCGGGGAAGCCTTTGAGTAGTTGATGCAACCATAGTCGCTGCAGAAGCCGCAGAAATTGCAGGGTCCGAGCTGGCAGCCATAAGGATTCGTGTAGGGCCGCGAAGCATTGGCGGCCGGCAGTGGAGAAGGGTGGTAACCGAGTTCGCGGGTTGCTTTGGCAAACAGCACGCTGGTCGGTGGATCGGTCAGTGGCGGCAGCGGAAACTCTTGCGAACGCGGTGCCTCGAACGCATTGCCGCCTTCAAGCTTTTGGCCTCGAATGTTGCCCGCTTTGCCTGAGGTGCCGCAGACACGCTCAAAATGATCGAAATGCGGTTCCAGCTCATCGTAGCTGATGCCCCAGTCTTGCAGGTTCATACCCGCCGGAATGAAGTGTGCCCCGTAGCGTGCGGTGACGTGGCTCTTGAGGTTCAGCTCCTGCGGCATGACCCGCGAATGCACGCCCGACCAGTGAATGCCGGCCCCACCCACGCCGGTACCGGGTTTGAATGAACCGATCTGGCGGTACGGCAGGGCGCGATCATTCTTGGTGTAACGAATCGTTACGGTGCTCTTGGACAAATTTTGCAGCAGGCCATTACGTGCCGACTGCGCGATCTCATCGGTCACTTTCGGGTACGCCCAGTTAGGGACGGTGCTCGCATCCTCGCCGCGCTCAAGTGCCAGTACATTCAGACCTGCCCGCGCCAGTTCGATCGCCATGATGGCGCCGGTCCAGCCAAAGCCTACGATGAGCACGTCGACCGGCTTTTCCACGATAGCCATCAGCCGCGCTCCCCATAAATGCTGGCGGGGCCATAGGGGTACGGCTTGGCCTCACCGACCCATTCGAAGTAGTCGGCACGTGCGCCTGGATGGCCGATCATTTTCCAAGCGGCCATTTCTTTGTTGCCGCCGTACATCGGGTCGCAGAAGTACCCTTCCAGCACATACTTCAGCAGGAAACCTGAAAAGAAAGTGGCCAGGGGAAGCTCGGGCGAGGTCAGAGTGCCTTTCTCGATCTGTCGGAGCACATCGTCCTGCTGCGTGGGCGTCAGGTTGGCGAACGCTTGCTTCAGGCGCTCCTGACAGAGCCCATCAATCGCCTTGATGCCGAGACGGAACTGCTGCTTCGGCGTGAGCTGGGACTGGTAGCCAAATTCTGCTGCCGCTTCAAAGAATGGACCCTGCATATACCAATTCGCGCCCTCGGCCCAGGGTGTGTTCATCTGCCGGTCGATGTACTGCGGCACCCCGACTTCGATGGCCCCGGGCCCGTGCTCGTCGGCCGGGATAAGACGTGCGCAGGCGGCGTTGATGAACTGCCACTCCGCGGGCGTGAAGAAGGTGGGTCGATAGTCGGTTACGGTGGGATGGTTAGGGGCTGGAACACTGTTCGGCAATTCGTCGGAGCCGCGAGATTCCAGTGCTGCGCCGGCGGCGAGAGTCGCCACTACTGGCCCGAGGGCAATGACACCGGTCAGAAAGTCCCGGCGGCTCGTATGGTCATCGTGTGAAGACATAGGCGACATCCTCCCAGCACGGTATTGAATACTTTGTCCTGGCCTCGCCTTGGAGTCCGGCCCGCGCCTCGGCGAAGGCTACTCCTGTGCGAATTGTTGAATCAAGTTCCTGCGGTAGCGCGTCTTGACACCTTTATAGGCAGCGAATCGCCGACGTAACTGATCCGCCAAATCGAGTTCGAGCCGTCGTCGGTGACCAGCAACGCGCCATCGCGCGCTGTGGTAATACCGACGGGGCGGCCCCATACCTGACCGTTCGCGAGCACGAATCCTGTCAGGAAGTCTTCGTACCCGCCGTCAGCCCTGCCACCCCGGTCGAGCGGCACGCGGATCACCTCGTAGCCGGTACGCACGGATTTATTCCATGAGCCGTGCTCGGAGGCAAAGATGTCCCCCTGGTACCTCTCGGGGAACTGCTGGCCCTGGTAGAAGTCGATTTGCAGCGAGGCATTGTGCGGTTGGAGCAGCACGTCCGGAGTGATGACGCGTGTCTGCAGTTCCGGGTGCTGGCGAAGATGACGAGGGTCCTGATGCGGTCCCATGTACCACCACGGCCAGCCGTAGAAGCCGCCTTGTCGAACCGAAGTGATGTAGTCGGGCACCAGATTATCGCCGAGGCCGTCGCGTTCATTGACGGTGCACCACAGCTGACCGGTGCGCGGATCCACGGCCACGCCCGAAGGGTTTCGGATTCCTGAGGCGTAGACGCGCATGTGCGAGCCGTCAGGGTCGAAAGCCAGAATGTCAGCGCGATGCTGTTCAGCCGGACTGGTATCCGGGTCATCGACGTTTGATGCCGAGCCTACCGCGACAAACAGCGTTTTGCTATCGGCGGAGAAAGCCAGATCCCGTGTCCAGTGTCCGCTACCGGTGGGAAGGTTCACTAGGTGTTGCACGACGCCGGTGGCCTTTAGGTCACCGTTGCGATACGGAAAGCGCACGACGGAGTCGGTATCCCCGACGTAGAGCCATTTCGGGTTTGGACCGGTGGGGTAGAAGGCCATGCCATAGGGCTTGCTAAGACCTGCCGCGAACACCTCGCTACGCACCGCCTTGCCGTCTGCAGCTATCCCACGGAACACACGGATTCTTCCACCGCCGCTCTCTGCGACGAACACATCGCCATTCGGCGCCCTATGAATGACGCGCGGCGTCGCGAGTCCTTGCGCATAGAGCTGGACTCTAAAGCCCTTTGGGGCCTTAGGCCACGCGTCAGCCGGGCGGGCAACGAGAGCCGGTGCGTTGCCAGCGGATGCAGTCGAAAAAGGTGCGGGCAGATCGCTGAGAGAGATCCTGTGTTGGGCGCCTGGAGTTTCGAATCGGAAATCCGTAAACGGTGCCTGCGGAGGGGGCGCCGTGATAGGTGTCAGTGTCATCGGCGCGGCGACCAAAGCGTGAGCAACGTCGGATCCTGCGGCCAGCGCCCTCAAATAGGCGACGAGCTGCCAGCGCTGCTGTTCGGGAAGAGAGGCCCACGACGGCATTGCACCGCTGACGGATCCGTTGGTGATGAACCAGAACAGTTCGCCATCTGCCGCGCTCTGGACAGGGCCATGCGCCAGCGCGGGAACATTGCCGCTGCCTTCCGCATTGCGGCCGTGACAGGCGGCGCAGTAGCTCTCATAGAGTCCAGCTCCGGCCTGCGCCGCGAGCGACTGGTCGCCGAGTGGGCTTTTGAGGATGGCCACCGAGGAGGGAGCATTGTGAAAGGCAAGCGTGTTTGCCCGACTCAGCGGCGAGGAGAGTAAGCTCATCAACCCGCTGGCGATCATAAAGAGCATTGGCAATGCGCCAGGCGGAATCGCTCTCGTGCAAACAGCGCCAACGAGCCTGTTCGCGCACCCGTATCGGACCATTGCTGCGACGGCTGCATTTCGGTACCTGACAAGTGCCGAGACCGCTGCCGACCCGCGACCCAGAAACATTCGCGAATCCTTCACGTTCGTCTCCAACTGAGTCGTCTACTCTGGCGACGTCGGTGAGCCTACGCACGGTTCCCTACCGGCATATTTCGTCTAGGCGCGATCACATTTCGTTTGCAACATTCGCGGGACTTGAACAAACCGATTATGCGTGGTGCACCGGTCAAACCGACTGCAGGCAGGGCAGGGTCGTAGGGTTGGCGGCTTGGCAGCCGACTGTCGCATTGCATTTGCAACCTGACTTGCAAAACAGGAAATCGACCCGACATTGTTTGCCAACACACTCGACGTCTAGGAATTACGGAGGCACGTGCGAATTAAAGCGCAGGCGAATTGAAATGAATGAAGCGCAACATTCAGCGAGCGATAAGCGGCTCATCAAGAAATATCCAAATCGACGCCTCTACGACACGGCACTTGGTCATTACATCACGCTCCAGGACTTGCGTGAGCTGGTCCTGAGGAACCTCGATGTGCAGGTGATTGAGCAAGGTAGCGGGCACGATGTTACGCGCGATGTGCTGCTCCAGGTGCTTGCCGCGCAGGAGCGCGGCAGCGAGTCGCGCCTGAGTCAACGGGTGCTCATTGATCTGATTCGTAGCACTGCTGCGCTAACTCCGGAAGAAAGTCCACTGAATCTGGAGCGGCGGCTGCAAACCGCAAATGATGAGCTTCGCCGGCTATCGCACGAACTGTTGAGCGCTCAGGAAGCTGAGCGCGCGCACTTGGCGCGGGAACTGCACGACGATATTGGACAGACGCTTGCTGGGCTGAGTCTCAGTATGAGCGCCGGGGCGGTGTCCGCATCTGCGATCGTTTCTGCCGAGGTTGTCTCGACGTGGCGAGTACTGATCCAGGAGGTTCTTGAGCATCTGCGCGCGCTCACTGACAGCCTGCACCCGCTGGCTCTAACGCAACTTGGCCTGGTGGCGGCGATTCAGGCGCATGTGGCGCGCCTTCAAATAAGCAGCGGAGTCGAGATTCGGGTGGAGGTAAAATCCAAGATTGGGTCATTGGCTCCGCGCGTCGAACTGACCTGTTTCCGTATTGTTCAGGAGGCGTTGACGAATGCCCTGAAACACTCGGGCGCACACACGGTATGGGTTAGCGTGAGTCGTCTCGCGAATGCTGTGCATGTATCAATCCGTGACAACGGCAATGGGTTTGACGTCGTGGGGACTCAAGAGAAGGCAATCAGGGCCGGCAGAGTAGGCCTATTCAGCATGCGTGAGCGTGCATCGCTGATAGGCGGTCAGCTGACAATTCTTTCTGAAGTCGGCCGAGGCACACAAATAACTGCCGAACTCCCAAGCCAGAAATGAGGGCGACTCATCGCGGCGGGCTGGACCAACGCGGAATTTCGGTTGACTGCCGACAAAGGGACATATTAACCAATCCGAGTGTGCTGTCCGCGGCCGCGTCTCGTACCGTCGCTTGCAGCCACTTCAAACTTACGGTAGCGCTCGATCGCAAATCGAGAAAATGGAACTGAAGCACCCCGACATTAACGTGCTGGGTGTGGTGTCGCGGTGATCCGTGGTCTCAAGCGACGGCGTCGCGTATAGGCATCAAAGCCACGGGAGCGCGTTCCATTTCGGCGAAATCTCCGATCATTAGGATTGCCTGGTGATGCACCCACAAGTCCATTGATGAAGTTCCATCCTCAAGGCTGACAGTCAACTTGGCGAAGATCGGGTGGGTGAAGTCGATCCGGGCGCACGCAAAGGTGAGACGGCCGTCACTCGACGGCTTGCCGGACGGTGGCTTTTGTGCGAAGGCGCGGAACTCGCTGGCCTCCTGCGGCGAGAGGTCGGGCCGTAGGCGGACGAAGTACCTGCATTGCTGAATAGCCATTTTTCTATATTAAGCAACATCTGGGACAGTGATCTGTACGGCGTCGCGCATTGTGGCTGGAATCGCTCCGTTGGGGGGTTCCTCGAGCAGCGCACGTAGACAGCCTCCTGCAGCGACTTTGGCATTGTGCACCGTGACAGGATCCTTGGCAGCGTCGGCGAATTCGGCGTAAGCGTCGTTCTGAGGTCGCCGCACCTCCAGGCTTTGATGTCAGATGGCCGATCGTTGATCCTCTTGAGGCCCTGAACGCCTTGGCATCGAACGACATGGTGTTGCAAGCCATCTACAGGGCTGTGTGCGGCAGGGGTGAGCGCCAAGTTACGCCTTCAGGTCTTCTGACTGTCGTTGTCACAAAAATGCTTCTTGCCGTGGAGGGCTTTCTGATACTCCTGCTTCGATAAGATATTTTCGCTGAGCTGCATATCGGTCTGGCAGTAGTAACGAAAGAACGCGGCAGTATTTTCGGCGGACTGCAGTACATCGTCTCGGACGTAATTGATGTCGATGTTCATGCAAATTGCACCCACAACACCAAATTCCTTACGGATGATTGGAATCGTGGTGCATTTGAAGCGTCGCGCACCCAGGGTAAGCTCGTAGTTAAGCTTATCTTCGTTTTGGGCACGGCGCTTCTTGAGATCTACCAGGAGGGTCGTTGTGCCCATATGCAGCGACCGGCCTGTTACTTCCGCGCCCTCGACCCAGACAACTGAGCGACTGGGATTTGCGAGGTCGTGTAATACAATCTCGATGCCAATGTGCGGAAAGGTCTTGCCAAGCAATCGAACGATATTGCGGTAGTTCTCAAGATATTCGGTCGCATCGCTCGTCACCTCGGCGCCCCGGTATCTTGAGAATAGCTGCTCGTATGAATGTTTGTCCGGGTGGTCCAGCAACTCGCGAACATTGTTCTGCTCGCCAATAAAGATCAACTGGCGCGCGGCTCGCGCATCGCGGTTTCGTAGAAAATGGTGAACTCCCAACCGAAAATCCCGGAGACTAAACTCAGCAAAGTTGTCAGCGGTAGTTTGGAAAGGGTAAAAGTCATATTCCGTCAGATTGCGGCCACGCTGGTCGCGCCGCTCTCGGTACTTGCCTACGAAGAAACCGAGTCCCAGCAACAGCACAGACACTAAGGCCTCGGCGAGGGCTGCCGTCACCATGTGGTCGCCGAATACGTTCATTGGGCCAATCCTCAGCGCGTACTTGGACTGCCGTCAATGCCGATTGAACCTTGCGCAATCCCGCGCTTGGCACTCTCGGATGTCACGGCGTCACAAATTGCGCCAACCTTGTTACAGCCTCGATCGGGAACTTCGCGGATGAGTCGGGTTGCCCCGGCGCCAGCGCGAGGAGTTGCTGATCTGCGAAGCACTCGCAGCATCAGCAATCACGCTCAGCCGGCTATCTGAAATTGTCGCGGATGGCCAAGAGGTTGGCAACCGAAGTGAATTTCTAGGCCGCCGACATTTGTTCCGCGGCAACGATTTGTAAGTTGCTTTAAAAGAGGCAATCAAATTCGACTGATTCGCGATGCCCCTTGTTGAGACTCGATTTCACGTTCCTGTGCGTAGCGGGACCAAGAACTGGCGGGCTGCGTGCCCTCGGGGAAATCGCTCTAATTATTGTTAGTCTGCTGCCTTAGATATAGTTTATAACGTGTTGTATAGTAAGCATATTAATGAGCCATAAATTTAAGCAATTCTGTCGCTGACGTGGCGGCCGCGAATGGACAGCTGCAAGAATCTTCTAAGTGCCGCCGCCGGGTAAGCCACGACACTTACCCGACGGGCGTAGCCGGATCGTCAACTTCCTAAGTCCTGATCGAAGGTGCAGCGGGCGGCACTATGGCGCGCCGTCGCAACCTAGGCAAGATCATCGGCACGGTGCGCCGATTGTTTGCGTAGCGCCTTCGGCGGTACACGCCACGATCCCAATGTGTTGCGTTCTCACGTTGCGCACTTCATCGTGTTTTCTTGGAAGGTAATCGGGGCCGATACGGCTCGTGCACGCAAAAGCACTATATACCTCTTGATACGAGTCCAAAATCCTGCAACCCAAAGACGCTCTCTGTTTACGAGGGGCGAAGCGAGCCGCCTATCCGCAAGGCAGCGGAGCTCAACAAGCTGCCGGTCGACAGCATTACTGAGGTGCCCGCGACACTGTCATCCGGATAATCGGACCTCAGAAGAGTGGCGCCTTGCCAGCGCCACTCTTTGTCCTTTCTCCGTTGCCTTTCGTTTTGGATTAACAAGGTGACGTGGCAGATGGGCCAGTTGCGTCGATTTCGTTCCTTACGCAGCGCGAACCGGTGGCGCCTTGGCGGAACTCAGCTGCGCAATCGGACGCCCTGGGGATCGTATATTGGCTCCAGTCGTACCGTTGCGCCGCACAGGTCGCCGAAGATATCGATCTCGAAGCGCTCGCCCTCGCGGGCGAGCGCAGACGGCACGTAGCCGGCCGCGAGGCTACGGTCGATGCAATGGCCGTAGGCGCCGGAGGTGACGTAGCCAACGGCTTTGCCGTCTTTCATGATTGATTCGTAGCCGATGACTTCGGCGTCTCGCGTCTCGACCTCCATGACGACGAAACGGCGCTGCGGGCCCGCCGCGCGCTCGGCCAGCGCCGCATCGCGACCGACGAATTCGGCCTTCTTGAAGTCGATGAACCGATCGAGACCGGTTTCGCCCGGCGTGTAATCGGGCCGGAAATCCTTGTTAAAGGATCCATAGGCCTTCTCCAGTCGCAACGACGACAATGCGCGTCCGCCAAAATGCACGAGCCCGAGTTCACGGCCCGCCTCCCGGACATCGTCATACAGGGATGCAAAATAATCCGGCGTAG
>Ga0302324_100000344_pt1 | contig 125023 bp, 120 predicted proteins | sample Palsa_T0_1_FD_201949 | JGI IMG/M metagenome (GOLD analysis project Ga0302324, IMG submission 201949) | Peat permafrost microbial communities from Stordalen Mire near Abisko, Sweden - Palsa_T0_1 | ecosystem: Environmental > Terrestrial > Soil > Palsa > Peat permafrost | place: Sweden: Abisko... | reverse complement strand
GTGACGAGCTTTGGTCTGCCAGTCAAAGGCTTTCCGCGAAGAGCGAAATGGCGCTTTTGTAAAACCAAAGGCGTCGGCGGAGAGGTTTCGCCAAAATTCGCTTGACAGGGCACAGCGTCGTTAGAGATGGAATGAAGTTCGGCATCGGCTTCGCGGCTCTGATTCTGATTCATGAGATGGGCCACTTCATCGACATCAAGCGGCGAGGATTGCCGGCGGAGATGCCGGTGTTTCTGCCGGGCCTGGGAGCTTATGTGCGCTGGCAGGCGATGGGCGTGCCGCTGGAGACGCGGGCTGCGATCAGCCTGGCCGGTCCGCTGGCTGGATTTTTCGCGTCGGTGGCTTGTGCCGCGCTGTGGTGGCAGACTGGCAATCCGCTGTGGGCGGCGCTGGCGCGCGTGGGCGCGGTGCTGAATCTGCTGAATCTGATTCCCGTGTGGGTGCTGGATGGCGGGCAAGCGGCGCAGGCCTTGAGTAAAACGGAGCGCATTGTGCTGCTGACGGCGTGCCTCTTACTGTGGCTGGCGCTGGGAGAAAACATGTTCCTGCTGGTGGCGCTGGGCGCGGGATATCGAGCGTTCTTTGCCGGAGACGTACCCGCGCACCCCAGCCGCATGACGACTTTCTACTTTATCGCGGTCTTGACGGCGCTGGGAGTGATCGTTCGGCTGATGCCCGGTCAGGGTGTGGGAGTGCGATAGCTGACCGTTCTTAGAATCTGATCACCAATAAATCTCTTTTATGCCTCGGATCATCTTTTTCGATTGTCCCTCCCCGTGTACTCGCGATATTCTCTGTGGTTGATCCCCAGCCGTTTCAACTCCCTGTTTTTGGTGGCTTTGCTTGCCAACATTACTTGCTTAGAACGAATAAGGAGACTGAAGAACACTCATGCCTAACGAACTGCGCAATTTCCTGGCACTCACCTACGACGAACTGGAAGACCTGAATCTGGAAGCGAAGGAGCAGCGCAGGAACCGCGTCCCCATCGGCAAGATCCAGGAGAAGCGGCTGAAATATTTGACGGACGAAAAGCGGATCAAGGCCGTGACCGTGCTGTTCAGCGATCTCGAAGGCCGGCTGCACATGCTGGATTACGATAAGAAGTTCCTGATTAAGAGCTGGGACAATCTCACCTTCGACGGATCTTCGATTCGCGGCTTCACGGCACAGCGGGAGAGCGACCTGCGGTTGGGCATTGACTGGGCGGCGTTCTACTGGGCGCCGGCGGATGTGTTCGGCTCCGGCAAGGTGCTGGTGTTCGGCGAAGTGATCGACAAAGGCGGCACGTCGTACTCGGCCGATATTCGCGGCGTGCTGAAAGGCTTTGCCGACGAACTGCACAAGAAAAAAGGCTACACGCTAAACGCCGCCAACGAGATTGAAGGCTTCCTGTTTAAGGGGCCGGACGCGGAGCGGCATTATCACGAAACGGGCAAGTTCGAGTACGTCAATACGGGCGGCTATTATCACTCGCTGCCGGGCGATCCGCTGCGCACGTTCATCGACACGACGGCGGAAGTGCAGCGGGCGATGGGATTCCAGAACGAGAAGGACCATCCTGAGGTTGCGCCTTCGCAATTCGAAATCAACTACGGTTACGGTGAAGTGGTGGCGGCGGCGGACCAGATTCAACTCTACAAGCTGATCTGCCGGCAAGTGGCGACCAACCTGGGATTCACGGCGTCGTTTTTACCCAAACCGGTGGTGGGCGTGAACGGCAGCGGCATGCACACCAACGTTTCCATCAGCGAGGGTGGCAAGAATCTGTTCTGGGACGCGAAGGGCGAAGAGAAACTCAGCAAAATCGGCTGGGCGTTCCTGGACCGCATTCTCACTCATGGCAACGACATTTGCCTGCTGCTCAACGCCAGCGTGAATGCGTATCGCCGCCTGGACCCGCATTTCGAAGCGCCGAACCAGATCAAGGCGTCGCCGGTGGATCGCGGTTCCATGATTCGCGTTCCCATCGGCAACGAAAAAAGCATGCGCGTCGAAGTGCGCTCGGTCTCGCCCGATGCGAATCCATACCTGGTCATGTTCTCGATCTTCAAGAGCGGCGTCGACGGCGAGACGTCGAAGATCAAGAATTTGCGGCAGGCGGAGCGGTATTTGCCGGATAACATCTACGACGCGCTGGCGAACTTCCGCAAATCGCAGTGGACGACGAAGATCCTCGGGGAGGACGTGAAAGGCCGGTATGCCGATTTGAAGCAAGCGGCGGCCGATCGTTGCCCGCGCCTGCTGGGAACGTTCGTGAAGGCGCCCGAGGTGCAGTATCACCACGATGTGTACAACCAGTTCCTGTGGAATCAGTTCTAGGACGCTGTAGTTCGCGATAGACGCCCTGGCCGCAAGGCCAGGGCGTCTTCGCAGCAGCCGGGGTCAGGGCACAAAACGGTAAATCGCTCCGTCGTTCTCAGTCCCCCCGTGCACGGTGGCTCCGTAGAAGTTTCCCGTCCCGTCGGAAACCATTCCGTTATAGGCAAATCCAGCTTTCGGATCGCCGGGGAAGCGATATGCGACGCTCTCGGTCCATGCGCCGCCGCTGCCCGGTCTGAGCCGGAAGATTGTGCCGCAACCACATTGCGGCGAGCCTCCGTCACTAGTCGTCCCGTATAGATCGCCTTTCGGATCGGAAACGAGCGTGCTGATCGGACTGTCGCCGTCGCTTCCGCCTTTAAAGTTGTAGATGACAGATTCAATCCATGAGCCGCTGTTGTGAGTCAGCTTATAAACTGTTCCCACATCGTTCGCGCCAGCGTAATAGGTGGTGCCATAGAGATTTCCGTCTTTGCCGAGGATCACTCCGCCATAGGGCGAGGCGCCGTCCGGTTGGTCTTTGAAGGAATAAAGCGTGGTCAACTGCCACTGGCTCCCGCTGAAGGTGAGTTTGAATACGTTGCCGAAACCATTGGCGCCGCCCACCGTACTCGTTCCATACAGATTGCCTGCAGAATCCAGAAGCATCTTGCTTGCCGAACCGCCCAATCCGTCCGTGCCGCCCGTGAATGTGTGGATAACGCTCAAATTCCAGCTTCCATTGGCAGATGGTCTCATCTCATAGACGACGCCAAAACCCTTGGCGCCTCCGGTCGGAGTCGTTCCATAGAGGTCACCGCGCTTGTCGAAGACCACGGGGCTTCCAGGGCCCGAGCCATCGTTGCCTCCGGTGAAAGCGTGGATCACGCTCTCGGCCCAGACTCCGCCCGAGTTCGTTAGCTGGTAAACCACACCGCAGCCACCCTCACAAGAGCCGCTGCCGCCCGTCACTGCCGTGCCGTAGAGGTTGCCGTGAGAGTCGAGCGTTACGCCCTTGTAGGGCTCTCCTCCATCCGCGCCGCCCGTGAAGTTGTAGAGCACGGTGTGAGTCCAACCACTGCCGGAAGGCGCCAACTGGAAGACCGTCCCACCGCCAAAGGCACCGCCTTGCACCGACGTGCCATAAAGGTTGCCGGCACTATCCATGACTAACTCGGTGTCGGTGTATTCGCCGTCGTTACCTCCGGCGAAGCTGTAGATGACTTGGGTTGTGTTGGCTGCCCAAGCCGCACCGACCAGGGCCAGCACCACCGCCAAGACGCCTTGAACCTTGCTCACAGAATGCCGGACTCGCCTGCCTCCCATTTCTCCCCCTGTCGTTCGACCCTCCGCACCGAAAAACATGCTACGTGGATAGGAACTATATCATCGAAATCCGCTCCAGGGGCTCTGATTGGGATTAGCGGAATCGCGCGGGAATCTGTAGGCAGCCTATGAGGCAGCCGCTGAACCGCTACAATGCGTGTCGGAGGATTCATGTCGAAATCGCGCAGGGAGTTTCTGACTCAGACATCTCTTGGCCTGTTGTCGGCGGCAGCCGTGTACCGCGGCTACGCGCAACAGCCAGCCGACCTGCCGCCCGGAGCTCCTCCCGCATTCGGCGCGGGCCCGGCCGTGGGTCCCGAAGTGTCGAGCCACACTTTTGCCGAAGCGGAAAAACTGTTGCAGGTTGAGTTGAGCGACAGCCAGCGCGCGATGGCGGCAGGCAGCTGGCGCAAGACCATGGCGGCGCTCTACGAGCGGCGTACGGGACCACGCAAGGTGGCGCTGGAATCAGGGCTCGCGCCCGCGTCGCGTTGGAACCCGGTGCTGCCAGGATTGAAGGCTGGCCCGGAGCGCGACCGGTTTGTCCGTAGCAGCAACGATCCCGGTCCATTGCCCGCGCGGGACGAGGATATCGCCTTCGCCTCGCTGACCCAGCTTTCGCGCTGGGTCGAGCAGCGTAAGCTGAGTTCAGAACGGCTCACCCACATTTATCTGAAGCGGCTGGAACAGTTTGATCCCAAGCTGCACTGCGTCATCACGCTCACGCGCGAGTTGGCGTTGGCACAAGCCAAGCAGGCTGACGAGGAAATCGCCGCCGGCAAGTATCGAGGGCCGCTGCACGGCATTCCGTGGGGCGGCAAGGATCTTCTCGACACTGCTGGAATCCGGACCACGTATGGCGCCGAGCCTTTTCGAAACCGAGTGCCCAGCGAAGATGCTGCGGTGGTGAAGCGCCTGCATGAAGCGGGCGCTGTGCTGGTCGCTAAATTGAGCCTGGGTGCGCTCGCGCTCAATGACATCTGGTTCGGGGGCCAGACGATGAACCCGTGGCTGATCGAGGAAGCGTCATCGGGTTCAAGCGCAGGGCCGGGAGCTGCGACGTCCGCGGGATTGGTCGGGTTCGCCATTGGAAGCGAAACCGGCGGCAGCATCGTCAGCCCCGCGATGCGCTGCGGAATCACCGGACTGCGGCCCACTTACGGACGCGTGGCGCGCACCGGCGCGATGACTCTGTGCTGGTCGCTCGACAAACTCGGGCCCATGACGCGTACTGTCGAAGACGCAATGCTGGTGCTTCAAGCCATCTCCGGACCCGATGCCGGCGACTTGGCAAGCGTGCCCAGCAAACTGGACTTCGATGCCGGCGCAACCGTGCAGGGTCTGCGCGTCGGGTACTTTCCCCGTTGGATGAATGAAAATCCCGCCACCGCCGTGGACCGCGCCGCCCTTGAGGTGGTTAAGAAGGCTGGCATGGTTCCCGTGGAGGTGACGATTCCCGAGTGGCCGTATGACTCGCTGAACCTGATTCTCTTCGCCGAAGGCGCAGCCGCGTTTGAAGAACTCACGCTGAGCGGCCAGACGGATCAACTAAAAGCCCAGGTGCCCGACGCCTGGCCAAACATTTTTCGCGAGGCCCGATTCCTTTCCGCGGTGGACTTCGTGCAAGCCGACCGCTTCAGGCGCAAAGTCGCCGAGGAGATGTCCCGCGTCTTCTCTGAAGTGGACTTGCTGCTTGTGCCTTCGCTGCGCGACGAAATGCTGACCCTAACCAACTTCACCGGACATCCGTCGCTCACGCTGCGCGCGGGCTTCGTGGAGGTATCGAAAGCGCGTAGCGACTGGGTGCCAGATCCCAGTAACCCGATGCCGACATTCTCGCCGCCGCGCCGCGTGCCCCATGGCGTTACGCTCATTGGACGACTCTTCGACGAGGGCACAATGGCAAGGGCGGGCCTCGCGCTGGAGCGGGCCTTCGGCGTTGCGGACCAGCGGCCGCCGGGGTTCTAGTTTCCGAATATCTGGTAGTGGGCTACCTGAAAGTAGCCCCACTACCGAATATCTGGCGCTCTTGCTTTTCCAGTTCGAGACAAACGTCGCTAGCGAATAGGCTGTTCCAGCGCGAAGGAGAATATCCATGAAGCAAATTTTCTCAACGTTCTGTTGGCTTGCGGTTACGCTGGCAGCGGTTCGCGTCACCGCTCAGGTCCATCCATACCGGGACGGCACGCCGGGGGTTACGGGATATCGCTCCGAAGTCCTAGCGATCGTCATGATTCAGGGCGACGAGTTCACGCGGCTCGCGGAGGCGATTCCGGCGGAGAAGTATACTTGGCGGCCCGGGCCAGGTGTTAAGTCCGTCGCCGAGGTGCTTCTGCATGCGGCGTCGGCGAATTACAACATGTACAAATTTGTTGGCAGCCCTCCGCCGGCTGGATTGGATGTGCCGGGGCTCGAGACTTCGACCACCGACAAAGCGAAGATCATCGGCATACTGATCGATTCCTACGCGCACGCCCGCACGGCGATCACGACCCTGCCGGATGCCGACCTGGAAAAGAGTATGGACTGGTCGGGCGGCAAGATTACCGAGCGCGGTGTTCTGTTGTTCATTGTCCCCCACATCGCCGAGCACCTGGGGCAGTTGATCGCCTACGCGCGTTTCCTCGGGGTGGTCCCACCGTGGACAGAAGACGAGCAGAAGAGGCAGGCGGAGAAAAAAGCGCCGAAAGAAAAACAGTAGCGGACAGCGGGCGACTAAGCGGCAGAGTCCTTCCACGCCAACGCAGCGGAGAAGGACTCGCTGTCAAGCTTGCAACAACGCCCTAGCGCGGCGGCAAGCCTGCGTTGAGGCTGAAGACGGTGCCCTCGGCGAAATGGTCCTTGGAGAACTTGCCGAAATCGAAGGTCGATCCCCACAGCATCCCGTTCTTGACCTGGATGATCTCAGCCGGATAGGCGCCAATCGCCGCTGACGAGCCGAAGGGCGTAAGCGTCTGAAGCAACGATCCGTCGGCAGGAGAAAGCGTAATGATGTCTCCATAGATTCGCCGGCTGTGCTAGATTCAGAAGCTTCATGGACGCCGCCCCTACCATCTCGACCCAGGGCCTGACCCGCCGCTTCGGAGACCTTGTCGCCGTCGACGGCATCGATCTGCGCGTTGCGCCCGGACAATTCTTCGGCTTCCTCGGCCCGAACGGCGCGGGCAAGTCGACCACTATCAAGATGCTCACTGGGCTGCTTGCGCCCAGTTCGGGGCGAATCGAAATCCTTGGGCTGGACCTGGAGAAGAATCCAGTCGAAGTGAAGCGGCAGATCGGAGTGGTGCCTGAGGGTATGGCGTTGTTCGGACGGCTGACCGGATCGGAATTTCTGAACTTCGCGGGACGCATGTACGGACTCGACCGGGAAACGGCGGCCAAGCGGGCGGCCGAATTGCTCGACTTCATGCAGCTCGCCGACCAACCGAAGAAGCTGGTCACCGACTACTCGCACGGCATGCAGAAAAAGTTGGCGATGGCGGCAGCGGTGATTCACGGTCCGAAGGTGTTGTTCCTCGACGAGCCGTTCGAAGGCGTGGACGCCATCGCCGCCGGCACGCTGAAGTCGATGCTGCAAGGCATGATCGCGCGCGGGGCCACGATTTTTCTGACCTCGCATGTGCTCGAAATCGTGGAGCGCCTGTGCAGCCACGTCGCCATCATTCATCAGGGACGGCTGGTGGCACAGGGATCACTGGAGGAGCTGCGCGCCGGCGTGGAGGCGCAGACGCACGCAGGATCGGGCGATGGCGCCGGTGAAGGATCGAGGTCATCCAGCGAAAAGATGACGCTGGAACAGATATTCCTGCGAACCGTCGGCGGCTCGCGCCGTACAGAGCAGGAGCTTTCGTGGCTGGGGTAGATAGAGTTGCGGGTTGAACTGCGCAAGCCCGCTTGAGTAAACGGATGGGCAACCAATCGCCGACCGAAATTGCGGCAACTGCTGACAAAGAGCACGCACCGCCCGCCTGCAGAGTGCTTTACGACGGGCAGTGCGAGATTTGTCAGGCTTGCGTGTCGTGGCTGAGAACTCTTGATCACAAGAACAAGACGATCTGCCTGCCCATCAGTGAAGCGGCTTTATCAGCTTGCGATTCGCGGCTCAGGATGGACGATTGCCTGCGCCAGCTGCACGTCGTAACTCCTGAAGGTGAAATCTATGCCGGGTGGGATGCAGTTACCTGTTTGGCACGTTTGTTCCCGTCAACATGGCTGATCGGCGTCCTGGGAAACTGGTTTCCCTTTCGACAACTGGGGCGGATGTGCTACGGGTTCGTTGCTGCGAACAGATACTCCCTCAGCAAATGTCGCGGTGGCGCTTGCCGGGTGGCAAAACCGGAGACAGTGCGACGACAAGCGAAATTGTCGGCGTTCTGGTCATGCTACACATTGGGCTTCCTCATTCGGTTGCCGCTTGTGCTGTGGTCAGGGATCAGTGGAGCTGCACAGAGAGTGAGTATTTTCTTCCAGACGTACCACCAGCGCCTTGATCTGCTGGACGGCAAGCTGACCGTTTTTTTCCTGAACGGCGTCTTGCCCAACACGGTCCCGCTGCTGTTCGGCGAATTGTTCACGGCGGTGGTCTACGACGGAGTCGCAGTCGATCCAGGCTCACCCAAGATGCGAAGATCGCTCGCGGCGCACTTGCGACGCGTAAAGCCGAGAATCGCGAAAGTCATCGCGACGCATGCCCACGAAGAACACGTCGGCAACCTCAATTGGCTCTCGGAGCGGAGCGGCGCTCCGGTGTGGGTTTCGGAGATGACGGCCCAATTCCTGACGCCATTCAAAAAGCTCCCGTGGGTGCGCGCTGTCATAATCGGGCAGCCTCCAAACTTGAAGCAGCCCTATCACATTGTGGGCGAGACCGTAGATACCGATTCCGGCTACTTGCAGGTTTTGGCGACTCCCGGACATTGCGATGACCACATCGTTCTTTACGACCCCGAAGAGAAGTTGCTGCTGGCGGGCGACGCCTTCATGGGGAGCTATTTTGCGACCCCTAACCCTGACGTGGACAGCCTGAAGTGGCTTGCCAGTCTCGAACGGTTGATGGAACTTGATATTGAAATTCTTGTCGAGGGACACGGGCACATTCACACGTTGCGTGCCGATATTCCCGATTTCCCCGGCGTGGTGATCCGGCAGGATCCGAAAGTTGCCATATCGCAAAAGCTGGAGTATTTGCGATGGCTGCGTGAACAGATTGAAGCAGGGTTTCGAGAGCGGCTTCCCGCACGTGTCATCGAGGCCAGTTGTTTTCCGTGGGGCAGACGCACGTCGTGGGAGAGCTGCGCCACGGACGAGTGCATCCGGCTTCTGAGCCTTGGACATTTCTCTCGCACTGAGCTGGTGCGGAGCTTTGTTCGTACCGGCTCGGAGCCGCTTCCAACCGTTTACGAAGTGCGGATTTCTGGAGGAGACCAGTAACGCCCATGACTGAACTCAACCCTACGCTGCACCGGCGCACCCAACTGACCGCCATCGCATGGCTGCGCTGGCGGCTCTTCGTGAACGCACTGCGCACCACTCGTGGCCAGATGGAGTTGCTGTCGCACATCTTCATCTCGCTCGCATTCGCCCTCGGCGGACTCGGTGGCGCTTTCGGCATCGGAGTAGCGGCATTTTTCCTGCTCTCGTCCGGCAAGCCGGAAATGCTGGCGCTGCTGTTCTGGTTGATCTTCTTTTTCTGGCAAGTTTTCCCCATCATGTCCGCCGCCTTCACCAACAATCCGGACTCCTCCGACTTGCTGCGCTTTCCGCTCGGCTACGGCTCGTATTTTCTGGTGCGGTTAGCGTATGGCGCATTCGATCCGGCAAGCGCGCTGGGCAGCCTGTGGTCGTTTGGAATCCTGGTCGGCTTAAGCTTTGCAAAACCAGCGTTGCTGCCCTGGGCGTTTCTGGTTCTGCTGGCATTCGTCGGCTTCAATCTTCTTTTCATGCAAATGATCTTCGCCTGGGTGGAGCGATGGCTGGCGCAGCGCCGCACGCGCGAGATCATGGGCATTCTGTTCTTTCTGATCCTGCTAAGTTTTCAGCTGATCCGTCCGCTAACGGAACATTTCGGCAAGGGAGACCGGCCGGAAGTGCAACGCTTCGTCAAAGTTCTTGCTCCAGTACAGGGAATTCTTCCGCCTGGTCTGGCCGCCGATGCCATCGTGCAGGGCATTTATCCGCGGTGGCCGGCAGCCCTGAGCTCGTTTGCGTTGCTGTGCGCGTTTGCCCTGGCGATTGGCTACGGCCTGCACGTGCGGCTGCGGGCGCAGTATCGTGGCGAAAGCTTGAGCGAGGCCGCCGCGGCATCCGCTCCCCCGCTGGATCGCCGGCTCCGCCTCGGCTGGAATCTTCCCGCATTCGCCACCCCGGTCGCGGCGGTCTTCGAAAAGGAAGTCCGTTATCTCCTGCGCAGCGGCCCTATGCTGCTTACCCTGATCATGCCGATCTTTATGCTGCTCGTCTTTCGTTTAGGCCCCATGAACTCGATGCGGCACTCCGGCGGCTTCCTGGCGCGCACGCCCAACCTGGCGTTTCCGGTCGCTGCGGGATACACGCTTCTGATGTTGACGAATCTCGTCTACAATACGTTCGGTGGCGATGCCGGCGGCATCCAGTTTTTCTACGCGGCCCCGGTGAGTTTCCGCGACATTGTGCTGGCCAAGAATCTCACCCATGCCGGCATTCTGGCTGTCGAAACCGTTGTGGCGTGGATTGCGGTCGCGTCCTTCTACGGCCGGCCCGCGCTCGACGTCACCCTCGCAACCCTGGCCGGTCTGCTCTTCGCCGCTCCGTTGAATTTTGCCGTGGGCAATGTGTTGTCGATCTACTCGCCGAAAAAACTGGATTACTCCAAGTTCGGCCGCCAACGCGCCTCTCAGACGACCGTGCTGATCAGCCTGGCCTTGCAACTTGTAGTTGCGGGGGTGGGTGTCAGCGCGTTTTGGATGGCGCGCTACTTCGGAGACTCCTGGCTGGCGATACTCATCCTGCTGGTGTTGGCGGGAATGTCACTCATTGTCTATGGAATGATTCTTAACCGTGTGGATCGTCTGGCGCTGGAGCGACGCGAAACGCTGGCGGCCGAGCTGTGCCGCGCGTAGCCGCTTGATCCACGGTGACTCACTTCTTTTCCGGATTCGCCAGAAACCGATATCCCACACCGCGCACCGTCAGCAAGTGCCGCGGCTGCGCAGGGTCGTCTTCGATGTAGCGCCGCAGACGCACCATAAAGTTGTCGATGGCGCGGGTGTCGGTGTCTTCGTGCAGGCCCCAGACTTCTTCGAGAATCTGTTTGCGGGAAACCACGCGCCCGTCGTTGCGGACCAGGTGGCGCAGCAACTCCGATTCCATCAGCGTCAAGTGAATCACATTGTCGGCGGTGCGCAGTTCAAGCGCGCCGAAGTCGATGAGTTTGCCGCTGAAGGAAAACGTTCCGAAGTCGCCGACACTGCCCGGGTCGGATGCGGCCTGCGCACTCGTCGTCTCTTGACCGTTTCGCATCCATTGGCTGCGCCGCAGCAGCCCTTGCAGTCGCGCCAACAGGATCGATAAATCGAAAGGCTTGGGCAGATAATCGTCCGCGCCCGCGGCAAAGCCTTTCAGCACATCTTCGGGGCGGCCGCGAGCCGTCAGCATGAGCACCGGGACGTAATTTCGCGCGGCGCGCAACTCCGAAACCACGCTGAACCCATCCTTGCCCGGCAACATAATGTCGAGCACAATGGCATCGAAGTTTTCCTTCTGCCCGAGCAAGCGCTCCGTGGCCGCTTCTCCATCACCCACGACTTCGGCGGAGTATCCTTCGGCCTGCAGATTGAAGCGCAGTCCCTGAGCGAGATGGGCTTCATCTTCCACCACCAGAACCCGGCTCATGGCTGCGCCCTCGGCAGTTCCATCGTAATCGTTGCGCCCTCGCCTTCGCCTTCGCTCGCGGCAAACACTTTGCCTCCGTGCTTTTGCGCAATCGATTTCACGATGAACAGCCCCAGCCCGGTTCCTTTTACGTGCGCGAGCGAGCGGTCGTTCACCCGGTAAAAGCGCTTAAAGATGCTTTTCAAATCGTCGGGAGGGATGCCGACCCCGTGGTCCTGCACGCTCAGCACGATGCGCTTTTCGTCGGGCGTGTCCAGGCGCACCCGCACATCCACGTGGCCGCCGGAATACTTAATCGCGTTGTCGAGGACATTGAATACCGCGGTTCGGAGATCTTCGGCACTGCCCCGCACGCTCGCGCCATTGCTCGACGCTTCCTCGTAGAGCAAAGCTTCTTGCGGCAGATGATGCCGGACGCGGGCTGCCTCCATGCACGCGCGCACCAGTTGGCGGAAATCGACGACGGATTTTTCCCTTCCCGCCTTCTTATCGCCGGCGCGGCCGGCGCGCAGCACTTGCTCCACCGTCTCGGTGAGGCGATCGGTATCGCTGAGCATGAGCCGGTAAAACTCCTGCTTCTGCGCTTCCGGCAGGTCGCGGCGCTGCAAGGTTTCCAGATGCAGGCGGATGGAGGCCACCGGCGTTTTCAGTTCGTGGGTGACGGCGTTTATAAAGCTATCGTGCTGCTCGCTGCGGCGAATTTCGCGCAGCAGGAACGTGGTATTCACGATCATGCCCGCAATGATCAACGCAAAAAAGATGATCCCAAAGAACAGCAGCACGCCTTCGCGCCAGTTGAGGATGATCCATCCAACATTGAGGGCGACCGCCAGCGCGACCAGGGTAATGCCCAGGAAGAGGAAGAAGACGATGGTTCCGCGGCGGCTCGTGATGCGCATGGCAGCTCAGGCCGATTTTACCGCGTTTACAATCGAGCGCTACTAGGTCACCTAGAAGTACTGGTGCAATGGCGATTTCTCAACAAGAACCCCGATAGCCCCTATTGCTAGTACAGGTGAAAATCGATTTGGACGCCTATTTCCACAGCAACTGGCAGACCGTCTTTTTCAGCGGGTTCGAACCGCCACTTCGCTACCGCCTCCACCGCTTCGTGTTCGAGGCCTAAGCCCAAGGGCTTCGAGACTCGAATGTTTCGAACCTGACCAGCTTTGTCCACGACGATTAGCAGACCTATGCCACCGTGGTAGCCCAACTGGCGTTCCTCAGTTGATGACCAGTCGGGGTCCGAACCAGATATCCGCCTCGGCGGAGTGACGCCTTTGCCGACGGGGACAACTTGCAAATCAGAGACCTTCGCTTCGCCGTCACCCCCTTGCACAGATTCCGCACGCTCGTCGGGCTTGGGGACGACTCCTGGAATCGCAGCAAACTCCGGCGGAAAGCCACAGGCGATATATTGTTTTCTGGCCTTGCCAGTAGAGGCCGCCAGGGCGCAAGGCTTCCAGTAGTCCGGCACGAGGTCTGCGAAGCGATCCTCATTGGTCAGAAAAATTCTGGAAAGTGCGGCATCAGCCTTCTCGGCGGTGATCCCACTCGGGTCGAACTCGACTTCAATGCGAAGCCCACTCATTTTCTTGGCTTTCTCTTTCTTCTTTACGCCTGACTGTTGAAACTGGAAGCTCTGGCCGCTGTCTACCAAAGAGAGACGATCAGCCTGAACGGTCAATCGTTGGCCCGACAAACTGAGCGATGTCACACGCACAAATCCGTTGACGGTCCAATCCCCCGGAGCGGCTGAGCCGATGGCCATTCCGGCGGAATCGTACCTTAGTCGTTCCCCCCGATAAAAGTCGCGGAGGACAAGAGTCTTGTTGTCGTACTTGTCTCGCAGATGTTGCTCCAGTTCGTCCGCGGCGGAGAGGCGGAACGGAAGAACCATGAAGGCAATGCCCAGAACCAGAAAGCCGTAAGGGAGCGGCGTGTTTGACAGGTTCCAACGCATCGGCGTCCATTGTAGATCAACCGCGTCGGAAGGCTCAGAGTTCAGTTTTCGCAATCAGGCCGATTACACCAACTGCCCTTTCATGGCACTCGGGGGATAGCTTCTAGCGTCCGAAAACGAAAAACCCGCCGAAAAGCGCGGGTTCTTGCCCAAATATCGCCTTTTGCTTCTAATCCCCCGCCGCCACACCCTCCGGCAGCGCCACCGTAATCATGCGCCCGTTCGGCGTAGCCACCAGCCCTTTTTCCAAATCAGCCAGCTTGACGCGCTTGATGTCCCACGCCAGCCCCAGGGTCTTCAGCGCCCAGATGCCGTACCAGTTCACATCGACTTCATACCATCTAAAGCCATGCTGCGCCGCAGTGGGATGCGCGTGGTGATTGTTGTGCCAGCCTTCGCCGAAGGTGAGCAAAGCCACCCACCAGCTGTTGGTGGAAAGATCGCGCGTGGTGAAACGCCGCGTGCCCCACGAGTGCGTCGCGGAATTCACCAGCCAGGTAGTGTGCAGGCCCACCACCGTCCGCATAAAGACGCCCCACAACAGAAACGGAAGTCCGCCGATCGCGAACAATACGGCGCCCAGCACAATCATCGGAACGTAGTGATATTTTGTGATCCAGATGTGAAACTTATCTTTGGCGAGATCGGGGACGTAGCGGGCCAGCGTGGTCGTGTCATGGTGCATGGATTTGCCCATGAGAATCCAGCCCATGTGGGCCCACCATTTGCCGTCGATGGGCGAATGCGGGTCGCCATCTTCGTCCGAATACTGATGATGAATGCGGTGCGTGGCTACCCAGAAAATCGGGCCGCCCTCAAGCGCGAGCGTGGCGCAGACGGTCAGGAAATACTCCACCCACTTCGGAGTCTTGTAACCGCGGTGCGTGAGCAGGCGATGATAGCTCATGCCGATGCCCAGACTGCCCGAAACCCACCACAAGAACATGGCGACGAACAACGCCTTCCACGTGAAGAAGAAGAGCGCAGCAATGGCGCCCACGTGAAACAACGTCATAAAGATCGCCGTTACCCAGTTAATTTCGTCTCTTGCCGCTTGTCGTTTTTCCAGGCTTTCCAGTTGCATGTCCAAAGTCGTCCCCGTTCGTAGTCTTGAATTCGCTCCTGCCTTAACTAACCTATCAAGGGACCGGGGCGACCACTGTAATACTTATGTAATAGCGGGGTTCGGACACGTTACGGAAGTATTACAACGGAAAGCAATGACACGGGAAATAATTAGGGCGCGGCCAGCAGCCACGCCCGCGAAACGCCAAATCTGCTCGGTTCCTGCGCTCTTCAGGCACTCTTCGGCATCTGCTTCATGAATTCACTCTGCGCCGCTTCTCTTTCTTCCGCGGACATATCGCGGGTGTGAGTTGCGATCGACCACTTGTGGCCAAAAGGATCCACCAGCTTGCCGAAACGGTCGCCCCAAAACATCTGGCTGACCGGCATCTCGACGGTTGCGCCGGCCTTGATCGCACGATCAAACGCGGAGTCCACATCCTCAACATAAATGTGCAGCCCCGTGCCCGTGCCGCCGATGGATTGCGGTGACAACGATCCAAATTGGGGGATTTCGTCGGCCAGCGCGAAGAGCGAGTCGCCGATGCGCAACTCGGCATGCATAACCTTGCCATCCGGTCCTTTCATCACGCTTTTTTCCACCGCGCCGAATGCCTGCCTGTAGAACTCGATCGCACGCTCAGCGCCGCGGACAGTCAGCGATGGAGTGAGAGTGTGGTAACCCTCAGGTATTGCTTTCACGGTCATATTCGTCTCCTGCAGCGGAAAATTCGTGACCAGAGTTTTACACCGAAACGCGAAGACAGTTTGTCAAAGGAGTGTTGCAGCCCACGTCTTGCTGCGGATCAGAAGAATCTGGTGACTCCCTCTTCCAACACCACCACGCGACCCTCGATCCCGGCAGAGGCCGCCTCCCGCTCCAGCAGTCGCAGCGGTTCGTCCACCGGCTCGTGCGAAAGCCGGAAAGTTCCATAGTGCATGGGCACCATCCAGCGCGCGTTCAGGTCGAGAAAGGCGCGGGTCGCGTCGGCCGGATTGGTATGCACGTTGCGGAAGGCCGGCGGATCGTATGCGCCAATGGGAAGCAGCGCCAATTCCGGCGCTAAGCGTCGTCCGATCTCGCGAAAGCCGGCGAAGTAAGCCGTGTCTCCTGCGTGATACACGGAATGCTTCCCCGCTTTTAGCACATACCCGCCGTAGCCGCGGTGCGAATCCTTGAGGATGCGCGCTCCCCAATGCCGCGAAGGAACATGCGTCACCGATAAGCCTCCGTGCCGCGAACTCTTCCACCAGTCGAGCTCGATGATCTCGGAGAATCCCAGATCGGAGACCAGGTCCGCGACATGGCTCGGAATGATGATGGCCGGCGCCGTTCCGCGCGTGCGCAGATTATTTTGCACGATCGCGCGCAACGACGGACGGTGAAGATGATCGAAGTGCGCGTGCGTCACCATCACCAGGTCGATGGCCGGCAAATCGCGCACTCGAAGTCCGGGGCGCCGCAGGCGTTTGAGGACAAAAAGCCAGCGCGCGAAGTTGGGATCGATCATCACGCTCTTCCCGCCCATCTGTACAAAGAAGCTGGAGTGGCCGATGAACGTGACGCCAAGCTCGCCGTTGGAAGCGAGACGTGGTTTGTGCGTCGCTCCGCAAAGAGGAGTGACGGCGGAATGCCGCACCAGTCGCCCAAACTGCCTCGCTCGCTTGCGGAGGGCCGGACTATGAAGCGTAGCTTTGATCATCCTGCTCTGCTAGGTTGGATGAATACTGTGCAGCGCTGGCTGTATTTTAGTTTAAGCCAAAAGGAATGCCGCTTGACTTCGGCGGTGCCACTGACTTTTCCGACACCGGTGCGGAATTCCACAACCCAATCCAAACGAAGAATGAGAACGGACAAATCAAGAAACCGCCAGCATTCGAAAATGCCGGCGGCCAAATCGGTGCGGAAATCCTACTGCCCTGAGATATTCGCAATCCAGCGCGACCGCGGGATTTCCTTCTTCCCTTCATCGTCGTAATAGAAGTGCATCTCGTGATCGGACTTCGCCCCCGCTACCGGCTTATCCGCGAGACCGCTGAACTGCGGAGCGCTGCCCGGCGCCGGCAGCGGCTCTTTCGTCGTAAACATCGCTTCCTGAAGAGTGCTGCCGCTGGGCGCCAGCGCGTCAGCAAATACGCCAAACGCATTGCCGTTCACGTAGGAAACGCCAATGTAATCCGCCACCATCGGTCCATTATCGGAGACCGGCAGCCACGCCAGCTTCATCGGCCCGGCAATTTTCACGCCAGCCGTCCAGGTTGTGCCACCGTTGGTGGAAGTCGCGAAGCCCACCCCCAACTCGCAGGTCGTGGAGCTGCAGTTGCTCTTCGGATAGAAGTAATACACCACCGTGATATGCGCGCTGCTGCCCGAAGTTGCCGGATCGATGCCGATGCCAGGCAGGAAGTGATCCACCGTGCTGGTTGTGGGATCGATCGGAATTCGCGTCACCGCGCTCCAGGTCTTCCCGTCGGCGGACGAACTCATCACGATGTCGTTCGAGGCGCACTTCGTGCGGAAGCGGCAATCCGACCACACCACGAACACATTGCCCAGTCCGTCGATCCCCACCGACGGCAGATTCGGATTCCGCATGCCGCCCGCGACGAGGTGGCTGTTGATGCCGGCGATGGCCTGGCTCTTGCCCCAGCTCTTGCCGCCGTTGGTGGAGCTGAACACATCGATCCCCCCGCCTTCAAAGGGCACAATCACCGTGCCGTTCGGCTGGACCACCGGCTCTCCGCCAAGTCCGCCGGCGTGGTCCGAGGAGGCCAGGCCCGGCCCCCAAGTCTGCCCACCGTCGCTCGATACGCTCATCAGGACGTCGCCCGTGCCGTAGGCCTGATCCCACTCCGTGTAGCAGTTGCCATAGTAAGGACTGCTGGTGGTGTTGTCGCACACGCTCCAGTTCTTGTCGTCCAAATGGGTCTTATCGATATTGATAGGATTTCCCCACGTCAATCCATCGGTCGAACGGCTCACCGCCACATCGCCAATGTACTGCGAACTGCCATTCAAGCCCACCAACGGAAGCGTCGAAATCAGCCACTCCCCGTGTTTGGCATCGTAAGCCACGGAAGGATCGGCGGCTGCGCCGTAAGTCCCGCCATCATAATTCACCGTGAGGCCCGGGAGATCTCCATGGGTCCAACTCACACCGCCGTTAGTCGAAGTCGAGAATCCCACGTCGCCGCTGCCCCAGCCAATCGAGCCCGGCCGGCGCGCTACGTGGAACGCGCTGACAATCGTATTACCCCAAGCGAATGTATCCGGCTCAACCTCCGTCTTATGCACGCTATCGCTATTGGTAAGGTTATCCACGCTAATCCTGGCCAAGCCCGATTGCGCGCCGGCCGGCAACACTAACGCCAGCGAAATCGCCAGCAAAATCAGAATCGTCATGAAGGAACGCCAACCTCGATTGCAGAGCGCGGGGAGCGACCGTTTCATCAGTATTTTACCTTCGTTGGAATTTTGGCACTTAGCAGTTCGGGGACAACTATACCCCGGTCGTAGATCGCTGTCGATGTGCAGGTTCTTGCACACCGCAGCCCGTCGGCTCCTCACAAGATTGCCATTTTTAATTCTGAAATAAATAATATGAATTATTGATTGACATTAAATTAATTATATTGATATAAATACATAATAACTTGATATTGTAAAGCTCTCACGTTTCACACTTATGACGACCGCACCCAAAATCGCCGCCGACTGGCAGGAATTGACAAGGCTGACACAAGGCCAGCCAATCATCGTCGAGAAAGTCCGGCTGACCGAGAAAGACATCGCCATCGAAGGACATTTCGAGCTGCCTCAGTTGGCCCGGCTCAACCTCGAGGACCAGGTGTTCATCACCGCGTTCGTGCGCAGCCACGGGTCCATTAAGGAGATGGAGCAAGTCTTTGGAGTCAGCTATCCCACGATTAAATCGCGGCTCACACGCATCGCCAAAAACTTGGAATTCGTCGACACCAACCCCCAGCCCACGCGAGCCGAGATCCTCGACCAGCTCAAGCGCGGGGAGATCGACACCGAGAAGGCCATTCGAGAACTGGAGGCATTGAAATGAGCGCGACGGCCAGCTCTCCTTCTCTTGCGTCAGGACGAACCCACCGCTTTCGGCTTCGTCTGCCCACGGCCCTTATCTGGCTACTGCTCTTGCCAGTCACGCTGTTGCTCGTGCCGGTACTTCTCCTTGGCTGCGCCGTGGGCGGGGTGAATCCGTTTCGCGCCATGGCGGCATTCTTCCGGATGTTCGCCAGCCTCAGGGGAACTCACGTCGAGGTTCAGAATCGTCAGGTTTCGATCTTACTTAGTCTCTTCTAGGAGGAAGTTATGAGTGAAAATCGCAGGCAAATCTTGGAGATGCTCTCTTCCGGCAAAATCAACCCGGACGAGGCCGACCGTCTTCTCGCGGCGTTGGAGACCGGCAGTCCCCAATCCTCAGACACTGATTCCGGCGCCACTTCGAAAACCAGGCCCAAGTATCTTCGCGTGGTCGTGGATGCCGCCGAACGATTGGGCAGCGACGGCCCCACCAAGGTCAACGTTCGCATCCCGCTGCAACTGCTGCGCGCCGGAGTCCGCCTGGCGGGACTGATTCCAGCGCTGGCACTGCACAAAGCCAACGACGCCCTGCGCGAGCAGGGCGTTCCCATCGACCTTTCCCAGGTCAAACCGGAAAATCTCGAAGAATTAGTCGAGCAGCTCCATGACCTTTCAGTCGACGTTGACGCTCATGAAAAGGCCGGCAACGTCAATGTGCGCGTCTTTTGTGAATGAAGTAAGGCCTTCTTGATGTCTCGAAGAAACCAGTCCGGGCCGTGATCGGCTTGACCTCCATTGCAGGCCTCATATCTAATCGCAACTGGCATCCTCTACGAGGTAAACTGCGACATGCGAGTTGCTTTCTTAGGTTTGGGAATTATGGGCCAAGCCATGGCCACGAATCTGGTCAAGGCCGGCCATGAAGTCACGGTTTGGAACCGCACGCCGGGCAAGCTGGTCGAAGGAGCCGGCATCGCTCCCACCCCAACGGCGGCCGCGCAGGGAGCCGAGGTCATCTGGCTCTGCGTTTCGGATACCGCCGCTGTCGAGAAGATATTGTTTGGCGCCGATGGTGTTGAGCACTCGCTGGCAGAAGGCATGATCATCGCGGATTCCAGCACTATTGCGCCCTCCGCCACCGTAAAATTTGCCGAGCGAGTTCGCGCCATGGGAGTGGCCTACGTCGACGCTCCCATGACAGGATCGAAAATCGGCGCCGCCAATGGCACGCTGATTTTCATGGTCGGCGGAGACGAAGCCACCATCGAGCGCCTCAAGCCCCTGTTCGCGGCCATGGGCAAGAAGATTTTCCGCATGGGCGAGACCGGGAAGGGCCAGGCGACCAAGCTGGCCATGAATCTGCAAATCGCCATGATCTTCGAGGGTTTTGCCGAGGCCCTCACCCTCGCCACCAAGCTCGGCGTGGACCCGAAACAACTGCTCTCGCTGATCGAAGCCACCATGGTGCGCTCGGGCGTGGTGGACTATAAAGGACCATTCATCCTGCAGCGCGATTTCACGCCCAACTTCCCGCTACGGCTCATGCACAAAGACATCCTGCTCGCGCTCGAAGCCGCGAAAGAAGCCCGCGTAAAGTTGCCGGCTCTCGAAACCGTGGAAGAGATCTACGAAATGGCCACCGAAGATGGCCATCGCGATCTCGACTATGCCGCAACCCTGACTCTTCTGGAAAAATGGGCGGGAGTGCAGGTGAAAAGCGAAGCGGCCTAGCGGAAAAACCGGAAGGGCGGCTTGGGCGGACTAATGAATAACGCTGGCTTCGGCCCCCGAAACATAACTACGCTTAGTAAGTGCCTATCGCGCACTTACCCGGCTCTACATCTGCCGAATAACTGCAACATCGCCTTCGAACAGTAACTTCCCTCCGGCATGCTTCCCACAAGAGCAGTTTGCGATTGACAAAAGTCCCTTAGCGCCTAGAATGTGGCTGATTTTGTGTCCGCGAAGGAGATGAACCACTATGTCGAGAGTATCGCGCCGCTCGTTTATGGCCGGCATGGCCACGGTATCTGCCGGCCTTTGCTTTTCAAAATATGGATTTGCCTCGCCCACCGCTCGCGTTCGCTATGAGGCCCGCACGCCCGAAGGCAGGAAGATGTTGAGGATCTATGCCGATGCCGTCAACAACATGATGAACAGCATAAAAGAAGGGGACCCCAGAAACTGGATCTTCCAGTGGTACACCCACGCCGTGCCTCCTCAAGGCAGCTCCCAAAACAAGGCGGGCAAGATTAATTCCACTTATCCCAGCCCCAGTCCATATAAAGATCTTGCCAACGCCATGTGGAACACTTGTCAGGCGCATCCTGGCACCGAATCGCCTGTTGAAGATTATTTTCTTCCCTGGCATCGCATGTTTGTCTACTATTTCGAAGAGATCATCCGCTACGCGGCAAAGAACGACTCCTTCACGCTTCCGTACTGGAATTACTCAGCCGGCCAGAATAGCGCCAGGATTCCCGAGGAGTTTCGTTCCGGCGTGCTCTCCAAGCCTAACCGCAACCCCGGCGTCAACTCCGGCAATCCCATCGCACCCGATTTCAGACTGGACCCAAAGCCTGCCCTGGCACAGGGAACCTACAGTCGAGATGGAGTAAAGCAGGGATTTAATCTAGCCCTCGACTCCGGCGTCCATGGCAACGTTCACGGGGCGATTGGGAACACGACAAATATGGGCAGCGTTCCTTGGGCTGGGGGCGATCCGGTGTTCTGGATGCACCACAGCAATATCGACCGGCTATGGGCGAGTTGGAACCACAATGGCGGCAAGAATCCTCCCAGCACCACCTGGCGCGACAAGGAATTTACCTTCGCTGCCGCCGATGGAAAACCGGCCAAGAAAAAAAATAGGGAGGTGGACGACATCGCAAAACTGGGTTACAGCTATGACCGGCTGGAGCCCGCGCCACCGAACTTCCGGCCGGCGGCTCCCGCCGCGTTGTTGAACGCTCGCTTCGCCAATTTTGCAGAGGCAGCTTCTCCCAGCTTGGCTCTCGGCCGTGGACCCGTACGCCTCACGCTTGAGCACAGCCCCACCAACAAAAATAGACTGCTCGCCGACGAGCTCAACGCGCTCGGCACCGAACGATCACTCTACTTGGTCCTCAGGGATCTCCAAACCAACGCGCAACCCGGAGTCTTGTACGACGTTTACCTCAATCTTCCGGAAAACGCTTCCCCCAAAGGAGAGGACGCTAACTACGTGGGCACTATCAGTTTCTTTAACGCGGACCATGCTCACACCGGCGCCGCCAGCCAGCAGTTCTACAGTTTCGACGTCACCGATCTGGCGAGAAAGCTGCAATCGAAAGGCGGTGTGCCCGAAAAGCCCACCATCACGATCGCTCCGGCAGGGGATGCTGCGGACGAGGCCAAACCGGTCATCGGCCAAATCTCCTTGGTGGAGCAGTAATAGTGGAGCAGTAATTTCCATCGCTCCATCTCGAAACCGGAAGGGGGCTTGCACAAAGTCCCTTCCGGCTTGTTACCTGTTGCATTCAAGAAGAATCGCTTTGTGGCCTCATAGCCTGCTGTTGTGGAGGTAAAATGGTGTAAGGCGGGTGACCTTCTGGACGATTTGGCGTCTAAGGAAATAAGAAGTCTCTGGGCAGCCAAAGGCATGGCAGATCATGAGAATCACACACACTGGCCTGATGGTTACCGCATCTCTCTTGTTCGGCTTGGCTTCGCGCGGTGAGATTCTCCGGGGCCAGGACACACGTGGTGGAGTAGAACCTGTGTCTTCCGCACCCAACTCCAAAATGAAGATGCTGGCGGCCGCTCCGCTCCCGGTAAAGTTAGGCTCCGGACCAATTACTTTGACCCTGGCTCCAGCTGCCGCCGCTGAGGAATCGACACTTCCTGCAGCTCTCAAGAACCTGAAGCCAGAGGAGCACCTCTACCTTGTGATCACGGATCTCAAAGCGTCTGAGCCTCCGGGCGTCTTCTATGACGTCTACCTGGATCTACCGCGGCGGGCTCACCCCAAGCTGGAAGATCCCCACATTGTCGGCACGCTTAATTTTTACAACTCGGTTGGAGTTTCGGCGGGCAATCCCGGATTTTTCTTTAGCTTTGACATCACCGCCACCGCCAGATCGCTTCAGGCCCGTAACCTGCTCAGCGGCCGGACCACACTTACAATTGTTCCTTCCGGAGATCCCGCGGCCAACGCCGAAGCTGTGGTGGGCCGGGTCGAGTTGGTCAAGCAGTAAGAAGAAAGTGCGTGCCTGGTTCTCGGCTCGGGAAACTAATACGCCAAGAGTATCCGCAGGTCGCGCAGGTTGTTCCCCGTAGGTCCAGTCTCGATCGCATCTCCCAGCGCGCTGAAGAATGGATACGCATCAAATTTCGCGAGCGCCACGCCGGCATCAAGCCCTTTCGCCTGCGCCCGCTCCATCGTAGTTCCATCCACGACCCCGCCCGCCGCCGGGCTGTTCCCGTCCACGCCGTCGGTGCCTGCGCTGAGCACCGTGATATTCTCACCCGCTATCCTCGCCGCGCTCGCCAGCGCAAACTGCTGGTTCCGACCGCCAATACCAGCGTTCGTAACTTTCACCGTCACTTCCCCGCCGGAAATTAAGCACACGCGCGCGGATTTTTTTCTTAGTCCGCGAAGCCGCTCCAATAAATACTCGGCCGCCCGCTCGTAGTCCCAGTCATCGCAGGAGTTGTCCACATACGCAGCGAACCCTGCGCGCTCGACCGCCGCTTTCGCCTTTTCCACTGCGGTCTGATTCGAAAGCACTGTCCACCAGCGCGACCGATAGAACGCCTGGTCGTCCGACTTCGGCGTCTCTTCCAGCGCGCGCCGTTCAAACAGTTCGCGTGTGGAGTGCGGAAACTGAGGCGGCAGACCGTGCTTCTCGGCAATGCGGTAACAATCCTCCATACTGGTGGAGTCGGCCATCGTCGGACCCGACGCCAGCGCATCGGGCGTGCTGTCGGGAACATCGGAGACCAGCAGCGAAACCTGCTGCGCCGGAAATGCCGCCTGCGCCAGCCGTCCGCCCTTTACCGCCGAGAGATGCTTGCGGATGGCATTGATCTCGGCAATGGGCGCGCCCGAATGCACCAGCGCTCGGTACGTCGCAATCAGATCGTCCAGGGAGATCTCATCGTCGATGGGCTTTTCGACAATCGACGACCCTCCGCCGCTGAGCAGAAAAATCACCAGCGACGACGACGTCTGCGCGTCGAGCGCCTTCAAAATAGTATTGGCCGCGCGGATGGACTCGGCGTTCGGCGAAGGGTGCCCGCCGCGGAAATAACGAAAGCCGTGCACCTGCGCGAAAGGTTCAACCGAACTCGCCACAATGCCCTCGAGCGAGGACGCACCAATTTGCTCGGTCAGAGCCTCGACCATCGTGTGTCCAGCCTTGCCGATGGACACCACCAGCACGCGCGAATACGCCGGCAATTCGTAAAGATCTTCGCAGATGCGCAGCACTCCGCGCTCGCAATGCACGTGCCGTGAAAAAGCCCCGGCAATCGAAGCCTCAGCCAACGCGTGGCGAAAGACTTCGCGAGCGATATCGCGCATCTGGCGGAACCGCGCATCTCGATCAGCTTCAGACATGGGCAGGACTATAAAGACGGATCTCGCACGATCTCTTGCCGCACCCAATCCTCAATCGCATCCCGCAACTCGCGCAACCGCCCCTCAAAGAAGTGATCGGCGCCCTCGATCACGACCAGCTTCTTCGGCTCCGGCACCGACGCGACCAGAGCCTCCAGCTTGGCCCGAGGGCTGTACTGATCGCGCGCCCCGCTTACAAACAGCTTAGGCTTCACGCAATCGCTCAGGAAATTAAATGTATAAGTCCGTGGAGCTTCCGTGTCGGCCGCCACGGGAACTACTGGCGTTCCCACCCCGATCGATGCTTTCACCCGCGCGTCCGAACACGCGGCCCGCAGCCCAACCGCCGCACCGAAAGAGAATCCTGCAAATATTAGAGGCAGGTGAAACTCCACGTCCAGCCAGTCGAGAGCGGCGCGAACATCGTCGACTTCGCCGTTGCCGTAATCGTGCTCGCCTTCACTCAATCCCGCGCCGCGAAAATTAAAACGCAGCACTGGAAACCCGAAACTGTTCAGCGCCTTCATGGTGTGGAACACCACCTTGTTATGCAACGTTCCACCAAACAGCGGATGCGGATGGCAAACTACCGCCGCGTGCGCCGCATTCTCCGCGCCCGTGTTGAGCAGCGCTTCCAGCCGTCCCGCCGGACCTTCGAGGAAAAGCGACTTAATCGTTGAGTTCCGCCCAATCACGACATTCAGATTACATGAAGGATGCCCTTTGCCACCGCTGCGAACGCCGTAGTTTATCCTTACCGGTAATGGACGCTATCACGCTCACTCGCCAACTCGTCGACATCGAATCCATCTCCGGCAATGAAGCTGCCGTCGGCAACTATCTTTATGGAGAGCTTTGCCGCATCGGCTACCAAACACGCAGAATGCCAGTGGAAGGCGATCGATTCAACGTATACGCGACATCGATCGAGCAGCCCAATCCGGAAGTGGTCTTTTCCACGCACATGGATACGGTTCCTCCATTCTTTGCTTCTTCCGAAGACGCGGCGCGCATTTACGGGCGCGGCTCGTGCGACGCGAAAGGAATCATCGCCGCGCAGACCGCGGCTTCCGAGCGCTTGCGGTGCGAAGGAATTTATGTCGGGCTGCTGTTCGTGGTGGGAGAAGAACGCGACAGCCTGGGCGCGAAAGTGGCTAACGAATACGCCGCAAACGATCAAGCGCATCGTTGCAAGTATCTGATCAACGGCGAACCGACCGAGAACCGCATCGCGCTGGCATCGAAGGGAACGTTGCGCGTGGAAGTAACCGCGTCGGGACGCATGGCACATTCGGCTTATCCTGAACTGGGCGAATCCGCCATCGACAAGCTGATTGCGGCGCTCGCGCGTTTGCGCGCGATGGCATTACCGAATGACCCCGAGATTGGTCCGTGCACATTGAATATTGGGTTGATCGAAGGCGGGCGCGCGCCAAACGTGATTCCGGATTATGCCCACGCGGATTTGCTTTATCGCCTCATCGGTCCATCGCAGGAGTTGCGGCGGCAGATTCTTGGGACTGCGGGCAGCGACGTGGAAGTTGAGTTTCCGCTGGAGTTGCCGTTTCTGCGGCTGCACACTGTCGACGGTTTACCGACGATGATTGCGGCATTCACGACTGACATTCCCAAGCTGACGAATTGGGGCGAACCGCTGCTGATTGGTCCAGGATCGATTCACGTCGCGCATACCGATGGCGAGTTTATCGAGAAGCGGCAACTTGCGGAAGCGATAGATTTGTACTGCACTATCGCCAAGGGGCTACTAGCTTGACCCCACGCGTTTCTCGCCAGAGCCTACTTACTTCTCTCGCCTTGCATTCCGCTTGCGAGATTGCCCGCGCGCCACCGGATTCGCGAGCAGGCACTTATCACTGACATGTTAGTGCGCAAGTAAGCATTCCAGCGGCAGTCAGACATTTAGCACTGACGCACTCGCACGTAATTGGATGGGAACAGGTAATCGGAATACATGCTGTTTCCCCGCCTGCCGTTAGACCAGCTCCAGCTATTGGTCCCAAAGTGGCTCCATCAATATCCCGCAGGGTTACTTTCTTAATAGCAAGTTTCTTCAGGTTCTTCATCTTGACCTCTCATCTTGCCTTACAAGTTGATTAGCTTGCCTTTCTCTTGGCCAATGTTACAGGCTCATTGCTGAGAAAGTCCACCCTGGAATGATTTAAGAGCTATGGCCGTGCCCGCATCCCGCCGTCCGACCGAGAGCGATCTAGGTCGACGTTTCCTCCGATGGGATCATCGGGACGCTGCCGGTTCACTGTCTGTCGTTGTCGCTATCTTTAGTCTTTGTCGTTATCTTTATTTTTGGCTCGAGCTTTGTACTCCTCCTGGGAAATCGCGATCGCGCCGTCGTGTCCGCGGACGTAAACGTCATCCCTTAAGCTGGTCTTGACGTCGTAGGTGAGGAATCTGTCGGTGGAGCCGATTTCTCCGACCAGCATCTCCATCTTGAGCCCGTCCTTTTTCCACTTGGCGAGATAGCGCGCATCTCCGATGGTCCGATGGAAAGGCTCCCCCGAGGTGTAGCTGAAGTCGAAACCACGGATGGAGTCGCCGTCCTTGACGTCGCCTCGTCCCCATCCATCCACCGGGCCAGAGCGCCAGGGCCGGTTCCAATGAGATTCAATCACCTGGATTTGCAACGGATAGTCAGCCAGGTTCTTCCCGGCAAGCAAGGTAACCGACAACAAGAAGGGAACGCATACGGCTAGGGCGAACTTGCGCATTTTTCACCTCCCCCAATGCGGTTCTGAGCGATTCATATTACAAGCGCGGGCAGCGCTTTGCAACGCGAACGTTGGTTTGCATGTGGCGCCCGAGGACAAGCCGGCGCTAAGCGAATTCCAAGCGCTTGAGCTTGATGCGGTCGGCGCGGACTTGGGCAAGGTCATAGTGGGCCTGCTGCGTAAGCCAGGTAGCGGCGCTGCCGCCGAAGACCTTGGACAAGCGCACGGCCATTTCGGGGGAGATTCCGCGCTTCCCATTCACCAACTCCGATAGTGTGGTGCGCGTGACTCCGAGGGCGGCTGCCGCTTGGGTGATGGTCAGGCCCAGTGGCTCGATGCACTGGCGCAGCACGAAGCCACCGGGATGTGGCGGGTTCTTCATCGGCATGGTCAAAACTCCTTCGAGACTGGATGGGATGGCCAAGAGGTACGCACAAAGAATCAGAACAGGCGATATTCACTCACCTCGGTTTCGCTCGTACCATTCGGATCTGCTCGCGCGGAATCAGACATTCGGCGCCATCCGCCTCGACAAAACGATAGTCGCCTTCCGTGGCCTTTAGCAGGTACAGATCGTTCCGGGTGCTGCCGTCGGCCATGAGTACGGAGACGGAGGGGCGACGTGCCTCGAAATCGGCGGAGTGAATTCCTGGGTCTACACCTAACAGATATGACAAGAGCGCCGATTGAGCAGTGACCAAGAGAATCTGGAGAGCCAGGGCGATTATGCCGGATTTTTTTCCGTGAACGGCTTCGATGATGACGATGACAATGACCGCCACACTAGCGAGTGCAACAACGATGGCAGCGCCCAGCAGAGCTCTTCGACTTCCAGACGCGTGCGGGGCGAGTGGGCGCGACATGAAAGTCATGAAGAACAGGGCCATGAGAATGGGGAAGCCTAAATTGATGGCCGTTAACTCCGCGAACTCTCCCTGGGAAGGGGGGGAGAATAGGAGCATGGCCGCGACATAGAGGCTCAAAATCCCTATGATCAATATCCCTCGGAGACCGCCTTGGATCAGGCCGTCGTCTTTCCAGAAGGGGGAGGAGGGTCGGCGGTGGAGAGACTGAGGAGCACCGGCCTTTTGGCATCCTTGCGTTTGGCATCGTCGACCTTTCGCCCCAGCTGGGTGCCGGAGCGGTAGGCGAGGCCCAAGCCGAGAACGTAGGCAAACGCTACCAATCCCGCCAGCTTCGTTAGCCGGTCTGCAACCTCGCTGACCGAATCAAGAGTGAGTGACATCTCGACCTCCATCACACGACTGGCCGTGAGCGAAAACAATTGTAGCCGCACGAGGGCCCGCCAGAGGACCAATTTTTCGAGCGACGGTTTAGACTTGGGACATGACCACCACAACTCTCAACTCCCTCGCGCGCGCTTCTTCTGCTTATTTGCGTTCCGCCATGCATCAGCCTATCCAGTGGCATGAGTGGGGCGAGGAGGCGTTTGCTGCGGCGCAGCGCGAGAACAAGCCGATGCTGCTCGATATTGGCGCGGTGTGGTGCCACTGGTGCCATGTGATGGACCGCGAGTCTTACGACGATCCGGAAATTGCGGCGATCGTGAATGAAAATTTCATTGCGATGAAGGTGGATCGCGATGAGCGTCCGGATATCGACATCCGGTATCAGGCCGCGGTCAGCGCGGTCAGCGGGCAGGGAGGATGGCCGCTTACGGCATTTCTTACGCCCGATGGCAAGCCGTTTTACGGTGGAACTTATTTTCCGCCAAACGATGGATATGGACGGCCGAGCTTCCGGCGCGTGCTGTTGAGTATTGCCAGCGCTTATAAGGAGAAGAATGGCGACGTGGTGGAGCAGGCGAAGATGTTGGAGAACTCGATTGCGCAGGCGGAATCGTTTGGTGGGCGCAGCGGGCGAGTTTCAGGCAGCGTGATTACGGCGATTCAGGAATCCGCGTTCAAAATGTTTGACCCGCAGCATGGCGGGTTTGGGCAGGCGCCTAAGTTTCCGCATCCTTCGGCGCTCGATTTGCTGATTGAGCAGTATGGACGCACGACAAGTGGAGCTTCGCTCCACCGGACGGCCGAGCGCGGCCGTCCCCACACGGACCCTGCCCAGACAGAGCATACCCACGACGCCGAGCGGTTGCGCAACCTCATCGTCAGCACGCTGGAACATATGGCGAATGGCGGCGTCTACGACCAACTGGCGGGAGGGTTTCATCGCTACTCGGTCGACGAACGGTGGGTGGTGCCACACTTTGAGAAGATGTGCTACGACAATTCCGAACTGCTAAAGAACTATGTGCACGGCTATCAGGCGACGGGCTCGGAGTTTTTGGCGAGCGTGGCGCGCGACATTATTCGCTGGATGGACGAGTGGCTGAGCGACCGCGAGCGCGGCGGCTTCTATGCGTCGCAGGATGCCGACATTTCGATGGACGACGATGGCGATTACTTCACCTGGACGCTCGACGAGGCGCGAGCGGTGTTGAGCGAAGAAGAAGCGCAGGTCGCGGCGCTGCATTATGACATCAACGAGATCGGCGAGATGCACCACAATCCGGCGAAGAATGTGCTCTACGTGCGCGCGCCGATCGAAGAGATTGCGCGGCGGATGAGCCTCGGCGCCGAGCGCGCGAAAGAGCTGCTGGATTCGGCGAAACGGAAAATGTATGCGGCGCGGCTGCAGCGGACAACGCCTTACCTCGACAAGACGGTGTATGTCGGGTGGAACGGCATGTGCGTGAGCGCATACCTGGAAGCGGCGAAGGTGCTGGGTCTGAAGGATGCGAGGCGATTTGCACTGCGCTCGCTGGACCGGGTTCTAGCGGAAGCGTGGAAGCCGCAGGCGGGAAACGCGGGCGAAAGCGCGCACGCTACACTGCTGCACGTGGTCGCGTATTCCGATCCGAAAGCCGAGCATCGCGAAGTCGCGGGGCTGCTGGATGACTATGCGGCGACGGCGCTTGCTTGTCTCGACGCCTACGAGGCGACGGCCGACCTCAGTTATTTCAAGTTTGGGCAGGCCATCGCCGACGCGATGATTGCCCGGTTCTTCGATGCGGTTTCCGGAGGGTTCTTCGATGCCGAACCGGCGGCCGAGAGCAAGAGCCTGGGCGTGCTCGCCACTCGACGCAAGCCGCTGCAGGATTCGCCGACGCCAGCGGGAAATCCCATGGCCGCAATTGCGCTGTTGCGTCTGCATCACTACACGGGCGATAGCTCGTACCGCGATAAAGCGGAAGAGACGCTGGAAGTCTTTGCCGGCGTGGCCGAGCAATTTGGAATTTTTGCCGCGACCTACGGGATCGCGGTCATCCACTGGCTGGAGAATCCCGTGCAGGTGGTGGTGATGGATGGGAGCAGAGGGGACGATGCGGCGGACGGTCTGGCCGCAGCCGCGAACGCCGCTTTCGCCTTCAACAAGAGCACGCTCCGGCTGAAATTGAACGAGGCGGTTGCCGGAAATCTGCCGCCAGCGCTGGCGGCTACCATTCCACATCTGCCGCAGTTGAGATCCGGCGAGGCGTTCGCAGTGCTATGTTCGGGCTTTGCCTGCCAGCCGCCAGTCACGGACGCAGCCGAGTTGCGGCGAGCGCTGCAGTCCTCCCTTAAAAGGCAGGCCTAAGGAAAAGGCAGAAAAAGGGGCCGACGGGTTATGTATGAAGTCCGTCAGCCCAAATAGTGCGAGCCCAGGGTTCGGCCCAGTTACTGCAGGTTACTTTGGTGACCTTGCGGCCACCGGTGACATCCGATTAACTACTTCCTGGCAATCTGCAAACCAGGGTGCGTACCAATCATCCCTCCGTCCGGGGCAGGAACCTGCGGAACGGCGGCTGATGCATACGCGCCCAATAGCAACATCAGGATGGAAATCCTGAGTATGTGCTTCATGGGGGAAAGTTCTCCTTTCCGCGTAGTTTTCCCAAAATGGGATTTGTGACGCGGATAGGAATTATAAGTCAACTGTCAAGTCCTTCCAGAAGAATTCCTTACCTTGCAACCTGTGTCCCTTGGTTGAGGGTCTTCGGGCCCCCGACTGCGCGGTCTTCTTATTCCTCACAAGTACAGGAAAACCCGTAGGTTAGCTCAGGGTTTCCCCCGAGCGTGGCGCAACTTGCCCAGAGCCCACCAGGGTCCATTTTGCGGAAGAATTTACGAAATCCGGAATTCCCGCACGCAGCGGGACGCCAGCCTCGGCGAAGAAAGCCTTTGAGCTTCGCTCGACCGGACGGACGGGAGCCTGCCCTGAGCCTGTCGAACGGGCGCCTGACTCCACATGGCTGAAAGATGTGAGGCGGGGCGCGAGTGGAACGGCGATTACTTCTTGGATCCGATCTGTTTCGAGAGCCCTGAGACGCTGACCCGGCCCATGGGGGCGGCGGCGGCGCGAGCTGCAAGACCGTTTTCTGTCGAGGGCGACGGCGCGGCTTGTGTGCGCGACAGAGCCCGGTCCACCATGCCTTCGAACATTGGGATCAGGGAATCCGGGGGCAGCGGGTTTTGAATGTCGGAGAGGCTTTGCTCCCAACGCTGCGGCCGCAACAGACTAGCCCCGGCTTCACGGGCAGGACTCTTCGCCAACGAGTAGCCCAGCCAGATGAGTAGCGCGCAGTTGTAGGCAACCATATTGACCATGCCCATTGAAACCTCACTCAGGCGATAACCCGCCCAAGACGCGACCAGTGCCAGTTCCACCACGGCAAAGGCGCCGAAGCCTAGAGCGATGCCGAAGCTGTGTTGCCTTCGGCTCACTCCCAGATAGCGGGCAAAGAACAACAGGAATAGAACCATCCCCACTTGAACAATGCGGACGCAGCGCTGGGCGGTCATGATGGCCTGCACCCAGGGCGCGATATCCGACGATCTTGTGGAAACCGATACCACTCCAGCCACCAAAAGCATCACCAGGCCTGCCCACTTGAATAGCACCGTGCCCAGGTCCCGCAAGGTGTGGAATGGCCGGAACACATCGAGAAAGGCCTCGTGAATCACCTTGAAACCCAGAACCACGCTGATCGCGGTGGCAAACCAGGAAATGTAAAAATAAGCGGAGTGGTTATACCAGTAAGTCGGGAAGACCACCGCAAAGGTCAGAATCTGGGTGACGATGTAAGCAAAGAAATACTTGAATGCGCGGTGCTGGCCGCGACGAAGCATAACGATGGCGATCGCCGCCTGCAGGACGGGATGCGTGATCCACAGAGCGTATAAGAGAATCCTGATTTTTTCGCTCATCGTAACCATTCCTGGCCCTTGAAACCACCCTCGCGGCAACAGCCATGTTCGCGGGCACCGGCCGAATAGGATGCTCCCGGGCTTATTAGAGAACTTAAATGTTTTGCCGCAGGCGTTCAATGTACTCAGGTAACCGAAAGTAACGTTACCTTCGGGCCAATGGGGGCGGGCGAATTACGGAAACGCGAGCCTACGGAACTCGAAAGCGGGACCTGGCTATTCTCGCAGTCCCGGAACATTTCCCAGATGATTCCAATATTGTGGTCGGCGCCAAGATACACCCCGAGTGCCGGCCTGCGATGCGCATCCCGGCCGCGCTTTAAGCGTCCGGCGTGGAGTGGATGTAGGCGCGCATCATGCGCACTTCATCATCCTTCTCGTCCAGGTCGTGCAGCAGGATGTCGCGCAGGGAAACGATGCCCACCAACTGCCCTTCATGGCAGACGGGCAGGTGACGGAAGCTGTGCCGCCGCATCAGCGCCATGCAGTTCTCCAACTCTTCGTTCATGCTGACGGTGAGCGGATCGTCCGTCATGACCTCGGCCAGGCAGGTGCTGCGGGGGTCGCGCCCTTCCGCCACAACGCGCTTCATCAGATCGCGTTCGGAAAAAATCCCCATCAGTTTGCCGTTGTGCAGGACTGGAACGGCGCCGATGCTGTGCTCCACCATCATGCGCACGGTCTCCAATACGGTTTGGCCCATTTCCGCCTGGTAGGTCTCCTGGTTCTTGATCAGGTCGCAGATACGCATTTGATTCTCCCGGGTATGTCGCGTTCCGAGCAGTCCAAAAGCTATACCGGGGCGTGAGTATATGACGAAACGGGACGCATGGGAAGTAATTAAATTGCGGGAAGCAGAGAAATCAGGCCGATAAGCTCATTCCGGGAAGCACAGGCGCTCTCGGACCCGGGCTGGTACCCTCCGAGCGCTGCCCTACTTGTTTGCCCTGGGAGCAGTCTCGCCATCGAGAAATACGAAGTACGAGCGGTTCCACAATGCCGTCGGCACGCTTCCTCGCGGGCGCGCCGTGAGCACGATGTTGTATTCGCCGGTGGGGCCCAAAGTTATTTCTCGCAGAACATCGCCTGACGGACTTATGCTCGCCGGCAGTTCTGCCTGCGGTTCGATGACCGCCAGCCGCGCCAGGAACTCGTGCAGATCGACGCTGCGGCCATGCCCTGGAATTACAAACGAGACTTCCGCATCCTGCTCCCAGAAGTGCCACGCCAGCGACGCCGCCACATTCACTCCTCGTTCATACGCCTGCTCGGAAATCAACCCAGCAGCGGGATTGTCGAAGACGATGCACAGCTTGCGTTCATCCTCGCGGCTGAATTCGCGCACCTTCAACGAGCCGGATTTCGCCGTAGCCTTCCAATCCACGTGGCGCGCCGAATCTTCCGGCCTGTATTCGCGAATGCGGTACAAGTCGGACCCCCGGCCGCGCACAAAGCTTTCCCACTCCCCGCTCACCAGCGGCAAGATTTCAAACAGCTCGTCGGGCGGCTCAACCGCCGGGTACACCAGAACCTCGCGCTGCAGGGCAACCTCTCGGGTCTTGGTCAGAAAGGAAAAGGGAAACCGCGTGGACACGCCGAAACTCGATTCGCAATACCGCCCACGGCGCGCGAAACGCAACTGCAGGTCCGCCGGCAATGCGGCTTTCGGCGGCAGGTAAGGAAAATAAACCGTGCCCTCGAAAATTCCGGGCGCAGGCGGCTGAACGCTCACCCGCCGCACGCGCCAATCGCGCAACCGCACCCAGGGATCCACCGAGGTGCGATTCAGCGGAAAGACGAACGTTGTCGGCTCCCAGCGCCACTGCTTGCGGATCTTTTTTTCCCTGTGCGCCGGCACCACGCAAATCGAAAACGAGGGCAAAAACCTGCGAGGATTGCGCAGCACAAAACGTCCCAACACAGGGCGCCCGGCAAAGACATGCTCGGGCAGCAGCACCTCCAGTTGCAAGCCGCGCAGCACCAGCGCCGAAACCACCCCGGAGATCAGGATCGCCGCCAGCATCGCCGCCACCACGATATACAGCAGATTATTCCCCGTGTTCAGCGCCGCGATGCCGATTACCAGCGTGACCAGCACATAGACCACGCCCACCCTCGTGACTTCATAGTGAAGAGTCTGGCGCAGCCGCTCCAGCGCCACGCGCCTGGCCAGGTACGGCACCGTCACCAGACCTACAAACGCCGCCATCAAGAGCGCCGCCGACGCCAGAATTACCGAAGCCCACAGATGCCCGGCCTCGCCCGATGCGGTCGAGAATAACGCCGCCCCGAATGCCAGCCCCAGTCCGGCCAGCGCCAGAAGAAACTTCACCCACACTTCCGCCGTGGCCGAATGCAGCCACGCCGAGCTGCGGCTTTGCCGATCGGGATTCACGGAATTGAGGGATGTGGAGGCCACTATTCGCAGCCTAGCATCGCCCATGGGAACGGGCAATCCGGATCGCCTTGCGAGAGAAGCCTTCGTAACCCGCCTCAACCGTCCCCTCGGGAGGCTGCCATGGCCACCGGACACAAACCCGCTTCTGATTCTCACCACTTTCGTGTTAGTCTGCTCGGCTTATGAAAAAGCAGTACGGCAGCCCCAGGAACATTGCCATCCCACGGAGAAGACATTCATGACGCTCAGCAAACGTGCCCTCGCGGAATTCTTTGGAACTTTCTGGCTGGTGTTCGGCGGGTGTGGCGCAGCTCTGTTCGCTGCCGCCTTCCCCGCGCTCGGCATTGGATTCACTGGCGTAGCGCTGGCATTCGGGCTCACCGTGGTCTCAATGGTGTACGGTCTTGGACATATTTCCGGCGGCCACTTTAACCCCGCGGTCAGCTTCGGACTGGTCGTGGGCAAACGCTTCCCCGCTTCCGAGCTGATCCCCTATGTCATCGCCCAAGTCGCGGGCGGGATCGCAGCGGCGGGCGTGCTGTTTATCATCGCCAGCGGAAAAGCCGGCTTCGACGTCCACGCCGGCTTCGCCTCGAACGGGTACGGCCTGCACTCTCCCGGCGGCTACAGCGCTCTCTCCGCTTTCGTCGCCGAAGTGGTGCTGACCGCGTTTTTCCTGATCGTCATCATGGGATCGACCGACAGCCGCGCGCCCAAAGGCTTTGCCGCGCTCGCCATCGGTCTCTGCCTAACGCTGATTCACCTGATATGCATCCCCGTGACCAACACCTCGGTGAACCCTTCCCGCAGCACCGGCCCCGCCATCTTCGCCGGCGGCTGGGCCCTGCAGCAGTTGTGGATGTTCTGGGTCGCCCCGCTCACCGGCGGCGCGCTCGGCGGAGGACTCTACCGCATGCTGTTCGGAGAGTAATAAATAGATTCTTCACGGAAAGAATAAAGGGCCGTTTCTGGACGGCCCTTCTCACCTCAAAGCTTCGTTTTTGAAGCTCACGGCGTAATCTCAAACACGCCGCCAGCACCGAAAGCTCCACCGGTGCCAGCCGCCCCATACAAGTCGCCAGAGCTGTCCAAGAGAAGACCCGGGCTGGCACCGGAAACATTTAGGCCGAAGTTGTATAGAACTTTCTGCTTCCAAACGCCACCGACATCCGCAAGCTCGTAGGCAGTTCCGGAGCCATACGCCCCTCCGGAGCCCGATACGCCGTAGAGCTGTCCCGCCGGTCCCATGGTCAAAGGTCCCGCAGGATACATCGGATCTCTGGAGTTTGCGCCGAAGCTGAACAGGGTAGTCTCGTTCCATAAACCGCCCGTGCCGGGTGTAAGTTCAAAAGCCGTGCCGAGACTATAGGTGCCGCCGATCTGGCTTAAGCCGAACAAGCGGTTCGGGGCGTGGAAAATGAGGTCGCCCTGGGGACCGAAGCCTTCGGTGCCACCCAGAAAGTAATGGATGACGCCGCTTCTCCAGCCGCCGCCGGAATAACTTAGGCGGTAGACCGCGCCGCCGTTCGAAGGGCCACCTCCATCCGCGGTGACGTACAGATTCCCACTATTATCGAATACCAACCCAGTGAGCGTTCCGCCAACGGTCGTGGTGCCGGTAAGAATCACATTTTCGGTCCAGCCGCCGCCGGAAGCGGGCACGAGTTGAAAAACAGTTCCCTGGTTGTGGGCGCCGCTGAACGGAGTGACTCCGTAGAGATTACCGGCGGCGTCGAAAATCAGATTGCCCTCTGGATTGGCTCCGCTCGCACCGCCGGCGAAGTTGAAGAGAATGCTCTTCGTCCAGCCGCCCCCGGAAACCGGGGACAACTCGAAAACCGTGCCCAGGTTATGGGCGCCGCCCGCACTCGTGGTGCCGTACAAATTTCCCGCCGCATCAAAAACAAGCCCGCAAATCGGAACTTCCCCATCGCTGCCGCCAAGAAATGTGTAGAGCACGCTTTCGGTCCAGCCGCCGCCGGTGGCGGGCGAGAGTTCATAGACTACTCCGTCTCCGCCGTTGGTATTGACAATCCCTCCCGCGATGGTGGTTCCGTACAGGTTTCCTGCGGCATCGGAAATGAGGTTAGCCAATGGCCTGCCGCCATCGGGGCCCTCGGTAAATGTGTAAACCACGCTCTCGGTCTGCCCGAAAGCCGAGACGCAGAGCAAGAACATCGTGAAGGCGAAGGCGAGAAACGTGCCCAGGAGACTACGAGAATTTTCGCGGTGCATAGATTCTCCTCGAAAGGAAGTAGAGTCGGCGAAGGGAGGGCGGGTGTACTGCCGAACGCCAGAAGTCTACTCTCAAGTCCGACGAGTTAGCAACACTTCCGCCAAACTTTACAAATTGTTTACCAGACACTTATCGCGGAGACTCTAACGCGGGAAGTCATTTCGGCTGAAAAAGTAAGGGAATCCGCGTCTGGCAGACTCGGTCTTCAGACGGAGAAAAGAGACAGCAACAAGGTTAGTCGTTAACGGCTACTTCTTTTGCTGCTTCAACCCGAAAATCTGCAACTGCTTGTTGCTGCCGACATATACTTTGCCGTTCGCAACCGTTGGCACCTGATTCAGGTTGCCTCCCAAATTTGGCCAGACACCCGCCGTGCCGTGGAACAGCAGCGGCATGGTTTTTCCGCCCGCTTCAGGGTTGAAGGCATAGAGCTTGACGCCGACCGACTGCTGGGAAAGCGGCCGCGACAGAGCCCAGATGATTGGGTTCGCCGTGCCATTGGACGACACGCTGGTGAAGAACCCCCCGTTCTGCCCAGTGCTCAACCGCCCGGACCGGGTGACCGGCGTCAGCTTCGGAGTTGGTGAGGTCTGCAGCTTCCACACCTCCGTAACATTGGCGCCGCTGCTTACCACCCGTGCTGCCCCGTCGCTGGGATCCACAAAATACGATTCCCCGCACCAGCAACCCCCGACCGAATAGGAGCCGAGAACATTGTTCGTCTTGGTCGAGTACCCACCCAGATTGTCCTCGTTCATGAAGTACATCGTCCCATACTTGCCGGCGGCGACGGCCAGATGCGGGGTCGAACCCAGCTGATCGGGCAGCACCATCACGCCTCCCGAACCGAAGTCCACGTCCCCGCCGTCCAAGCCGGCCTGGTTCGAGGGCGTGAACAAATCGACCACGCTTGTCAGGTTCGGCGAAACCTTAATCACGCTTTCCTGAATGTTGGTGACCCCGTCGTAAGTCGTTCCCGAGGGATCGGAATTTCCCGTAACGAAAACGATATTGCCGGAATCGTCGGCCGCAAGCCCAAATCCAGACATCCAGATCGACGACAGGAAAAAACTGTTCGGAGAAGTGGGCTGCGTGTCGAAGACCTGGTTGGCCGAAAGCGGCGCCAGCGTGGCCGCGTTCCAACCGAGCAACCATCCGCGGGAAACGTTCGCCGCGAAATCGCAGAAGCTGCCGAATCCCGCATAGATGTTGCCATTCGCCTCGAGCAGGCCCGGACGTTGCCGCTGATAGGTCGCATTGAAAGCGAAGGTGGTTCCATCGGTGAGCGTGTGCGATCCGCTCACCACCGTCGGCGTCACTTTGTCGGTCAGGCTGCCCAGGTCCAGCGCGTGGAGGCGGTAAGCCGGGCCGGTCGCGTCCTGGGTGTAGGCGATCAGATACAACGTGTTGCTGCCAGTGTCGATCACCGGGGTCGAGGTGATGCCCACATGTGGACCATTGTTATTGCAGCCCAGCGGCGCAAATACCGGCTTGCCAAGACTCTGACTCAGCAGGATGGTGCCCACATTGGCATCGATCGCATAGACCGTATCGTTGCCAGTCACGATGTAAACGACGTCGTGCGTCCCCTGATTATTGCCCGCCGTAATGTTTACGCCCGGAACCACCAAAGGTTGGGCATCTACCTGGTCGTCCACCGTAACCTTGGCCAGCAGCCCGAACGTGGAACTTCCGACATTCGCCGGTGTCAGTACGCTTTCGCTGGAATTCCAACCAGTTCGGTACGTGTCGTTGTGGTAAGTAGTTACAGCAGTTTGTGCGCCGGCAATGGATACACAGGCAAGAAAAACAATCAAGACAAGGCTGGCGATTCCGGCCAGCCCACGAATGTGAGCGTTGCGACGAAGCGGCGTCATCGATCCCCCGGACAAAATGGCGCTTGATTGTAGGGGATTTCGAAATCCCGGTCAATTGGTAAGGAGGTGTGGGAGATGGAAGACTCTAACTCCCATGCATTTGGGTATTCTGGGGCCTCGCTGCGGCTCTCCCACTAATATTCCGCCAGTTCCTTCATCGCCCGGAACAGATCGTTGGCCTGCGGCAGGATGGCGTCTTCGAGAATGGGCTGGTAAGCCACAAACGTGTCGGCGGCGGCCACGCGGCGCACTGGCGCGTCCAGATGATCGAAGAGTTGATCGGCGATGCGCGCCGCGATCTCTGCGCCGTAGCCCCAGCTCAGGGTATCTTCGTAGGCCACCAGCGCGCGATTCGTTTTCCCGACCGACGCGGCGATCGTCTCCCAATCAAACGGATTCAGGCACCGCAAATCGATCAACTCCACTTTCACTCCGTGTTCGCGCTCGAGCTTCTGCGCCGCTTGCAGCGCCCGCGGCACCACCGCGCCGTAAGTAATCACGGTCAGGTCCGTTCCGGGAAGCACAACCTTCGCCCTGCCGAACGGGATCATGTACTCCGGCCCGGGATAGGGCGCGCGTCCGTAGGTCTCGCGGTACAAGCGTTTGTGTTCCAGAAACAGCACCGGATCGTCGCAGCGAATCGCGGTGCGCAACAATCCCGCCGCATCCAGCGCGTTCGAGGGAAACACCACGCGCAGCCCCGGAATATGCGTAAACACGCTCTCACCGCACTGCGAGTGGTAAATCGCGCCGCCGGTGAGATATCCGCCGATGGCCACGCGAATCACCACCGGGCACGAAAACACGTTGTTCGACCGCCAGCGGATCACCGAAAGCTCGTCGCGAATCTGCATCATGGCCGGCCAGATGTAGTCGAAGAACTGGATCTCCACCACCGGCTTGAGCCCGCGCGTCGCCATACCGGTCGCGCGGCCCACGATGGCGGCCTCGGCCAGCGGCGAGTTGAATACGCGGTCCGTACCAAACTCGTTCTGCAAACCAAACGTCAGCTTGAAGACTCCGCCCTTGCCTTTCACCAGCTTGCGTTTCAGATATTCCTCGCGGCTGCAATCGGCCACGTCTTCGCCGAAGATCACCACGCGTTCGTCGCGCTTCATTTCGTCGCGCAGCGTGCCGTTGATCAAGTCGGCCATGGTCTTCGCCACCGGCTTCTTGCCGTCGGCGGAATCGGGTGCGACTATCGCCTGCGTCTCGAACGCCGCCGATGCCGGATCGATATCGGGCGAATACACATACTTCATCACGCTCTCGGGCGCGGGCGGCAAGGCGGCCAGAGCCAGGTCCACAGCGATCTGCAGCTCTTCATCGACCTTCTTTTCCAGTTCGTTGATGCCCTTCTCGTCGAGAATCCCCTCGCGCAGCAGAAACATTTGCGTGCGCGAAACCGGGTCGCGGGCCGCATCGCGCTCGCGCTCCGAATCCGGACGGTACAAGCGCTCGTCGTCGGAGAGCGAATGCGAATACGGACGGATCACCTGCGCATGCACAAACGCCGGCCCGTGGCCCTCGCGGCAATAATTCACGGCACGCTGAAACGCGGCGTAGCTCGCCACCGGATCGGTGCCGTCGATTTCTTCAAAATGAAAATTCGGAAAACCCGAGACCAGCCGCGAAATGCTGCCTCCCGCCGTCTGCACTTCCACCGGCACCGAGATCGCGTAGCCGTTATCTTGCACGCTGAAAATTACGGGGAGTTTGTTGAGTGCCGCGGCGTTCATCGCCTCCCAGAACTCGCCTTCGCTCGTGGTGCCATCGCCCAGGGAAACGTAGGTGACCTCGTCGCCGTGGAAGGTCACGTCTTTGAATTGCCGATAGTCGGGCGCGGGTGCCCCATTTCGCGCGTCCTTTGCGGGCAGTGGGGATTCAGCAGTCGCCCCATCCTTCGTGTCTTTTGCGAAAGCTGGGATCTCCGCCGCCTTTGGACGCCGCGAAAAATACCGCCCAGCCTCGGCACAGCCCACCGCCTGCAGAATCTGCGATCCCGTCGGCGACGATTGGGTCACCACATTCAGCCGCTTGTATCCCCAATGCGAAGGCATCTGGCGTCCGCCCGAGCTCGGATCGTCGGCCGCCCCCACCGCCTGCAGAAACATTTCCAGCGGCTTCGCGCCCAGCGCCAGACAAAGTCCGCGGTCGCGATAGTAAGGATAGAACCAGTCATAGCCCGCCTTCAGCGCCATTCCGGCTGCCACCCCGATGGCTTCATGCCCCGCCCCGGACATCTGGAAAAAGATCTTTTGCTGCCGCTTCAGCATGATTTCCCGGTCGTCGATGCGCCGGGAGGTATACATGAGGCGGTAGGCTTCGATCAGTTGCTCGCGCGTAAGTCCCTCGTAACTCTGGGACTTCTTGCCGCTATGGCTTGCGATGGAGAGCTTTGGGTCGGTTTTTGTGGTCGCCATCCGGTTGCCTGAGGAATGCGTCGTGCAAATACGGTGCCTAATATTACGGGTACGTTGCATTGTAAATGGGAATTGGGAATTGGAAAACAGCAACTTCTGGCCTTACGAATCCGTAGAAACCCGATAGCGCTACAATCCTGGCTTGACCCAACCGAACCAAACGGCGCGCTCTAATTCCGAAACGCCGCTTCACGAGCGCTTGCGCGGCTTGGCCGCGCTCTTCCTCAAGCTGGGAGCGATCAGTTTTGGCGGCCCTGCCGCGGCGATCGCGCTGATGGAAGATGAAGTGGTCCGCAAGCGGCAATGGATCACGCGCCAGCAGTTTCTCGACATGCTCGGCCTCACCAACCTCATCCCCGGACCAAACTCCACCGAGATGGCGATCAACGTCGGCTTCGCACGCGCTGGATGGGCGGGACTGGCTGTCGCCGGGGCGAGTTTCATTGTGCCCGCGGCGCTGATCACGGCAGCGGTGGCGTGGGCCTATGTTCGCTTCGGCACGCTGCCGCTGGCGGAGTCTCTGCTGGCGGGCGTGAAGCCGGCGGTGATCGCTGTGATTGCGGTCGGTGTATGGCGTCTGGGAAAGACTGCGGTCCGCGACGTGTGGCTGGGAATACTGGGAGCCGTGGCGATGCTGGCGTTTCTGCTGAAACTAAGTCCGTTGGCAATCCTGGCGGGCGGTGGTGTGATCGGTATGGGCTCGCAGCGGATACGCAAGTTATGCCGCACCCAGTCTCCTGATGCGACCACACTCTCTGCTGGATTGATTTTTCTGAAGAAGTCGTTTCTGCTGCCGACGCTGCTCGCAGGTGTGCTCCCGGGTGCGGCCATCGCAGCCGTGGCCGTGCCAGGAATGAAGCGAGTGCCCCTGGCGCGTCTCGGCTGGTTCTTCCTTAAAGTGGGTGCGGTGCTTTATGGGGGCGGATATGTGCTGTTCGCGTTTGTGGAACAAGGGTTAGTGCGCGATCATCACTGGCTCACACAGCGGCAGGTGCTGGATGCGATCGCGATTGGCCAGTTCACCCCCGGACCGGTGCTTTCGACCGCAACCTTCATCGGATATCTTCTCGGCGGGGGTTGGGGGGCAGTGGTAGCGACGGTCGCGATCTTTCTGCCGTCGTTTCTGTACGTGGCGGCGTTGGGGCCGATCCTGCCCAGGCTTCGCCGCTCCTCCTGGATGGCGGCGTTCCTTGACTCCGTGAACGTGTGCGCAGTCGCGCTGATGGCGGGCGTGACAGTGAGGCTGGCAGCCGATGCCTTGCGCGGATGGCTGATGTGGGTGATTGCCCTTGTGGCGCTGGCGGTGTTGTGGAAGTGGAAACTGAATCCGGCGTGGGTAGTGCTGGGCGGAGGGCTGGCGGGACTCGTGGTGGCGATGGTAAAGTAGATTCGTATTTTGTTCGCCAATACTTCGATTTCGTGGTAAATATTAGGTCCATGCGAAGAGCGGTCACTCATCTCAAGAAGTCCGATCCAGTCATGCGCGCGATCATCGAGCGCATTGGGCCGTGCCGCATGCGGTTTAGGCCGCCGGAGTTACACAGCCTGGCCGAAGCCATCGTCTACCAGCAACTGAACGGCAAAGCCGCGGAAACTATTTTCAAGCGCTTCGCCGCTCTGGCGGGCGAGCCTCTTACGCCGGAAGGCATTCTCAAGCTCAGCGACGAACAGATGCGTGGCGCCGGACTGTCGAAGCAAAAATCGGCGTACCTGAAAGACCTCGCGACGAAGACCGCAGCGGGAGTGCTGGAATTCACTCGCTTGCCGGATTTGCTGGATGCGGAAGTAATCGAGCATCTGACCCAGGTGAAAGGCATAGGCGTGTGGACGGCACAGATATTTCTGATGTTCACCTTGAAACGCGAGAACGTGCTGCCGACGGGCGATTTCGGCGTCCGGATGGCGATGTACAAGCACTATCTCGACGTGCAGCGGGCGCAGGCCGCGAAGAAATCCGCAGCGGCAACGAAAAGCCCCAAGCGCAAGATTAAGCTGCCCACTCCGGAGCAGATGGAAAAGATCGCGAAGCGTTGGGAGCCTTACCGCAGCGTGGCTTGCTGGTACTTATGGCAGAGCCTGGATTCGAAGACCCTTTGACCACGGAGGCACAGAGCCACGGAAGAAGTCTGGCTTATAATACCCGCATGTTTGAGCAACTGGAGGACAGACGAGAGAAACCCGCCATTACGCGCGGGACTGTGATCACTTTCTTGCTGATGCTTTTCCTCCTCGGGATCATGGTCGGAGCGCAACTGACGGACCTCGTCTTGCGCCGCAGGTGGAGCACCGTCGGCATCGGCGAGACATTCCTCGTAACCGTGCTCCTTTGGAAGTTATCGGTGCCGCTGCTCAAGGCGTTCAAGTCTGTGAAGCTCGATTAGGACATTCATGCCCAGTGATCTCAAGATCCGCGTGCTGGTGGCCAAGCCGGGCCTTGACGGGCACGATCGCGGCGCCAAGGTGATTGCGCGGGCGCTGCGCGACGCCGGCATGGAAGTGATTTACACCGGGCTGCGGCAGACGCCGGAGATGATTGTCAGCGCGGCACTCCAGGAAGATGTGCAGGTGATCGGGCTCTCGATTCTGTCTGGCGCCCACAACGCGATTGTGCCGCGCGTAATGGACCTGCTTAAGAAGAACAAGATGGATGATGTTCTGGTGTTGCTGGGCGGCATCATTCCCGATCAGGACATCGATGCTATGAAGAAACTCGGCGTGGCAGCCGTCTTCCAGCCGGGCACGGCGATGGATAACATCGTGAAGTTCATCCGCGCGAATGCGAAGGTTGCGGGCGTGCCAGCCACAGGTTGATTGGGCAAGGTGATTGAGTAATTTTGTAATCGGGCAATTTTGTGATTTAACTGCCCCAAGGTTTCTCAATTACCAGATCTCTCGATTACACAATTACTCAATCTTCTGCATGCCCACTCCGAATCTAACCAGCATCCGGCAACAACTCGAGCGCACCGTTGGTCCTGCGCCGTGGTATTGGAGAACTTTTCCTGCCCTTCAACCTGCCGCGAGTCAGCGCTTTGTTTGGACTCATCACGGAGACCAGGGGCCGCTCGGCTACGTAGTCTCCCTGGCCCTGCAGCAGGAACCGGACAAGCTGCGGCTGGCGTTAAATACTTACTGTCGCCCATTCCTGGCCTCATCCGGTTGTCTCGGGATCTGGTGTCCGGAGGGGCGCAATATTCGTTTTGCCGGTTTCGATCCAGATCAGCTCAAGGCGTTCGACCCGGCGGAAATTGCCGGATGGTTCAAGCAATCTTCCGACCGCATCTACTCCGCGACGCCGCCCGTTGCGGAGTTTGAAGTGCCGCTCACGCTGGGGCCGGGCATGCACAAGATCGATGTGCCGCCGGAACTGGCGACCGTGGACGAGCTGATCGTGCCCACCAGCTACAAGGCGATGTCGAATGACGATCCGGCGTTCGCTCTGTTTGTTCTCTATCTGCAGGCGGGACTCGTGGAAGTGCTGCCGCAGAAATGGTTCACTGCCGCACAGTACCAGGTGGGCAAGCAATGGATCTCGCGCGCGGGGCGCGATCAGGAATCGCATCGCATTTTCGGCGAGTGCTTTGGCGCGGGAACTTTTTTGCTAGAGGAAGATGGCTGCCGGCTGGCCGAGTGGCTGGAGAAAAGGTCTTAGTTTGGGCTCTTGACAGAGGCCGCGCGGTTCGCGGTCGCGCACGCTGCGAGCATCGCAATTCAGAGACCCCAACCCAGCCCCCCTCGTGAATTCCGACCGATGCCACTGCCGCGCCGGTATCTGCCGATTTCCCGAGATGCTTGGGAGAAAAATATGCTGGGTTTACGGAGGTGAACGAGGGGAGGAGATTCGGAGTTTCCAGCTAAGGTTCTCAGGCGATGCGGAGCAGTTTTGCCCTCTCCCCCGTATCGTTGAGATCCATGCTGGAAAACCCGAACCTCCCCCCGTCGCGCTTGCCCGCCCCGGCCGGGAGGGGTGGCCGTAAACGGGCGGCGAACTCTCAAGCGCGGTGCTTGCGAAGCGTTGCCAAACATCATGGAGGCCTGGGAGAAAAGTGGCCCCCACCACCACGTTCGTGGTCTAGCGAGCCTTCGCTGAACTCGGCTAAAATTCTCTCCGAACGCACTCTCAGGCTTCCGTGAGTGACGCACTCACATTGTGACTCACACCCTGCCTGGAAGTCCTTAGCCAGGTCTCATTTTTTTGTGAAGATTTTCTGAGGGCGGTTATGAATAAGGCTGACAAGCACTTATACGAATTCGGTTCCTTCGTGATGGACCCCGGTGAGCGCCTGCTTCGCCACGGAGCGGCGCGCATGGAGCTGCCGCCCCGGGCCTTCGACACCCTGCTGGTGCTGGTGGAGAACAACGGCCGTTTGCTGGAAAAAGACTCCCTCATGAGAACCGTGTGGGGCGACACGGTGGTCGAGGAGAACAACCTAAGCCAGGTCGTCTACCTGCTGCGCAAAGCGCTGCGGGATGGCGAAGACGGAACTCGCTATATTGAAACCGTTCCGAAGCGCGGCTACCGGTTCGTAGCCACGGTTCGGGAACTCGAGTCCGGGGCGACGAACGGCGGCGGGCTTGGCGGCGTTCCCAACCTCAGGCTCCCTTCAACTGGAGAGCACAGCTCGGTTGTCCGCACGGCAGCGGGGGAAGTTGCGAGGTCTCAGGCGGATTCCCCACGGGATCCTTCCCCTTCGGCGAGCAACCTCCCAGCTCAGGCCGCAAATCCATCCGCCAGAAGACGCTGGATTCAGGGTCTGGTGGGCGGGCTGGCAATCGTAACTATTGTGACTTTGCTCGAAGGGGCGCGGTGGAAGCAGCGGCTGTTCGGCGACGCGGATTTCGGCCCAATTCGATCCGTCGCCGTGTTGCCGCTGCAGAATCTCTCGAACGACAGCAATCAGGAATATTTCGTCGACGGGCTGACCGACGAACTCATCACCGATCTGGCGCAGATTCACGATCTTAAGGTTGTCTCGAAGACTTCGATCATGCAATACAAGGGCGCGCGGATTCCGCTGCCGCAGATTGGGCGGGAGCTGGGCGTCGACGCCGTGGTAGAAGGCTCGGTGCTGCGTTCGGGTGACCGGGTGAGGATCACGGCACAGCTGATCCGAACCGCAACCGATCGCCATATTTGGGCGGAAGCCTACGACGGAGATCTAAAGGATGTGCTTTCTCTCCAGGCTCGCGTAGCCGGGGCGATTACTAACGAAGTGAAGCGGAACGTGACCGCCGAGGAGAGTGGGCGCCTGCGAGGAGCGCGCGCCGTGAACCCGGAGGCTTTCGATCTTTATCTGCGCGGCCGTTATGCCTGGAACCAGAGAAATATGGAAGGGTTTCAAAAAGCGGTCGAGTACTTCAACCATGCAATCGAAAAGGATCCCAGCTTTGCGCTGGCCTATTCCGGCCTGGCCGATGCCCACACGCTGCTGGTCCTGTACGGGGAAAATCCCGAGGGCATGACTGAGGCGAAGGCCGCCGCTGAAAGAGCTCTGCAGCTTGACGGCACCCTGGCCGAGGCGCACACATCGCTGGCCGCGGTTAAAATTCTGCAGGATTGGGATTGGAAAGGCGCGGAACGGGAGTTTCACCGGGCTCTCGACTTGAATCCTAATTTCGCGCAGGCCCACCACTGGTATGGCAATCTGCTGCTGGGGCCGGAAGGGCGGCACGATGAAGCGATCGCCGAATTGCGGCGCGCCCAGGAACTCGATCCGCTCTCGGTAATCATCAATGCTGACACTGGCTTCGCCTATTATCTGGCCGGCCACTACGATCAGGCGCTGGGCATCTACCAAAACGTTCTGGTCGCGAACCCCAACTTCGTGCCGGTTCACTTTTACCTGGCGCAATACTATCGGCAGACGGGCCAGTACGACCTTTGGCTCAAAGAAAGTGTCGCGGACGCACGACTCGCCGGTCTTCCGGCTCAGGCCCAGTATCTTCAGCAGCTTTATGGGCAGGGCGGCTTCCGGGAAGTCCTGGAAGAGACGGCCAAAGCCAAGGGAGCGGGCGCGGTTGCGAATTACCGGAATGTCCGAGCAGATTCTTGCACGTCGGCGCAATCCAACGCCGCACTCGGCAGAAATACGGCGGCGCTAAACGGGCTTGAGGATTGCTACCGCTGGGCCGGGACCGGTCTTCTCTATGTGAAAGTCGACCCTGTCTGGACGAACCTTCGTTCGGAGCCCCGTTTTCAGGAAATGCTGCGGCGTATCCATTTGCTGTGAACCCGCCCGGCTGGCGGTTCTCCCTTTTGCGCGCAGCCTTGTTTGAACTTCTCCGTGCTCGGTGAACCCCTGCAATGGATAGGCCTCGCGTTGCGTGTCCCCGCGGGAGTGGTATACCGTAAACAGTCCGATCTCTTCATCCATGGCTGACCGCAGCGAAGCTCCCCCCGACTCGTCCAAGGTGGACAACGTCTTGAAGACGAGGCTCGACCCGACCTCGGCGCGATTCGAAGCCAACATGCGATTTCTGGCTGACCTTATGTCGCAGGTGCGCAATGAAGGCGAAAAGATCTGCGAGGGCGGCGGCGCCAAGGCCATCGAAAACCAGCACAGCAAGGGACGCCTCACCGCGCGCCAACGCATTGAGTTATTGGTCGATCCCGGAACCTTCTTCGAGTTGGGCATTTACGCGGCGCACGGCATGTATGAAGAGTGGGGCGGAGCGCCGGCCGCCGGCGTAATCACGGGCCTGGCGCGAGTTCATACGCGCATGGTGATGATTATCGCGAACGACGCCACGGTGAAAGCGGGAGCGTTTTTCCCGATGACGTCGAAGAAAGTGATCCGCGCCCAGAACATCTCCATCGAGAATCATATCCCCACGATTTATCTGGTGGATTCGGCAGGCGTGTTCCTGCCGCTGCAGGAGGATGTGTTTCCCGACACGGACGACTTCGGTCGCGTCTTCCGCAACAACGCCGTTATGTCAGCCCTCGGCATTCCGCAGATCGCGGCCATCATGGGCATGTGCGTGGCCGGCGGCGGCTACCTGCCGGTGATGTGCGATCACGTTTTGATGACCGATGGCAGCGGATTATTCCTGGCCGGACCCGCCCTGGTGCAGGCGGCGATCGGACAGAAAGTGTCGGCGGAAGATCTGGGCGGAGCCGCCATGCACGCGGGCATCAGCGGCACGGTAGATTTCCGCGAACCGGACGATCCGGCTTGCCTGGCGCGCATTCGCTCGATCGTCGAGAAGTGGGGATACCGCCGCCAATCTCCCTGGGACCGCAAGAAGCCGGTCGAACCCGCGCTGGCGGCCGAAGAAATCTACGGCATTTATGACTCTTCGCCCGCGCGCCCCTACGATATGAAAGAGATTTTCGCGCGCGTGCTCGATGGCAGCCGCTTCGACGAGTACAAGGCGGAATACGGCAAGACTCTCATCTGCGGCTATGGACGCATCGGCGGGTTTGCCGTGGGAATTGTCGCCAACCAGAAGTTGCACGCCCAGCAGACCGACCACGAAGGCCACAAGCGCGTCGAGTTTGGCGGGGTCATTTACACCGAGTCCGCGGAAAAGGCCGCGCGCTTCATCATGGACTGCAACCAGAATTTGATTCCGCTGGTTTTCTTTCACGACGTGAACGGCTTCATGGTGGGCCGCGACGCGGAGTGGAGCGGCATCATCAAAGCCGGCGCGAAGATGGTAAACGCGGTGTCCAATTCCGTGGTGCCGAAGATCACGGTGATCGTGGGAGGATCGTTCGGCGCCGGGCATTATGCGATGTGCGGCAAGGCGTTCGATCCGCGCTTTGTGTTCGCCTGGCCGACGGCGCGCTACGCGGTGATGGGCGGCGATGCGGCGGCGGGAACTTTGGTTGAGATCAAGGTGAAACAACTGGAACGCGGCGGCACCAAGCTCAGCGACGAGGACAAGAAAGAGCTGTACGAAGCGACGAAGCGCACGTATGACGAGCAGACCGATCCGCGTTATGGCGCAGCCCGCTTGTGGATCGATAAAATCATCGATCCCATCGAGACCCGCGACGCCATTACTCGCGCCCTCGAAGCCGCGGCGCTGAATCCGGACGTGCCGGAATTCAAGGTCGGGGTGCTGCAAACCTAGTCCATCGGGTCATCGAGGATCGGGCATCGGGCGATTTACTTATTCGATAGTGTGCAGATCGCCCGATGGCCAGATTACCCGATCGCCCCATTTTTTGAGCGTCATGTCAAATGCAGTCAAGCTTATCGAATGTCCGCGCGATGCCTGGCAAGGGCTGAAGGGGCAGATTCCGCCTGACATCAAGCGCGCCTACTTACAAGCACTGATCAGCGCAGGGTTCAAGCACATCGATGCCGTTTCGTTCGTTTCGCCCAAAGCCGTCCCGCAAATGGCGGATTCGGAAGAAGTATTGAAAGAACTCGACCCACCCGATGACGTGGAGATCGTCGGCATCGTGGTCAATGAACGCGGTGCGCAACGCGCCATCGAGACGCACGCGGTGCACACTCTGGGATTTCCGTATTCGATCTCAGAAACTTTTCTGCGCAAGAATCAGAATCAGTCCGCCGAAGATGCGCTCGACGAACTGGAGAAGATTCAGAAAAAAGCCGACGATGCCGCGCTCGATGTCGTCGTCTACATCTCGATGGCGTTCGGCAATCCTTACGGCGATCTGTGGAACGTGGACGAAGTGATCGAAGCCATCTCCTTGATGGAAGTCGACAACCTGCGCATGATCTCGCTTGCCGACACAGTGGGCATGGCCACTCCAGAGCACATCAACGAACTGGTCGGCGCGGTGATGGCCAAGTACGATTATCTCGAGATCGGAGTACATCTGCACAGCCGTCCCGACCATGCCGCGGCGAAGATTCTAGCGGCCTACGACGCCGGCTGCCGCCGTTTTGATTCCGCGTTGGGCGGCCTGGGTGGCTGTCCGTTCGCGCAAGATGCGCTTGTCGGCAACATTGCGACGGAAAAAGTGATTGAGGCCCTGAAGCAGCGCGGCGCGGAGTTGCCGCCACTCAAGCCGCTGGATGCGTTGCTACGCGCCACCGCCGAGATTGGAGCAAGGTACACGAATTCCGTCAATGACGATTAGGCGTTCTCAGATATGAACTACACAACGATCCAACTCGCATACGACTCCCGCGTCGCCACCATCACGCTGAACCGTCCGGAGAAGCGCAACGCCATCAGCTTCGAGTTGATTGACGATCTGCTGCGCGCGCTGAAGGAAGTGGAGACATCCGACGCTCTCGTGCTCATTCTGACGGGCGCAGGTAAAGCTTTCTCCTCGGGCATGGATCTGGACAATTTGAAAGCGCTGATTGGCCGGTCACCCGAGCAAAACCTGCAAGATTCGGAGACCATGGTCCGCCTGTTCCGTACGCTTTACGAATTTCCCAAGGTGACGATCGCGGCTGTGAACGGCGCGGCCATTGCCGGCGGCACCGGACTGGCTTTGCTGTGCGACTTCACACTGGCTGTACCGGAAGCCAAGTTCGGCTACACCGAAGTGCGCATCGGCTTTGTCCCGGCCATCGTTTCCACGTTTCTTCTCCGCCAGGTTGGCGAGAAGCACGCGCGCGATCTCTTGCTTACCGGCAGAATTATCGGCGCCGAAGAAGCGGCGCGGATGGGATTGGTCAACGAAATCGTTGCGCCCGAAGCGCTGATGCCGCGGGCCCGCGAGTTGGCGGCGCTGCTGATGCAAAATAGTCCGGCTTCGCTACGAGCGACCAAGCAGCTGCTCAACGAGCATGGGCGCGCCGAACTTAATTCACAGATTGAAGCCGCGGTCCGCCAGAATGCCTCAATCCGCACCACGGCCGACTTCCGCGAAGGCGTTGCGTCATTTCTCGAAAAGCGCAAGCCAGTGTGGGGCCAGAAATGAATTCGGATCTCCGGCAGGCGGTCAATGAAACTCGGCTCCGCGTCCGCTATGCGGAGACCGATCAAATGGGTGTGGTTTACCACGCCAACCATTTCATCTGGTTTGAAGTGGGTCGCGTGGAATTGCTGCGTCAGTTAGGCTTTTCCTATCGCGACATGGAGAGCGAGGACAATTGCTTCATCGCCGTCGCCGAAGCCAAATGCCGCTATCGCCTCCCGGTGCGCTATGACGAAGAAGTTCTGGTGCGCACGCAATTGTTGAACGTGCGCGACTCGGTGATCCATTTCGGTTATGAGTTGCGGCGCGCGGAAGATGGCAAGCTGCTGGCCGAAGGCGAGACCACGCACATCGTCACCGGAAGGGATATGAAGATTGCCGTGTTTCCGGAAAAATATTTAAAAGCATTTCGCGCAGCCGTAGGGAAGCAAGATAGGAAACTCTCCTGAACGCACTTCACATTAACGGCAACGATCTCACTTTGGAAGCGGTGCACGAAGTGGCACGGATGCGCGAGCGCCGTCCCGTGCTCTTGTCGGCCGACGCGCGCGAGGCAGTAGATCGAGCTCGCGCTGTTGTCGACGAGATCGTCGCCAGCAATAAACTTGCCTATGCGATCACAACCGGAGTGGGCAAGCTCAGCGATGTCCGCATCGCCGGCGACCAAATTCGCGAACTGCAAGTCAACCTGGTGCGCTCGCATGCTGCCGGCGTAGGCGAGCCGCTCTCCGTCGCGGAAACCCGGGCCATGATGCTTTTGCGCGCCAACTCTCTGGCCAAAGGCTATTCCGGCGTGCGCGCGATCGTCATCGACACGCTGTGCGAAATGCTGACCCGCGGCGTCACGCCCTTCGTGCCGTCGCAGGGCAGTGTGGGCGCGAGCGGCGATCTCGCTCCCCTCGCGCACTTGGCGTTGGCGTTGATCGGCGAGGGCGAATGCCTCGACGCATCCGGCGCTCGCGTTCCCAGCGCCGACGCACTGAAGCGGGCCCAGATCAAACCGCTGGTGTTAGAGGCCAAAGAATCCATCTCGCTCATCAACGGCACTCAGGCCATGCTGGCTTTGGGCACGCTGGCGCTGCTGGAGACCGAAACGCTGGTAGATTCCGCCGATGTGCTTGGCGGGCTCTGCTGCGACGCCCTGCAAGGCACGGACGCAGCCTTCGATGAACGCATCCATAAAGCGCGTCCGCACAGCGGACAAATGAAGACGGCGGCGAACCTGCGCAAGATGCTCGAGGGCAGCCAGATTCGCGAATCGCACCGCGAGTGCGGCCGCGTTCAGGACGCCTATTCTCTGCGCTGCATCCCGCAGGTGCACGGTGCAGTGCGCGACACGCTGGCACACTGCCGCGATGTCTTCGAAATCGAAGCGAACTCCGCGGTCGATAACCCTCTGGTCTTCATCGCCGACGCCAAAAATTCCGAAGACGATGTGATCTCCGGCGGAAACTTTCACGGTGAGCCTCTCGCGTTTGCGTTGGATTTTCTCGGCATCGCCCTGAGTGCGCTCGCCGGCATCAGCGAGCGCAGGATCGAGCGCCTGGTAAACCCCGCGCTCAGCGAGGGTCTTCCGCCGTTCCTGGCGCAAGGCGCAGGCCTGAATTCAGGTTTCATGATGGCGCAGGTCACGGCGGCGGCCCTGGTCAGCGAGAACAAGGTGCTGGCTCATCCCGCATCGGTAGATTCGATTACTACTTCGGGCAACAAGGAAGACTTCGTCTCCATGGGCATGACGGCGGCGAACAAGCTGAAGCGCATCGTCGAGAACACTCGTAACGTGCTGGCCATCGAAGCCATGGCCGTGGCCCAGGCCCTCGACTTCCTCGCTCCGCTGAAAACCTCGAAGCGCGGACAGGCCGCTCACGCGGCAATTCGGTCAGTGTGCCCGACGGTCGACAAGGACCGCGTCATGTACCAGGACTTCGCGCGGCTCGCGGAATTGATTGCGGAAGAGAGGGTGGCGGAGGTAATCCGCTGAGGCTTCACCTACGCTGTCTTCCCGGCGCTCCCGTCCAATCCCAACTCTCCCGCAATCCCCCGCAGCGCCTCGATGCAGAACGCAATGTGCTCATCCAAATCCACACCCAGTGCCGCTGCGCCGTTGACTATGTCGTCCCGGTTCACTTTCCTCGCGAAGGCTTTGTCCTTCATTCTTTTCCGCACCGACTTCACATCCACCTCGGCCAGCGATTTCCCCGGCTTGATCAGGGCCACGGCGGTGATGAATCCGGCAAGCTCGTCGCAGGCAAAGAGAGCTTTTTCCATCGGACTATCGCGCGTGACTCCGGTGTACTCGGCGTGCGACATAATGGCACGGCGGATCACTTCAGGCCATCCGCGCTCCTTCAGAATCTCATTGCCCTTGTAGGGATGGTCTTCGAGGCTGGGATACTTCTCATAGTCAACGTCGTGGATAAGTCCGACGATGCCCCACAAGTCTTCCTCGGAGAGCCCTAGTTCTGATAAGCCAGAATCTCCAGACCCCGCCGCAAACTTGCGGGAACAGGCGCGCATGCATGCCTCAACCGCCAGAGCGTGCTTGCGCAAACTTTCCGACTGGGTGAACTCAGTTAGTAAACACCACGCGCTCTCGCGATCAATCATGCTCGCCCTGTTTCCACGGGTTTTCACCGCTTAGTTTCGGTTTTCGCCGCCAAAATTCACGGCTTCATGCATTTTACCCTTGACATCCACAGGGCATATGCCTCAGATTTGGTGCGGTTGGAGCCTCTCCCCCAAGATCAGGTTCCGCCGTAGCAGTAAGGAGTAGCCGGCTCTGGCACTCCCACAACCCGATGGCCACGACCCTTGCCCCGGTAGATTCACGGGAAGTCGTACGCTGCGATCACTGCCTGTTGGTTCAATTCCGTACCTTCAACAACAACTGCCGCCGCTGCCACTCGTCCCTGGACGAGGAACCCGAGCCTGAGCCGGTGGTGGTCGCGCCGCCCGTGATGATGCCCATGCCCGGCACGGGCCGCGGGCATTTGAACCTGGCAACGTCGATCCGTTCGCTGCGCCTGCGCAGCGGGTTGAGCCAGCGGCAACTCGCGGGACGCATGTCCGTGCCGCGGACCTACGTTTCCAAGATCGAGAACGAGAAAGCCACGCCTACGCTGTTTTCCCTGGAGCGGCTGGCGCGAGCACTGGAGGTGACCGTGCCGGAACTGCTCAGCGGCGGAGAAAAGAACCGCCAGGACGAAATCAGCGAATTGGTGAAAGACCAGTTTATCGCGGAGATTCTGCCCTTCGTTTCGCAACTGAACGGGATGCAGATGTCGAGCGTCCTGACTCAGTTGCGGGACTTGACGGTGCGGCCAAGAAGGACCGCGTAGCGCGAGGGGGGTCATGCGGGGACAGCCGCCCCTTGGGCAAGCTCAGAGCGACAGCGACCGAAGGGCGTAGCCCGGCATCTCCTCGACATAACTTTATCCGGGCAACCAGCCAACTCAATGCCGGGACCAATTCTTCGGTCCCGGTTTTTTCTCGCCTCGCGGCCGCGTGAATCCGAAATAGATCGATTTACATCTATGCAGCATGAACCTGGAAGAAGTCGAAAGTGTTTTTTCTGCTCCGCCTGCCCGCGTTACATCTGTGAATCAATCTGAAGCGAATGCCTGGGCAGAACAGGAATCGCGAGTACCGGCGCCCGCCGCGGCTTCCACTTCCACCGGCGATTCCCTGCTCGACGCCTACTCGCGAGCGGTTACGGGTGCGGTGGACCGCGTGGGCCCTTCTGTGGTGAACATCGAAGTCCATCAATCCGCAGGCCGCACTCGTTCAGGCGAACAGCGCGAACGGCGCGGCGGAGGGTCCGGCGTCGTATTCACTCCTGACGGCCTTATTCTCACCAACAGCCACGTGGTGCATGACGCGCGCCGCATCGATGTCACGCTGGCCGACGGCCGGCGCATGCCGGCAACCGCTATCGGCGAGGATCCGGCGAGCGACCTTGCTGTCCTTCGCGTCGACGAACCCGGCCTGACTGCCGCCGCCTTCGGCGATTCGCAGCAGCTTCGCGTGGGACAACTGGTGATCGCAATCGGCAATCCGTATGGATTCCAGTCCACGGTGACAGCGGGCGTGGTGAGCGCTCTGGGCCGTTCGCTGCGGTCGTATTCCGGGCGGCTGATCGACGATGTCATTCAGACCGATGCAGCGCTCAACCCGGGCAATTCCGGCGGACCGCTGGTCGATTCGGCGGGACGAGTGGTCGGCGTGAACACGGCGACGATTCTGCCCGCGCAGGGAATCTGTTTCGCCATCGGCATCAATACGGCAAAGTTCGTCGCGAGCCGCTTGCTGCGCGACGGCCGCATCAGCCGCAGCTACATCGGCGTCTCGGCGCAGACCGTCCCAATCCATCGCCGCGTGGTGCGCTTCTATGATCTGCCCAAGGAAACGGGCGTGGTCGCGTTGTCGGTGGAAGAGAAAAGCCCGGCGCAGCGCGCAGGCGTGCGCGAAGGCGACGTGATCGTCGCGCTCGAAGGTCATCCGGTTGCGGGCGTGGACGATCTGCACCGCGTGCTCACCGATGTTCGCGTCGGCGTAAGCTGCTCGCTGACCGTGCTGCGGCGAACGGAGAAACTGGAGCTGAAGATTGTGCCAGAAGAAGCGAAGTAGCGTGGGGTGGGGCGGGGCATGTGGAGCGGGCAGGCGCCGACGCTGCGAAGCAGGCGGTGCCGCAGATGCGCAGATATAATGTGGCGGCGGTGCCTGAATTCTGGAAAAGGAGCCTACTCAATTGGTGTATTGTCCGTACATTGACAAGGACCTCCCTCCGGGGCAAACCAACTCCGACCATATCGTCTCTTTGGCTCTCGGCGGAATGAATGGGATTGAGGTTCCAGCCTGCAGCGCATTCAACTCTAACGTGGGAAGTAAGATCGAGGGTGCGCTGGCGAACGACTTTCTGGTGTTAACGAATCGTGATAAGTATGAGGTAAAAGGGCATAGCGGAAAAGAGCCAGTCTTCGTCGTAAGGCACTCGTCGGATCCGAACACGGGTCGGCCTTTGCAGGTTTCCTTGGTCAAAGGGAGGGGATCAAACTCTGGTCTCCACAAGAGAAAAGATATCTCGCCGATGCTGGCCCAGTGAGCGTTCCCATCCGCATAACCGTTGATGCGGACGTCGCCCGTAGATTCGTCGCGAAGGTTGCGCTCTCGGCTGGCTATTTCGTCTACGGCGATTTGTTTAGGATGAACGTGAAACACCAGGAGTTCAGGGACATCATGAACCATCGTCCGACCGAACTCGGTGAGGCGATTTATAAGATGGAGGCACTCGTAGACGACAGGTTTTCAACGGACGTGAGCGAAAATCTGCAGGTCTTTCGGGCGATCTGTCAGGCGACGCGGCCATCCTCCCTGATAGGGCTAGTGCCGGGTCCAGCAAGATTTGGGGTTTTCGTTGGAGTCCTCGGGGACTATATGGGAATGATCAGTGTCCCCGCAAATACTATCGGCTTTCCCAACGAAGGTGTGTTTCGCTGGGGACATGTAATCGTGCTAGACAAGAAGCAGGGTGCGACGAGGCTTTCCTTCCGCGAGACCTTGGAGAAGCTGGCGCGCCAAGCGCCCACTACTTTGTGAGTGTCGATTTGGGTCCGCCAATGCGGTAGAATGTAGGTGCCTTCATGACGAACCCCGTTCCAAAATCGACTTCCGCAATGGATGCGCTGGTCGAGTCTTTCCTCAAACTCAGGGCCGAGGCGAAAGAGTGCATGTCCGAAGAAGAGTTTCGTAAGGCGGAACGGCAGTTCGATGAATTGGTCCGTAAGGTTCGCGCCCGGCGACGGCATGGAATCCGTTCCTAGCGTTTCGCGGACGGGCCGCCCGCACTACACCTGCCTTGTGATTGCAACCCCCTTCCCACCCGTGTTAGCCTCAACCTTCGGAAGAGGATAAGCCTTGCAGGCAAAGATTCCCGCCGGGCTGGATCGCAAGGAAACGGAAATCTACCGGCAGATTGATCCAGCGCGGCTCCCACGACACATCGCGATCATCATGGACGGCAACGGGCGCTGGGCCAAGCGGCGGCACATGCCGCGCGTGGCCGGGCATCGCGCCGGGGTGGCGGCGGTGCGCTCGACGGTGGAAACGGCGGCGCGCGTCGGCATTCCTGCGCTGACGCTCTACGCTTTCTCGGAAGAAAACTGGAAGAAGCGGCCGAAGAGCGAAGTCGACTTCCTGATGCGCCTGTTGAGCCGCTACTTGAAGGCGGAAGTCCCGGTGCTGAACAAGAACAATATTCGACTCGAATACATTGGGCGGCAGCACGAACTGCCGGAAGACGTGCAGGACCGCATGGAGTGGGCTCGCGCGAGCACCGAGAAAAACACAGGTACCGTACTGACGCTGGCGCTGAACTACAGCGCGCGCAGCGAGCTGGTGGACGCGTTTCGTTCGATGGTGAATGCGGCTTCGCAGAACGGCGGCCTCGAGCATTTGCGCATTGACGAAGACACGGTCGGCGAACATCTTTATACGCGGCACCTGCCCGATCCCGATCTGGTGGTGCGGACTTCAGGCGAGATGCGGCTGAGCAATTTCCTGCTGTGGCAGTTGGCTTACGCGGAGATTTATGTGACGCCTACTTTGTGGCCCGATTTCCGCGGCGTGCATCTGCTCGAAGGTATTGCCGAATACCAGAAGCGCGAACGGCGTTACGGCGGACTGAATCATGGCGACTCACATCCTCACGCCGAGTCTGCGAAGATTCTCAAGTAGCCTCCCACATGCTGAAACGCATCGCGACCGCGGTGGTTCTGATTCCGATTGTGATGCTGCTGGTGCTGCGTGCGCCGGTGCCGGCTGTAGCCATCGTGGCGGGGGCCGTGGCGCTGATCGCGGTGCGGGAATTTTTGCAGCTGACAGAATCCTATGGCGTGCAGCCGCTGCGCCTGCCAACCTACATCTTCGTGGGATTATTTTTTCTGCTGCTGGCGGCAAGCGCGGCCGGAGAAACTCCACAAGTCTCGGCGGTGAAGTTCGTGATTGGGGTGGCCTTTGCCTGCGCGATTTCTCCGTTCATTTTTCTCACCGTCGCCATGCGGCGGGGTGAGTTGAGGGGCGCGTATCCGGCGGCCGCGGCTTCGGCGTTCGCTTTCGTTTACGTCGCATTGCCCATGGGAATGCTGGTGCAGTTGCGCCAGCAGTGGGCGGGAGCGTTCTGGCTGCTCTACCTGCTGCTGGTGGTGTGGGCGGGAGACATTTTCGCCTACTTTGTGGGCCGCTCGCTGGGGCGGCATCGGATGGCGCCGCGCATCAGTCCGAAAAAAACCTGGGAGGGCGCGGCGGCCTCGCTCGCGGCCAGCCTGGTGGTTGGAATTCTGCTCTTCAATCATGCGCTGCAGATCAGTTCGTTCTTACTGCGCCTGGGGCTGATCCAGCGGCGCGACGGGCTTTTCGGGCTCGAGAAGCCGGAATTGTGGCCGATTCTGCTTCTGACCGTCGCACTGAATCTTGCCGCGCAGTTGGGCGATCTCGTGGAATCGCTGATCAAGCGTGGCGCCGGGGTGAAGGATTCCGGCGCGATTCTTCCCGGCCACGGTGGCATGCTGGACCGCATCGATGCCCTGCTTTTTGCCGCGCCGGTGCTGTGGTTTTATGTAGCTTGGCGTGCAATGCAGTAACGGTTTCGCAATGGTAGAATTGCCTCAGTATCCTCCCCTCAAACCACTTCATCCGGATAGTTCTCTGAACGCAGGCAAACTTGCAAAAATGGAGTGGGTTTCAACAGAAGCGCTGCTCGCGTCTTTAGCGCCGGGATTACGAGACTGTCTGAAAACGCGGCCGGATGGAACTATACTGGATGGACATCATCGTATCCACATTCTGCGTAAGCGAGGCGTGGACGTCGACCGTCTTCCGAGAGACGTTGTTGTGAAGGGCTAACACGAAGAGATGAGGAAAGAACTCTACTGGCTCGACGAATCTTGGCCTGGCAAGCTGGCCGTAGGTCCCCGTCCGCGCGGAAGCGAGTGGCTGAAGGACGACGTCTCCAGCTGGAGGCGAGAACAAGTCGACGGCGTGCTTTCTCTGCTAACGCAAGACGAGGAACGGGACCTGGATCTCCGCGATGAAGCAGGCACAGTGAGAGCTCAAGGGATGAACTTCACATCGCTTCCGATTCCAGATCGCCAGGTTCCAAAATCAGAATCAAAGTTGGCCGAGGTTTTGGAAAGTGTTACTCGTGATCTTTCGGCTGGCAAGAATATCCTCATACACTGCCGGCAAGGAATCGGGCGCAGCGGACTGGTGGCGGCTTGTCTACTCGTGAAAAAGGGAATGAGCCCGGGGGCTGCAATTGATTCAGTCTCAGGGGCGCGCGGGGTGCCTATTCCTGAAACGGCAGAGCAACGAGATTGGATTGATCATCACGCCGTCGCGTTAACGAAGTGAGATCCTGCTAGTTCTTTGCAAATGACTATGAAACGCATCTCCATCCTCGGCTCCACCGGCTCCATCGGCCGCAGCACGCTGAGCGTGGCCGAGTCCTATCCCGACCGCTTTCAGATTGTCGCCCTGGCCGCCGGCGCCAATCTGGAGACTGCATTCGAACAGGCGCGCCGCTGGCGTCCGAGACTCATCTCGATCGCGGCGGAATCTGACGCCGACGTGTTGCGCGCGCGTCTAAAGCAAGCAGGTTTGAGCGAGATCGAGGTGGTTTACGGTGCGGTCGGCACGGTGCAGGTCGCGACCCTTCCAGAGGCTGACTTCGTAGTAAGCGCCATCGTAGGCGTGGCCGGACTTGAAGCCACTTACGAAGCCGCAAAAGCTGGCAAAACCCTCGGCCTCGCCAACAAGGAATGTCTGGTTGCCGCGGGCGAGTTGATCACGGCCGAGGCTCGACGCCAGGGCAAGCCGCTGCTGCCCATCGATAGCGAGCATAACGCCGTGCATCAATGCCTGCGCGGCGGACGGATGGAGGAAGTGGAACGCATCTGGCTGACGGCCTCCGGCGGTCCGTTTCTGAACACGCCACGCGCGGAATTCGCTTCCATCACGGTCGAGCAGGCGCTCAATCATCCCACGTGGAAGATGGGCAAGCGCATCACTATCGACTCGGCGACGCTGATGAACAAAGGCTTCGAAGTAATCGAGGCATGCAGATTGTTTCACATGCCGCCCTCCAAAGTGGAAGTGATTGTCCATCCGCAGTCTACAATTCATTCCATGGTGGAGTTTATCGATGGCAGCCTACTTGCTCAGTTCTCGGTGACCGATATGCGGCTGCCGATTCTGTATGCTCTAACCTATCCCGAGCGGATTCAATCGGATATGCGCTTCCCGGTGAGTAACTTGCGTCATCTGGACTTCAGCCCGCCAGATATGAATAAATTCCCTTGTCTGCGTTTGGCTTACGAAGCGGCGGAGGCGGGCGGGGCAAAGACGGTAGCGCTGAACGCAGCCGATGAAGTGGCCGTAGCCGCGTTTCTCGAAGGCAGCATTGGCTTCGATGAGATTCCCAGGATCATCGAAGACGCAGTTTCGGCATCTAACTCAGGAACACTGCAATCGATTGCAAGCGTGCTTCAAGCCGACGCCGAAGCCCGCCGATATGCTCAAGAGCGTATTTTGGAAATAAATAAGAAAACCGCCCGCACGCGGGCGACATCTGTGGTGTAGCAGCCGAATCTAACGGGGGAGCGGTTTACGTATTTCTTTTATGTCTGACTTCTTTATCTCCATCGCTGCGGTCGCGGTTGTCCTGGGCTTCATGATTCTGATCCATGAGTTCGGCCACTATGCCGTGGCCAAGTGGCTGGGAGTCCGGGTGGAAGTGTTCTCCATTGGGTTCGGCAAGCGCCTGCTCGGCTTCCGCAAGGGAGACACCGATTACCGCATCAGCGCCATCCCGCTGGGCGGCTACGTGAAAATGAGCGGCGAGAATCCCATGGACGAGCGCACCGGCGATCCCGCCGAGTTCATGTCCCACTCCCGCTGGCACCGCTTCCTGATCGCGATTGCCGGCCCCACCATGAACATTCTGCTGGCGATCTTCCTGCTGACTACGGTTTACATGGTGCATTACGAGTATCCCGTATTTCTCGACCAGCCTGCCGTGATCGAAGGGGTAAAGCACGACTCCGCCGCGGCTCGAGCGGGCTTGCAGCCGGGCGACCGCATCGTGGAGGTCGACGGCATCAAGAACCCCACCTGGGAACAATTGCAGCCCCGCGTCTGGCTCAGTCCTAACCAGCCTTTGACGGTCACCGTCCAGCGCGGAGAGCAGATTTTCCAGAAAACCATCGTGCCCCAGGCAGTGACCACTTCTGAGGTGGGTTCCGCGGGATGGTATCCAGAGGACACGGTAACCGTCGACCAGGTTGAGCCCGACACGCCCGCCGCCAGGGCTGGCATGAAGGAGGGCGATCGGATTGTTTCCTTGGACGGACATCCACTGCTGTCGATCGAAGCGATGATCGATCGACTCCAGCAAACCCAGGACAATCCCGTGGACCTCACGGTGATTCGCGGCGGCCAGACTCTGAGCTTTCGCCTGAGCCCCGTGCTCTCAAAGACCGAAGACCCGAAAGAGACGAAATACCGGCTGGGATTCCTCAACAAGAGCAGGATGAAGGTAACCACCTTGCCATTCGCCCAGGCGCTGAGCCTTTCGCTGGAGCAAAACAAGAAATACTCATTGCTCATTCTGGAGCTAGCCAAGAAGATCGTGCAACGAAAGGTATCGCTCCGCGCCGTTTCCGGCCCAATCGGTATCGCTCAGGACGCCGGCTACGCCGCTCAGCAAAAGGGCTGGACCCCGCTAATGGAATTGACGGCAGGCATCAGCCTCAACCTGGGTATCTTCAACCTGTTGCCGATCCCCATTTTGGATGGCGGCGTCATCCTGTTCCTCTTCATCGAAGGGCTCATGCGGCGCGACGTCAGCCTGCGCATCAAAGAGCGCGTCTACCAGACCGCATTCGTTTTCCTGGTGCTGTTCGCGGTCATGGTCATCTACAACGATCTGATGAAGACTCTCCCCGGGCTCATGGACCGGTTGCCGTAGGCCAAGACTCGCTTCCTTTCCGTCCGCTCCTGGCCTCTTATTGGAACTTGCACTGCTCTACTTTGTAGGATACAAAGTACTCGGAGTTTCGAGGTCTGTTCGCTTCTGGAGTCCCAGGAGTTTTGCGGCGCGCGAGAAGGACTAGCATGGCCGAGATTGACCTTACGCAACTGGAAGCCGATGCTCTGATAGCGATGGAAAAGCATCGCGAAAATGACAAGGAGTGGAGGTTTCCGGGTCCTGGCCAACGACTTGCCATACCTCTTGTGTCCTCGGATAAGCGCGAAAACTTCATGCTCGACATAACTCGATCACAATTAAAGCTGACGAAGGCGACCTATCAGAACCGCGCTCGGCAGGTGGTCATCCTGATGAGGCTTGACCTTGACGGGCCACCACACCGGAATCCTGATGAACAGGAGATCCCGTGCCCTCATCTGCATGTCTATCGGGAGGGTTACGGTGACAAATGGGCAATACCAGCCCCCGTCGCCCGATACCCGAACACGCAAGACCTGTTTTCGACGTTTGAGGCATTCATGCAACATTGCAACATTACCCAAATACCGACAATTCAGCGGGTGCTTTTCTGATGATCGTCGACGAAATCGAGAAGCTTCTGGACGAGTATCGCGCTTGGCTTAAGGACAAGACGACGCTGCGTGGAGTTGGTGACTCCTGGGTTGAAATCACTACTCCCTATCTTGACCGCCATAACGACGCGCTGCAAATCTACGCGCGCCAAACGAATGGGGGTTATCTGCTTTCGGACGACAGCTACACCATTCACGACCTTGAGGCTTCCGGGTGCAGTCTTAATACGGAAAAGCGCCAGGATCTCTTGAAAATGACGTTGAATGGTTTTGGCGTCAAGCTTAACGAGGAGACTCTTGAGATCCATGCGACACCGGAAACTTTTCCATTGCGGAAACATAGTCTCATCCAAGCTATGCTCGCTGTAAACGATCTATTCTACCTGGCCAAACCGATGGTAGAGAGTCTGTTTCTGGAAGACGTTATTGCGTGGCTAGACGCCAACGAGGTTCGATACACGCCGAAGGTGAAGTTCACCGGGATCAGTGGTTACGACCACCTTTTCGATTTTGTTATTCCGAAATCGCGGGTTCAGCCGGAGCGGATCCTGCATGCCATCAACAGGCCAACGCGCGACACCGCCGAGGTCATTATTCACAGATGGAATGACACGCGCGAGGTTCGTTCGCGCGACTCTAAGGCTTATGCCGTCTTAAATGACATCGAGCAACCCATTCCCGCTGGCGTGACGGACGCGCTTGCTAATTGGGCCATCAAGCCGGTTCCCTGGAGTCGTCGATCTGATGTGGTTGGCGAGCTGGCTGGCTAGGAGATAACCCGGGGCTTGGACGCTTCCTTAAGCTAATTTGCTCGTCCGAGGGTCAGTTGGCAGACTAACCGCCGCTGAAGGCCTTCGCCATGACGATTGCCAGGGAAAGATAGGCCATCGCGAAACAGAAGAATGCGCTGAATCCAAGAGCAAAGATGAGTGACGATCGGAACGCCTTGAAGTTTTCAGGATTGAACAAAAACATCTCGTAGAAGTACGTCAACAATCCCATAAACGATAGGGCATAGACGACGGTAAACCCGAGCAGCACCATCGAGACTCCTACCAGCGTCCCCGAGACGCCGGTCCTCGGCAACAGCGTGGAATGCAACGGAATAAACACGAGGGACGCAGACGCGAGAGTTATAAGCACCTCCCCGCACTTCATATAGTGTCCATGACGCGGGTCGAAGTCTACCTCCTCGTCATCTTGAACGATTTTGCCCGTTGCCCGGTCACGCCTCATCTTGAACGGCGTCAGAGTCACATAGCTCCCCGCACGCTCCTCTCTGCGTTCAATAGAAAATTCGAAGGCGAAGAAGGCTGAGAAGGCTACGGCGCCAACGCCGAGCCCCCACCATATCGATTGCGGAATGCTCATCACGACTCCTGGGACGCTCTGATGTGGGATTCTAAACGACTCGCGCAAATCCCACCTCTTCTCATGGCTATGATTCCCCGCAGCAAGACCGTTACCGCCGCGGGTGGCCCATCCTTCCGCGTTCTTTGCGGAAGGATGGGGAACGCGTTCCGAGGGTCTTGCGAATCCTACCCAAGAAAGCGCTCATCTTCTACCGTTTTCCACAACCTCATTGTGACATCTGACCTTGTGCCGCAATTCAGAACTGCGCGACAATGGTCGAGGCCGTGACAGTTGGGAGAGGCCAAATGCCGCGCCCCTAAGTCGTGTGTTATCAAGATTTTGGTATCTAAGTTCTTTGAAAACCAGATTTTACAAAGTCCACTTTCGCGAAAGCCGCTCTGGGCGCGGATTTCCAGCGGATCGCGCGAAAAAAAATTGATCTGCAATCTGGATCGATCCGCCAAGCGGTCTCGCTCCACCAGTCGCAGCGAAACAATATTCTTCGCGAGAAATCCACAACCCAGGGGCCGGTGGCGCGAAAGTGTGGCCTCGTTCCACAGCATCCCCGAGTTGAGGAGCGACCGAATGCGCAGGATGGAGCGCCGTGATTCGAGATGGGTTCTGTGGTACAATTGCCATGTACAGATTGTATGCTCAATCTGTACATGGCCCGAACGAAAATCCCATGGCGACCATCAACCTCACGCTCCCCGAGAAAGTAAAAGTCAACCGCTCCCAGTTGCGGCAAAACCAGAGCAAGATCCTCCGGCAAGCCAAGGGCAGAACCATCGTCGAAGTTCCGGGCTGGACCGAGGAAGACGGAAAGTATGTCGTGGACAAGCGCTATTTCGACGATCTCCTGCGCAAGCTCCGGGCCACGGTCGAAACCCTCGAAATCACGGCCGATCCCAAACTGTTCGGCCAGCTTCTCAACGCGGCGCGGACCATTGACCGGGACGCGCGTGGGGGCAAACTCCACTCCTTCGACGAGGCCTTTGGGGAAGAGTAGTTGGCCTACAAGATTCAATTCACGGCCGACGGCCTGAAAGACGCCAAGCATCTGCCCAAGGGCGCCCGAAATTCTCTCGCGAAGGAACTGAAAAACAAGCTGGCGAAAGAACCCTTGTCATGTTCCGAGGAATTGCGCGAACCGCTGGCCGGGTGGCGCAGTTTTCACTGCGGAAAGTACCGGGTTATTTTCAAGCTGTACCCGCAGATCAAGCGAATCGCGGTCGCCGGCATTGGGCAACACTCCTCGCAAGCCACGCGGGATATTTACCGGAAACTGGAGCTACTGGCTAAGAGGGGCCGTCTCGCGGAAGACATCCTGGCCGCGCTCCGCGGCTTCGATACGGGTCGGGAATAGCGGGATTGGCCTGTCCCGCATGCTAAAATAGAGCTTCCCATGTCTACGATTCCCCGCAGAAAAACCGTGACTGCCGTCGTTGGCGGCGTCCGCGTCGGCTCGGATGCACCAATTGTGGTGCAGTCCATGACCAATACCGACACCGCCGACATCCCATCGACCATACAGCAGGTTGCCGCTCTCGCCCGCGCCGGGTCGGAACTGGTGCGCGTCACCGTCAACAACGAAGAGGCCGCCGCCGCCGTTCCCCGCATCGTCGAGCAACTCGACAAGCAGGGCCTGCGCGTGCCCATCATTGGCGACTTCCACTATAACGGACACATTCTGCTCACCAAGTATCCCGAGTGCGCGCGCGACCTGGCCAAGTACCGCATCAATCCCGGCAACGCCAGCATTGGACGTACCGGCGACTCGAATTTCCGCACCATGATCGAAGTGGCCGTGAAGTATCAGAAGCCGGTGCGCATCGGCGTCAACTGGGGTTCGCTCGACCAGGTTCTTCTGACAAAGATGATGGACGAGAACTCCCTGCTCGCCGAGCCGAAAGACGCCCGCGAAGTCACCATGGAAGCGATGGTGGTGAGCGCCTTAAACTCGGCTGCGCTGGCGGAAAAGTTCGGCCTGCGCGCCGATCAAATCATCCTGAGCGCAAAAGTCAGCGGCGTGCAGGATCTGATCGACGTTTACCGCGCGCTGGCCGCGCGCTGCGACTACCCGCTGCATCTCGGCCTCACCGAAGCGGGCATGGGCGCGAAGGGCGTGGTGGCCTCAAGCGCCGCGATGGGCGTGGTCCTGCAGGAAGGCATCGGCGATACCATCCGCGTTTCGCTTACTCCGGCGCCCGGAGGCGACCGCAGCGAAGAAGTTCGCGTGGCGCAGCAGATTCTGCAATCCATGGGGATTCGCAGCTTCACTCCGCAAGTTACCGCCTGCCCCGGCTGCGGACGTACTACCAGCACCTTCTTCCAGGAAATGGCCCAGCAGATTCAGACTTACCTGCGCGAGCAGATGCCTTCGTGGAAAGGCCGCTACATCGGCGTCGAAGAAATGAAGCTGGCCGTCATGGGCTGCGTGGTCAACGGCCCTGGCGAATCGAAGCACGCCAGCATTGGAATCTCCCTGCCCGGCACTTTTGAGGAACCCAAAGCTCCCGTTTACGTGGATGGACGCCTGTTCACCACGCTGAAGGGCGATCGGATTGTCGCCGAGTTTATCGAGATCCTCGACGACTACGTGGACTCACACTACGCAGCCCGAGATGCCGCGAAAGAGGAAGTAGCCGCCAGGGGTTAAGCAAACGAGCGGCGGACACAGCGCCCTCGCATGCCTCGGAACAGAACTCCAACAATCAATAATTGCACGTGAGCGCTATTGCCCCATCAGCAGGAAGATGGGATTCTGCAGCGGCGGTTCGCCGTTCGCCTGCGTCAGTCCAGCACTGTAGGCTGTAAGCAGGTCGGTGCTCAAGGTATCGGGCACCACGCCACTTCCCGAGTTGTTGGCGTTGCCGTCGGTGGTGTTGATGACGGCGACAGCGCCCGCATCACACATGCTCACGTAGACACGGCTGCTGTCCGCCGCGGCCACGGTGAAGACCCGGAAGCGGGTCGTAGTGGGCGAGTACAAAGGAGCCGTCGCGCAAGAGGCGACCGGAGCTACGGCGTATTGATTCGTCGCGAACGGCCAAGTCGTCGTAGCGAATGGAAGAGAAGCCAGCAACTGCAGCGCAGGAGTTACCTTTAGCGTCAGGCTATTGGCGTCGAACACGGTGAGGCCCGGGATGACGCAGGCCCCGGTCACGCTCGGATCGGGACACGCCGTGGCCGTCTCGTAGCTCGCGACGTAAAACCTGGTGCCATCCAGCAGCGCCGTCACCGAAACCGGCGTGCATCCGGTAGGACAGGGAGCCGAACCTGAAGCGAAGGAAAACGCCGCCAGTTGCGTGGGTGTGTCGTTGGCTCCGTCCGCGGCGGAGAAAACATACACCATCGCCGTCACGGGATTGGTCACGTAGAGCCGGTTCAGGTTCGAATCGTAGAAAACAAAATTGGCCCCGGCGCCAACAGGTAGGCTGCTGGTGACCGTATCGGTGGCGACATCGATCGTCACCAGTTGCCCGTCACCTTGCGTGAGCACATAAACCTTCTGGCTATCCGTGCGCGCCACCGCCCAGACCGGCGTGACTCCGGAGAAGCCGGTGACGGTGTTCGGAGAGAGATCGACCGTATTCAAGCTGCTGACCGTGTTGCTGCCCTGGTTGGCAACGTAGAGCTTGAGGGCGTTCGGCGTCTCCGCCATCGCTACAGGATTGATCCCTACTGAGGCCGTGTTGGTCACTACGTTCGAATTAGTATTGATCGCGCTGACCGAATTCGTGCCGAAATTCGCCACATAGACTGCGGTGTTTTGCGTGGTATTCACAAAAACCGGCAGCGACCCGGTGGGCAAATTGATCGTGGTCACGGCGCCCAAGCCTGTACCCAGCGTCGATTGGGCTACCGGGGTAAAAGACGAAACCACGTCGATTCCGCCTGAGAGCACACTGCCCGAACTGGCGACAAACACTCTTGAATTGTTGGGGAAAATGGCGGCATGAGTGGGATTGTCGCCAAGGTTGGGCTTGGAAAGGTCGTCGGTGGGGGTTGCCCCGATCACGCTGTCCCCGGAGACGTCAATCTGCATGGCCCCGCCGGGATCGTTGGGCACGTTGGTGCTGATGGCAAAGACAGCGTGGAAATTACTCGGGATCGGATTGGTTTGCGGCGGGCATCCAGGAACGCCTCCCTCGGAGCAAGGAATGACCACGGGACGGTACACCTGCCCGCATCCCATCCACAGCAAAATTGGAAGCGCTATCGCCGCCAATCGCCCCACACGTCCAGAACTCATCGACACTCCAGAGGAAAGATTCTCGCTTGCATTTGCGGAATAATCATTTTGCAGAAGAATTCAACATTCTACCGGCTGGCCACGATCTGCGCCAGTGCCCCATCCCGCCGTCAGGCTTCGGGCTTCGGCTGCTCGCCCTTTCTGGGATGCCGGAACCATGGGGCAAGTTGGACGCCCGCCGAGAGGATAACTGTGCATTGTTAGGCGAGCGCCGAATGGATACAGACCGGCGCGTCGATGAGCGGGAAGCGGTATGGGAGGCAAAATCAGCGAGCAAACATCAGACGGCTGAAGTCCGCAAGCCCGAAGGAACCCGCGTTCTTCAACGTCCGCGTCGCGACTTGCCCCCGGCGGCTGCAGCCGGCTCATCTGACTTGGCCGCAGCGGCAGGTTTTTTCTTGCCTTCCATCTGCGCCAGGCTCTGCTTGAGAGCAGCCATCAAGTCTATGACGGGAGCCAGTTTCTTCGGCTTCTCCACCGCCGCGACTTCCCCGCCCTCGAGCTTGGTCTCGATCAGCTTCTTGAGATTTTCCTGGAAGCTGTCTTTGTATTTTTCCGGATCCCATTCATCGGCCAGCGCTTCGATGAGCTGGTGCGCGACTTTTACTTCCGCTTCTTTCAACTCCACATCGGGCGCGCCAAAGCCTTCCACCTTCTTTACTTCTTCGGCGTAGTACATCGTGTGCAGCATCATTCCGCCTTCGTGAGGCCGCAGAAACACCGTGTACTCGCGGTTGTGCATCGTGATCTTCGCAATGGCAACGTACTCGCTCTCTTCCAAAGCCTTCGTCAGCAGCGCATACGGACGCCGCCCCGCCTCTTCCGGCATCATGTAATACGACGACTCGAAATACACCGGATCAACATCGCCCGCCTTGACGAATTCCAGAATCTCCATCGTCTTGGCGGTCTGCGGCTCGATCTTCTTGATTTCTTCCGGCTCGATGATGATGTATTCGTCCTTGCGGAACTCGTAGCCCTTGACCATATCGGCGCGATCGACGACGGTGCCTTCCGCCTGACAAATATATTGCTGCTTGAGCCGGGACTTGTCCGTGCGATGCAGCATGTTGAAAGAAATGCCGCTACTGCGCGCGCCCGAAAACAAGCGCACCGGCATGGAGATAAGTCCGAAAGTTAAATGTCCAGACCAGACCGAAGCTGCCATAATTCCCTCTCGTATAGACTGTCATCCCGACCAAGCTGGTGGATTGGCGATAGCCAATCCATCGGCGCATGGAGGGACCTGCTGTTTTTCGACCGGGCATCGGCGTAATAGAATCGCCTAACCCACCCAGAATTGCGAGTTTAGCCTACAACCGAAGCTTTGGATGCACAAATCTTAGGGCACGGAGAACCGAAATGCGAAGCCGGAGGGAATGGGGTGGGACGCGTGGACGCCCTAGGGATTGTAGTTAACTGAGAGGGTTCGGGATCGCACGCGCATCAGGAACCAAAGCCCCATGATGCCGGTAGGGCCTTGGCGGTGTAACGAATGTCGCGATTCCAGCACCATAATTTAGTAAGCAAATTGGCGACTAGCAAGAAGGAGCAATCTATGATCACCATAAACGGGACGGTGGGGAGCACCGGCAAGTATCTCGTCACAGGGATACCGGTGGATACGAAGACTCATGCCGTATTAAAGATCGCGTTCGAGAACCAGACTTCAGGCACCAATCTGGGGTTGTTCGCGGGTACGGATGCCGATTTCACCGCTGGCAGCGGCGGCCTGCAATTGTCGGATTTCCGGCGGCCCCGGGTTCATATTCCTGACCATTATCGATACCCACAAGCTATCGGGCAAAATCATCTATGTTCTGCGCGCAGTCGGAACTGCCGACTCGCAATTCAGCCTTACGGTGGACTAATGGGTGTCGAGAAAGCGCATGTGGGCTTCTCGCAGGAACGCGACACGTCGGTAGTATTTTGTTCGGTTCGTCACTTTTTCTGAACCTTGCCCTGGTTGCGGTTCATCTCTGAAGCAGTATTCTTGGACTCGGAGATGCTAATGACCGACCTGCGCTATCCCATCGGCAAGTTCGCTTACGAAGGCCCAACCACACCGGAACAAAGGCAGGAACAGCTCAGCCAAATCGAGCAAGCGCCTGGCCGACTACGCGCAGCCGTGAAAGGCCTTTCGGAGCGGCAACTCGATACGCCTTACCGTCCCGAAGGCTGGACCGTCCGCCAAGTCGCACACCACGTCCCGGACAGCCATCTCAACGCCTACATCCGCACCAAGCTGGCGCTTACTGAAGATGAGCCGACCATCAAGCCCTACGCCGAAGACCGCTGGGCCCAACTTGCCGACACGCAAGCTACACCCGTGGAAGTTTCCCTGGCATTGCTGGATTCGCTGCACGATCGCTGGATGCGCCTGCTGCGCTCGCTCCAGCCGGAAGATTGGAAGCGCACGTTTCGCCATCCTGAAATGGGGTTGATGAGTCTGGAGAAGAATCTGGCCCTCTACGCGTGGCACGGCCAGCATCATGTGGCGCATATCGCAGCGCTGCGGGAGAGAAGCGGCTGGTAGAGGTCGGTTTCTCAATTCCGGTTACTTCGTTCACCGGAACTGGAAACTGGAAACAGCTCTACGTCATTCCCAGCTTCCATACCAAGTAGCTGCTCGCTTCCCGCAAGACCGCATACGCGCGTTGCGCCACGCTGTGCGGACGCGAGCCGGGCCGCGGCGCGACATAGACCGGGCCAACACCCTCGTGCTCCAGCAGCCGCCTGATGCGGAACACATGATACGCGTCGCTGACGGCCACGCAACTGTGCAGGCCGTTGGCCCTCATGATCACGGCGACCCGCACCGCCGATTGAGCGGTGTCGGAACCCTGAGTTTCGGCGATCAGGCTGCGCTCGGGAATTCCGCGGCGTATCAGATAATCGCGGCCGACTCCGCCCTCGCTGAAGCTGGGATCGGAGGCGGCGCCGCCTGTAGTAATGACGACGGGCGCGATGCCTTTCTCAAACAGATCAAATGCGTGATCGAGCCGCGCACGCAGCACCGGCGAGGGATGCCCGGAATACTCCGCCGCACCGAATACGACGATGGCATCCGCCGAGTGCAATTCCTGCAGCGATCCCTCGCGCACAATGCGAACCCCGGTCACCACGAGGAAGACCAGCAACACAAGCAGCCCCAGCGCCTCCAGCCGCAGCGGCCAGCGGCGTCGCAGATGCCGGCTAGCAAGATCGTCGTTCATCCTTTGGCAAAAAAGGTGGAAATTTCTTCGGCAGGAATCGCACCCTCGCGGATCACGCGCCAGCGCGCCCCTTCGTCGGTCAGGTCGATAATCGTGGAGGGAATATCGCGCGGAGAAGTGCCGCCATCGACGATGATGCTGACGCGGCCCTGGAGTTGGTCGCGCACCTGCTCGGCGCTGGTGCACTCCGACGCGCCGCTTAGATTGGCCGACGTGGCCGTGATTGGAATGGCCGCCGCCGCCACCACTGCCAGTGGAATCTTTGCGTTCGGCACGCGCAGCGCAACGTTGCCGGTATTGGCCGTCACTTTCAGCGGCAGGCGCGATCCAGCTTTGACGATGATGGTAAGCGGTCCCGGCCAGTATTTTCGCGCCAGGGCGTAGAACTCCTCGGACAGCGCTTTGGCCAGTTCTTCCGCCTGATCGGTGCTTTCGATCAGCAACGACAACGGCTTGTGGCGCGAGCGGGTCTTGATGTCGTAAACGCGGTCGACTGCGCGCAGGTTGAAGGGATCAGCGGCCAGCCCGTAAAACGTATCCGTCGGCATGCCCAGCACTTCGCCGGCACGTATTTGGTCGGCGGCATACTTCACCAGAGAAATCTCGGGGAACTCACTGCTAATTTTTAGGATTTCAGCGCGCACGGCGCTCCTTCCTGCCTGCTTCCGCTTCGAGTATTTTGAGTGTGGAACTTACCATAATACGGCAAACGCTCTAATAAGGAACGAGCATCCATGCTTGACCCGACTCTCAAGTGGGTGCCTACCCCTAACGAGACCCTTAAGGAGAAAGGAAGACTGATCACGCGCCAACGCAACCGACATCAAAGTCCTCGCCCTGTTTCTCCAAGAGATGAGAGACAAGAGCCTAGCCCTGAGCGGAGTCGAAGGGACGGGCTGCCCCAGAGGGAACGGAGAAAGCCTAGGCTGGCCCCCATGTCATGCCGACGCAGCACCTGGCCGAACCGGGCCCCCTGGCGGTGAAACGCCATTCGCCGGCCGGGAGCACAACTGAGATCCGACGAGGATGAACCAGATGGCTTGGCCGAGCCAAATAACCGCCATGCCATGGACATCTACCCGCAAGTGGCCGATGCCGATGCCAACAACGATGAGTGGGGCAACCACGCAGCCGTAGATGGCGACACTGCGGCCGAGTCCTCCATTCCGCAGCGCGGAGATGGACCAAAGAATAATTGCCATCGAGGCAGCCACGGAATAAATGCGCGCGAAGGCTTGATTAATCTGAAATATGCCGTCGATCACAATTCGCCATTGAGGGGCTGCGGCGGGAACATCGTGGACCATGTGCCGCATAACGGCTGGGACGATGAATCCGCTGACCGCCGTGGCAATGAGGACGGCGACGCACGCGAATCCGAAGGTGACGGTTGCAGCGAAGGAGATCCGGTCTGCGGCGGCGATACGCCGTGAGAGGCCACACGCACCTAAGAACAGCACCAGCATGCTCACCATGGCAATAGAATGCGCGACCCCGGAGGCGGCCATCAGGCGCGCCACTTGGTCGGCTGACAGCGAGGCCGTCCCCGTAGGGTGGAGAGCCATCGTGAGTATTCCACCTAGGGAACCGGCAATGAGAGCAATTCCAGCTTTACGATCGTCCGTCATGATCGACACTCTAGACACAAATTGCTTGCATGTGAAAGTGTTATTTACGGAAGTGCCGCGATACGGAACAAACGCGCCCGATATGTTCAGGAATCAGGGATTGTGAAGGCCAAGAAAACAAAGAAGAAGGCGTCAGCGCCTCATCCGAAAACCGATCGTCGTATTTTGCGAACGCGCGACGCGCTGGGTGATTCGCTCACTGCGCTGATGCAGGAGAAGAATTTCGACGAAATCACGGTGCAGGATGTGCTGGACCGTGCGGGAGTGGGGCGTTCAACATTCTACGTACACTATCGCGACAAAGACGATTTGTTCCTGAGCGATGTGGAAGATTTTCTTGAACTGTGTTCGACCGCGTTGACGCGACATGGTGCGAGCCCGAAGCGGCTGCTGCCGGTTCGGGAGTTTTTCACGCACATCCGCGATGCGCGTGAATTCCATGCGGGGCTGGTGAAATCAGGAAAAGTGAACGATGTGTGGGCGCTGGCGCGAGGATTTTTTGCGCGTTCCATTGAAGAGAGATTGAAGATGGCCGGCGTGCAGATCGAGCCGGTGCAGCGATCTGCCCACGCCTACGCCCTGGCAGGAAGTTTTTTCTCGTTGCTGGACTGGTGGATCGACAAAGGGATGAAGGCGGATCCCAAGGAAATGGACGATCTGTTTCACCGTATGGCGTGGAGCGGATTGACCGTGCGATGAGCGCAGTCGAGGGACGCGGCACCCGAAATGGTAGAGTCATTTAGAAAGAACAGGAAAACGCCGCGCTCCATGACGAAGATCACCGAATCACAACCGACCAGCACGCGCGCACGCCTGCGCCGCATCGAAGGCCGCCACAACCCGCTGGTCAAGCAACTGCGGCAGGCATTTTCGCGCGCGGAACTCACCGAGGGCGGAGACTGCGCCATCGAGGGCTTGCGCATCCTGGAAGAAGCCATCCGCAGCGGCCTCCGCTTCACCGCCGTGTTCTTTCGGGAGTCTGCGCAAGATCGAGCCGAGCGATTACTGCCCCAGATTGGCGCCCAGGTCGAAACTCTGTTGCTTCCTGACAAGTTATTCGACGGCCTCGTGCCCAGCGAATCTCCTCAGGGCGTGGCCGCGCTGGTGCGCCTCAAGGAATTCTCGCTCGACGATGTTCTGGAGAAAGAACGGCTGCAGGTCGGCCCGATCATCGCACTCGCCGGACTGCAGGACCCTGGCAACCTGGGCACAATTCTGCGTTCATCGGAAGCTTTCGGCAGCGCCGGCGTGATCCTCGGCGAAGGCACGGTCAGCCCGTTCAATTCGAAAGTAGTTCGCGCCTCGGCAGGATCGGTCTTCCGCCTGCCCCTGATTCACGGGCATGGGAAGTCAACCACAGGCAAGTTGGAGGAGGTTTCCGAGAAGCTGCGGGCGCAAGGCATACGCCTGATCGCGACTTCCTCTCACAAAGGCACGCCGTTGGATCAAGCAGACTTGAACGGCAAGACCGCGATCTTTTTCGGCAACGAAGGCGCAGGCCTGCCGCGCGACGTAATGGCTAAGATGGATGAATTTATCTCCATTCCGCACGCTCCGCAGGTGGAATCGCTGAACGCCGGCGTAGCCGCGAGCATCGTGTTGTACGAAGCGGCGAGGCAAAGGAGGTAAGAGCATGTTCACCACAGAGACGCAGAGACACAGAGAAAACCAGGAAGATAAAGATCCACGGACTGGTCCGATCGTCGGTGCGGCCATTGAAGTTCACCGCCACTTAGGACCAGGACTGCTGGAATCGGCCTACGAGGAGTGTTTGTGCCACGAACTCCATCTGCGCGGAATCGACTTCCGCCGTCAGGTCGATCTGCCTGTGGAGTACAAAGGGCTAAAGCTCGGCTGCGGGTACCGACTCGACTTGATCGTGCACGAAGAGGTGGTTGTAGAGTTGAAATGCGTCGAAAAAGTTCTACCGGTTCATGAAGCCCAGTTGCTCACATACATGATGCTGACCGGGAAACGAGTCGGCCTGGTAATCAACTTCAACGTCCCGCTATTGACAAAGGGCATCACTCGAAGAGTCCTTTAGCGGTTTTTCTGTCTTGCGGTTTTCTCTGTGTCTCTGTGACTCTGTGGTGAAAAGGCTTCTATGGGACTCTTCCAACCCATTCCGAACGTCGATAGCGCCACCGACCGCACGCGGCCGCTGGCGGATCGAATGCGTCCGCGCACACTTGAAGAGTACGCCGGCCAGGAACACCTCATCGGTCCCGGCAAGCCGTTGCGCGCGCAGATCGAGCGCGACGATATGGGTTCGCTCATCTTCTGGGGACCGCCGGGCACGGGCAAGACTACGCTCGCAAAGATCATCGCGAGCATGACCAAGGCGGAGTTCATCGAATTCTCGGCCGTCCTCGCCGGAATCAAAGAGATCAAGCAGGTTATGGCCGACGCCGAACGCGCCCGCCAGTACGGCACGCGCACGATCGTTTTCATCGACGAGATTCACCGTTTCAACAAAGCCCAGCAGGACGCGTTCCTGCCTCACGTGGAAAAAGGCAACATCCGCCTGATCGGCGCTACCACCGAAAACCCGTCCTTCGAGATCAACGGCGCGTTGCTCTCGCGTTGCCGCGTCTACGTGTTGCAGCCGCTCACCGAAGATCAGATCGTGCAACTACTCAAGCGCGCTCTCGCGGATGAAGAGCGCGGCCTGGGTACAATGAAGTTGCGCGCATCCGACGGCGTCCTCAAGAAAATCGCAAGTTATACCAGCGGCGACGCGCGCAGCGCTTACAACGTACTGGAAGTGGCGGCCTCGCTGGCGCAGCAAGCGGGAAACCAGCCCGCGGAGATTACCGACGACATCGTTCGCGACGCGCTGCAGAAACGCACCCTGCTTTACGACAAAGCCGGCGAAGAACATTACAACCTGATTTCCGCGCTGCACAAGTCGGTGCGCAACAGCGATCCTGACGCTGCACTGTACTGGCTCGGACGCATGATTGAAGCGGGTGAAGATCCGCTCTATATCGCGCGCCGCGTGGTGCGTATGGCCGTGGAAGACATTGGCCTGGCCGATCCCAACGCGCTTTCTCTCTGCATGGCCGCGCGCGATGCCGTGGATTTTATTGGCATGCCCGAGGGGAATCTCGCGCTGGCGCAAGCCGTCGTCTATCTCTCGGTCGCGCCCAAATCGAATGCGCTCTATACGGCCTACGGCGATGTGCAGCACGATATCGAACAAACCGCCGCCGAGCCCGTGCCGCTGCATCTTCGCAACGCGCCCACCGGACTCATGAAAGGCCTGGGCTACGGCAAAGATTATCAATATGCGCACGATGTCGAAGGCAAAGTCGCCAACATGCAATGCCTGCCGGAGAATTTGCGCGACCGAGTCTACTACCGCCCCACCGCGGAAGGCATCGAGAAGCGCATCCGCGAGCGCATGGAAGAGATCAAAAAGTTGCGTTCGCCATACGCCGGAAACAAACCCTCACGCCCCATGAAAGAATCCTAGACCGCCCGCGCCTCATCTCATAGACATTGCATGTGTATGCTTTGCGCCCTCCTATTAGGTTAGGCGGGGCTGAGTCAAACATGGCCACCATCCCCAGAGCGCTCCTTTCCCAGGCCGTCCCCGTTCGCCCGTTGCGCATCGATCAGGTAGAGGATCTGCAGAAGCTGCAAAAGGCAGCGCAGAAGATCACCTCAATCCTCGACCTCGATCAGCTCATCGACAACATCGTGAATGACGTGGCGCGCTCCTTTGGCTGCCTCGAAGCCGGCGTCTATTTGCACGACGAGGAACGCGGAGAGATGGTGCTCGCCGGCGTGCACGGATGCAGCGTAAACCACAAAGGCCATCGGTTGAAGATTGGACAGCAGGGCATGGTCGGTTACGTCGCTTCGACCGGCCAAATGCGCTATGCGCCCGACGTGCGCAAGGACGAGTACTACATGGCCTGCGAACACTCCACGCTCTCCGAAGTGGCAATCCCACTTCATGTCGGCGAACGCCTCGTCGGCGTATTCACCGCATCCCACCCCGAACTGGACGCGTTTCCACGTCAGCAGCTGAGAATTCTCCAGGCGCTGTGCGATCACGTGGCCGTCGCAGTGCACAACGCCCGCCGCTTCCAATCGGAACGTGCGGAGCGGGAAACGATGAACCGCGAGGCCCAGGAAGCCCGTGTCATGCAGCAGGCGTTACTGCCCAAGAGTTCGCCTTACATTCCAGGCTTCGTGATTTCCGGTCTCAGCGTTCCCGCGGGCGCGGTTGGCGGCGACTGGTACGACTTCATTCCGTTTCCAGACGGCCGCTGGGGCCTGGTGCTGGCGGATGTTTCGGGGAAGGGTACGGCTGCCGCGCTGCTTATGTCGGCGACTCGTGGAATGCTGCGCTCTCTGGCGGAGGCCTGCTGCACCCCAGGCGAGGTACTGACTAAGCTTAACGGCTTGTTAGTGGAAGACTTTCCGGCGGGCAAGTTCGTCACCCTGGTCTACGCCCTGCTCGATCCGGCAACTCGCACCGTAATTTTTGCCAACGCGGGACATCTGCATCCGCTTTTTATCGACGGCAACGGAGCGCGGTTTCTCGATACCGAACGCGGGATGCCTCTCGGCATAAGCTGCGGAGATTATTCCGAAACTCGCATCAATCTCTCCGATGGTTCGCGGTTGGTCCTCTACAGCGATGGCATCACCGAGGCTGTGAACGCGGATGAACAGGAGTACGGCCTGGGCCGGCTTGCAGAGCACGCGGAACGCCCCGGGGCGTCTGCCGTCAGCATCATCGATGATGTCCGCACCTTCGCCAATGGTACCGGCGTGCGCGACGATGCCACCGTGGTCTTCGTCGGCGTCGGCCACTAGGGCGAGGTTTATCTGAATCGTGCGCGATGCTCCTTCAGGATGCAGCGGTCCATCACCACAAAGATTCCAGCCTGGCGCGCCTTTTCGGCAGCCTCTTCGTGAACCACGTTTTCCTGCATCCAAATCGCCGGTACTTTCAACTGAATGGACTGATCGACAACTTCCTCCACACACTCCGGACGCCGGAAAATATTCACGATGTCGATTTTTTCCGGCACATCGAGTAACGAAGCATAAGCCTTCTCGCCCAGGCAAGACTCGATCTGCGGATTCACAGGGATAATCTTGTATCCCTGGCTCTGCATGTAGGCCGAAACGCCATGACTGGGACGCAGCGGGTTGTCGGAGAGTCCGACCACGGCGATGGTCTTCGCGCGCTTCAGCAGTTGGGTTACAGGATCGGGTTGCGGGAGGGAAGCCATCAGTTCCTTTTCTACTTCTTGTTTGCCGCATCCAACTTCTGCTTGTACATCTTCAGAGCCAGCTTGCGGACCGTCTCGGAAATCTCCTTGTTGGCGGAGATGTTCTTCAAATCCTGCACGAGCAGATGCTTCATCAAGCCCAATCCCAGATCGAGTGGCGTGCGCGGGTTTGCCACCAGATTCCGAACCACGATGTAATTCTTCATGAAGCGTCGCTTCAGCGGAATGTGCCGCAGCACAGCCTCCAGCACATTCTTCTGCAGGGCAAACTTTTCCACTTCCCCGTCGGAAAGTTTGGGCGCTTCAAGCACGGCCAGCGCGACCACTTTCGTACCGTCGCGAATCAGAATCGACCGCTCTTCCTTGCTGCCTTTCAGCGCCAGCTGGATGCGGCCTTTCACGTCAAGACCGTTGATCTTCTGCATGGTGTTCTCGCGCTTCGGCTCGACGTGAGCGTGAGTTTTCACATTGGCGACCGGCGCAGAACGCGTCGCCGCTGCTGCCGAGGCTGGACTCGCAGATCCACTGGCGGTCGCCGGGCCAGTCGCCATCTCGGACAACTCTTTCATTTCTGACACGGGAAAGTAGTCGGCTCCCAACAACTCCACGATGCCGCCAACTGGCTGGAAGGGCTTGTCCTGCTCCGCGGTAATCTCCTCCGCGTGCTCGGCGAGATAGGCGGAAACCGCTTCTTCGGGAACTTCTCCCGCTTCATCGCTGGCAACCGGCGCCGGCTCGTGGCGAGGCTCGGCGGCCTTCGTAGCAACCGCTTCGTCAACATTCGGCCCGCTGCCGGCAACAGGTGGTGGCGCAGTCCCGCCCCCGTCGAGCAGTTTGGCGATAGCGGATACGTCGTCGCGCTTCAAGTATGGGTTCGATCTGAGAGAATCCAACACTCCCGTCGAAGCTCGCACGCGCGGACTCTGCAGCATAGCCGCGATGCTCTCGGCAGATGCGGAGATGGCGAACTTAGCCAACTCACTATCTGCAATCGAAGGATTCTCCAGCAGCGCCGGCAGCAGCTTGGGGCGAAGATTTTCGGGCGAGACCAGATACTCGAGCACCTCGCGCGAAGTCTTGGGATCGGACGCCGCAGCCAGCGAAGCCTTCTCGTCCCAGCCTGCCAACGTCATGCGGGCAAGCGGGCCAAAAACCTGATTGTGTTTTGCCAGGTGAACCAGGATCTCAATATTTTCGTCGGGCGGCACGGAGAGCGCGCCACGCGCCGCAAACTGCATCATGTTCGAGGGCAGCTTCGAGGCGCGTATTAGATCGATCGAGCGCGGCATGAGTTCACCTCGTGGAACGATGCGGGCGCGCCACCTTCGCCCGGGATTCGAGCTCCCGCACCGCGAGTTCCAACTCTCGAATCAGCCGATTCGGCTTGCGCCGAAGAAACTCTTGCAACAAAGCCCGATAGTACCAAAGAGTTCCCTCGCGTCCGCCGTTGAATCGCGCCCAGATCGCTTCTCCAACCTCGCGATGATCGGAAAGAATCGAGCGCACATTATTCAGCTTGTCCGCGGCGGAAACCAGCCTGGTGTCCGCGTCGGCATGCTTCAGGTGCCGGATGTAATCCTCTTTGCGTTCGCGCCACGGCGGCTTGGGATCAACGTCCGAATCCGTACAGCCGTCCACAATCTTCGCCACACGGCTCCCGAACCCCCGCCGGACTTCCTTCAGAATGGGCGCGCCGCCGCAGTCTTCCACCACGTCGTGCAGCAGCGCGGCGATCGCCAGATCCTCGTCGCCCCCGAACTCCAGCGCCAGAGACGCAACTCCCATCAAGTGTGCGATATAAGGAATGGTCGAGGCCTTGCGGGTTTGCCCGGCATGTTTCTCGGCCGCAAAAATAAATGCGCGGTGAAATCGCGGACCCAGCTTCACCGCCGGTCCCTGTTTCACCGCGGACTTTTTTGTCGCTCTCCCGCGCACTATTATTTCTCCTGCTTCTCCCCGCGCCGCGCCGACAAATACGCGCGAATGAACGGCTGCAAGTCGCCGTCGAGCACGCGGTCTACGTCGCCGACCTCGGTCTTCGTGCGGTGATCCTTGATCATGCGGTAAGGCTGCAACACGTACGAACGAATCTGCGAGCCGAAATCGTTGTCGAGTTTTGAATCCTCAATCTTCTTCGAGGCCGCGCGCTTTTTCTCCATCTCAAATTCGTAGAGCTTGGAGCGCAACATGCTCATGGCGCGTTCGCGGTTCTTATGTTGCGAGCGTTCGTTCTGGCAGCTCGCGACCAGACCCGTGGCAATGTGCGTGATGCGAACCGCGGAATCCGTCGTATTCACGTGCTGCCCGCCTTTGCCGCTCGAACGGTAGGTGTCTGTACGAATGTCTTCGGGCTTGATCACCACTTCAATGCTATCGTCAATTTCCGGCGAAACATAAACGCTGGCAAAGGAGGTATGCCGTCGCTTGGCCTGATCGAACGGCGAAATCCGCACCAGGCGATGCACGCCGATCTCGCTGCTCAACAGCCCAAAAGCATATTCGCCGTTCACCGCGAACGTCGCCGATTTCAGCCCCGCTTCTTCGCCCGGCTGGTAATCGTAGAGAACGGTCTCGAATCCCTGCCGCTCAGCCCAGCGCAAATACATGCGCAGCAGCATGTCGGCCCAGTCTTGCGATTCCGTTCCGCCGGCGCCGGGATGGATGGTCACGATCGCATTCAGCGCGTCGTTTTGGCCGGAGAGCAGCGTCTCGGTTTCAAGCTTCTCCACCAATTCGCGCAGCGAGTCGATCTCGCGGCGCAATTCGGCATCGACGTTTTCGCCTTCTTTCGCCAGCTCGAAGTAGGCGGCAATGTCGTCGCCACGGCGGCCCAGATCGGCGTCGGTGGCCAGCAAGTGGCCCAGGCGCTTCTTTTCGCGCATCACCTGCTGTGATCGTTGGGGATTCGACCACAGATTCGGCTCGGCCGCCTGCTTCTCGATTTCGGCTAGTTGCGGACGGAGCTTCTCCGCGTCAAAGATACTCCCGGAGTTCGCGCACTTTGTCGCTCAGTGGCCCGTATTCCTGCTCGAACTCTTGATTCATGAGGACGTTTCTGCTTTCTTGCCCGGTTTCATGCGAAGCCCGAAGCGCGTGAGTAGCGCCCCTGCTGAAATTATCGCACACAGCCACGCAAACCAGTCGCCGTGCCGCGTATAGAACGTGGTTACCGAGGTGAGGGCATACGGGGCGACCATCGCGCCCCGTTCTTTGCGAGGCAGCCGCGCAACGGGTCGCCCGTAAGGGTCGATCGAGGCCGTCACTCCGGTATTCGTCGCGCTCAAGATCCAGCGGTTGTTCTCGATGGCGCGCATGCGCGTCTGATTCAGGTGCTGCGCGTAGGCGCCGCTATCGCCGTACCAGCCGTCGTTCGAAAGGTTTACGAAAACTTGCGCGCCCTGGGCCGCAAACTGCCGCACCTCGTCGGGAAACACCGACTCGTAGCAGATAAAGACTCCCAGCCGTTGGTTTCCGGCGTCCAGCGGCGCCCGCGACGTTCCAGCTTGAAACTCTCCCACTTCCTTGGTCAGTCCTCCCGCGAACGCAAACAACCGCGGGAACGGCAAGTACTCTCCGAAAGGGACCAGATGAACCTTGTCGTAACGCGCCGTCCAATTGCCGGCAGGACTCACGAGCGCGGCCGAGTTGAAAACCTGCGAAGCTGAAACTGAAGTTCCGCTCCGCGCCGCCGGCATGCTTCCGATGGCGCCCGTCACCACCCAACTATGCGTTTCGCGAGCCATCTCGCTCACGGGGTCGCGAAACAGCGGATCGCTCGCAAAAAAGGGCGCGGGAGATTCGGGCCATACGATTAAATCGTCGTTCGCCGCGGAGCCGGCGCGAGAGGAAGACGAACCGGAACTTTGCGCCTTCACGCTGAGATCGGCCAGTTCGCGCAGCGTGCGCTCGAAAGCATCTCGCGTCCAGGTTGCATCCACCGGAATGTTTTCCTGCACCAACAGCGCGTTGTGGTCCGTTGGCAGCTCGGGAGCATCGACCAGCCTCCCTGCCTGAAGCACCGCACCCGCCACCACGGCGGCAACCAACAGCATGTTTCGCTTTTTTCTCGGCACCAGGAACGCTGCCGCCACCGCAACATTCACCAGCATGATCTCGAACGAGACTCCGTAGACGCCGGTCCACGTGGTGATGCGGCTCAGCGAAATATTGTCCACCTGCGCGGTACCCAGCAGGTCCCAGGGAAATCCCGTGATGCGTGTCCGCGCCAACTCCACCGCAACCCAGAGAAATGGTGTGGCTGCCAGGGCGCGGCGGTTGTCCCTGCCCGGGCCAACCGCCAAGCTCAATAACAAGCCGAAGAAGCCGTGATAGAGCCCCAGATAGAGGCAGAAAAGAAATAGCGCCAGCAGCGCTACCGGCGCGCTCAGGCCGCCGTGTTCGTGCATGGTGTTGTAAATCCAATAACACGTGCCCGCATACCAGAAAATTCCGGAAACGTATGCCAGCAGAAAAGCTTGCACCGGCCGCGCAGCTCGAAGATTGACGGAGCCATCGATCTCCAGCGCCCCTGCCGGCCGCGCACGCAACAGCGCCACGATCAGCGGAGCGAATGCCACCCACGACAAAACATAAAGTCCGGGCAGAGGAAAAATCAGGACCTGCAACAGAGAGGAAAGAATAACCAACAACCAAGCACTGGGATGAATTTGTCGCACCGGAAAGGATAACAAACCAATTCTCAGTCGTCCGCCGTCTTTCGGCTGCCGCCGCTCATCTTGAATCTTGTCATTCCGAGCGGGCATCAGCCCGCGAAAGCTTGCCCTGAGCGGTGAAGGGAACCGGCTTCCCCTGCGGCCATCAGAGAACTCCGCACGAACTCGACAATCTCCGCCGTCACATAAGGCGGAGGCGTAATTCGAAACACCGGACGCTTCGCCACAGGCTTCAACGAAACCCCCTGCCACGCCGACTGCCCAGCTTTCGACACATCGTGAAGGATGACCGCGCCAGCCCGGTCCAGAAATTCGCGCGCCGAATTCTTAAAATCTTCCGTGCTCGGATCAAGCACCGTCATATACAAATCCGGACGCACAAATTTCAACACGCTGTTCGATTCCACCATCACATTGTGGGCCGACTCGATCCGCTTGCGCAACGCCGGCATCGCTTCGGCCAGCCTGCCCTGTTCCGTGCGCACCCACAACGCCCGCGCTGCTCCCGCCAGCAGAAAACGTGACGTGTCCGATTCTCCCGTGCGATCCTTCTCCTCAGAAATCGCCCAGCTGTGGTCGTCGGTCGCGCAGTCGCACGGCGCTCCCTTGGCTGAGCAAACTCCGTGCCCATATTGCGTAATCTTGACGGCAGTCCAATCGTACTCGCGCAACGCTGAAATCAGGCCAGCCACGACGCTGGTTTTCCCCACGCTTCGCGAATGCCCGCCAATCACCACGATCGCCACGTCTACCTCTTTTTGCTACCTCTTTTTGCTACTTCTTTTTGCTCAACCGCGCCAGCGTCGCCAGTTGCTTCAGATATTGCCGCACCGGCTGTGCCGGAGTTCCCCAGAACGCCGCGCCCTTGCCGCGCAATACTTTATTGGGCAACACACCGCCCTGCCCGCCCAGCATCACTCCTTCTTCGATGCGCGCATGTTCGCCAATGCCCACCTGCCCCCCGAGCACCACGTCGTTTTCAATCACAATGCTGCCGGAAAGCCCGGTCTGCGCCGCAATCACCACATTCTGCCCCAGCCGGCAGTTGTGGCCGATGTGTACCAGGTTGTCGATCTTCGTTCCCCGTCCAATGCGCGTTTCATCAAGCGCCCCGCGGTCGATCGTCGTATTGGCGCCAATCTCCACATCGTCCTCGATCGCCAGCGTGCCTACCTGCGGGAACTTTTCATAGCGCCCGCTCTTCGCGTCGCGCACATATCCGAACCCATCACTTCCCAGCACAGCACCCGCATGCACTGTCACCCGATCACCCAACGCGGCCCCCGCATAAATTGTCACATGCGGATAAATCTCGCACTCGCGCCCGATCTTCACTCCCCGCCCCACCACGCATCCGGCGCCCATCCGCGTTCCCTCTCCGATCCGCGCGTCCTCTGCGATCACGCTGTACTCTCCGACGATCACAAACTCGCCAAGGCGAGCGGAGGAGTGCACCACCGCACTTGCGTGCACGCCAGTACTGCATCGCTCCAGATTTTCATCCCGCAGAAAGCGCGCCGCCCGCGCAAAGGCCAGTTTAGGATGACGGCAAATCAGTAACGGTTTCCCGGACGCACCCGCTGCAAACTCTCCCGCGATCACCGCACCCGCTCCAGACTGCAACGCCTGCGAAAGATATTTTTCGTCTTCCACAAATACCAACTCGCGCTCCGAAGCCGACGCAATGCTCGCCACGCCCCCCACTTGAACGCTTCCATCCCCCTGCACGCGCGCCTCGACAATCCCGGCGATCTCCCGCAGCGTACGCTTCATGGCTCTCACTCTATCGCAGGGCACGCACATGACGAAAGTGCTGGTCCGACAGCGCTGCTGTGCTCCCTCACCCGCCAGCCTACAATTACGCCATGGAGCGGAAGATCTTCTGGATCGTCTTTACCGTACTCGGCCTGCTGGCGGATTTCCTGCTGCCGATCTGGTGGGGTCTGGCCGCGACCGTTCCCATCCTCTACGTCGCCTGGTGGGTCGCTTACCGCAGCGATTGGTTCTGAATCGGAAAGATGCCCAGCAACTGCCGTCAGGAGGTGGTCTGCGTCATGGTGAAGCTGCCGCTCGTGGCCGGGCAGGCGGTGGTGGCGCCCTGAAAGGTCCAACTTCCCGTGATCGAGCCGTCGCTGAGCGTATTCGTAGTCGTGTTGAAGTTTCCGGTGACCGCGCTGCTCGTAAGCGTGAGAGTATTGCCGCCCGAGCTCACCGTAAACGAGAACGTGCCGCTCACCACGCCGGCCGAATTGTAGGTCACGCTCAGCGTCCCGCTCTGGGTTCCCCCACTAACTGGGAAACAGCTCCCCGCGTTATCGAATTGAAAGCTGGTAATGCTGATGTTGCTGCCGCTGAGCGTGAACTGCGTGATAAAGCTGAATCCGGACGCTCCAGCCTCGCCCCCGAGCAACTCCGCCGACCAGATCCCGCCGGCCGCGGATTGCACCGCGGTCGTGCTGCTACCGCAACCGTTCAGCATGAGCGCGACCAGCAGCAGCACTGCAACTTCCTTCATGAGTTTTCCTTGACCTGGAGTCAGACGCGAAACTTCTACTGCAAGATTACAGAGATGCGGGCTGGCCGGTCAATGGATGCAACCTGCGTAACGATTCCCCTCGGCGCCTTGAACCGCCGGCCCAGCGCGCCCTCAGGGTGGGAAGATATACTCAAGAGTTGCGATTGCGCGTGGCCGGAAGAACCGCCGGCCCCCGGCTTGCGCTCAGTCGGCGGCATGAGCCAGAATACAAGCCAGCAGAGATAAAAACTCTATGTATTTGCAGCCAGTTGTACGATGCAAGAATCCCGACTGTCCTACACCTTCCGCCGCGCGCATTCGGCTGCCTTATCCTAACCCTCCGGCTGCCTGTGAAAATCCACCCAACTGGCCGCCGGATGGCTGGCAATTGCGGCTCATCTGCCGCGAGTGCGATCATTGGTATCTCTACGACAAGAAAGATGTCCAATGGGCGCCTTTCACGCGTCTGCTCGAAGACGACACCCGCCTTGCGTTTTTGTGCGCCGAACTGGAATGCGGCGAGCCCAACTGCCGCTCTCGCACCCAATGGCACGTGCTCGACAACAGCCAGATGTCGGAAAGCGAAACGCTGGAATTCGTGCTCCGCTCCGACCCGGTCGCAGTCTGCGAAAACGGCCATCCACTGTCGATTTCTGGCGCGCCTGCTCGTTCCGCGCGCAAAGTCTCTTCGGTATAGCATCACCCGCGACCCCGTCCTGAGAGCAGTCGGCCAGTTCGCGAAGCGAAGTGGCTGCGGAGTCAAAGGATCCTTTGCATTCGCCCGTCCGCTGGTTTGGACTACTGCCGAAGTGTAGACTCGGTCTGCGGAGGAGTGTTATGGCTGAACATGCCAAGGCTCTCGTCGGGAAGGAAGGGATGACCAATCAGTCGTCCGCATTGTCAGACTTTCTATGGAAAAACCACAGCGAATTGAGAAGGGAACTTCTCGAGAGCCAGAAAATTCGGGCACAGATCATCGGCTTTAAGATCACATTCCTCGGCACCGCAATAGGGATCATTCTGGCAAAGCTCGACCAAAGCCAATACCCGCTTCTTGTCATACCGGCGTTTGCGGCGATTTTCTTTGACCTACTGATCCAGAGCTACAGCTTCTCAGCAAAGCGCATCGGGTTGTACTGTCACGACCACATCGAGCCCCTCATCGTCGAACGGCTGGCGCTCCCGGGAAGTTTCCTCACGTGGGAGCAGTTTGTGAGAAAACGCCAGCAAAAACAGTGGCTCGCGATGGCGGGCAACCTGGGCATAACAGTTCTCTCCATCGTTCCGGCGGTCCTTGTTCTGCTCGACTCAGCCAGTATCCGCAACTTCTGCCTGTTAGCCGCGCTGGCACTCTTTCTCGGGTTTGACATCTATGTCTTCAGATACGTTTTTGCCTATGGCCGGACCGACGACTAAGCGACGACGTATTTTCTCAATCTTCGGAGTGGCGCCATATCTCCGCGCTGGCTGATGTCTATGCTCCTCGTTTCCCTTTCAACTCCGCCAGCAACTGCTCGATGCGATCTTCCTTCTCCAGCGCGGCCAGGCGGTCGTCGATGTTATCTCCGGCAATTTCCGCCTTCGCCTGACCCACCGCTTCCGAATGCGCTACCTTGCGCTTCATGCGGTCGAAGGCCGCGGCTTTCGATCCATCGCCCATCGCTAGGCGGGCGTCGCTGGCCTTGCCCACGGCGCGGGCGCGGCGATGCTGCGCGATCAGCAGATCGGCCTTGGCCTGCGCCTCGGTCAGCTTCTGCTCCAGTTGCCGCAGCGCGGACTTCAAATTCTCCACCTGCGCCTTCTGGTCGGCCACCTGCTGCGCAAAGCTCTCGCTCATTTCGCGATAGCTTTCCACGCGCTGCAGTGAGGCGCGCGCCAGGTCGTCCTGTTTCTTATCGACCGACAATTCGGCCTTGCGCATCCATTCCGCCACTTTGTCTTCGTTTTCTTTTTGTTTTTTCTCGAGCAGGTGCTGGTCGGCGATGGCGATCGCCACCTGCGTCTTCACCTGCAGCAGTTGGTTCTGCATATCGAGGATTACCTGCTTGATCATCTTTTCCGGCTCCTCAGCCTTATCGATCAGGTCGTTGAGGTTGGCTCGGACTAATGTGGAAACACGCTCTAGTAACGCCATGGTGGACTCCTTTTTTAGCTCTCAGCTTTTGGCTCTTAGCTTTTAATTTTTGGATACAAGCTCCTGATTTTGTTTTGCCGCTTCGCATTGAGCGCAGGTGGTGCGTCGCAAAGTGCTGCCGATGGCCATGCCAATCGCCACGCCGATTCCCAACCAGATGGCGACATGTCCTGCCATTACTCCGAGGGCCACGCCCAGCGCTGCGCCCAATGCAATTCCTAAACCCATTCCTTTCGATTTCCGGTTCATAAGCTCTACTCCAATTTCTCCGCCTCGCTGCGCTCGGCGGGACCGGCGAGGCGCCCGTCCCCACACAAGCACCTCCGCTTCACGCTTTCGTCGTATCCGCCGCCGGCGGCTTCGGCGTCTTGTCGCCAAGCTGCCGCACTTTCCCCAGCAACTCCGAGAGCGGCATGCCCGAAAGCGTCTCGAACAACGCCGGCACCTGCGCCGCCATCTTGGCGATGTCACCCGTGATTTTGTTCATCCCCGAAGCATCGCCGTTGCCGGTTGAAACGATGGTGATCTTGTCCACGTTCGCCAGCGGACTGGCCAGCGCCTTCACCACCTCCGGCATGGTGGCAAACAAGCGATCAATCACGGCGGCCTGGTTGTATTCCTGATAGGCCTCGGCTTTCACGTTCATGGCCTTGGCTTCGGCTTCGCCTTTCTTGAAAATGATTTCGGATTCCGCCTCGCCCTGCGCCCGTATCGACGAAGCCTGCCCCTCCGCTTCGGCGATCAGCCGCTGCTTCTCGGCCGCGGCCAGAGTTTCGATCCGTTGACGCTCGATTTCAGCCGGCTTCAGCACCGTCGCAATCAGTTCCTTCTCGCGGCGGTTGATTTCCGCTTCCTGCACTTTGACCTGCTGCTCTTTCTCGATCTGCTGCACCTTCACCTGCTCGGCGATAACCTGCTGCTGCATGATGTTGGTCTGGATGTCGTAAGCCTTGTCGGCCTGCGCCTGCTGCCGCTTCGTAACTTCGACATACTGTGCTTTCTTCACTTCGAGGTCGCGCTGCGACTCCGCCTGTTTGGCCAACGACAGCGTTTCCGCCAAAACCCGCTCCTGGTCGGCCTGTGCCTTGGCCACGGCCGATTCCCGCTGCGCCAGCGCGCGCTTGATCGCCGTGTCGCGGTCGGCTTCCGCCGTGGCAACATCCGCATCGCGCTTGATACGGGCCACATCCGGCTTGCCCATGTTGGTGATGTATTCGTTCTTGTCGCGCACTTCCTTGATGGTGAACGAGATCACCTCCAGCCCCATTTTGTTCATGTCTTCGGCACAGGTGCCCCGCATCCGGTCGGAAACCATCTCCGGCTGCTTCACGATTTCTTCCACTGTGAGCTGCCCGATAATGCCGCGCAGATGGCCTTCCATCACCAGCCGGATCAGCCCTTCGCGCTCCTGATCTGATTTGGTCAGGAATTGCTCGGCCGCCGTCAACACCGACTCCCGGTCGGACTTCACCTTGATTTGCGCGACGGCTTCCACCGTCACCGCGACGCCTTGTTTGGTGTACAAGTCCTGCTGCGGCGCCACGTCGAACGACATTAGTTCCAGGGACAGGTCCTTGCAGATTTGCACCATGGGAAGCACCAGCGTGCCGTGCCCCTGCACCACGCGCGTCCCGCCCAGGCCGTACACGATGAGTGCCTCGTGCGGCCCCGCTTTGCGATAGAGCCTGGCCATTCCGCTCATCAGGAACAGAATGACCATCACCCCCAGCCCAACAAAAATCCAAATCTCCACCATCCGCGACATCTCTGGCATAACGCCTCCTCTTACGAATGCAGTTTCACAAGATCAACATTCTTAACTCGTCCAGCAGCATGGATGCGCTCACGCCTCCCCCGACATCTCGCTCCACAGCCGCACGTAAGCAATTCCCTTTTCGTAGCGCGTCACTACCACTTCGGTTCCCTTGCCGATGGCGCTGCTATCCTCGCTGCGCGCCCCGCACACCCGGCGCGTTCCCATTTGCGTATAGACCATTTCGCCCGTTCCACCTTCGCGGATCGAACTCGAGACCCGTCCCAGCACTCCCACCATTTCATAATCAGCCGGGTCCATCTCCTCTTCGTTCGAGATCAGAACCTTGCTCAGGAACAGGAACACGATGCCCCCGCCAACCAGTCCGCTCATCGCCGACGCCAGCAATCCAAAGCCGACCCAGACTCCCGAGTAGCGCGTGAGCAAGTATCCAGTACCGCCAAACCAGGCCAGGAACGCCGTCAGCGTGACGAAGTTAAACGGCGAAACGCCTCCGCCCTGCGTGTGCAGACCCTGATTTGCAGCCGCATGCGTTCCAGCGGCTGCCGGCGCGGAACCTGGGGCGTGTGCCCCTAAAACACCGGTCGAAGGCAGATGTGCCGCGCCGGCGTGCCCGTGCAAATGAGGCAGATGCAATCGGCCCCCGCGCGCGCCGCCGAACACGAACGAAAAGAAACTGAAGCAGAACCCGACCGCGAAACAGATCAAATAAAAGTTCGCCCAGGTCATGGAGTAGTTCATCGGATTCCCCTTCTTTCTTCACTCGACCCGCGGACGTGACGGTCGCGCCGACGATTTCCGCCTGCCATTAACTCCGGCCGTAGCGCCTCGAGCAGCCGCTCGGCCAAGCCCGGCGTGTCGAGAATCGCGCCCAACAACAGTAAACAGCGGCGCGTATCTTTCTCGCGCGCCGCCTTGATCAGCACGTCGCTGACTTCCGGATCGCTCACAAAGCGCTCCGACCCCTGCAGCAGCCAGACGTCAAGCTGGCCCTCCGTGGTGCGCAGGTCGGAAGTCAGCTCCGTGTGGTAACCCTCGGGGTCATCCACCAGAAAGCCGGGATGCACCTTGAAAAACTTCGCCAGCAACGCCCGCGACGACTGCGTCATATGCGGCCGCGCGCCGCTTTCGATCTGCGACAAGTACGACTGGCTGAGGCTCTTGCCTTTGCCCAGTTCGGCGCGCAGGGCGCGCACAATCTCCTGCTGCGTCATGGGCCGGCCCAGGCCGCGCAACGAGCCCTCGACCTCCCGCAGGTAACGGATTTTCTCTCCCAGTTTCATATTCTATATTGCCATATATATATTGCAATATGCAATGTTTGTCAAGAGAAGAATCTACCGCGTTTTGAATGGGTTACAGCGGATGCTACAGCCCAGCTTCAATTCGCGATCTGGGATCGAGGTAGTCGCGCAGCGCGTCGCCGATAAAGTTGAACGAGAGCACGGCCAGCATCACGGCGAGCGCGGGAAAGAGCACGAGGTGCGGCGCGTCGAATAAATGCGCGCGCCCGTCGTTGAGCATGGCGCCCCAGCTCGCCGTCGGCGGAGGCACTCCTAAGCCAAGAAAGCTCATGGTGGCTTCGGCCAGAATCGCTCCCGCCATGCCGATCGCGCCCTGCACGATCACGGGCTGAATAATGTTCGGCAGAATGTGGCGCACGACAATGCGCAGATCGCTCGCTCCCAGCGCGCGCGCGGCTTCGACGAATTCGCGCTCGCGCGCGGCGAGCACTTGTCCGCGAACCAGGCGCGCATAACCGACCCATCCTCCGAGCGACAGCGCGAGCACAAGATTAAAGATGCCAGGCCCGCGGAACGCGACGAACGCAATGGCCAGCAGAATTCCCGGAAAAGAAAGGAAAGCGTTCATCAGCACAACATTTACGAAGCGGTCGATGCCGCCGCCGTAGTAGCCGGCGACGGAGCCGATGATGAGGCCGAGCGCGAGCGAGGCCAGCACAACGCAACTCCCGACCAGCATCGAAATGCGCGCGCCGTAGACGATGCGCGAGAAAATGTCGCGGCCCAGTTCGTCCGTGCCGAACCAGTGAGCGCGCGATGGCGTGTCAACACGCGCAGGCAGGTTGATGGCCGCGGGATCTTGCGGCGCGATCCAGGGAGCGAATAGGGCGAAGATCACGAAGATGATGACCAGCACAACGCCCGTTGCGGCCAGCGGGTTATGGCGTGCATTTCCGGCAACCCGGCGGCGAAACGAGATGGCAGTGGTGGACATGGTTGAATCTTCTGGGCAATCTTAGCCGCTACCGCCTGACCTGTGCAAAGGGCGAGAACATCGCATTTTCAATCCGAAACGCGACATCACGCTGTCGAGCTTGCAGCGGGCGGCTCTGGTGGGACGGCGGGTCGCGATTGAGTTGGTTTCAGAGTGCTACGCGCTCCGCGGCTGGTATGGATGATGCTCGTACCACTCCTCGCTCCAATCTCTCCACGATGGATTCATTGAAACGACGAACGCGGTTTTTCTTGATTCGCAGCCATTTGTTGATGCGCTTTTCGCGTTCGATTGCCAGACTCCGTAAGCGTCCCTTCGTTTGGATTAGACTGAACTCAATGCCCCTCCGCATCTACCGTCTCCGCCGTTGGCTGGCTGCGATTGCCGTGCTGTTCACCGCAGTCGTGGCGGGGATGTATTTCTATGCGCGGCTGCGGCAGCATAGCGTGCTCAAGGGATTTCCCGGCAAGATCGGTTACGACATTAAACAGACGGCCAGCGGGTTTCAATTTTCGAAATCCGAATCGGGGCGCACGGTTTTTACCATCCGCGCCAAAGACGTGAAGGAATTCAAGCTCAACGGGCACGCCGAATTGCACGATGTCAGCATCGTCCTCTACGGCCGCGATACTTCGCGCTTCGACCAGATTTATGGCGACAACTTCACCTTCGACCAGAAATCGGGCGACGTTACGGCGCAAGGGGAAGTGCAAATCGATCTCGAAGCCAACCCGGCCGGCGTGACCTCACCCGACCAGGCGGCTCCGAAGGAACTGAAGAATCCCATCCATCTCAAGACCAGCGATCTGGTCTTCAACCGGGATAGCGGCAACGCTTCCACCGAGGCGCGAGTCGATTTCCGCACGCCGCAGGCCACGGGCTGGGCCGTGGGCGTGCTGTATGCGGCGAAGAGCGGAACCCTCACGCTGGCGTCGCAGGTTCATGTGACGTTGAACGGGCAGGACGCCTCCACGCTTTTCGCTACCCGTGGCATATTCACCCGCGAGCCACATGCGGTGGTGCTGGACCATCCCCTGATGCGGAGCGCGACCGGAACGCTGCAAGCCGAACAGGCTACGTTCTTCCTTGGGCCGGAGAACGAAGTGCAGCGTGTGGTGGCCACGGGCAATGTGAATGCGGAGTCCACGTCACAGGACGCCGACCAGATGCGCGCCCGCGCCGACGCTGCGGAACTCTTGCTTACGGGCAAGCAGAACCTGTTGCGCACGGCCACGCTCACCGGCAACGTTCACGTCGAGCGCATCGGAACTCAACCCATGCAAGGCGATGCCGGACGCGCGGTTCTGGATTTTCTGGGCCGGAACGAATTGCGGAAGGTACACGCCGCAGATGGAGTCCGGCTGTCGCAACATGCCGCCAGCACGAGCGTACCCGCAGCAGCAGGCTCGTCTCCTGGCCCGCCCCTTGCCTCATCACCCCAGGATTTCGACATTGCCGCGCCCATCATCGATTTCTTTATCGCCGGCGGACGCCGCCTTGACCACGCCGAAACTTTCGGGGCGGCGCGGATCACGCTTTCGCCGGCTCAGGCATCGAGTCCGGCGAGCGCGCCAGATTCCACGCCATATTCCGCGCCATATTCCGCACAACGCACCGTGATCACCGCCCGCCGGTTTGAAGCAAAATTTGCCGAGACTCCCGAAGGCTCGAGCCGCTTAACTTCGGTCCACGGCGCCCCCGATGCGAAAGTCGTGAACTCCGCCCCCGGCCTGCCCGACCGCGTGAGCACCAGCGACAAACTGGACGCGACGTTTCTCCCCGAGGGAGGGATTGCATCGATCGTGCAGCAGGGAGGCGTCGCCTACACGGACAACCAGCCGCCCGACAAACGCACTCGAGCCTGGGCGGACAAAGCTCTCTATACTCCTGCCGACCGGATTCTGCTGCTCACGGGGAGCCCACGCGTTTCCGATGGGGGCATGACCACAACCGCCCGGACGATCCGCATCAATCGCGATACCGACGATGCCCTTGCCGACGGAGACGTCAAGAGCACCTACAGCGAACTCAAGGAGCAACCGAATGGCGCGCTGCTGGCTTCCGCTTCGCCGATTCATGTGACTGCAACCACGATGACGGCGCACAACTCTCCCGCAGTCGCTCTGTACCAGGGCAATGCCCGTTTGTGGCAGGATGCGAACATCGTCGAGGCCCCTTCGATTGAGTTCGACCGTGACCGCCGCTTCCTGACGGCTCAGGGGACGGCGGCGCACCCGGTCTCCACGGTGCTGGTTCAACAAAAACCGGGCCAGATGGGTTCGGCTCAGGCAAGCAAGACCCAATCGGAGAAGGCTCCATCGGATAAAACCCATCCAGTCAATCCGCCAGATGCGGGAAAAAACAAAACGAAGACAAAATCTGAGGAAAAACCCGGCCGGTCCAGTCCCGTGGCCATTACTTCAGCCCGGCTCACCTATGCGGACGCCGAGCGTAAGGCTCACTACGACGGAGGCGTTGTAGCGCGAGGCACGGGCTTCACGGCGACCGCCAGTGAGATGGATGCCTACCTTGTCCCCCGAAGCCAAACCTCAGGCAATCAATCACTTGGCGGACCCGGGCAGCTCGATCACATGGTGGCGAAGGGCAACGTAGTCATCCAGCAACCGGGTCGGCGAGCCAATGGACAGACCCTCGTTTATACCGCCGACGACGACAAATTTGTCCTCACCGGCGGACCGCCTAGCATTTTTGATGCCGAACGGGGCAAGATTACCGGGGTTTCGTTGACTTTCTTCAGAGGCGATGATAGGGTGCTCGTAGAAGGCGAAGCAAGTACTCCTGTGGTAACTCAGACGCGAGTGGCCAAGTAATTGGCAAGATAAATGCGTACCCTAGCCACGGATGAAATTGGCAAATCGTACCGCGGCCGCCGCGTCGTAAATGGTGTCAGCCTGCGCGTCGAGCAGGGCGAAGTGGTTGGTTTACTTGGCCCGAACGGCGCCGGCAAGACGACAACTTTCTACGCCATTGTTGGCTTGATCCCCCCCGATACTGGCCGCGTGCTGTACGACGGCCAGGACATTACCGACGTTCCCATGTACCTGCGGGCGCGCCAGTATGGCATCAGCTATCTCCCTCAAGAAGCTTCGGTGTTTCGCAAACTCACGGTTGAGGAAAACATCCTCGCGGTGTTAGAGGCGCAGCCTATGTCCTGGCACGAGCGCCGCGAGAAGATGGAGAAGTTTATCGATGAACTTGGTTTGGAGCACATTCGGCAGAATCGCGGTTATGCCCTTTCCGGCGGCGAGCGCCGCCGGGTGGAAATCGCCCGCTGCCTGTGCATCAATCCTACTTTTATCTTGCTCGATGAACCGTTTTCCGGGATCGACCCCATCGCCGTGCTCGACCTGCAGAAAATCATCAGCAGCCTGCGGGCCAGCGGCATCGGAGTGCTGATCACCGATCACAACGTGCGCGAGACGCTCTCTGTGACCGATCGCGCCTACATCATCGATGACGGCAGAATCTTCCGCCAGGGCCAGCCCGAGCAGTTGGCCGGCGACCCGGAAGTTCGAAGGGTCTATTTAGGGGAAAGCTTCTCGCTGGTTTGAGAAAAGCGTCGTTAGTCGTTGGCAAAAAAAAGGCCAGCAGCGACGACGAATGGCGAACGACTAAGGACCAACGACTAACGACATGGTCTTGCTTCAACACAAACTGAGCGTCAAACTATCCCAGCGCCAGATCCTCACCCCGGGTCTGGTGCAGATGGTCTCTGTCCTCGCGCTCAACAAGCTTGAACTCAAGGACATGATCAACGCCGAGATGGTCGAGAACCCGGTCCTCGAAGAACTCGAAGAATCCGTGCCGTTGATCGACGAGGTCGGCCGCAAAGAGGAAGACCGCGACCGCCCCACCAAGACCTCCACCGAAGAAACTCCGATCACCGCGGAAAAGAAAGACCCGTTCGAGGAAATCGATTTCGGCTCTTTCTTCCAGGACTATCTCGATCCCGGTTACCGCACGCGCAGCGAGATGGAAGAGATTGAACGCCCGTCTTTTGAGAACTTCCTCTCCAAGCCTACCAATCTCACCGATCACCTCGCGTGGCAAGTGGGCGCGCTGAGTCTGCGGCCTGAAGTTCGCGAAGCCGCCGAGCAGATCATCGGCAACCTCAACGAAGACGGTTACCTCATCGCCAGCGACGACGAGATGTTGGGCGTAGCCCCACCCGCGCCGCCCGAAGCCGATGTGATTACCGCGAAAAACATTGTCAGCGAAGCGCAGGCCCTGGGATTGGGCCAGGACGAACCACTTTCCGACGAGCCACTTTCCGACAAACCAGCTTCCGGAGAAGCAACATCCGAAGCCACTTCAGCGGATGAGAACATCGGCGCAAGCTTCCCACCGAGCGACCTCGACGAAGCCGTTGTCCCGGAGTCCCGCGCCGTCGAATTCTTCGGCGCGAACGCCATCGTCGAGAACACCGTTGAGATATATGATCCGCACGCCGCAACCGTGCCGCCCGAGGCTTCTTTTGCGTCGGGGAACGGAGACGCTGCCGCCGTGGCTCCCGCGCCCGAGCCGGCAGCCGCAACCCAGCCGCTTGCCCCTCCGCATCCCGCCCAAACCGCCAGGTTCACCGCCGCCGATTTGCATGAAGCCCTGGAAGTGATTCGCCAGCTCGACCCCCCGGGCGTAGGCTGCCGCGATCTGCGCGAGTGTCTGCTCCGCCAGTTGCGTCATCACCAGCAGCAGTTGGCGCTGGCTAAGTATGGCGACAAGAACGGAAATAAGGCCGCGGACCGTGTCCAGGAAAAAAACGGCAATGGCACCGCCCAAGTCCTGCAGGATGCCGTCGCCATCGTCGACGAGCATCTGCGCGCCGTGCAAAGCAAGCAGCACAAAGAGATTGCCAAGCTGATCGGACGCCCGGTCGACGCCGTCCAGCAAGCCCTCGACTACATCCGCACTCTCGATCCCCGCCCCGGCCTGCAGTACAACAAGGTGCAGGCGCGCCTGATCGAGCCCGACGTCGCTTTCATCAAGCACGGCGACGAGTGGCTGGTGCTGATGAACGACGATGACCTGCCCCAGCTTCGGCTCAATCCCGCCTATAAGAAGCTGATCACCCGCGACACCAACGACAAGAGCACCCGCGACTACGTGAAAGAGCGCTACAAGAGCGCCATCCAGCTCATCAAGAACATCGAGCAGCGCAAGCAAACCATCACCAAAGTCTGCTACTGCATCGTCGCGCGCCAGTACGATTTTCTGGAAAAGGGCATCGACTACCTGAAGCCCATGATGATCAAGGAGGTGGCCGAAGAAATCGGCGTGCACCCCTCCACCGTGAGCCGCGCCGTGGCTAGCAAGTACGCCCACACACCGCAGGGCGTATTCGAGCTGCGCTACTTCTTCAGCGAGAGTGTGCAGGGCCCGGAGGGCGGCAACACTTCGCTGCTGATCCTCAAGCGCCGCGTCAAGAAATTGATCGACGACGAAGATCCCAGCCGTCCGCTCACCGACGAACAGCTCACCCGAATTCTTCAATCGCAAGGCATTCAGGTCACTCGCCGCACCGTGGCCAAGTACCGGGAGGACATGCGCATCCCCAGCACCCATCAGCGCAGAGTAAAAGAATGACGCGGAAGTAAGAAGTGAGAATGCAGAAGTAACAAATGCGACAAGGCTGGCAAGGTCGGGCGGCCTACTCTGTGGACCTCTGTGTCCCCTGTGGTCAAGGTTTTCGTTTTTACTTTTGCATTCTGACCTCTAACTTCTGACCTCAGGAGGGCCACTCATGAGCGTTGAATACACCGGACGTCACTACGAAGTAACCCTCGCCATCCGCAAAGAAGTCGAAACCGGCCTCACCAAGCTCCGCAAAATCCTCGGCGACAAATTTGAAACCAAGGTTATCCTTGCCGTCGAAAAGCACCGCCACAAAGCCGAAATCACCATCAACCCGCGCAACGGTCCCATCGTCGGCCTGGCTCAAGCCCGGGACATGGCCATCGCCGTCAACCAGGCGCTCGACCACCTTGAAAAGCAGGCGGTGAAATACAAGACGCGCTGGCAGTCGAAGAAGCGCTCGGCCCGCAAAAGCGAAGAAGTGAAGAAGTGGAACGGCGATTCACCACAGCCTAACCGGCAGACGAGACTCGGATTGACGGAAAAAACCGCCGTGCCCGTCGCCGTGCATCGCTACCCCGCCGTCGCCAAAACCACCGAGGTGCACCTGGTTCGCTCCAGCGACGCCGTCGCCATGCGCCCCATGACCCTCGAAGAGGCCATCAAAGAAGCCCACTTCCGCGACCGCGACGTCTTCGTCTTCCGCGATCCCAAAGGCAAAGTCATGATCCTGCACCGCACCCGCGACGGCAAAATGGAGCTGATCGAAGCTCCGTAGAAACAGGTGTGGGAGAGAGCGTGCGTAAGGACGGGTCCTCGACCCGCATCATCGAAAATCCGGACGGTGGCGGATACTACTTGACTACGGCGAGGAGCTTCACCCCGTCTTGCGGCGAAATTCGGCTCGCATATCCGACTGCTCCTGGAGTGGCAGCCACGTATTCGATAAGGGCCGATTCGGAATCGAATGCCTTGGGCATGGCACCCTGTCCGGTGAATACCACTTTGCGCCATTGCAAGCGGAATTCCTCAGGATTTTCTCCGACATAGTTTTTCAAAAAGACTTCGTGCACTGCTCCACCCTTTAAAGTCACCGGCACAGCATGGGAGCCGTCAGCGAATCTGGTCCTCGTTCCCATGAAAATGGCGCGCAAATCGGAATCTGTGATTTCCGAAATCTGCACACCCTTGTTCGCCACCAACACCACATCCTGAGCGCCAGCCGCAGACCACGAGCCAAGCGATGCTAACAGCAGCAGCATTAGGCAACGAGTTTTCCTCATGGATCCACGTCCGAAGCGCCTAGCCGAGCTAAAACGTGAAACCGATCTTGGCCGCCAACATATTCGAGTTTGGGGCCAGGCCATTTGGGTTTGTGTTGGTGTAGTACCCAAGATTAGTTCCGTGAAGGAAATGGCTCTCGATCTTCGCGTAAAAGTACGGATTAAAATCATAACGTCCGCACAGCACCCAGTCTTTCGAGTAATTTGCCGGCTGGGTCGTGTCTGCTGCCTTGTTGACGTAGTGGCTGTAGTAGCTTCCTGCTTGAAACTTTTTGCTAAGTCGATAGCTTCCCATTGCGAACCAGGATCGCCCATCCGCCACAAATGGAATCACTTCCGTCCCAATCGTGATGGTCGCATTGATCGGTATCCGGTCATATTCCCCCGCCAGGTAGACTTTTCCCCGGCTAAACTTGCCGTATATGGAGGGGACTGTATAGGCCGGCGAATTGAAGCTCCCCGCAGGCGCGGTCCCGTCAGCAGCTAGCCAATTTGCGCTGGACCCGAGGATCAGCCCTCGCAGGGGTGTTTCCCATTGCAGATCAGCCCCGTAAGTCTTGCCTCCCAGAGAGTTCGTAAACTGGAGTCCGAGTTCGGCGAAGGTTTGAATGTATCCGTCATTCAAGTCAATGGTTGACTGTCCGCCGTACGCGACATAGTGGAGCGTTCCGGCCCGCTTCCCCAGGGGGATGCCGCCGTAGATGTCTACTCCCACGTGCGCCAGGTAAAAGCTTTTGTGGTCGATTGAGTAGGAGCCCTGGGGCAGGAGTATCCAGAGGAAGACCGCGTCGATGTCCTGGGAATCGTTGAACAAGCCCCAGACCATCTTGACTTTGCCCGCTCGAATTCCAAAATGGTCATTGACTCTATAGTCTCCTAAGGCCCAATCGACCATAACGTTCGAGCCGCCGAACTGTCCCAGTTGATACATGTGCAACTGCATGCCGACCCGCAGGTTATCGGCAAATGAATCGGAGATGTTCACGGCAGCGTCCGTCCACTGCGGGCTGCCATCGCTCGATTTCATCGACAAGTAATTGTTGTTGGAACTGAACAGGAAGCCCTGGCTGACAAACCCGTGGACCACAATTCCCGCTAAGTCTTGCGCGTACAGGCTTCCCGTGCACGTACCGGCAAAGAGGAACAGGAGCATACGTCTTGACAACAGGTGCATACGTCTTGACATAGAGCTGCCTCCTCGTCCCTGTCCCTTATGTATCGGACGTTCTTGTCGGTAGCTTTAATTCTTCGGAGACAAGCAAGAGATGACAAGCGCCGCAAGCCGCAGGGTAACCAAATAGAGGAGTTGGAATGCACTATTGAAGTAAAACAGATGGGATGAGAAGGCCATAACGCTCAGAACCGGGGCGTGAGTACGAACCCGGTGGCGAGCGGCGGGGGGCCTGCGCCGCGTATCAAAACTCCCTCCATTCCAACTTTCCCTAACTCTCCTCAGCCGCTAAACTCAGGGTCGATGCTTGATCCCACTGCAACCCTTATCCTCGACTGGCTCCGCCAGATCGGCCTCACGGTTCGCCTCGCGCCCCTCGGTGCCGATACCTTCCTGCCCGGCGTCACTCTGGAGCCCGGCGGCCTCATCGTCGACCCCGAGCGTCTGCGCTACCCCGGCGATCTCCTCCACGAAGCCGGCCATCTTGCCACCATGTTGCCCGCACAGCGCGCCTCCACCGCATCGAACGCCGGCTCCGACATGGGGGACGAAATCGCCGCCCAGACCTGGTCCTACGCCGCCGCCGTCCACCTCGGACTGCCCGCCGAGACGGTCTTCCACCCCACCGGCTACAAGGGCGCTGCCCAGACCCTCATCCAGATCTACCGCGATGGCAACGCCGGCGTCCCCCTGCTCCAATGGATGGGCCTCACTCTCGAGTCCACCCGGGCCGCCGAACTCTCCATTCCTCCCTACCCGCACATGATTCGCTGGCTCCGTGGCCCTGCCCTCTGAGTGCAGCCGAAGGGGATCCTTTTGTGTCAGCGGTGCCCGAAGCCCAAAGCGGAGTTTCCACAACATCAAAGCCGACGCCCGAAACGCGCAGTCCGCTTTCCCATTCTCCTGAACCACGTGTATCATCCTCGCACCGTTTTACAACTCTATTCAGGAGATGACTATGAAGAAGCTGTGCGGTCTAGTCGTTTTTCTAATGTTGCTCGCCCCTTCGATGTTCGCTCAGGAGCACTTCACCGAAGGCCCCATCTGGCGCGTCACGCTGATCCGCGTGAAGCCCACGCACATGGATGACTATCTCACCATGCTGCGCCAGTCCACCAAATCGGTCTACGAGGAAAGCAAGAAGCAAGGCTCCATCATCGAATACAAGGTTTTCCTCAAAGAAACCAAGAACAGCCCGGAAGATTGGGATATCTGCATCGCCGTCGAATACAAGAACCACGCTGCCCTGGACGGTCTGACGGCAAAGGGCGAGGCGATTCGCGACAAGATCCTGGGTGGCAAGGCGCCCGCTCAGCAGCTGAACGAGAAGCGGGCAGAGATCCGCGAGGTCGTCAGCTCGGAGTTGCTGCAGGAGATCTTCCTGAAATAGCCGTCAACGAATGCGCTTGGATGGGCCGGGCGATTCTCCCGGTCCATTTTTCTCTTCATTGATACGTTTTAATAGCGGCATTCCGCGTGCTAGAATTCGCCGCCGAGGGAATTTGTCGATGACGACCCGAACGCGGCTGACGATCGTTTCCGTCCTGCTTATGATTCTGAGCGCTTCGCCTCTCGCGCAATCACAGGCCGTCGCGCCGCAGGCAAAGCTCTCCGTCCATTGGGAAGAACTCACCGCCGCCGACTTCCGCGAAGGCATTCACCGCTCGCAAGGCACATGCCTGCTTCCGTTCGGCATCCTCGAGAAGCACGGACCGCATCTGCCGTTAGGCACCGATCTGCTGGACGTGCGCTACGCCGCGCTGCACGCCGCAGAACGGGAATATGCCGTCGTCTTCCCGGAATATTATTTCGGGCAGATTGCCGAGGCGCGCCACCAGCCGGGAACCGTCTCCTACAGCCGCGACCTGCAACTGGCGTTGCTGCAGGAAACCACCGACGAGATGGCGCGCAACGGCTGCAAGAAAGTGATCGTCGTGAACGGCCACGGCGGCAACGAGCACCTGCTGCCCTTCTTCGCGCAATCGCAGTTGGATAAACCGCACGACTATGTCGTCTACATTTTCGATGAGCGCACGCCACAGTCAGGCGGCCCGCCGAAGAAGACTTCCATCGATATGCACGCCGGCGAAAGCGAAACCTCGAAGATGATGATCTCGCGGCCCGATACGGTTCACATCGACCGCGCGGCCAGCGAATCGGGCGCCGATCAGCGCCGCCAGAATCTTCCCGAAGATGTCTACACAGGCATCTGGTGGTATGCGCGTTTCCCGAACCATTATTCCGGCGACGGCTCGGCCGCAACCCAGGAGCTGGGAAAGTTTCAGATGGAGTGGTGGATCGACGCCGTTGTCAAAGTCATCCAAGCGGTGAAGGCTGATAACGCCAGCCTGAAGCTCCAGAACGAGTTCTACGAAAAGGCAAAGCACCCGCTGGATGCGCAACCGTAAAGGGCAGGTTTTCAGGTCATAGGTGTTAGGTCTTAGGCCCGAAGCCTACGACCCAAGACCCGACACCCAAGACCTGACACTGATCCCTACGATCTCCCGATCAGCACCCCGGCGATAAACACCAATACTCCGCCAAGGCCTATTTGCAGTGCAGCCGAAATCCATGGACTGTCCATATAGCGCCTCCGGACCCAAGTGATCGTCCCTAACTCGGCAACCACAACGACGCTAGCAGCCCACAGTGCCTTGCGGAAGTCATGAATTAAGAACGGCAACGTGTGCCCAATCCCGCCAAGTGCGGTCATGGCTCCGCAGATAACTCCGCGTACCCAGGGATGCCCGCGTCCGGTAAGACTTCCATCATCGGAAAGCGCTTCGGTAAATCCCATACTGATTCCCGCGCCCACCGATGCAGCGAGTCCTACCCGGAAAGCATCCCAGCTATTTGTGGTGGCGAACGCTGCCGCGAAAACCGGAGCCAGTGTCGATACCGAACCATCGATCAGGCCCGCCAGCCCCGGCTGCACGATCTGCAATACGAAGAGACGACGTTGCGCCCGCTCTTCATCTTCCTTCACGTTCGCCGGCAGTTTTTCTTTATCCAGTTCCTGCGCGCGCTCCTCATGCTCGCGCTCTTCATTGATCAGATCGTCGAGCAGTTGCCGCATGCCGGCGTCTTGCGTGCGAGCCGCGGCCTTTTCATAAAATCGCCGCGTTTCCACTTCCATGGTGCTGGCTTCTTTGCGCACCGCCTCGATGCGCATCGGCCGAATCAGCCACAGCGCCGGACGCTCCACGAATCCGCGCACATCCTGCCGGCGGATCAAGGGAATGTGTTCGCCAAACTTCTGCCGGTAGAGCTCGATCAAACGCCGGCGGTGCCCCGATTCTTCCTCGCGCATGCCCTCAAACATCGCTGCTGACGCGGGATAGTCTTGCCGCAAGCCTTCCGCGAAATCCGAGTACACGCGCTCGTCTTCTTCTTCCAGAGAAATGGCCAAAGCCAGAACTTCGCGTTCGGTGAGATCTTGAAACTTCTTCATGGCGACCTAGCTTACCTGCCCAGGCGGGGCTTAGACAAATCAGGGCACGGGATTCGAGAAGGCGCCCCAGCTTCAGTGCTACTATCCTTTGCATGACGCCTCGGAAACCGTCCGGGCCCCGAAAGCGCACGAACTCGCCGCATAAGACCAGGAAAGCGCTGGCCAAAGGCAAGAAGACGCCGCAGCCCATCGCGACGGACGCGCAACCACCTTCCGCGGAACTCGTCATCATCACGGGGATGAGCGGCTCGGGCAAAGCCTCGGTACTCAAGGCTTTCGAGGACTTGGGCTATTACTGCGTCGATAACCTTCCGGTCGAATTGATTCCGCGCTTCGCGGAGATGGCGGTGCGCTCAGGCGAGATTCGCCGCACCGCGCTGGTGGTCGACGTGCGCGAAGGCTCCCAGCTCGATCAGCTGCCGGGCATTCTGAAGTCAGTGCGCCGCCTGATCCCGACCAAGGTCGCCTTCCTGGAAGCTTCCGACGCAGTATTGATGCGGCGCTTCAGCGAGACCCGCCGCCCGCATCCGCTCGGGACGGATGCGCCAGTCAATACCGCCCTCAAAACCGAACGGCGTCACCTGGCGAGCATCCGCGCCCTGGCCGACTTCGTCATCGATACTTCCAAGTTCAACGTGCATGAGTTGCGTTCCCATGTCACCGAGCGTTTCCGCGAGCAGGCGGCGGAGAAGAGCATTCTGGTTTCGTGCGTGAGCTTCGGATTCCGCCACGGTGTGCCAGAAGAAGCCGATCTAGTCTTCGACGTTCGCTTCTTGCCCAACCCGCATTTCGTGCCGGAATTCCGGCCGCTCACCGGCCAGGATCCGCACGTGGCCAAGTACATCCGCTCGTTTCCGCAGACGAAGGAGTTCATCCTGCGCATTTCCGATCTGCTGGTTTATCTGCTGCCGCACTACATTCACGAAGGCAAGAGCTACCTGACCATCGGTTTTGGCTGCACCGGCGGCCAGCACCGCTCGGTGATGATCGCCGAGGATGTAGGCAAGCGCCTGCACAAAGCTGGATACCGCGTGAAGGTTGCGCACCGGGATATGCCGAAGTGAGAAGACCTCGTTGTTGGCCCTTGGCCGTTAGTCGTTGGCCGCTCAAAAATCAAGGTTCCAAATTGCACTCAGGCGAACGGTCAACGACAAACGACCAACGACCGCAGTAAAATGAACCCTTGCACCCCATGCTTATTCCACCGGCAGCAAGCGACTGCGGCGGGCCGCGCCCGGGAGGTCCATGCGCCAACTGACGCGCCTGATCCGCTACGCGCTTCCGTATTGGTGGCAAATCCTGTGTTCCGTTGTATTGATGGCTTTGGTGGGAGCGCTCGACGCGTTCAAGTTCTTGCTGATTCGCCCGGTCTTCGACCGCGTGTTGAATCCGGCGACCGGATCGAAGGATATTCAACTATTTGTCATCCCAGTTACGCACCATGCGGTCTCGCTGCAACAGTTGGTTCCGGCGCGGCTCACCAACGCCTGGACGATTGTGGCGTTTGCTCTAATCGCCTCCACCATCCTCAAGGGAATTTTCGATTACACCGGCACCTACCTGGTGAACCACGCCGGCTTCGGCATGATCACCGACCTGCGCGACGATCTTTACAACGCGATCATGCGCCGCTCAGCCGCATTTTTTTCCAAACACACCACCGGAACCCTGCTCTCCGCCATCGTCAACGATATCGAACGCGTGCAGTACGCCATGTCCACCGTGCTGGCGGAATTTCTGCAGCAGTTCTTCACTTTTATTGCGGTGGCCGCCGTGGTCGTGGTGCTGGGCGGAAGACTCGCGTGGGTGTTGTTGCTGTTCGTTCCCGTCATTATTTACTCGTCGCGCAAGATCGGCTCCCGCGTGCGCACTACGACCCGGCAAGGGCAGGACAAGCTGGCGGAAATCCAAAACATCCTGCACGAAACGATTACCGGCAACCGAATCGTGAAGGCGTTTAACAGCGAGAAGTGGGAGATCTCCCGTTTTCGCGGAGCGGCGCGCCGGCTGTTCCGCGCGAATCTGCGTTCCGTTGCCGCGACGGCGATCAGTTCGCCGCTGATGGATGTTTTCGGCGTGGTCGGAATCGCGCTTCTGCTGAACCTGGGCCGCGAGCAGGTCAAACACGGCGAGATGACTCCGGGAATTTTCGTGGCCTTCATCACGGCCGTATTCAGCCTGTATAACCCGGTTCGCAAGTTTGCCCAATTCAACAACAACTTCCAGCAAGCGCTGGGTGCTTCCAGCGAAATCTTCAAGTTCATGGACATCGAAGATGATGTCCGCGAAAAGCCGCATGCCAGGCGCTTGCCCGCGTTCGCGAAGACCGTCCAATTCGATCATGTCAGCTTTACCTACGGCAGCGATGGCGCGGACGCTCGCGTGCTGCACGAGATCAATCTCGAAGTCCGGCGCGGAGAAGTTGTGGCCATCGTAGGCTCCAGCGGCTCGGGCAAGAGCACGCTGGTTCATCTGATCCCGCGTTTCTTCGACGCCACCGAGGGCCGCCTGCTCATCGACGGCCACGATGTGCGCGATGTGACGCTGGCGTCGCTGCGGGAGCAAATCGGAATCGTTACGCAGGAAACTGTCTTGTTTAACGACACGGTTCGCAACAACATCGCCTATGGCCAGCCGCACGTGGCGCTGAAAGAGGTTGAGGCCGCGTCCCGGGCCGCCCTGGCCCATGATTTCATCCAGGCGCTGCCCGCGGGGTACGATGAAGTGATCGGGGAGCGCGGCGTGCGCCTTTCCGGCGGAGAGCGGCAGCGCATCGCCATCGCCCGCGCAATTTTGAAGAACGCGCCCATCCTGATTTTGGACGAAGCCACATCGGCTCTGGACGGCGAATCGGAAGCGTTAGTGCAATCCGCGTTGCATAATCTTATGAGCGGCCGCACCGTGTTTGTGATCGCGCACCGGCTTTCGACGGTGCGCCGCGCCGACCGCATCGTGGTAATCGAGAATGGCGCCATCGCGGATATTGGCGCTCACGAAGACTTAATGACGAAGTTGGGCACGTACCGGCGTTTGTACGAATTGCAGTTCGCCGACGCTGAGCAGAAACTGGCGCCGGCGCAGCCAAGCTAGAATCGGGAATCGGGATCACTCATGCCTCTCCGCTCCATGACGGGTTTTGCCCAGGTCAAAGGCGAACTGATAGGCCAGACTGGTGGAAGCGTCAGTGCTCCAACCGCCGGTTCAGCTCAGGGCAACGGCCACCTTGCCTTCGCGCTTTCGTTGAAATCGGTGAACCACCGTTTTCTCGATCTGCATTTTCGTTTGCCCTCGGGCTCGGACTCGCTCGAAATGCAGCTTCGCCGCCTGCTCAAAGAAAAAATTGCCCGGGGACACGTCGAGGTCACGCTCAGCCTGGAGCGCGGCACGAGCGAAACCTTTGCTCTGAATCGGCCGCTGGTGAGCGCATACATCGCGGCATTTCGGGCTGCGGCCGGCGAGTTTGGCGTGTCCGCCGAACCCGATCTCAACGCCATCCTGCGCATTCCCGGCGCGCTCGATTCTCCATCCAGCCCTGACGACGGCGCAATTGAGTCGGCGGTGATGGCCACCGTGGGTGAGGCGCTCGATCGCCTCAATCAGATGCGCGAGCAGGAAGGCGGCAGCATTGAGCGCGAGCTCCGCCAGCGCATGGTCCACCTGCTCGAAGCCGTCAAGACCGTGCAGGATCATCGGCACTCGATGTTGCAGAGCTACCTGGAACGGCTGCAGGCGCGCCTTCTGGAGTTGCTCGGCTCCAGCCCCGACCGCGACCGTGTGCTTCAGGAAGCCGCGCTGCTGGTCGACCGCAGCGACATTCAGGAGGAAATCGTGCGCCTGGAAAATCACGTCCAGCATTTCCTGGGCTTGCTCGACGAACATGGAGAAGTCGGGAAGAAACTGGACTTCCTTTTGCAGGAAATGAATCGCGAGGCCAACACTCTGCTTTCGAAAACTTCCGGCCTGGCCGGGGAAGCGCTGAAGATCACCGAAGCCGGACTCGTCATGAAAGCGGAGATCGAAAAATCCCGCGAGCAGGTGCAAAACCTGGAATGAGTTCCGCGGCGCACAATCCACTCGTCTACATCATCTCGGCCCCGTCCGGCTCGGGCAAGTCCACCCTCGTCAACGAACTGCTGAAGAAGGTGACCGATCTGGAGTTTTCCATTTCCTACACTACGCGGGCTCCGCGCGGCAGCGAGATAAATGGCAGGCAGTATTATTTTGTCTCCCGCCCCGAATTCGAAAAAATGATTCGCGCCGGCGAGTTCCTCGAACACGCCGAGGTTTTTGGCAACTACTACGGCACGGCCCGCCGCTTCCTGCACGATGCGGAACAAAATGGCCGCGACCTTTTGCTCGACATCGACGTGCAGGGCGCGGCGCAGATTCAGCAAAAACTTCCCGACGCCACCAGCATCTTCATCCTGCCTCCGGATCGCAAGACGCTGGAAGAACGCCTGCGCAAGCGCAGCGAAGACCGCGAAGAAGTAATCCAGCGGCGACTGGTTACGGCCAGCCGCGAGATTGAGAATTACGACCGCTACAACTACATTCTCGTGAACGACCAACTCGAGGACTCGATCAAAGCGTTGCGAGCGATTGTGCGAGGCGAACGTTTGGTGCGCGCGGGGCAGCCGCTGTCGCCTGAGGAAACCAAAACCGTGGCTCTTGCGGACCGCTGTCGCCTGGCCAATACTCGCGGTCGCCTGAAGTCGATCCTCGACTCCTTTAAGCCGCCCGCCGATTCCGGAGGGGTGGGTCGCCCGGGTAATCCTCCGTAACTACTATCGAGCGCGGCAAGCCCCCGTAACCTTGAGTTTCGTGGGAAAATAGAAGTGGAGTTCTTGGCTTCGCTGGCGAAGAACGAAGCGCGCCAACTTTCGGCAATCAAAATCTTGCGTCCCGGCTAGCAAGGGGAGAGAATCCATGAAATTGATCGAAGGCTTCGACAGCAACTATCGCTACATTCTGGTCGCCGCCCGGCGCGCCCGCCAACTGCAATCGGGCGCCCCGCCGGTGGTTCAAACCAACTCCCGCAAACCCTGCCGCATTGCGCAGGACGAAATCCGCGCGGGCAAGGTGAAGTGGGAAATCCCCGAAACACGCAGCCCTGCCGAGCAGGCCGCGGAAGTTCTGGATAAGGCTTTCGGACACGACGCCTAGCGGTCGCCGCTGGAACTAAGATTCGTATCGGGGCATGCCTTTAGGCGTGCCGAAACTGCGGCCAAGCAAGCTGCGCCTTCAGGCGCTGTCGACGTAAATTATGAAAGTTGCTCTCGGGGTGACGGGCGGCATCGCGGCCTACAAGGCGGCCGAGATTGTGCGGCTCCTGCAAGACCGCGGCATTCGCGTGCAGGTGATTATGACCCGCGCCGCCCAGGAGTTTGTTCGCCCGCTCACTTTCGCCGCGCTCTCCGGCGAGAAGGTCATTACCGGGATGTTCTCGCCCGGGGAGGAGCACGCGGCCAACATCGACTCCGCCATCGAACACATTGCCGTGGCGCAGTCGATTGACGCTCTGCTGGTCGCTCCCGCTACCGCCGACGTTCTGGCACACTTCGCGCAAGGCATTGCCGGCGACTTTCTCACTACGCTCTACCTCGCCACCACGGCGCCGGTTGTGGTTGCTCCGGCAATGAACGTGAACATGTGGAATCATCCCGCGACTCAGGCGAATCTGGAAGTCCTGCGCCGGCGCGGCGTGAAGATTGTCGAGCCCGGCTCGGGATATCTGGCGTGCGGCATGACCGGCTCCGGGCGGCTCGCCGAGAACGAAGCCATCGTTGCCGCCGCGCTCGAGGCGCTGGGCGCGTCGCAGGATCTCGCCGGAGAAACCGTCCTGATCACCGCCGGCCCTACGCGCGAAAAAATCGATCCCGCGCGCTACCTTACCAACCGCTCCAGTGGACGCATGGGCTACGCCGTGGCCGAAGCCGCCCTGCGGCGGGGTGCTCGCGTGCTTCTGGTCAGCGGTCCCACGGCGCTGACCGGGCCGGCAGCAGCCGAGGTTACGAGCGTGGAATCGGCTGAGCAGATGCGCGATGCCGTGCTCAATCTCTTGCCTCAGGCCACAATTGTCATTAAAACCGCCGCCGTCTCCGATTACCGCGCGAAGTCGGCTTCCCCGCAAAAGATAAAACGCAAAGGTCCGCTCGCGCTCGAACTCGAACCTACCGCCGACATCCTTAAGGAGATTTCTCTTCGAAAGCAGTCGCAGATTGTCATCGGCTTCGCCGCGGAAACCGAGAACGTCCTCGAAAACGCCCGCCAGAAGCTCGCGGCAAAACAGCTCGACGCCATCGTGGTCAACGACGTCTCTCGCGAAGGCATCGGCTTCGATTCCGATCGCAACGAAGTGACCATCATTACGAACGACGAGATCGTCGAGGTCCCCGAGACCACCAAGTGGGAAGTAGCCCAGCGCGTGCTCGATCAGGTCGTCCGGATTCGCCGGCTTCGTAAGTCTCCGGTCAAAGCCTGAAAGCGCTCTACCGCGGGTTGTGCGGGTTGAACCAATGACGACGCGCGACGCGGGATGGCCTCACGAGCGTACAATTTTCTCCAGACATCTTTAAGGAGCGTGTGATGACGCAGAAAGTTATCGAAGTCGTCGGAACTTCCAAGGAGAGCTTTGCGAAGGCGGCGAAAAACGCGGTGGCCGAGGCCGCTAAGACATTGCGCGGCATCAAGTGGGCGCATGTGGACTCGCTCGACATGCAGGTGGAGGGCGCGAAGGTGGTGCAGTATCGTGCGACGACGAAGATTTATTTCGACGTGGAGAATTGAAGAGCCCGCACTCACGTCGATTTTGCTGGCAATCCGCTAACACCAATGACCCATTCTCTTGACCCGGAATTGCGGCGCGCTCTGGCCGAACGTGTTCGCTACTGTAACGAGCTGGGCATCTACGATTTCTACCGGCGTGAGCCACGGTTTTCCCGATCTTTAGAAGCTGCGCCGGATGCCGCCGAAGCAGATCCGCCAACTCTGTATCCAACATCAACGTCCCAGTCAGAACTGCGAGAGGAAATGGCCGCAAGAAAATCCGCCGTGGTTGCAATCGCCGCCGAGAAGAACGCTTTCGAAATCGTGACCCCCAATCCGAACTATGGCGCGGCCGATCCCGCCGCCGCGCTCCAGTTGATTCGCGAAGACCTCGGCGATTGTACCCGCTGCAAACTCCACAAAGGCCGCACCAAGATTGTATTTGGAGTAGGCAATCCGCGCGCCGACCTGATGTTTGTGGGCGAAGGTCCCGGCGCCGACGAAGATGCGCAGGGCGAGCCTTTCGTCGGGCGCGCCGGTCAGTTGCTCAACAACATGATCAAGGCGATGGGCCTGCGCCGCGAAGATGTTTACATCGCGAACGTGGTCAAATGCCGTCCGCCGGGCAACCGCACGCCGGAGCCCGATGAGTGCGAGACCTGCACGCCGTTTCTCATGCGGCAGATCGCAGCCATTAAACCCAAAGTTGTGGTCGCCCTGGGCGCGACCGCGGCCAAGAATTTGCTGGCCATGAATTCGTCCCTGGGCGATTTGCGCGGCCGCTTCTACGACTTCAAACCCGCGGGCAGCCCCTCCTCATGGGCCGGCGCGCGCCTTGCCGTGACGTATCACCCCGCATATCTGCTGCGCGATCCCCGCCAAAAGGGCGAGGCCTGGAAGGATCTGCAGATGGTGATGAAGTACCTGGGGATCGAGCCTCCCGCAAAGGGTACTCAGTAGGCCGAATGAAATACAGAAGAGCCAAGTTGATGCAAGCTGCGGCATGTGGGTTGTGCGCGGCCATCACGTGGAGATACGGGTCTTCCCTGCAGGGGACGGAGTTCAGCCGGGGATGGCTTACGGGAGTTTTTCTTGATATGAAAGATGTTGGATCACTTCTGCTTTTCCTGGCCCTGTTGTTAACGTTCTTCTTCCGGCGGACTGCTGCTGCAATTGCCCTTATAGCCTGCCTGCTCTGTTTGCCACTCTATCTCTGCTTCACAGCTCCAGGCCTCTTCCGGCGCGTTTTCAGCAACGCTGAGTGGTCGGTGCCCCTGCGAGCGAGCTTCGTCTGGGACAAATGGACGATTATGGGAATTGCTGTCCTGACGATCACTGCGTACGTTGGCGTTCGAGGATTATTGTTAGCTGGGGACTCGCAGTCCCGGAATTCCGCGTAAAGCGTTTACACTGATTCTCCCGACATGCCCGAGTTCTGCGATGTTGCCTTGCCCGTGCCTCTCGACATGGTCTTCACCTACCGTGTCGCCGCCGACCTCGCTCCCGTGGTCGGCGGACGCGTGCTCGTGCCCTTTCGCCAGCAACGTCTGACCGGCATCGTGGTTGACTTGCACGACCGCAAACCGTCCGTCAAAACAAAAGCCGTTCTCAGCGTGCTTGATGCCACGCCTGTGCTCGACGAGCAACTGCTGCGCCTCGGCCGCTGGATTGCCGACTACTATCTCGCTCCAATCGGTGAAGTGTTCCGCACCATGCTGCCGCTTAATGCGGAGTTCAAACGCGCCATCGCGTACCGCATCGGCAAAGAAGGCAAGCTCGCGCTGCATCTGGCTGGCCTTTCGGGATCATCCGCGCGTTCGCGTCGCACTCCAGAGGAGCAAGCCGCCGAATTTCGCGTTCTGGATTACCTGTCCAACAGCGCTCCTGAGATCGAACCCGGCCCAGAAAGCGGAGCCGGGAAGGGCACGGCTTCAGCCGTGCCGTTTGAGCCTGCTGAAGATAGGGCTTCAGCCCCTGTGGGAGCCGCTGGCGTCCGCGAAGAAACTCTGCGCTCCGCCACTCGCGTCTCCAAATCGATCCTGAGTGGCATGGTGCGAAAGAAATGGATTGCCCGTGAAGACGTCTCCGCCGCGCGCGACGCCACTCGCACGATCAGGATCGCGCTGCTCAAGTCCGCTGACGGCAAACTGAACGGCAATCAACAAAAGCTCGTCGAGACACTTGCCGCTTCCGGCGGCCGAGTTCCCGTGGAGACGCTGCAATCTCTCGAAATCCCTCGCACGACGCTTGGCACGCTGGTGAAGCGAGGCCTTGTCGAAATTACTGAAGAACCTGCAGCCTTCGCTGTCTCCCGCGGCACGCCAAGATCGTCGCCCTTCGCATTCGATTTCAATCCAGCGCAACAAGCCGCACTGAATCGCCTGCGCGAAGCGGTCGAGGCGCAAACGTTTTCCGGGATGCTTCTGCACGGCGTCACCGGTTCCGGCAAGACCGCTGTCTATCTCGCGGGCATGCGCGCCGTGCTCGAAGCCGGACGGTCCGCCATTCTCCTCGTCCCTGAAATCGGCCTCACGCCCGCAGTCGCGGCCGATCTGCACCAGATCTTCGGCGACGAAGTCGCCATCTTGCACTCTGCGCTGTCGGACAAAGAGCGCGCCCAGCAATGGCACCGCATCAAGAGTGGCGAGGCGCGCATGGTCGTCGGCACGCGCTCCGCCGTCTTCGCGCCGGTTGCCGATCTCGCGTTGATCATCGTCGACGAAGAACACGATTCCTCCTACAAGCAGGAGGACACTCCGCGCTACCACGCCCGCGACATTGCGGTTGTGCGCGCCAAGATGGCCAATGCCGTCGTGGTGCTCGGTTCCGCGACGCCATCGCTGGAATCGTATTTCAACGCCAGGAAAAATAAATATGCGCTGGTCGAGCTGCCCGACCGCGTAGAGCAGCGTCCTCTGCCGGAAGTCGAAATCGTCGACATGAGGCAGGAGTTCCAGGAAACCGGCCATGAGCAAGTCATCTCGCGCAGGCTGGCGGCGGAGATCAACGAGCGCTTCGACCGCAGAGAGCAAGTCATGGTGCTGCTCAATCGCCGCGGGTATTCTCCCGTGGTGCTGTGCCGCGCCTGCGGCAAAACGCTCGAATGCCGGAACTGCGCCATCGCCATGACGCATCACAAGCGCGAGCACAAAATGATTTGCCACTACTGCGGCTACACCGCGTCCGTGCCCAAAGTCTGCGTCCACTGCGGCAGCGAGTATGTGTATTTTCTCGGAACCGGCTCGGAGAAGTTGGAAGAACTGCTGCACGGCATGTTTCCTCAGGCACGCATTGCCCGCCTCGATCGCGACACGGTTCGCGGGCGCGAATATTTCGAGCGCACGCTCAACGCGCTCAACGAAGGCGAACTCGATTTGCTCGTCGGCACGCAGATGATCGCCAAGGGCCACGACATTCACGGCGTCACCCTGGTCGGCGTGGTCGGCGCCGACAGCGCGCTCGGGCTGCCCGACTTCCGTGCCGCCGAACGCACCTTCCAGTTGCTGACACAAGTTGCGGGACGGGCCGGGCGCGGTCAGAGCCCCGGCAAAGTGATTCTGCAAACTTATTTTCAGGATCACTATGCGGTACAGTATGCTGCCCGCCACGACTTCACCGGCTTCTACGACAAAGAACTGCGCTTCCGCAGTTGGATGCACTATCCGCCCTACTCCGCGCTGGCTAACGTGCTCATTCGCAGCGACAAACTTGACGAAGCCTTGCAGTGGTCGGGCACTCTGGGCAAGTGGTTTGAGCAGACGCGGCATGAAGGCGTGCGCGTGCTCGGCCCGGCCGCGGCTCCGATTATGCGTCTGAAGCGAGATTATCGATATCACTTCGTGTTGAAATCGCCCAGCCGCGAAAAGCTCAACACCACGTTGCGCGCCATGCTGGCGTATGCAACCGCACAGAAAATTCCACGAACGCAGGTGATTGTGGACGTGGACGCGCTGTGGCTGATGTGAGGACGGCAGTCGTTGGTCGTTAGTCTGGTCGTTCGCCATTTCCCTGTTGCTGCGGGCCTTTTGATTCGCCAACGACCAACGACTAACGACCAACGACCGTCATTGTCGCACTACCTTGCGCGGGCGAGATTTCCCCGAATCACCACCACCGACGCCGCCGGCAATTCGTACATCGTGTCCTTCGCCGCGCTCAGCCTGTTGTAAACGATTGGTCCATCCGGATCGGCCCAGCCCTTGCTCGTAGCCACGATCGTGCGCTCCCCACCATTCTCCGCGTGTGCCATGAAGCGAGTCTGCGCTGGATGCCATTGATACTGTGCGCTTCCGAAAGTTGAAACCTCCACCGGCCCGGCGAAGGCGCTCTCTTTATCCGCCGGTCCGTTAAACGCAATCCGAACCCAGTGCGCATTCTGCTGATCCCGATTCACAATCATCACCGCCCAATTTCCATCGGGACGCTTCACCGCATACGCCGTCACCAGCTCGTGCCCGGCGCCATCCTCGACGTCGCTCTTAGCGGTAAACACGTCATGCTCTCCGCCTCCGGGCTGCACCCACTCCAGGTTGATCAACTGCGCCACAAAAAATTGCGCCAGCGGCTGCTGAATCTGGTAGTTGGCATCCACGGTAAACATGCCAAATGTTCCCGGAGAGCTGTTGCACCCCGGCTCCATTTGCAGCGGCAAGTAATGGAAAAAGTAAACCCCTTTCCCTCCAGAGCTCAGGAACGATCCGATATAGTCCGCCAGCCAGATTCCTGCAAAAATATCCTGATAGGTTTCGCTGGCGCCTGACGAAAGATTCCCCTCCGTGATGAACATCGGCATATCCGCCGGAATTCCGTCCTCACGCCACACCTGCATGATGTGGCTCACCAGCTCGGGTTCGTCATAGAGCATGCCCCACGGCGTTCGGCATGGATCATACGGATAATGTTCGAACGAAAAAAACGCAAGGTCGTTCATCCGCCCGTGTTGCCGCAGATAATCGACGAAGCGCGCGGTCCACGAAACTTTTCCGCTCGCGTCCGGCCAGACTTCAATGTCTTTGTTCACGCCTTGAAATGACGGCCCACCCAGCTTCAGCGCCGGGTCCACGCGATGAATCGCCGTCGCCCACTGCAGGTACAGCGCCGCGTAATCTTCCGGCAGCATGTACTGTCCGTCGGCTTCCTCGCCCATCTCGACGTAAGAAATCGGATAGCCGCGCTTCGTCAAATACGCAATCTCCGCCGCCGCGTTGTCGGGCGTGTCGTACAGCATCGCGATCGGCACCATTGCCGGCAGCCCGCGCGTCACGCCGCTGGTAAAGAACAGATCGAATCCCATCTGCGCCTGCTTGGTCGATCCCAAATCCGCCGGCCGATGCCATGGATCGACCGACGAACAATAAGTCGTCGTCTGCTCCTGATCCGGCGTGTGCCGCAGAATGTCGTGAAACGCGCCGTCCTCCGTGCTGGTCCCGAGGTACAGTTCGCGAATCGAATAGCCCGCACAATTTCGCGGATCGGCAGAGCCGTCCGCGTCGCAGGTGTTCGACGATTCCGTCATCCATATCCGCACAAAGCGCACCGCCATGGGATTGCCGCTCAGACGAATTGTTTCCGTCTGGCCCTTGCCGTCTGTAACCGTCCCTCGTGGAAACGTCTGCCACACTCCGCGCGTCACCGCCTTGATGGGATCGTCGCCGGTCCAATACTGCACCGCATAGCGCCGGGCATAAGGTTCTCCCCACGCGATGCGAATGCTGTCGACTTGCTGCGCCTGCGCCAGGTCCATCACCACCCACTGCGGATGCAGCGCATCGCTCTCCCCTGTGAAGCGTTGCGTGAGATAGGGATTGCTTTTCCAGAAAGTGTTCGCATCGCCATCGGTCAGGCGCGAAAACCCCACGTTGTCGGTGCCGTCGTTGCGCGTGGTTCCGCGTCGCGGCAGCGCATAACCATACGAGTAGCGAATCGTTTCCGCCGGAGTGGCCGAGCCGGTGAAATATCCCTTGCCGCCGGCATCGCTCCATGTTCCCTGCGGATTCCAGTGCCACGCTTCGATGGCGAGTTCGGTGTTCTGCCGATAGGTGACCGGTTGCCACCCCGAAGCCAGCGTCTTCTCCAGCGTCGGCTGCACGAGATCTTTGTCGATCGCTTCCACCGCAATGCGGTCCACGCCCGCACCCAGAGTTTCCCTGGGTACGAAATGGTTGGTTGGATGAGAGATGTCAACCTCGATGGTCTGCGCCGCGGCGAAGCCGGCGAAAGAAAAGAATCCCAGCAGGAACGAGAAAACCGTTAGCTTTTTCACGGAAAGACCACCTCGATTCTCTAATTAAATCGATTGAATAAAGGAGTATACGAGAGAAAAGGTTGTACGGGTGGATTCGCTGGTGGAGGTTTCGGGAAGGGTTGTATCGCGAGGCAACAATCAATGCTCAGAAAGCAACAATCCCTAATTGCCCCGGAAGGCGCGCACAACTTCCCGCAGAGAGCTGTGCGCCGAGGGCGCCGGCGTCAGCGTAAGCGCCAGCATCAGCAGCGCAAACACGGCCAGCCACGTCCGCCTGCCTGCAACCCTCGGCCACTCGGCTACCTGCGGATGCCGCAAGCTGCTTGCTTGCAGAAGAATTGCCCACACCAGCCATCCCGTCCACAGGTAGTACGCCATGGGCAGGAGAATCAGAATCGTCAGGCGCGACACAAATTTGTGCGCCTGCGGCGCAAGCGAAAAAATAATGTGTCCGCCGTCGAGCTGCCCGCCCGGCAACAAGTTGAGCGACGTGGCCAGCATTCCCACCCAGGCGGCAAGCGCCGTCGGGTGCAGCAGCACGCGATCGAGGGGCAGGGCCGCCGGTCCACGCAGCAGCCCGAGTTGCGCCAGCAGACGATGCGCTAACTGGAAAATCAGCGGATAGCCGAGCTCATACTCCGCCGCACCCAGACCGGGGCGCATCGGCTTGGACCATCCGAGTGAAACCACGAGCACGGCCACCGCCACCACGAACCCCGCGATCGGCCCGGCGATGCCGATATCGAACAGCGCGGTGCGCGAGCGAATCCGCGAACGGATCAGAATCACCGCTCCCATCGTCCCGATCGGAGTCAGCATCGGTATGAAAAAAGGCAGCGTCGCATACACCCCGTAGCGGCGGCAATATAGGTAATGGCCCATTTCGTGGGCCAGGAAAAACAGCATCAAGGTGGCCATGAATGGCAAGCCGCCCAGCAGCCGCGCCGGATGGGAATATGCCCACGACGCGGGGAAGAATGGAATTACCTCGCCGGCGATCGGCTCATCGCTGAACGACAGCGCCGGCCGGTTGTTATCGAAGTTGTATTGCATGCGCGCGCCCATCACCAGCGTAGTGAAACAAGTCGCCAGCAACAGCAATACATGCAGCCAGTAGCGCGGTTTCGGCGGACGCGGCGCCCACTCCGGCACGGGCCGGTAGTATTCGAGAGTGGAAGATACTGTGGGAGGAGTAGGTTCCGACATGCAATTCGCGGCCCCGCGATTCCATCGAGGCCTTTCCTTTAGATGCTACTACGAGAAGGAGTACCTAGTACCGAGTACCTGGTACCGAGAAAAAGCAACGCACAAGCCAGAACCGACGACTGGGAAGAAAATCAGAAATTACATAAAGCTGGAGAAGCGCAGGCGGAGGCAGAACGAATCTTCTTTCGTTACTAGGTACTGGGTACTAGGTACTCGATACTGCCCTCAATCAATCGACTGCAATTCTTTCCCCGGCTTGAACCGCACCGCCTTGCCGGGAGGAATCGACACCTCCGCTCCGGTGCGCGGGTTACGTCCGATTCCGGTCTTGCGCGGGCGCACATTAAACACGCCGAATCCCCGCAGTTCGATGCGATTGCCGTGGGCCAGCGCTTTCTTCATGCTCTCAAAGACGGTTTCCACCGCCAACTCGGCCTTGGTCTTGGTAATACCGGTTCTGGCCACCACTTCGTTGATAATGTCGAGCTTAATCACGAACGGCTCCCGGGTGCGGTGTCTGGATTATCCTTCAAGTGATTGATGCTATGGGAGATAACGGAGATTGTCAACGGGAGCATCAGTCTCGTAAACGGGCCGGCGCCAGGATGAACGAATTTAGCAATTTGGTAATTTTGTAATTGGGTAATTTTTCAGACGGCAGAGCCAGGTTCTCAAATTACCAAATTACAAAATTACCCAATTACTAAATCGCCCTACCGCCCGTTCTCATCTTCCTTGAACATGTACTTAATCGCGGGCTTGTAAATCATCAGGTTCGGCCGTCCGTCTTCCCGGATCATCTTGATGCAGGTTTTGTCGTACCATTCGATGATGCCGTGCACTTCCTCGCCGTCGCGCAGCACGATCACCATCGGCGTCCGCGACTGCATCTGCTTTTGATAATAAAAATTCTCCGCGTTGGTCTGCTCCGGCGGCGCCGTTTTTCGCCCGCCCCCCGCCGCATGATCCCCCCGGGTATGATCGCCCCGGGCATGATCGGCGCGGGCATGATCGCTGCGAGAATGCTCGCTGCGGTCGCCTCGTTCGACCCGGCGCTCCCCGCCGCGCTCCGGGCGGTCGTGCCGCTCCCGCATCTCCATGTGGTTGGCGTTATGATTGCCGTGGTTGTGCTCCACACGCGGCAACGCCGGACGAATCAGCTTGCGGTTGGCAAAATTCTCCTCGTCGCCTGCTGGCCGGGCGGGAGTCGAATCCATCGTTTCCTTCATAGTGGCGCTTACTCCTGCACACGCATTCGCGCAAACCTCAACAATCAGTTCCCGGGAAATGTTTAGTTACGAAGGCGTGAAATTTTACCTACCGTACCACAGGAATCTCCCCGTGACAATGACGCTGTTGTGCAGGTGCCGCACCACTTACGGGCACTATGCCAAGTCTTGCACACCTGGGTATTTTCGGCCTAACTCGTGTTCGTCAGGTCAGCGCCTTTTCGTTCCCGGCCGCTCCAGGTCACCAGCGCCACCAGCGAAGCGATAATCAGCACGGTCAGGGCCAGCACCGGAGCGAATCTTCCGCTGTAACGCTCCTCGGCCAGTTTGGCCTGCAGCACCGAGTTGCGCGAGGAGAGCAGGTTCCCCAGCTGATAGGCGAAACCTGGAAACGTTCCCCGCACCGCCGGCGGCGAGAGCTCGTTCAAGTGCGCCGGCACCACGCCCCACGCGCCCTGCACCATGAATTGCATCACAAAGCCGCCCAGCGCCAGCATGAGCACGCTGTGCGAATATGCCCACAGCGGAATGACTGGAATCGCCAGCAGCGACGCGGTCACAATCGCGCGCCGCCGCCCTACTTTCTCCGACCACGTCCCGAAGAAAATCCCTCCCAGCAGCGCCCCGATGTTGGCAATGATGGCGATGAACCCCACCGTTTGCGGCGTGAACTGGTGGTTCTTCTGCAGGAACGTCGGATACAGATCCTGCGTTCCGTGGCTGAATGAATTAAAGGCAAACATCAGCAGCGCCAGGAAAAGAAAAGTGCCCAGATACGTCAGAACGTCTTTGCCCAGGTGGCTCTCCGCTTTTCTCGATATTTTGCCCTGCAGCCACGCCGGGGACTCATCCACTTTCGTGCGAATGTAAATCACCAGAAACGCCGGCAGTGCTCCGATCACGAACATCCCGCGCCAGCCCACGTAGTGGAACAGGGTCCCATAAACCAGCGCGGCCAGCAGATAGCCCACCACGTAGCCTTCCTGCAACAGTCCGGAGAAAAATCCGCGGCCCTCCGCCGGAAGCGTCTCGAACGCCAGCGCCGCGCCCACGCCCCATTCCCCTCCCATGGCGATTCCGAACAGCGCGCGGCTAATCAGAAACACCTTCAGCGAAGGTGCGAATGCCGACGCCAGTTCGAATACCGAGTACGCGATAATATCCACCATCAGCGTGGGGCGCCGTCCAAACTTATCCGCCATCAACCCGAACAGAAACGCGCCCACCGGCCGAAAAGCCAGCGTGAGGAAGATCGCTTCCGTAACCACGGAGACTTTCGTCTGAAATTGTGTCGCTATAGCGCTGAGACAGAAAACCAGAATGAAGAAGTCAAATGCGTCCAGCGACCAGCCTAAAAAACATGCCGTGAAAGTGTTTCGCTGTACCGGCGTAAGCCTGCGAAAGTGGCCGACAAATTCCATAGGGGTTTCCTCCGCGTAATTCCGTACGCACTGGAAAGTCCTGCGAATGCTAGCATATGGGGTTCAATCGGCAATCAAAAATCGGCAACCCCCCACTCCATGCCCGAACTCGACCTTCCCCAACGCCAGGCGCCCGATTCGCTCATGCTCACCGGCTTCTGGTATCGCGCCCTGCCTGCGGATCGCATCCATCGCCATCGACTCCACCAGGCCACGCTGCTTGAGATCCCGCTCGTCCTCGGCCGCGACCGCGCGGGCCGTCCCTTCGCTCTGCGCGACGCCTGTCCCCACCGCGGCATGCCGCTGCACTGCGGCCAGTTCACCGGCGAAAATGTCGAGTGCTCCTACCACGGCTGGACCTTCGACGCCCACACCGGCCAGTGCCAGCTCATTCCCTCGCTCACCGCCGATCAGAACCTGAAAGTGGACCGCATCTACGCCGGCAGCTATCCCTGCGAAGAGCAAGATGGTTTTGTCTGGGTTTACATGCCCGACCCAGGCCCGCCGGGCGCGGGCTTCAGCGCCAGAGAAGAAGCTCCCGAGCCCGCCCCGGTGATCGAGAAGTTTGGAGAAAAGTTCGGGGTGTCGGGAAAAGACAAATACAAGCTCGCCTACCTCACCGCCGACATGCCCGTCAGCATCGACCACGGCATCATCGGCCTCATGGACCCGGCTCACGGACCCTTCGTCCATCAGGCCTGGTGGTGGCGCAGCCGCCACAGCATTCACGAGAAACAAAAAAACTTTGAGCCGATTCCCAACGGCTTCCGCATGAGCGCGCACACGCCCAGCTCGAACTCCGCGCCCTACAAGCTGTTGCGCCTCTACGCCGCCGCCGATTCCATCACCACCACCATCGATTTTGTTTTGCCCAACCTGCGCCGCGAAACCATTCGCGTGGGGAAGTACTGGTTCTCGTCGCTCACCACCGTCACGCCCATCACGCGCAATCAATGCCGCATCGATGTCGTCGCCGCCTGGAATCTCTTCCGCTGGCTGCCCTTCGGCCCGAATCTGCTGAAGTTCGTCTTCGCCAAATTCGTCGAGCAGGACCGTCGCACCATGGAACTGCAAGCCGAAGGCCTGCAACACAATCCTCATCTGATGCTGATCGACGACGCCGACCGTCCCGCAAAATGGTATTTCCAATTGAAGGCCGCCCATCTCGACGCCAAACGCACCGGCGCAGAGATGAAGCATCCCATGTCAGGCCCGGTCACATTGAAATGGCGAAGTTAGTCCGTGTGGGTCGGACTTAGATCGTGCGGGTCGGACACTCTTGTCCGACGCTTTTGAAGTTGCCCTTGCTCTTGCTTCTGAAGTTGCTCGTGGATGTTTCCGTAGCGTCCGGCGTCCCCACGGATAAGGTCAAGATCAAGAGCGGCGGACAAGAGTGCCCGCCCCACACGGACTAATTCAGCAGCGACTCCACCACCGCGTAAGTCCCATCCAGCGCCGCATCCAGCGCCCCGGCGTCTTTCCCTCCGGCCTCCGCCAGATCGGGACGCCCTCCGCCCTTGCCCCCAACTTTCTGCGCCACCGGACCGATCACTTTTCCCGCCTGCACCCGCCCGGTCAAATCTTTGGTGACGCCCACGATCAGCGACACGCTCCCATTCGACGCCGAGCCCAGCACCACCACGCCCGAGCCAATCTTCTCGCGCAGTTGATCGACCAGCGTTCGCATCTGCCCGCGCTCCAGATTATCCACGCGATGCGTCAGAACCTTCACGCCCTTCACGTCTTTGACCTTGTCGCCGATATTCGCCGTGCTCGATGACGCCGATTTCATCCGCGCCGAATCCAGTTCGCGCGTCAGCCGCTTGATCTCGGAATCCTTCTTCTCGAACTCCGCTTTGAGAGCTTCGGCAGGCGATGCCGGCATCTCCTCGGACGAGGGTGCCCCATCTTTGCCCCTCTTTTGGGCAAAGGTGGGCGAAACGAAAGCCGACACAACGCCTTCCAACTCGTGATCCTTCCGGAAATGTCGCAGCGATCCCTCCCCTGTCACCGCCTCCACCCTCCTCACCCCCGACGACACGCTACCTTCCTTCAGAATCTTGATCAACCCAATCTCGCCCGTCGCCCCCGTGTGCGTGCCGCCGCAAAGCTCCGTCGAGAAGTCGCCAATCCGCACCACGCGCACCTTATCGCCATACTTTTCGCCAAACAAAGCCATTGCATGATACTGACTGATCGCCTCGTCGATAGGCACATCAGTGATGGTCTCAACGATCTGGTTGCGCAGCACTTCCTTGTTGATGATGTCTTCAATATCCTGCAACTCTTCGTCTTCGACCGCGGTGAAGTGCGAAAAATCAAACCGCAAATGATCCGGCGCCACCAGCGACCCCGCCTGCTTCACATGCTTCCCCAAAACTTCCCGCAGCCCGGCATGAAGCAAATGCGTAGCCGTGTGATTGCGCATAGTCGACTGACGAACGTCAGCATTGACAACGGCATCGACTCGATCACCCACGCGGAGGGCGCCCCACCCTTCCGCGTTCTTTGCGGAGGGTGGGGGTTTTATGACGACCTGATGTGCCCGCACACCCTGAATCGGCGAATAACATCCCGTTACGTCGGCAACGACAGTATTGTGATCGTCCGAGTAAAACCATCCCTTGTCGCCAACCTGCCCGCCGGATTCTGCATAGAACGGCGTGTGATCAAGAATGACCTCGCCCGATTCGCCAGCCTTGAGTTCCTGCGCGCCCTGCCCGTCGTGAATGATGGCCAGCACTTCACAGCCGTCAGAGCGAGTCTGCCGATAACCTTCAAAAAACGATTTCGGAAGCTGCTGGTAGGCGGGGTTGGCTGTTTGCTTCGCGGCCCCTTTCCAGGAGGCGCGAGCAAGGCTGCGTTGCTCGGCCATCGCGCGCTCGAAGCCAGCTAGATCGAATTCGATCCCCTGATCTCGAGCCGCATCCTGTATGAAATCCAGGGGCATGCCAAACGTGTCGTACAACCTGAACGCTTTCTCCCCCGGATACGTGGGTACCTGCGCGAGCCGGATCGTCCTGAGACTATCGCGCGTTACTTCATGGCCAAAATAGTAGCTATAGGTAATTAGGCGGTTCTCTAGTTCCCCCTCGGGTGGCTTCTCTCTCTGATCTTGCGGCAGGTGCTTGTAGACTAGGGTGGTGAGCCGAAGCTCTTCTTCGAGTTTTCTAAGACCTACGTCTAAGGTGTGCGCAAACCGCGTTTCTTCGGAGAGCACTGCCTTTGCCACGCGGTCCGCCGTTTCTTCCAGTTCCGGATACGCATCCCGCATCAAATCCCGTACCGCGAATACCATTTCATGCAGAAACGGCTTCATCTGACCAAGCAACCGACCATGCGTAATCGCCCGCCGAATAATCTTCCGCAGCACATACCCGCGCCCCTCATTCGACGGCAACACTCCATCCGAAATCAGAAAGGTTGCTGCTCGCGAGTGGTCGGCAATCACTCGGAGGGAAGCAGCCGATTTGTCGTTGGGAGAACCCGCCGAGCCTTGCTCGGCTGCACGGCCGGGGGCGGCCGTGCCCACATGGCCGGTGCCCTCATCCACTCGTGTGGGGACAGCCGCCCCCGGCTGTCCGGCGGAGCGTAGCTCCGCGGTCTTGCCACCAGCGCCTAAAGTCAGTTCCGCTGTACGCCTAATCAACGGCGTGAACAAATCCGTCTCATAATTCGAAATCACTCCCTGCAGAACCGCCGCAACCCGCTCCAGTCCCATCCCCGTATCAATCGACGGCTTGGGCAGCGGATTCAGCTTCCCGCTCGCGTCGCGGTCAAACTGCATGAACACCAAATTCCAAATCTCGACATACCGCCCGCAATCGCAGGGAAAGTGGCAATTGACATGTCCCTGCTCGGAGGCCGCCGGACCCATGTCGTAGTGAATCTCGCTGCACGGGCCGCACGGGCCGGTATCGCCCATCTGCCAGAAATTGTCCTTCAGGCCCATCTCGAAGATTCGATCTTTCGGCACGCCCCGCAATGCCCACAAATCATAGGCCTCGGTATCGCGAGGAATAAGGTCGTGCTCCTCACCCGTCCCCGAACCCGACCCCTGAAAGATCGTCACATACAGCCTCTCTTTATCGATCCCAAACCACTCCTTCGAAGTAATCAACTCCCAGGCGTAAGCAATCGCGTCTTTCTTAAAGTAATCTCCAAACGAAAAATTCCCGAGCATCTCAAAAAACGTGTGATGCCGGTTGGTGAACCCCACATTCTCCAGATCATTGTGCTTGCCTCCGGCGCGCACGCACTTTTGCGACGTGGTGGCGCGGGAGTACTCGCGCTTCTCCAGTCCCAGAAAAACGTCCTTAAACTGGTTCATGCCCGCGTTGGTGAACAGCAGCGTGGGATCGTTCGCCGGCACCAGCGACGACGAATGCACCTCCCTGTGCCCCTTCTGCACAAAGAAGTCCAGAAACTTCCGGCGAATTTCAGATCCTGTCGGCATGATGTGGATAAACTTCGATTTTAGCACTGCGAAAACGGACCAAAGTAAACACACAGGGCACGCAAGAACACCAAGGAAACCGTGCCTCCGATCCCCTGTGCTCCTCCGTGCCCTCTGTGTTGGATGGGTTCTTGCCGCTACTTCACCGCGTCTTCCGTTTTCTCTCCCGCTTTTTTCATCGCGTGCCCGGTGTCCTCGGTTCCCTTCTTCACGGCGGTGCCAGTCTTCTTGGCGGCTGTCTCGGTGCCTTTTGCCGTGTCTTTGGCCGCCACTTTGGTAGCGTGGCCAGTCGCGTCTGCGGCTTTCTCGGTGCCTTTCGCGGTGTCTTTGGCCGCTACTTTGGTTCCGTGGCCAGTCGCGTCGGCGGCCTTCTCGGTGCCTTTCGCGGTATCTTTGGCCGCTACTTTGGTTCCGTGGCCAGTATCCTCGGCGCCTTTCTTTACGTCCGTAGCCGCGTCTTGCGCCAGCGCGAGCGGCACCGCGCTGAACAACGCCGCCGCGAGAACTGCTTTCCAGCTGAATTTCATAAAGCTCTCCTTGAGAAACGGTATTGGGACCGGTCTTGGAGTATGCAACATCGGGAACGCGATTGCCAAGCCCCTGATTTATCGGTAGTGGGCTCAATTTGAATTCTTCACCATTG
>Ga0302324_100000342_pt1 | contig 125082 bp, 103 predicted proteins | sample Palsa_T0_1_FD_201949 | JGI IMG/M metagenome (GOLD analysis project Ga0302324, IMG submission 201949) | Peat permafrost microbial communities from Stordalen Mire near Abisko, Sweden - Palsa_T0_1 | ecosystem: Environmental > Terrestrial > Soil > Palsa > Peat permafrost | place: Sweden: Abisko... | reverse complement strand
CCGAGCCAGCCACTCGTCAATTGACCGGCAAAACCGTGCAGGAAATGGAACCAGCCACCCGCGACTCGGTTTCCCTGAGCCTGCCACAACGCCCAAACGGGCCATCAATCACTGACTTTCTAATCGACAGTCCAAAACGATTAGAAAACGCCGTAAGCCCCACAAAACAAACAACCGAGGTCATTTCTGGCAATAATATACTTGACTAACCAAAGGCATTCTGCTAGCTTGGGCTTAGGTGAGCGACATGAAAAAGCCCAAGACCCTCCAAGAAGCGATTCGGTACTTCAGCGACGAACAGGTGTGCATAGACACCGTTGCGGCTCTGCGCTGGCCTAACGGCCCTGTCTGCCCCAAGTGCGGCCACGAGGAGCAATACTACCTTGAAACTCAACACCGCTGGAAGTGCAAGAAGTGCTACAAGCAATTCAGCGTAAAAGTCGGAACGATTTTCGAGGATTCGCCAATCACGCTAGACAAGTGGCTCATTGCTTTGTGGATGGTCGTCAACTGCAAAAATGGGATTAGCTCGTATGAAGTCGGGCGCGATCTCGGACTCACTCAAAAGTCCGCTTGGTTCGTGTTGCATCGCCTTCGGCTAGCAATGCAGGAAGGCGGCGCGTTCGTGAAGCTCGGCGGCGAAGGAAAAGAAGTGGAAGTAGACGAAGCGTTCATCGGCGGAAAAGCGCGTAATATGCACCGCGACGTTCACGCGCGACGACAGGTAACAATGGGCGACAAGGGCAAGACTCCCGTGCTCGGCATTCTGGAGCGTGGCGGGAAAGTGCGCGCCCACGTCATTTCAAGCCGCAAGAAAAAGCCGCTCCAAGCGGAAGTGAGAAAGCACGTCTGCGTCGAATCCGCACTCTTCACCGATGCGCTTCCGTCCTACGAGGGATTGATTCGAGACTATAAGCACCAAGTGATTGACCATGCCGTCGCATACGTGGACGGGAAGGTTCACACCAACAATCTCGAAAATTTCTGGAGCCTCGTGAAGCGCCAGTTGAAGGGAACCTACATTAGCGTCGAACCGTTCCACCTGTTCCGCTATCTTGACGAACAGGCATTTCGCTGGAACTACCGCAAGGATACGAACGATGGACAGCGGTTTGATTTGGCCTTATCGCAGATCGCGGGGAAGCGGCTCACCTTCGCGGAAGTGACTGGTAAGGTGGGGGCAGCAGCGGGAAGCTAATCCTCTTCGCCTACCTCGCGGGCGAAGGGCTTCTTAACATGGCGTTTCTTCTTCTCGGAGTTAATCCGAGACTTGATTTTTGCGTGGGATACGGACAATACTTGTGTAAGTGCAGAAGTAAAGGTAGCAAATTCGTCACCTGTCGCATTCTTGGCGGGAGGCTTCCGGCGACGCGATGCTGCCATAGAGTCAGTGTGCTAGAAAAAATCAAAACGTTTCCAGCTCTGCCGATTGTAGCACGAGGAGCAAGGGCATATGAAACGTTTTGCTGGAGCACCACACTTGATTCGTGAGCCGCGAGCGCCGCACGAAGTATTACGAGACTATCCCACCTACACTGTTCCCGAAGCCGCTTTAATTCTGGCGATGTCCCGCACCACACTTCACAGGTGGGTGGCAAATCATCCGTTTTTCGTCGTATCGGGAAATGATGCGCCGCAACGTCTTTTGTCCTTCAAAGATTTGGCGCAACTTTATTTCCTGAAATTTCTTCGACGTCAAGCCCATTTGAGCGACACACAAGCACGGATAGTGCTTGATTACGCCAAACAAGCAACTGGGAGCAGGTATCCGCTTCTCGATGAGAATATCAAGGCGTGGCGACATCATGCGGTTTGGACGAGGGGGTCAAAGGATAATCGAATCGCGCTAGAATTATTCAAACCACAAGGGCAATACATTTTTCAACACACGGTAGATATGTTCGCATCCCGCATTGACCGTGATAGGCGAGGTTCTCTCCTCAGACTTTACCCGTGGCGATTGTGGACAGAAGGAGACGTTCGTAGACCAGTCTTGATCGACCCTAACATTCTTTCTGGAAGGCCAGTCATTACCGGAACTAGAATCCCGATTATAGTTGTGGCAGCACGAAGAAAAAAGGGCGAGACAATTTCAGGGATAGCCCAGGATTACGGAATCTCTCAACGGCGCATCACGGAATCTCTGAGGCATCTCCACCTTGGCTTACGAAAAGCGGCGTGACACGTGCGTGCTCTTCTTGGAGCAGGGATTCGGCACGACAATCAATCCTCAAAAACTGACAGACGCTGGCTTCGATGTAGTTTGTTTCGCGCACGAGTTTCCCGAACAGTTTGCTAATAACGAGCGAGTCCTCGACCCGCTGATAATCAGTCGCTGTGAGCAGAAGGGGTATGATCTGTTCACTTTTGACAAGAGCATGAGATTCACGCATGTCGAGGCCATCAAAAAGACCTCGGTTGCGATCATCGCTACCGAGAGTTGCGATAAATTTACTCCCGAACAGTGGGTCGATGCCTTGATCAAAGCCGCGCCCCTAGTTAAGCGAAAACTTAGAAAATTCCAGCGTCCGTGGTTTGCGCACCTAACAATTGCTGGAAAGCTCCGCCAGATTCAAACCATTACAGTCGAGATGAGAACGCGGCGTAATCGGCCCGACGAGGGGTAGCGAGTGAGATCAGAAGCACAGAGAAATGAGATTAACAGTTCCACTGTAGACGAGGATGCATCGACTCAGCACATCTCTCCCGATTAGCGCGTGGATGCCCTGTCTCGAAAAAAGCTCAGACGACGATACTCGGAGATTCGGTATCAACAGTGGGGGTTCAGAAACAGTTGCGGCGTTGATACTTAAATCCACATCGTATGTATCGGCTGTATGGACTGCATTTCCCGTACTCGGCGTCACGATTTCTATAGTGCCAGTAGGGGTGAGGCCGAGAGCCTGAAGAACTTGCGGTTCAATTGCCGTAATACTCGCGCCCGTGTCAATAAGTGCGCGAACAGCGCGCGCGATTGGAACCGGCTGATTTTGAGCAATGAGAGCAGCCCTACGTCCTTCGCTTACGCTTATTCCAGCGTTGACGATTGGACCACTAACGTCGATAGCCACCGTGAAGTGCGGCAATTCAAGACGCCTTGCGACGAAGGCCGCCGAGTGGTCGCGTGAAACAGAAGATAGGTTCAACTGAGAGAATTTGCTTCACCAAGAATGGCTCTAACTGAAACCTCTTATAGCCTTCCTTCAAAGCATCGTCGTACGTTGAAAAGGTGTCTATGATCTGGTCGCCGTGAATCAAGACAAACTTGCCCTGATGCTGTGTCAGCTCAGGCAGCTTTGCTTGGTAGGTGGCGATCTCTTTTTCCAAGGCCATATACGTAGTTTAGCTCCCGGGAGCCTATTCCAACAAATACAGGGAAACAAGTATTTTCTTCCGTAGCACCGTCCAGCAAACTCGCGGGACCGCCTGCCTGTCACACGGGGAGCCTAACACACTTGGTTAGCCAAGTATATTATCGCCTCATTTCTAATCGTATAAAAATAGACCCCTTCGCAGAGGCAGATCGCGCCGCCAGCGCACCATCCGCGAAACGTGGTTGGCCCTTGGGCTTCGCCGATTAGGACGCCCTGCGTGACCACGATTAGCTTAAGTCCCACGCACGAATCACGGGTCGCGGGCCACGGGTCACGCACCCTCGCCTGCAACTGTCGTATAATGCGGGCGGATGAAGATTTCTGCCAACGCAGCTCCCCGCGCGCTCGGGCAATCACTTCTACTGAAACTGGGCTGATGAAAACAACGCATGCGGTTGACAATCGAGAGCGCGTGCTGCTGCTTGGCGTGAGCGTGAGGAAATCGCGGACGCCTGCCGCGGGTAGCGCTGTTGAGCGCGAGAATATGCTCGAGCTCGAAGAGCTGGCGCTCAGCGCGGGGGCGAACGTTACCGGCAGCCTCTTGCAGGTGCGCGACAAGATTGATCCTGCCACGCTGGTCGGGCGCGGCAAGCTGGACGAGGTGAAGGCTGAAGCGCACATGCGCGGGGCGCCGCTCGTTATCGTGGATCACAATTTGACGCCGGTGCAGCTTCGCAATATGGAGGCGGCCACCGACTGCCGCGTGATTGACCGCACGCAACTGATTCTCGATATTTTTGCGATGCACGCGCGCACGCGGGAAGGCCAGCTTCAGGTGGAACTCGCGCAGCTCAATTATTTGCTGCCGCGATTGACCGGCCGCGGCAGCGAGCTCTCGCGGCTTGGCGGCGGAATCGGAACGCGCGGCCCTGGCGAACAAAAACTCGAAACGGATCGCCGCCGAATCCGCGACCGAGTGCGGAAAATCAAGGATCAGATCGAGACGGTTCGCCGCCAGCGCACCACGCGCCGCCGCGCGCGCCAGGCAATTCCTCTCGGCACCATCGCGCTGGTCGGCTACACCAACGCCGGCAAGTCGACTTTGTTTAACGCGCTCACTCACGCGACCGTGCTTACTTCATCGAAAATGTTTGCGACGCTCGATCCCACCGTGCGCGGCGTGAAGCTTCCGTCGCATCGCCGGATTCTGCTGTCGGATACGGTCGGATTCCTCCGCGATCTGCCGCCCGATCTGATTGCCGCGTTTCGCGCGACGCTCGAAGAAGTTCAGGAAGCCGCGCTGATCTTGCAAGTCACGGACATTTCGAATCCGCGACACGCCGAGCTCGACGAGGAAGTTGTAAAGATTTTGCAGGAGCTTGGCGTCGCCGACCGGCCGCGCCTGCACATCTTTAACAAAATCGATCGCCTCGCGCCCGAAGATCGCGAAGAAGTGGCGCGCATCGCTCAGAACGGCAACGGCGCGGCATCGCACGGCACGGCGGGGCGCAGCGCGTTCGTCTCCGCGGAAACCGGCGAAGGCCTCGACAATCTTCTCGCGCAAATCGATGCGGCGCTTCCGATTGATCCCATCACGCGCATTCGCCTGCAATTGCCGATGTCGGAAGGACGCACTCTCGCCATGGTCCACGCCTGCGGCCGGGTTCTAAGTTCGGAAGCCGACGGCGAGCAAATTTCGATCGAAGCCGAGGTCCCCGAGACGCTGGCGCGGCGTCTGGCGGAATTCACGGTTTAGGCAATGTTTCACACTTTCGATACACGGCCGGGCCGGGACCTGTGGAAAACCTGTGGAACGCAGATTTTTCGGCTTCGATGTTTAGTTTCGGTACAATGTTGAGGCAGTAGTTATATCCGGCTCGTTTGGCCGGTAAGTGGCTGATGTTGAAGCATTTATACTGCTGTCCCTTTTTGTACCTTTCAGTTTTGCGCGAAAATCGGCCAAAATCGTAAATTGCGGATTTGCACAAGCTTGGGGCATTTTGTTTCCTAACAGTCACTAGACACGAGACTTCGTTGATTCGGCGCTTTGCACTCTTGCAGTGCATTTCATTGTTAGAACACGCGAGGTTGACTGCCCCGAGTTGCAGGACTATATTGACTTAGGGCGCGTAGGGAGCCTTTCGAACTCCATTCGAACGCCACCGGGCGGGTTTTTCGCGCATCAAATGAACCTTCCGAACAGCCTCACGACTCTCCGCATATTTTTTGTTCCGCTTCTCGTTGTCGTGCTGCTCACGCGCGAGCCGAACTTCGATGTTTGGGGCCTCGCGGTTCATTTTGAAGTTTGGGGCGTGCTGATTCTGCTCGCCGCTGCCGCGACCGATGCCGCCGACGGATATTTCGCGCGCAAGCGAAACGAAATCACGACGCTCGGAATTTTGCTCGATCCCATCGCCGACAAACTTCTCATCTCCGCTGCATTTATTTCGCTGGTGGAAATGGGGCTGGTGCCTGCGTGGATGGTGGTGATCATCATCGGCCGCGAGTTTATCGTGCTCGGCCTTCGAAACATCGCGGCGAGCGAAGGATTGATTATTCCTGCGTCGCCGCTCGGCAAAACGAAGATGGTGCTGCAAGTAATCTGCGGCTGCGCCGTGATTCTGGCGGCAAAGCACGCGGCATTGAAGCCGCTCGGCAGAGCGCTGCTTTGGCTCGTCGTGATCAGCGCGATCATATCGGCGGTGCATTACTTCCAAATGTTCTGGAGTCAAGTGAACGACCGCATCCAGCAGCGGCGCAAGAGCCTGCTCATTCTGGAGCAGGGCAAGAAGCCGCAAAATGTCCCCACTCGATAGCGGGGCCCGGTTAGATAGCGGGCAACGCAAAATACTTTTGGATATTGCGCGCCGCGCGATCGCGCAGGGCGTGGCGAAGCGTGAGACGCTCGAAGTTGACGTTCCGGCGGGCGCGCTCGGCGAGCCTGCGGGAGCGTTCGTGACGCTGCGGCGCGGCAAGCGATTGCGAGGATGCATCGGACGGCTCGAGTCGGGCGAGCCACTGGCGCGCGTTGTCGCGCTGGCGGCAGTTTCGTCCGCGCTTGAGGATCCGCGCTTCGAAGCCACGCGCCCTGAAGAACTTTCCGATCTCGAGATTGAGATTTCGGTTCTCTCTGTGTTCGAAGCGATCGCGCCTGTTGACGTCCGCCCGGGCGTGCATGGACTGATGATTCAGCGCGGCGGCAATCGCGGTTTGCTGCTGCCGCAGGTGGCCGCGGAATACAAGTGGAACGCGGAGCGCTTTCTTGAGGAAACGTGCTCGAAGGCGGGACTGCCGCGCGATGCATGGCGCGATTCGGAAACGCGCATTTTCGCTTTTACGGCTGAGGTTTTTTCCGATCGCGACTTTGCGCAAACGACAGCGGCGGAATCCTAGAACTAGGGAAATACGTAGAGCCGAAAAAGCTACCGGACGAAACCCGGTCCGGCGCTACATAAATCACGGCTGGCAGAAGCGGTGGAAAATAAAAACGGCGCGAACAGTGCGTCCGCGCCGTGACTATTTCTTTGGTTTTAGAATTTATTCCAGTTCGACGTATTCGCCCGCGTACATGGGCTTGAGCGCAAATGTTATCAGCAGCGTCGCTGCATTCGGCGACGTGCGCACGACGATTCCTTCGCCGAGAATTTCCCGCGGGACGCTGTCCCATTTAAAATCCTTCGAGACACCGCCATAGCCGTAAATCTGAAACGCAATCCGGCGTGTTTGATACGCGGATTCGCTCTCCTGATCCTGATAGCGGAACACGCGGAAGTAGTCGCCGACGTGAACTCCCTGGCCTTCGCCCAAATTCACGTAGACGATGTCGTTCGTGCCGTAAGAAATCGCGAAACTCTTACCCGTTACGAGCATAGCTTTGCCTTTGCCGTCTGGTGGCGCGAAGCGATCGAATTGATTCTCGTCCTTCAACGGAGGCGCGGCGCGCTCGACAAACGGCACCGCGATATCGCCACGTTGCATGTACTCGCAGGAATTTTCGATTTGAGCGGTGGACGTGTTGGGCGCGACAACAACGACCTTGACGCGACCTTCGTCCTGCCACATTTTGCCAAGAGCGTGCATCAGCACGAACTGCGACTTGAACCATGGTTCCCGTGTGGGCTCGTCAACAGCCCGCACGATGGCAAATTCGTCGCCAACATGGACGCCCTTACTGGTGCCCTTGTTGAGGTATATGAAGTCGCCTTCCTGGAACGTCGTCTTGGTATCGGAGCCTTCGCCAGTGATCAGGAAAGTATCTTGCGGCGGCGCCTGATTGGACATAACGCCCGAGCAGTACATATCGTTCGGGATCGGCGTTCGCACTTTCACCTGCGTCGCTTGTGCTTTTGCCGAAACGCTGGCGAGAGCCACCGCCAAGCTTAGAATGACAAGTTTTCCGCGCATCACGAACACTCCTTAAGACACGTTCGCGCCGACGAAGCGGCGCGTATCCCCACTCAAGCGACCGTAACAAATGGCGTCGCGAGGCGTCAAGGCAATGTCCGGCATGACTTTACACATTGTGCACCGCATGGTAGAAGCCCAAGATTCCGTTGGGGATAGGCGGAGCGGCTGATGCCTGGAATTTTTGGGGAAGACAAAATCTGCGCGGTTGTCGCCGGCCGGACTGCGGCTGATGCCGCCGGGCAGCTGCTTCGGGCGTTGCGCGAGACACGGACTGTGGAATTGAGGCTGGATTGGCTGGGCAGCCGCAGCGAAATTCGCAAAGTTTTGCGGTGGCTGGCGGGGAAAAAAGGCAAGCGGGCGAGGAGCCGCGCGACGTTGATTGCTACTTGCCGCCGCCGAGTGGCGGGCGGCAAGTTTGCGGGAAGTATTAAGGATCAGTTCGAGATTTTGCAGGAGGCGGGGCGCGCTGGTTGCGCGTGGCTCGATATTGAGATTGAAACCGCCCAGAAACTTTCGAAGCGGGAATTCGCGGCGCTGAAATCCGAAGCGAAAATTCTGATTTCGTATCACGATTTCAAACGGACGCCGGCGAATCTCAAGCGTGTCACGGCGCGGCTGCTGCGCGCTGGCGGCGCCGCGATCAAAATTGCGGCGCACGCGAAGGATTATCGCGATACGTGCCGGCTGTTGCAGCTCGCGCGGGCCAACAGGCGAGTTGTGGCGATACCGATGGGCGAAGTTGGCGCGGCGGCGCGCATTTTGGCGCTGCGCAGCGGCTCGGCGCTGGCGTATGCGCCGGTGGAGGAATCGACGGCGCCGGGGCAGATTTCGTTGAGCGCGATGAAGGCGCTGTATCGCGCGGACCGCATCGATCGCCGCACGAGAGTTTATGGCGTGATCGGAAATCCAGTTCATCATTCGCTTTCGCCGTTGATGCAGAATGCGGCTTTCGAAGAGCGGCACATGGATGCAGTCTACGTTCCATTTCTCGTGCGCGACCTTCGCGATTTTCTCGGCGCAATCCCAGAATTTGGCGTCCTCGGTTTCAGCGTCACGATTCCGCATAAGCAGGCGATCCTCAAACATCTCGACGATTGCGATCCGTTGGCGGCGGCGATTGGCGCGGTGAATACGGTTGTGGTTCGGGATGGCGGGAAACTGTTCGGCTACAATACGGATTACGTTGGAGTGTTGCGGGCGCTCGAAAGCCAGGTTGCGCTGGCGGGGAGTAGCGTGCTGATTTTGGGAGCGGGCGGGGCTGCGCGGGCGGTGGCATTCGCGCTGGCGCGGGCGGGCGCGGCGGTTTGCATTTGCGCGCGGCGGCCGGCGAATGCGAAAGAGCTGGCGCGGACGCTCGGCGGCGAGGCGATCGCGAGGAGCAAACTGCGCGGCGAATTTTTCGATGCGATTGTGAATGCGACGCCTGTCGGGATGTACCCGAATGCAAATCAGTCGCCGCTTCAATCGAGTGAGTTGAATTGCCGGTTGGTGTTCGATTTGATTTACCGGCCGGGGCGGACGAGGCTGCTGCAGCTCGCTGAGAGGCGCGGCATCGAAACTGTGTCGGGGGTGGAGATGTTTCTCGCCCAGGGTATGGGGCAGTGGGAGATTTGGACGGGTGAGCGGGCGCCGGAAGGCGTGATGCGGAGGGCGGTGGTGGTTGCGCTGGGCGAAGAATAGAAAAAGGAAGAGGGAAAAGCGAAACGAGAAAGAGAAAAGAAAAAGAGAAAGCGAAGAGTGCCCGGCTGAAGCCGGGCGCTACAAGTGCCTGAAGTGAATGTGTGCTTGCGCGGTTGATTGGGATGGATTGATGTTTCGCGTGAAGAGCTGACCTGAAGTTGCGATCCGAAGGCTGGGATGATTCAACCGGATTACTTGACGTTTCGGGGGTTGGCGCAGAGGGGGAACCTTGTCCCGGTTTACGAGAGTTTTACCGCGGATTTGCTGACGCCTGTGGGCGCGTATTTGCGCATCGCGCGCGGGGCGAAATATTCATTTCTTTTGGAGAGCGTCGAGGGCGGAGAAACGCTCGCGCGGTATACGTTTGCGGGAGCGAATCCGGCGGAAGTATTTCGCTCGCGCGGGCGGCATTGCACGATCGAATCCGCGCGCGGGCGCACGGAGGCGGATGAAGATCCGATCCGGCTGCTGCGGCAAATGATGAAGCGGTATGAGCCGGTGCGCGTGGCGGGGCTTCCTCCATTTATTGGCGGCGCGATTGGGTGCTTCGCTTACGACATGGTGCGGATGATCGAAAAGATTCCCGCGAGCGGCCGCGATGATTTGGGGCTCGATGATGCAGTGCTGATGTTTTATCGCGGCGTGGTGGCATTCGATCACGTAAGGCATCGCGTGTGGATCATTCAGAACGTTTACACCAAAGACGAAACCTACGCCCAAAACGAAAATTCCAGGAAAAACAAGGGCAACGCGAAGAGCCGAGGCGGCCTGCGCGAGAAATACGACGAGGCGGTGCGTGAAATCGAGCGCACCCGGCGAGCGCTGCAGGCGCCGCTGCGTGCGGAACGGGTAGTGCGGAAAAAAGGCCGGGCGACGGCCTTGCGCATCAGTTCGAATTTCACGCGCGCGCAGTACCTTGCCGCTGTGCGAAAAGCGAAGTCGTACATTCGCGCCGGCGATGCGTTTCAGATTGTGCCGAGCCAGCGATTCAGCGCGAAGACGGATGCTGATCCGTTTGAGATTTATCGCGCGCTGCGAGTGATCAATCCTTCGCCGTATCTTTATTTTCTGCGGCTCGACGATGTCTCCATTGTGGGCAGTTCGCCGGAAATGCTGGTGAAAGTGCAGGGGCGCGACGCTTTCTATCGGCCAATCGCCGGCACGCAGCCGCGCGGCCGCGATGAAAACGAAGATCGCGCGAGGGAAGCGCATCTTCAGGCCGATCCGAAAGAGCGCGCGGAACACATCATGCTCGTGGACCTTGGGCGAAACGATCTCGGGCGCGTTTGCGAATACGGCTCGGTGCGCGTGGACCGGTTGATGTACGTCGAGCGGTACTCGCACGTGATGCATCTCGTGTCGAGCTTGAGCGGAAAGCTGCGCGAAGGCGTGGATTGTTTCGAAGCGCTGATGGCGTGCTTCCCGGCGGGAACGCTTTCGGGCGCGCCGAAAGTTCGGGCGATGGAAATTATTGATGAACTCGAGCCGACGCGCCGCGGAATGTATGCGGGTGCGATTTTGTATCTCGATTTTTCGGGGAATCTGGATTCGTGCATCGCGCTGAGAACATTGGTGGCGAAGAATGGGCGTGTGTACATTCAGGCGGGGGGCGGGGTGGTTGCGGATTCAGTGCCTGGGCGAGAATATCAGGAGACAGTGAATAAGGCGCGGGCGGTGGTGGTGGCGGTGGAGGAGGTGCACGGGGCGGGGAGGAAAGCGAAATTGGAAAAGGGAAAATAGAAAAGGGAAAATCGAAAACCCGGCCCGCCTGCCGGCGAGCCCTTCGGGTGCTGGAATTCGGCCGCTTGCAATTAATCTGAACATGATCTTGCTGCTCGACAACTACGATTCGTTTACTTACAACTTGGCGCAGTATCTTGGGCAGATGGGGCAGACGCTGGTGGTGCGGCGGAACGATCAGATTACGCTTGACGAGATTGCGGACCTTGCGCCCGAGCGGATCGTGATATCGCCGGGGCCGGGCACGCCGAAGCAGGCGGGGATCAGCATTCCGATTGTCAAGCGATTCGCCGGGAAGATTCCGATTCTGGGAGTTTGCCTCGGGCATCAGGCGATTGGCGATGCGTTTGGCGGGCGCGTGATTCGCGCGGCAAAAATCATGCACGGCAAGACGAGCGAAATTCATCACGACGGGAAGACGATATTTCGCGATTTGCCGCAGGATTTTTCGGCGACGCGATATCACTCGCTGATCGTCGAACGAAAATCGCTGCCGGCCGAGCTCGAAATTTCCGCGGAGACGGAAGATGGAACGATCATGGGCCTGCGGCACCGCAAGATGAAAATCGAGGGCGTTCAATTTCATCCGGAATCGGTTCTCACCGATACGGGATACCGGCTGCTCCAGAATTTCCTCAGTGTGTAGTTGATGGCAGGACGATGCAGTTCGCGAAAGTAGAAAAGCAAATCACGGCGATCGTGCTTATCGGCTTTGCTGTTGCGGTTGTGGCCATGGCGATACGGCTGGATCGCTCGAGCGCGAAACTTTCTGAGACTGCAAGCCTCCAGGCCACGCTCCCGCGCACCGTACTTGGTTTCGACCGCAACGATTATCCCGGTGATGAGGCGCTGCCGGCGCTGGGGCGCACGTTTTCGTTTTCGAGTTACTGGCTGAACAATCCGCCGGGCGCGAAAAACAATTCGTGGCTGGGCAAGCGAGATGTGCTGGCGCGGAACGATTTTGGGTATCTTGTGCTTTTCAATGGCAGGGAGAGCGCTGAGCTCAAGTCGGAGGCTGCGGCTGCGCGTCTCGGTGCTTCGGACGCGAATGCGGCCGCGGCCGGGGCAACGCGCGAGGGTTTCCCGGATAGCGCCGTTATTTTTCTCGATCAGGAGGAAGGCGGGCGGATGTTGCCAGCGCAAAAGGCTTACATATACGCGTGGCTCGATGGCGTGAAGGCGGCGGGATTTCGAGGCGGAAGTTATTGTTCGGCGATTGCCGTGAACGATGGAGGCGAGGAACTGATGACTGCGGAGGATATTCGCGAGCATGCGAACGGGCGGGCGATTGTTTTTTTTGTTCATAACGATGCGTGCCCGCCAGCGCCGGGGTGTGCTTACCCGCCGAATGCGCCGAGGCCGTCTGCCAGCGGGTTCGCGCAGGCTGAAGTGTGGCAGTTCGCGCAGTCGCCGCGACGAAAAGAATATACGCAGCGGTGCGCGGCGACCTACAACGATGCTGGGAATTGCGTTCCGGCTGGGGCTGGCGGCGGGCTTTACTTGGATCTTGATTCGGCGAATTCGGCTGATCCTTCGAATGGGCGACGTTAATGTTTGTCGAGGGGTATAGTGCCAGCGTGACGGGGCCCTTAGCTCCTAAAGCCGCACTAATTTTGCGGCACTTGCCAAGATGTAAAAATAATAGAGCCCTTCCATACGAACCGCAGATCCCTCACTTCGTTCGGGATGACAACTTTCTCTAGTCTTGCGGCATGACTGAGGTTATGACGATTAGTTTGTAGTGAAGGCGACGAAAGCGTCGAGCTTGGCGCAGGCGGCGCCGGTGTCAATTGCGTGAGCGGCGAGGCGCACGCCTTCGAGAAAATCGGGGGCGCGGCCTGCGGCGACGAGTGCGGCGGCAGCGTTGGCGAGAACGATGTCGCGGCAGGGGCCGAACTCGTGAGAAACGAGAGCGCGGCCAAAAATTTTGTGGATGATTAGGGCGTTTTCCTTCGCGTCGCCGCCTTGCAGCGCTTCGAGCGGCCCGCTAGCCAGGCCGAAATCTTCGGGCGCGATGGTGTAGCTGCGGACGGCGCCGTCGCGCAATTCTGCCACCGAGGTTTCGCCCGAGATTGAAATTTCATCGAGGCCGTCGGCGCCGTGGACCACGAATGCGCGGCGGACGCCAAGTTCGCCGAGAGCGCGCGCAAGCAATTCCGTGTAGCTCGCGTCGAACACACCGACAACTTGAGCGGCGGCGCCCGCGGGATTTGTGAGCGGGCCGAGGAGATTGAAGACGGTGCGGACGCGAAGTTCGCGGCGCGCGTTCATGGCGTGGCGTGTGGCCTGGTGGATCGCCGGTGCGAATAGAAAGCCGATGCCGATTTCATCGATGGCGCGGCCTGCGGCTTCGGCGGGCAAGTCAATGCGCGCGCCGAGGGCTTCGAGGACGTCGGCGGAGCCGCAGCGCGAGCTGATCGAGCGATTGCCGTGCTTGGCGACGCGGACGCCTGCGGCGGCGACGACGAATGCCGCGGCGGTTGAGACGTTGAATGTGCCGCGCGCGTCGCCGCCGGTGCCGCATGTGTCCACGAGCATTTCGTCGGCGCGATGGCCGGGCGGAAAAATTGGAGTGGCGTGGCGGCGCATTACGCTGGCGAAGCCGACGAGTTCGCCGACTGTTTCGCCCTTCATGCGCAAGGCGGCGAGGAATCCGGCGATCTGAGCGTCGGAGGAGTTGCCGGAGAAAATTTGCTCCATCGCGGATTCGGCTTGGGTGCGCGTGAGATCTTCGCCGACTACGATTTTTTCGAGGGCGTGGTGGAGGGTGAAGGCGGCGCCGGGATGGGGCTGGGGCGCGCTCATGCGTAGAGGCTCGAAGTATCTGCAATGCGAGCGGTATTCGCGGAAACGCAGATTCCTCGGCCGACCCTCGTCGGGTCGACCTCGGAATGACAAACTACTTTAAAGTCGCGCACGCGAAGCATTGCCATGCCCATCGTTTCGGAATGACACCCGATATTAAAGTCGAGCACATGGGGCATCGCCATGCCCGGCCCCGCAGAATGACAGCCTACATTAAAGTCGATCGCTCGGGACATCGCCTTGTTCGCCCTTTCGGTTCCGAGTAAACTTACTCGTTTTGACTGTGGGCAAATTTTAGCACTCCTGGACGTGCAATGAAGATTCATGAATATCAGGCGAAGGCGATCCTTGCGAAATTTGGTGTGCCTACGCCGCGCGGAGAAGTGCTTTTCAAGGTAGAAGATGCTGAAGGCGTGGCGAAGCGGCTGGGGACGCCCGTAGTGGTGGTGAAGGCGCAGATTCACGCGGGTGGACGCGGCAAGGGCGGCGGCGTGAAGCTGGCGAAGTCGCCGGCGCAAGCAGCTGAGCTCGCGGAGCGAATTCTGGGGATGAAACTTGTGACGCCGCAGACGGGGCCTGAGGGGCGGCTGGTGCGGCGGTTGCTGATCGAAGAAGGGCTCGACATCAAGCGCGAACTTTATTTAAGCATTCTTGTGGACCGCGCGGCGGAAGCGCCGGTGTTTATGGCGAGCGCGGCGGGCGGCATGGAAATTGAGGAAGTGGCGAAGGAGCATCCGGAAGCGATTTTGCGGGAGACGATTCATCCGGCGACGGGATTGCAGCCGTATCAAGTTCGAGACTTGGTGTTCGGGCTCGGGCTGCCGGCGGAGATGGTGAAAGTCGCGCAGCCGTTTTTTCAGTCGCTATATCGCGCGTTTTTGGAGACGGATGCGTCGCTGCTGGAGATTAATCCGTGCGTGGTGACGGGCGACGGGCGGCTGGTGGCGCTCGATGCGAAAGTGAATTTTGATGACAATGCGCTTTATCGCCATCCGGAATTTGCGGAGCTGCGGGATTTGGATGAAGAGACGTCGCTCGAAGTGGAGGCTTCGAAATTCAAACTGAACTACATCCAGCTCGAAGGAAACGTGGCTTGCATGGTGAACGGCGCGGGGCTGGCGATGGCGACGATGGACATTATCAAGTTGAGCGGCGGGAGTCCGGCGAATTTTCTGGATGTGGGCGGGGGCGCATCGGAGGAGCAGGTGCGCAATGCTTTCAAAATTTTGCTGAGTGATCCGAATGTGCGCGCGGTGTTCGTGAACATTTTCGGCGGGATTTTGCGCTGCGACGTGCTGGCGGGGGGCGTGGTGAAGGCGGCGCGTGAGCTGGGGATTCGCGTGCCGGTGGTGGTGCGGCTTGAGGGGACGAATGTGGAAGAAGGGCAGAGAATTTTGCGCGAATCGAAATTGAATTTTACCGTAGCGAGCGGGATGAAGGATGGAGCGGAGACCGTGGTGAAGCTGGCGGGAGGAGCGCGATGAGCGTGCTGGTGAACGAGAAGACGCGCGTCATCGTGCAGGGTTTGACGGGCCGGGAAGGCACGTTTCATGCGCAGCAGATGATTGAGTATGGGACGAAAGTTGTGGGCGGCGTGACGCCGGGGAAAGGCGGGACGAAGCATATCGGCGTGCCTGTGTTCGATACCGTTGCGGATGCGGTGAAAAAAACTGGGGCGAATGCGTCGGTGATTTTTGTGCCGCCGCCGTTTGCTGCTGATGCGATCTTGGAAGCTGTTGCGGCGAAATTGCCGCTGGTTGTTTGTATTACTGAGGGAATTCCAACGCTCGATATGGTGCGCGTGGCGGCCGCGATGAAGAATTCCGCGACGCGGCTGATCGGGCCGAATTGCCCGGGAATTATTTCGCCGGGGAAATGCAAAATTGGAATCATGCCGGGGCGGATTCACAAGAAGGGAAACGTCGGAGTGGTTAGCCGGAGCGGGACGCTGACGTATGAGGCTGTGGATCAGTTGACGCGGCTGGGCATCGGGCAATCCACTTGCATTGGGATTGGCGGTGATCCGATTATTGGGACGAGCTTTCTTGATGCGATTCAATTCTTCCATGAAGATCCAGGCACGCACGCGATTGTGATGATTGGCGAGATTGGCGGGAATGCAGAGGAAATAGCGGCGGCGTACATTAAGAAGAATGTGCGCAAACCCGTCGTGGGATTTATTGCGGGACAGACCGCGCCGCCGGGACGCCGCATGGGGCATGCGGGCGCGATCATAAGCGGCGGGCAGGGAACGGCGGCGGATAAGTACAAAGCGATGAAAGCTGCGGGAATTCATACGGTGCAAAGTCCGGCGGAGATCGGGCATACGCTGGCGGCGGCGTTGAAGAAGAAGGGCGCGGCTTCGCCGAAGAAAGGCCGCGCGCGAACTCGGGCGCGGAAGCGAAAATAGGGGCGCAGTCCGCCACGGCGGACGCGCCTACGAATACCAACAGCGCGACGCGAAATTATTACAAGGGAGAAACTGTCGAATGGCAGTCGAGAGAACGTTGGCAATTATCAAGCCGGATGCTGTGAAGCGCGGGCTTACGGCGGATATTTTGAGCCGGATTCACGCGGCGAAATTTCAGATCGCGGCGATCAAGTCGGTGTCGCTTTCGAGGCAGGAGGCTGAGGGATTTTACGCCGTGCACCGCGAGCGGCCGTTTTTCAAGGACCTGGTCGAGTTCATGAGCTCGGGCAAATCGGTGGCGATGGTGCTCGAAGCCGAGAATGCGATTGCGAAGTGGCGGGAGACGATGGGCGCCACCGATCCCGCGAAGGCGGCGCCGGGAACGATTCGCAAGGAACTTGGCACGAGCATTCAATTTAATTGCACGCATGGGTCCGACGCGCCGCAAACGGCCGCGTTCGAGATTGGCTACTTTTTCTCGGGAAGCGAATTGAACTGACGGACTCGATGGAACCGCTGCGCGAAGCCGGACGGGCGCTGCTGATTATTGGAGTGGTGCTGGTTGTTGTCGGCGGGCTTTTGTTCTTTGGAGCGCGGCTGCCGTTTCGATTGGGGCGATTGCCGGGGGATATTTTTTACCGGGGGCGGCATGGATCGTTTTATTTTCCTATCGTTACGTGCGTTCTGCTGAGTGTTGGGCTGACGCTGATTTTTTGGATTATTGGGCAGTTCCGACGGTGACTAAAAACGCAATTTGAGACGAAGCGGGAAGGCCGTGACAACTCCTGAAGTCAAAATCGGATGGGGGCCGTGCTGCTTTTGCGGCAACCAAATCGAACCGACTTCGGTGGAACCATGCCGCCTTAGAGTGGAAACGCAAAGCGGCAAATGGCAAGTATGGTTTTGCCACGCGGAGTGTTTTAGAACACGCATCACCAAGCTTTATGATCTAGAACCGAGGATTTTCTGAAACGGACCTTTGCGTTAAGAACATACTTCCGGTTTGAGTTTGTAGATTTGAGAGCCACAAGCACGAAAGGCAGAAGTTCTTCTCAGCGCGAACAACCAAGTCACTTAATGCCATGAGCCAATTGCCATTCAATCTTGAACCGCTGAATCTGGTGCCGCGGCGGCAGGTGTGGAAAGTCAGCGAGGTGACGGCGCAGATTCGCGTTCTTCTCGAAGGGCAATTTGCTGATGTGTGGGTGGAGGGCGAGGTCTCGAATTTGCATTCGGCGCAATCGGGGCATTTGTATTTCACGCTGAAGGACGCGAAATCGCAGCTTCGGTGCGTTTGCTTCCGCGATCAACTGAGGGGCATTAAATTCCGGCCCGAGGATGGGCTGCATGTTACCGTGCGTGGCTCGGTGAGCGTGTACGAGGCTCGCGGCGATTATCAACTGTATGTTACGCAAATCGAGCCGGTGGGGCTCGGGGCGTTGCAACTGGCGTTCGAGCAGTTAAAGAAGCGGCTCGAAGCCGAAGGGATTTTCGCGGCCGAGCGCAAGAAGCCGCTGCCGGTGCTGCCCCGGCGAATCGGCGTCGTTACTTCACCGACGGGCGCGGCGGTTCAAGATATTTTGCGCGTGCTGAAGCGGAGGTTTCCGAACGTTCACGTGCAGATTTATCCCGTGAAGGTGCAGGGGGACGGCGCGGCGAAGGAAATTGTGGCGGCGCTGCAGTACTTCAATCGCGTGGATTCGATTGACGTGCTGATTCTGGCGCGAGGCGGCGGCTCGCTTGAGGATCTCTGGGCGTTCAACGAGGAGATCGTGGCACGAGCGATTTTCGAATCCATTATTCCGATTATTTGCGGTGTGGGGCACGAGACGGATTTCACGATTGCAGATTTTGTGGCGGACGTGCGCGCGCCGACGCCATCGGCCGCCGCGGAAATCGTTGTGCGGACGCGGCAGGAATTTGAGAAGCACGTCCTCGAATTGCAGCGGTGCGTCGAGCAGCGCATGAAATATTTGGTGCTCGAATGGCGGCATCGGGTGCGCGATCTCGAATCGCACCGCGCGTTCCGCCAGCTCGAACAGTTTGTGCGGCGCCGGCGGCAGCAAGTGGATGAGTTTGCGAGCGCGCTCTTCGACGGATTGCGCGCGAGAATGAAGGAAACGCAGCGGCGGCTTACCACTTCGAGTGCGCGAGTTGCGTCGTTCGATCTGCGAGCGCGCGCGAATTCGTTCCGGCTGCGGCTGTCGCGGCGCGATGCGGAACTGCGTGGGGCGCTCGAACGGGTGGTGGACAGAAAGCGGCGGCGATTCAACGCGGCGCAGATGCGTGTGGCATCGTTCGATCTTGGCGCTCGGCTCGAAAGGTTGCGGCGGCGATACGAGAAGATAGCGGATGAGATGCGCGTTCGCGCGGACCGCATGCTCGCGGCGAAGCGGCGGCGTCTCGAAGCCGCATCGGTGCGTTTGCAGGAGCGCAGCCCGTTTCAATTGCTCAAGCGCGGCTACGCCATCGCGTATGACGCTGAGGGGCACGTACTGCGATCACCCGATCAGGTTGCGCTTGGCGCCGACATCTCTGTGCGGCTCGCGCGCGGCGAATTGGGCGCGACAGTCAGGAACAAGCAGACGAACAAGGGTTAGTAGCGGCTGTTAATCGTCGGATTCGGACGCGACTTTGAGAACTGCGAGGAACGCCTCCTGCGGAATATCCACGCGGCCGACGCGTTTCATGCGGCGCTTGCCTTCTTTTTGTTTTTCGAGGAGCTTGCGCTTGCGCGTGATATCGCCGCCGTAGCACTTGGCGAGAACGTTTTTGCGAATGGCGCTGATCGTCTCGCGAGCAATGACGCGGCTGCCGATGGCGGCCTGAATCGGGACTTCGAACATCTGGCGCGGAATCAGTTTGCGCAAGCGCGATACGAGCTCGCGGCCGCGCTCGTAGGACTGTTCGCGATGGCAGATGAGGGTGAGGGCGTCCACCGGCTCGCCGCCGACGAGGAGATCGAGCTTCACGAGATCGGCCGGGCGATAGCCGGAGAGATGGTAATCGAGCGAAGCGTAGCCGCGCGAAACGCTCTTCAGGCGGTCGTAGAAATCGAGGACGATTTCGTTGAGCGGCATTTCGTAAGAAAGCATGACGCGCGTGGGCGAGAGGTACTCGAAATTTTTCTGAATGCCGCGCTTTTCCTCGCAGAGCGCCAGAATCCCGCCGACGGACTCGTCGTTTGTGATGATCATGGCCGTGAGAATCGGCTCTTCGATTTTCGCGATGGAAGTAGGCGGAGGAAACTTCGTGGGGTTGTCCACTTCCAGAGTTTCACCGGCGGTGGTCGTGATGCGGTACTGAACGCTCGGCGCGGTCGTGATCAGATCGATATTGAATTCGCGTTCGAGGCGCTCCTGCACGATTTCCATGTGGAGAAGGCCGAGAAAACCGCAGCGAAAGCCAAAGCCGAGGGCGGGGGAAGTCTCAGGCTCGTAGAAGAATGCGGCGTCGTTGAGCTGAAGTTTCGAAAGGGCGTCGCGCAAAGTTTCGTAATCGCTGGCGTTCACGGGATAAAGCCCAGCGAAGACCATCGGCTTGATTTCTTCGAAGCCGGGGAGCGGCGCCGCCGGGCGATCGGCTTCGACGATGGTGTCGCCGACGCGGGCGTCGGCCACGCGCTTGATGTTGGCGATGATGAAACCGACGTCGCCCGCGGACAGCTCGGTAAGCACGATGGGTTTCGGCGTCAGGACACCGAGATTTTCCACTTCATATACTTCATCGTTCGCGCAAAGACGGATTTTCGTTTGCGGCGCGAGGCGGCCTTCCATCACGCGCACGAGGACAACGGCGCCGCGATAGGCGTCGAACCACGAATCGAAAATAAGAGCGCGTAAAGGTGCGTCGGATGAACCCGTCGGCGCGGGAACGCGCGCGACCACGGCCTCGAGGACGTCGGCAACACCGATGCCGCTTTTGGCGCTGATCAGAAGGGCATCGTCCGCGGGGATGGCCAGAACATTTTCGATTTGCTCTTTCACATGATCGGGGCGGGCGGCCGGCAGATCAATTTTGTTGATTACGGGAATGACGGTGAGATTGTGGCGCGAGGCGAGGAAGGCATTGGCAACCGTCTGAGCCTCAACGCCCTGGCTGGCGTCCACGACGAGGAGCGCGCCTTCGCAAGCGGAAAGTGCGCGCGAGACTTCGTAGGAAAAGTCCACGTGGCCGGGAGTGTCGATCAGGTTGAGGCGATATTCCTGGCCGTCGTTCGCGGTGTAATGCAGGCGAATGCTTTTGGCTTTGATGGTAATGCCGCGCTCGCGTTCGAGGTCCATCGAATCGAGCACCTGCTCGTGCATCTCCCGCTGGCTGAGCGCGCCGGTGAGTTCGAGAAGGCGGTCGGCAAGCGTGGATTTGCCGTGGTCAATGTGCGCGATGATGCAAAAATTTCGGATGTAACGGGGGTCCATCAGTTCCTGACCGGCCAGTTTCCGTGTGATTGTTCCGCGATCGGCGCGCGGCGGGAAACACTTGCGCGGATTCCTGGGAATGCCGCATGACACGCAAGCGACGACCGCCGCGGCGTTCCGGCCGCGCTCTCTAACTATTTGAGTTTGCCATAGATTGCAGCGTGCGGCCAGCGCCGGCGGAAATTGCGTAAAAAAAAACGGCGGGGTACTAATGAAAACGAGCCGCGGCCGATTAGATACTGAGCGGGATTTTAAACCGGCGGACGCGCGGTGTGTCCATCGGGTACAGTTACTAGATATAGCATATAGAAGGTTATTTTAAGTTGACGTTTTGGGTAGCTGACTTATTATCGCTCTCACTACGGACCTAGTTTTCCAAACCGGATGCATTGCTGATCATTGAGATTGTCTAAGTACGCTGACGGGCCCAAATCTTTGTGTCACCGAGGAAAAACTATGCGAGGAAAGTTTGTTGTAGCTTGTGTTTCGCTGGTTGCGGCCGCTGTGGTTTTGGGATCGCTTATCGCTGTGCCGGCACAGGCCCAAGTGAGCAGCGCACGTTCGATCATCACGCAAAAAATAGACGAAGGGAAACTCGTCACATTGGACGGAAACACGCGGCCCGAAGCGACAGCGAACAACGATCGCGGGGCGCTGCCGTTTGACACTCGGATGGAACACATGATGCTGCAGTTGCAGCGCTCGCCGGAACAGGAAAAAGCGCTCCGGCAATACATTGACGAGCTGGAAACTCCCAGCTCGCCCAACTATCACAAATGGCTTACGGCGCAGGAATTTGGCGAACGCTATGGTTTGGCACAACGGGACTTGGACACGATTACGGGGTGGCTCACCGGGCACGGTTTGACCGTAAACGTTGTATACACGAATCGCGTCCTGATCGATTTCTCAGGAACGGCGGGCCAGGTCCACGAAGCGTTTCAAACTGAGATTCACACGCTCGATGTCGATGGCGTGAAGCACTACGCGAACATGAGCGATCCGAAGATTCCGGCGGCGCTGGCGCCCGCGGTCGTCGGCGTTGTTTCACTGCATGATTTCAAGCCGCATACGAACTACAAATTACGTTCTCAGTACACGATCTCCTCTAGCGAACAGTTCGTCGTGCCGGCCGATCTCGCGAAGATTTACAATGTGAGCCCGCTGTTCACTGCTGGAACGTCGGGGCAAGGGCAGACGGTCGTGGTGATTGAAGACACGAACGTTTACTCCACGACTGATTGGACGACATTCCGCTCCACGTTCGGGCTTTCGACCTATACATCAGGATCTTTCACGCAGGTTCATCCGGCGCCGCCGAGTGGCACGAACAATTGCACGAATCCTGGTGTCCTAACCAACGGCGCCGACGGGGAAGCCATCCTGGACGCGGAGTACGCAAGCGCGGCGGCGCCGAACGCAGCGATCGAGCTGGCATCCTGCGCGGACGCGAGCTCGTTCGGCGGCCTAATCGCGGTGCAGAACCTGCTCAATGAAAGCGCCACACCTCCGGCAATCATGAGCATCAGCTACGGCGAGTGCGAGGCCATTAACGGAGCGGCGTCGAACGCGACATACAGCAGCGCATACCAGCAGGGTGTTACCGAAGGTGTATCGATTTTCGTGTCGTCAGGCGATCAATCAGCGGCGAGCTGCGACGCGAATGACAATGTTGGCACCTCCGCGACTCATGGCATCGGCGTCAGCGCCTTCACGTCTACGATCTACAACGTGTCTGTGGGAGGGACGGACTTTGGGGACACCTACGCTGGGACGAATACCACCTATTGGGGCAGCTCTGGCTCTAACTCGGCAACGTACGGCTCGGCGTTGTCGTATATTCCGGAGATTCCGTGGGAGGACTCGTGCGCCAGCGTTCTAATTTCGACTTATTATTCTGGTTCCGGAACAACGTACGGGACGAGCGGCTTCTGCAACAGCTCCCTCGGAGAGACTGACTTCCTTGGGTTTGGCGGTGGCAGTGGAGGGCCTAGCGGCTGTGCCACTGGAAGCGCCACTACCACCGGTGTAGTGAGTGGTACCTGCGCTGGCTATGCCAAACCGTCATGGCAGTCGCTCGTCGGAGTTCCGGCGGATAGCGTGCGCGACATTCCGGATGTCTCGCTGTTCGCAGCCAACGGCGTCTGGGGCCATGCCTATGTGTTCTGCTACTCGAATCCAGGTACGGGCCTTGGCGGAGAACCCTGCACAGGAGCCCCGAGTGGATGGTCCTTGGCGGGTGGCACATCATTTGCGTCGCCGATTTGGGCCGGATTTCAAGCCTTAATTAATCAAAAAGCTGGCGACCGCCAGGGCAATCCGAATCCGACATACTACAGCCTCGCCAAAACAGAGTACGGAACCACGGGGAGCACAACGTGCAATTCGACGCTCGGAAACGGCGTCGGCACATCGTGCGTCTTCTACGATGTTACTCAGGGCGACATGGATGTGGACTGTACCGGAACTAACAATTGCTATCGGCCGTCGGGCACGTACGGGGTGCTTTCCACGTCAGATAGTGCCTATGACAAGGCGTACGGCACGACCACGGGGTGGGATTTTGCGACGGGCATCGGCACGGTGAACGTCACGAACCTTGCGAATGCGTGGCCGGCATCAACCACGCCGAACTTTAGCTTGTCCGCAGCTCCCAGCAGCGTGACTATCGCGCAGGGCGGAGCTGGCGGCACAAGCACGATTTCGATCACTCCGACCGACAGCTTTACCGGAAGCGTGACGCTCACGGCATCCGGATTGCCGACTGGCGTGACGGCAGCGTTCGGAACAAATCCGGCGACGGCCACCAGCGTTCTGACGTTGACGGCCAGCGGCACGGCCACGATAGGCACGGCCACTGTAACGATCACCGGTGTTTCAGGAAGCTTGACGCACACGACTACGGTCTCGTTGACGGTCACTGGCCCCCCGAACTTTAGCTTGTCTGCCTCTCCGTCGAGCGTGACGATCGCGCAGGGCGGGGCGGCTGGAGCGAGCTTGATCACGATCGCGGATACGGGAGGCTTTACGGGCAGTGTGACGCTTTCGGCGACGGGTCTGCCAACCGGCGTGACCGCAGCGTTCGGAACGAATCCAGCGACTGCAACTAGCGTTCTCACGCTAACGGCGAGCGGCACGGCTACAACGGGGACGGTCACCGTAACCATCACGGGAGTCTCGGGTAGCTTGACCCATACGACCACGATTAGTTTGACTGTAACCCCGCCGCCAAACTTCTCGCTATCGGCGTCGGTCAGCAATCTCGAGGTATTTCGCATTGACCATGGAACGGTCACGATCACGATCAATCCGGTGAACAACTTCACCGGCAGCGTAACGCTCGTAGCGACCGGCTTGCCGGCTGGAGTGGTGGCAGCGTTTGGAACGAATCCGGCCACTACAACTAGCACGATGACGGTCACTCAGACGGGCTTCCCTGTGCCGGGCACGTATCCAGTCACCGTGACGGGAACGTCAGGAAGTCTGACTCATACCGCGACGTTCAATGTGATCCTGCATTGGTAAAGAGAGTCGCGTAACCAAGCCGAAGCACGAACTCGTCAGTAGAAACGGAAGCGTCGCCGGCATAGATGCCCGGCGGCGCTTCCGTTTTTTGGTGCTCCGAGGGCTACGGGCGGAGATCGCTCCCGCCAGCCCTCGGATTCCGGTAGTCAGAGAAATCGTCTGACTGCCAATTTTTTGTGAGTCCTCAGTCCGTAGCGCGCATCTCAAGAGCCAGCGTTTTTTTAAGTTCATTGTTCCGGGCGTCTCTCAGACACGGGATCCGGGTCCATGGGGTTGGCACCGGCTCTGACTGGGAGTCATTCAAAAATGAGCCTGGCGGGGTGGTGTCGGGTGTGTAATCCATTGAAATTCTGTCCTAATCCGCTTTAAATCCACTACACATCTGTAGTATTTGTGCACGGTCCACACGGGGGGAATCCATGAAGACGACGAGGGGTGTGCTGGCGTTGTTGATTTTCGCGATGCTGCTGACGGGCGGGCGAAGCGTTTTCGCGCAAGGCGGCGCGACGGGAGCGCTTGATGGCACGGTGCTTGATTCGAGCGGCGGCGCCGTGGGCGACGCGGGCGTCACCATCACGGACGAACGCACCGGAAATGTGGTACGTACTTTGCGAACGAGCGCCTCCGGTACGTTTGTTGGAACACTGCTGCCTCCGTCAACCTACGCGGTGACGGTGAACGCGAAGGGCTTCGGCGAGAACACAACGAAAGGTATCGGAGTCCGCGTTACGGAGACGACCGCCGTGTACATCACGATGCGACCGAGCCAACTCTCCCAGCAGGTTACTGTCTCCGCGCAGGTGGTGAACGTGGATACCGAGAATGCCACGACCGGCCAGGACATTACGACGAGCACGGTCCGAAATCTTCCTCTCGCGACGCAGAATTTTCAGCAACTGCTGACGCTCTCAACCGGTGCGGAGAGCGCGCTGAATAACGCGGGTCAGCTCGGCCGCGGAGATGTCCGCATACAAGTGAACGGCCAGCGCGAAGACAACAACAATTACCTAATCGAGGGAATCACCGCGACGGACTACAACGTGGCCGAATTGACCACGACGCCGCTGCCTAGCCCGGACGTGATTCAGGAATTTAAGGTACAGACGAGCCTCTACGACGCCACGCAAGGCCGGAACGGCGGCGGGAACATCAACGCGATTCTGAAGTCCGGCACGAACAAGATTCATATGGACGTGTACGAGTTTTTCCGCAATGACGCTCTCGATTCGAATACGTTCTTCCAAAATGCCGCGGGGGTCGCGAGGGGCGATTTGAAGCAGAACATCTTCGGCGGCAGCGGAGGCGGCCCGCTGGGATCTGAAGGCAAATTCGGCTACTTCTTTGGAAATTATCAGGGCTCGCGCCAGCGCAGCGGGATTGACAACGGCACAATCATCAGCACGACGTTTCCGATACTGCCAGCCGTTCGCGATCAAGCCTCGCTTTCGCAGGCGTTCTTTGGCAACTCGACGACGCCGATCGATCCGGTGGTCCTCGCTCTTTTGAACTTTAAGAGCAATCAATTCGGCGGCGCGGGCGGCGGATATCTGATTCCAACGCTGCCCGGCACGCCCGGTTACGCGCTGCAGGCTAGCGGGCCGCCCATCATCAACACGGCGCCATTCGTGTACAGCAGCCCCGGAAGATTTACCGACAACCAATTCACGACCAACTGGGATCGCGATTTCAACACCCAGAAAGACAAAGTCGCCGTCCGGTTCTTTTTCAGCAATGCGGATTCGCTGAAGCCGTTCGGCGCCGGGGGATTGACAGCTTCGCTTGGCGGAAGCGTGAATGCGACGGACTTGAACTTTCCGTACGACACGCCCGTGGCGTCGCGCTTCCTGAGCGCCACCGAGACGCACGTCGTCTCTCCGGGCTTCATCAATGAGTTCCGCTTCGGATTCGTGCGCATTAACAATAGCGATATCAATACTCCGATCGTGACCGCGAACGACCTCGGCATCAACCGGCCGACGAGCAATCTGACCGACGCGATTTACAAGTTCACGTTTTTTTCCTCGGGTTACCAGATCGGACCGACGCCGCAGGCCAATCAATACCAGACGCAGGACAACTACGATTTTGTGGACACGGTCAGCACCGTTACGGGCAAACACCAGATCCGCTTCGGCGGCGAAGTCAACCGCGTCAATTTAAACAAGCTTTTTCCGCAGGTATTTAATGGCCAGTTATATTTTGCAGACGGTCCCGCGCCGCTTGCGTCGCTGGCGCCAACATTTGCGAACGGCATCACCGATTTCCAGAGTTTCCTGCTGGGCGCGCCTGCGTTCAGTTTCGGCGGCGGCGGCGTGTACAACCATGAATATCGAATCAACAATTACGGGCTGTTCCTACAGGACGATTACAAAATGCGGAACGATCTCACGCTGAACATCGGCTTGCGCGTGGAAGTGAACGGAGCATTTCACGACTTGCTCGAACATATCGGCAATGTGGATCCCAATCTCTTGCTTCAGGGAGAATATCCGTTCATTTATCCGAGCAGTGTGAACAACTTTGGCATTCCGGGATTTAGCGGCTCGGCAAGCGAGACGACACTGAGCAACGACTACTCGACCGGACTCGGCCCGCGTATCGGAATGGCGTACGATCTCTTCGGCCATCACACGACTACGATCCGCGCAGGCTACGGCATTTACTACGTCCGCGAAGATGTGGGCGCGGTGGACCAGCTTTCGTTCCAGTCGCCGTTGCTTCCCATCGCGTTCGGCGGAGGCGCGCCGGGGAGCCTTGCAAACTTTTTTGTGATTGGAAATGGGAACCCGAACGGATTGCCTCCGGCGGGAGTCATTGATCCTGCTTTCGTCCCGGTGATTTCACAATTGACCGGATTCACGAACGGTGACACGTCGCAGGCTCCGATCTACAACAACAATTCAATCGATCTTTTTGGATTGCAGGTGCCGCAGCATTTCATCGTGCCGAACACGCAACAGTGGAACCTGACGGTACAGCGCAGTCTGCCTGGCCAATGGATACTTGAAGTTGGTTACGTCGGCAGCCATTCCATTCATCTGCGTGAGACGCGCGACGCCATTCAGTCCGTTCTGGCGACTCCGGCGGACCCGATTACCGTCACGGGCGCGGGCGGACAGCAATTCACGATCACGACCACCACGGTTGCAAACGGGCCAGCGCGCTCCATCTACCAGGGACTGAACGGCTATTCGGGCTTTGAATTGTTTGCCAACGACGCCTACTCCCACTACCACTCGCTGCAAACAACGCTTTCGCGGCGCTGGGGCGGGAGCTACTTTCAGGCGGCGTATACGTTCGCGCGATCAACCGACGCGACGTCGACCGGCAACACGGCTTTCAACACTGCTTGGGACAATCAAGCCGATATTAGCGATTCACGGGGGCTTTCCGATTTCGACCGAACACATCGACTCGTCGCGAGCTACGTGTATACTTTCCCCTTCGCCAAGGGAGCCCGAGGATTGAAGGGACTCGCGCTTCGCGATTGGGGAGTGAGCGGCGTGACGATCTTCCAGTCAGGTTTGCCGTTCTCGATTATTGATTCCGCTGCCGGAACCGCATATGACGGCGAGACAACCATCACGGCGGGCGCGAGCCTGGCGCAGGGTAGTTCGCTGTCGCAGGCCTATACAAGCGGCAACCTCGCGACGAAACTCACTCATTATGTGAACTCCGCCATTTTCGTCCCCGCTGCCATTATCGGAGACGACGGAGTCGCTACCGGCTTCGGAAATCTGGGCCGGAACATTTTGCGCGGGCCCTTCCAGCAAAACTGGGATTTCTCGCTCATCAAATATTTCCATATCACGGAGACTCAGGAATTGCGATTCACTACGGATTTCTTCAACATTTGGAATCACCCGGTGTTCGGCAATCCTTCGTTCACGGACGTCGAGAACCCTGCGACCTTCGGCGAAATACAGACGCAGGCGAATAACCCGCGGGTAATTCAATTTTCCCTGAGGTACGCATTTTGAAGGGCTACAAGGGCGACAGAGTCCCGCTCCTCGAACGCAACGAAGTTCCCGCGGAAATTGCCGCGATCTACGACAAGCTGCTCGAAGAGCGGGGCGTGGTCCCGAATATGTTCAAGATGCTGGGGCACGTTCCGGCGCTTGCTCTCGGGATTGCCGGTTTCTTGAAACCGCTGCTGGGAGAAGGAGCGCTGCCCGCGTGGTACAAGGAATTGGTCGCCGCACGAGTGGCGTTTCTCAACAATTGCGAATATTGCGTTTCGTCGCACTCGTATCTTGCGAAATTGCGAGGCGCGTCAGCCGAGCAGGTCGCGGCGGTGACGAATTTTGAGACCGGGCCATACACTGAGCGGGAAAAGCTCGGATTCCGCGCCGCCGATCGCTTGCATCGCTCGGCCGACGAAATTGACGACGCCTTTTACAAATGGCTGCAGCAGGAGTTCACGCTTTCACAAATTATCGAGTTGCTCGCTACGGCTGCGGCGTTCGAATTTTTCCCGCGGTTCGTTAGCTCGTTGCATATTCCTACGACGCCCATACCGGGCGAAAAATAGCGCCATGGCGCTTTCGGCCGGTTAAAACCGCCGCGAAGAAATTCCCTGAAAAGAAACCCTCCGTCGCTGTCATTCATCCCATCTGTAGGACGGGAAACTAGGTGACCAAAAACTTGAGAGCATGGGCGCCGCTCGCCCTTCGGATCGTGTCGTCAGGCATGTTCTTTGCGCTGATTAGTGTGCCCGCGTTGGCGCAGCAGGAGCCTAAGCCTTCGCCGCCGACCGCGCCGGCACCTGATCAGACCACGCCAGATCAAATTCCTCCGGAACAGACCGCTCCGAAGCCGCAAAACATGCCGGCGGCAATCGAAGACACGATGAAGATCCTTGCAAAAAAATCGATCTTCTTTCCCGATCTCGCCGCGGACAAGCGCGCTCTCAGCCCTCTCCAAAAGCTCCAACTTGCCACCGATAACAGTATTGCGCCGTCAACCATCGCCGGCGATTTGATCGGTGCTGGAATCGACCAGGCGACAAATTCGCTTTCGGGATATGGCGGTGGCTGGGGAGGCTATGGAAAAAGATTTGGTTCCTCGATTGCGACGGGCACCACGGATCAATATTTCAGGACATTTCTCCTGCCAACTGCGCTGCATCAGGATCCGAGGTATTTCGTGCTCCTGCGCGGCACCCCGACGAAGAGAATCTTGTACGCCATCAGTCGAGTTCTCGTGACGGAGACGGACGCCAGAACAGAACAGATAAATTGGTCGGAAATTGGGGGCGCGCTGATGGCCGAGTCATTTGCGAACGTTTACCTGCCATCGGAAGAGCGCACCGTGGGCAAGACATTCAGGCGTTATGGCATCCGAGTCGGATTTGACGGCGCGATCAATGTGGTCAAGGAATACTGGCCGACAATTTTCAGGCAATTGCGACTATCGAGCGTATCGTCTGCGCCGCAGCCTGATCCGGGCGTTGTTACACCTCCGACAGGGCAGCCGCGCTAGAGAGCTCGGCAACCACGCGCGGGCTGCTGGCCGGCGGCAAGCTTCCGATTTCGGTTGAGCAGCTCTTGGGTTACCGCGATATTCCGCTAATTCCCACAACACTCGCTGGCATTGCGGAAAACGTTTGGCTACGCGTCGCCGGGATTGCCTGGATTGGCCGGTTATCGTAGGCTAAGGCGGGTTTTGACCGCCCGGTTCAGCCCTGCGGCGGAAGACATTCAGGATATCCCTACTCTGAGCGGCGCGACACAATTCGCACCCGTTGCACCTGCGCGCAAGTCCAATGTGTTGCCGTTCATTGGCTATGGACTGGCTCTGATTTCGCTCGTTTTAGTGTTCCGTGATTTCCACCTCCGCCGCACGATCCGGGAATTCTCAAATGTAAGTTGGAAGTGGGTATTCCTCGGAATGTTTTTCGATGTACTGAGCTATTTCTTCCAGGGCGTGCGGTGGAAGCTTCTTCTTACGCCATTCGGACGCGTCCGGCTGATCCGCTCGACGCGAGCAATTTTTGCCGGGCTATTCGCCAATCTCGTATTTCCGCTGCGTCCCGGCGAAGTGCTGCGCAGCTTTTTGCTTTCGAGCTGGGAGGAAATCAGTTGGGGCCGCGTGCTCGGGTCGGTGGGAGTCGAGCGGCTCATTGATCTCGTTGTTGCCACCGCGAGCCTCGCGGTCGCTTCGCTCTTTGTTGAATTGCCTCCGCGGTTCAGAACAGCCGCTGACACACTGGGGATTGTGGCACTCATCCTGCTCTCCATTGTCGTGGGCATCATTCTGTATCTCGAATTCAAACTTGCGGGCAATCCCAACTACTTTGGCAGCAAACCCGCCGGCAAACATCATCCTCATCTGCCCAACCGCTGGATGCGGGCACTGATCGGATTGCACACGATGGGCACGGCGCCCAGTTTTTATCCGGCGGTGCTTGCCTCGCTGATGTTGCCTGGCTGCCAGATGTTCGCGCTGTGGTGCATGATGAAGGCGTACGGGATAAAGTTGCCGTTTCTGGCTGCGGTGGTCGTCTTGTTGGTGATCAATATCGGCATCTCACTGCCGAATGCGCCGGCAAACGTTGGCGCGTATCAGTTCTTCTGCGTGCTGGGGTTGAGCATTTTTCCGGTCGAGCGGTCCACGGCGACAGGTTTTTCGATCTTTGCGTTTCTCGCGCTGACATTACCAATCGCGGTTATGGGCTTCGGGGCGCTCTTGCGAAGCGGCCTCTCGATTCGTACTCTGCGCGAACAAATCATGCAATTAGCGCAGAAGCGGGCGACGCCCGCCGCCTGCCCTGTAGACTTACCTGTCTCTCCGCGTTGAATTCCTTCGCAACTTAGCAGAATTTCGTTTTGAGGACGCCGCTTGGGGCGTTGTATAGTCACTTTCTGGGGGCGCGCGACATTTTTTTCCTGTTTGCGACGGCGCGAATGGCCGGGCAACCAGATGGCGCTCCGGAAGACTCCTGTAGAACCTGCGAATTCCGATGGCCCAAGACATCGCCAAGCATCTCGAGCGTGCGCGCCGCAACCTGGAGAAAAACAAACTCCGGGAAGCCGTCGCCGAATATCAGGCTATTTTCGACGAATCTCCCTCCAATCAGGAAGCAATCCAAGCTCTTGCCGATCTCTATTTGCGGTTGAGCGATCCGGTGAGCGCCGCGTATTTTTACGGGCTGCAATTTGACCGGCTGCTGGAAACGGGCGACGCGGCGAAAGCCTCCGCCATCTATGCGCGCTTTTTGCGCGGAGTGGAGCAGCCGCCCGAACGGCTGCTGCGTTACGCCACCGCGCTACAGAAACAGAATCGGATCGCGGAGGCAGTGGAGCAATTCGACGTTACTGCAGAGCGCCTGCAGGAAATGCACCGTGATTCCGAGGCGCTCGAGTGCTACGAAAGGATTTCGCAACTCGACTCGGAAAATCCCAGCCGCCATCTGAACATCGGCGAGCTGGCGGCGAAAGTTGGTCAAGTGGACCTTGCCGCGCGAAGCTTTCTGCGCGCGGGCCAGTTGAGCCAGGGCATGGCCACCATTGATGTCGCGCTTGATTATTTCAATCGAGCGCACGCACTGCTGCCGAAAGATAGGACCATCGCACTTTTCTTTGCCGAAGCGCGGCTGCGCAAAGGCGATGCCGCCGGCGCGGTCGAGCTGCTTGAGCCTTACTCGCCCACGGATAACGACACGACCTTCCTCGCGCTGTTCGGCGAGGCGCTGCTCCGCGTGGGCGAACTCGATCGCGCGCGCGGAGCGTTCGAGGCGTTTTACCGTCAGAGGCAGGATAGCTTCGCGAAGCTTTTCGAGTTGGCAGGGGCTTACTTGCGCGCGGATCAGGACGATAAGGCCGTGGAGGTGTTGAACCAGGCTAAAGAATGGATGAGGATCGCCGGCCGAGAGAATGAATTTGCGGCACAATCCGACCGGATGACGACGGTCTTTCCGAATTCCATTGCGCTCGCGCAGCTCGTGGCCACTCTTTACGAGGAACTCAATCGCGAAGCGAAATACTTCGACGCGCTCGTGCGGCTCTTCGATCTGTATCTCGAAGCCGAACAAGTAAAGCCCGCGTGCGACGTTCTCGATCGCCTGGTGGACATCGATCCCTACGATTACCGCAATCAGGAACGCATCAAGAGGCTCGAGGGAAAAGCCGATCCCGCGTTTCTTAGAAATATTCTCTCGCGTGCGGCCAAAGCGGCGACGATTCCGACGCGCCACGAAGGCTTCGGCGGCGCTTCCAACGAGCGCGCAGCGCCGCTGACGGAAGACGTCCGCCAGCAGCAGGCTCTCGAAGACTTGCTGGTGCAAGTCGAGATTTTCCTCCAGTACTCCCTGCACACGAAGGCTGTTGAGCGGCTCGAGCGCATCGCGGACATGTTCCCGAACGAAGAAGAGAAAAACGAGCGGCTGCGTTCCGTCTACGAACGCGCGAACTGGTGGCCGAAGGGAAAGCCCGTCAAAGCGGCGCCGAAATCCGAATCGGCGCCCTCCGTCACTCCTGACGCCGGAACCACCGCGCCGTCATTGTTTGCTCCTGCGGCGCTGAATCTGGGATTCAATGCCGAGACTCAGCGCGACCTGGCCGAAATTGCGGAATTCACGCGGATCATGTACCGCCAGGCGACGCCGCGCGACGTTGTGTCTGCCGCCGTGAAGGAAATCGGGAAGTTCCTGAACGCTTCGCGGTGCATCGTGTCGGTCTCAATGGGGAAACAAAATGCGCCGCTGATGGCGGAATTTACCGGGCCGGGCGTTTTTCCGGCGGGAGGCGCGCAGATTTCCGCGGTGCTCGCATTGCTTTCGGCCGCTTCTCCGGATGCGCTCGGCGGCATTGAGTTGGCCGGACCCGGGATGACAGCGGTGCGCGATCTGAAGCTCGAAGTCGCGCTCGGGGTCCGGCTGGTAGACAAGGAAACGCAGACTCCTGCGGGCTCGTTGCTGATCGGAAGCGAGCGGCAGCGCGCATGGAGGCCGAACGAAAGTTTTTTCCTGCAGGCGGTCGGCGACCAGTTGCTAATTTCGGTGAACCACACGCGGACGCAGGCGGTGGTGCGAAGTCTTGCATTCGCCGACGAAAAAACCGGCCTCGTCAGCCGTGGTGCATACCTTGATTGCTTGCTTGCCGAATCCTCGCGCGCGCGCGCACAAAGCTGCCCGCTCTCGCTCGTGATCCTTCAGATCGATCGAGGCAAGGATCTGCTCAATCAGCATGGCGACGCAGCGCTCGAGAAATATATCGAGCAGCTGGCGCGCTCGCTGCGCGGGGCGGTGCGCCAAACGGATCTCGCTGTGAAGTATACGGCGTGGTCGCTCGCGTTCATTCTTCCCGACACAGGCCTTGCCAACGCGAAAATTCTTGCCGAGAAGCTTTGCCAGGTCGCTGCGACCGTCGAGGCGCCATGGGAGGCCCACGACTTGAACGTGAGCGCCATCGTCGCTGAGGCGACGGTGCGGCAGAGCGACGACAATGAAGACCGTGTGACCGAATGGATCAATCGCGCGGAAGTGGGCCTCGAAGATGTCCGGCAGCAAGGCGGCGGCAAGCTTCTGGTCCTCGCCACTCCGTAGGTTCTGGCCACTCCTTGGGATTCGTTCAGACTCCTTTGCGCGAAGTGGGATGCGCTAGATTCCCGCGGTTTTGCTAGAATTGCGCCCGCGGGACGCGCGCCTCGGCATCGTTACGGCGAGCTTTGGTGGCCGCCAGTTCATCGCGCTCGGGGGCAAATTGATGAGTTAAGCTTCATTCCGCGCAGGCGCGGTTCATCCCGGGAGGAATGGAATGCCGATTGAGAAGGTTGGAGTGGTGGGCTGCGGCCTCATGGGTTCGGGGATTGCGCACGTCGCGGCGCTCGCGGGCTTCGATACTGTGGTGCGCGAAGTTTCGTCCGAGCTTGTTGCCAAAGGGCTGCAATCGATCGAAAAAAATTTGCAGCGTCAGGCCGATAAAGGGACGATCACGGCCGCTCTTCGCGATGAAACGCGGGCGCGGCTGCGCGGCACGACGAGCCTCGATGATTTCAAAGACTGCGACATCGTTATGGAGGCCATCATCGAGCAGCTTCCGGCGAAGAAAGAACTTTACGGGGCGCTCGATACGATTTGCCCCGAGCACACGATTTTCGCGAGCAATACATCGTCTCTTTCGATCACCGAGATGGCGGCGTTTACGGCGCGGCCGGGCCGGTTCGTTGGTATGCACTTTTTCAATCCGGTTCCATTGATGAAACTTGTGGAAGTGATCCGCACGATTGCGACGGAGCCGCTAGTATTCGACGAAGCTGTTGCGTTTGGAGCGCGGCTCGGCAAGACGCCGGTCCGCACGACCGATCGCACCGGATTTATCGTTAACCGGCTGCTCGTTCCGTACTTGCTCGATGCGGTACGCGTGCTCGAAGAGGGCGTCGCGTCAGTCGAGGACATAGACAATTCGATGAAGCTCGGGTGCGGATATCCGATGGGGCCGCTCACGTTGTTGGATTTCGTGGGGCTCGACACCACCTACTACATTGCGAACATCATGTTCGACGAATTCCGGGAGAAGCGCTTCGCCTCTCCGCCGCTTCTGAAGCGCATGGTGATGGCTGGCTGGAACGGCCGAAAGGCCGGGCGCGGCTTCTACGATTACGCGGATCCGGCAAAGCCAAAAGCGATGTCGCTGACCTGATCGCAAGAAAAAGGGAAACCACAGAAATGGCTTACGAAAACATTCTGTACGAAGTGAAAGATCACATCGCGTGGATCACGTTCAACCGCCCCGCGGTGTTGAACTCGCTGAACACGGCGACTGTGTCGGATTTGGGCGATGCGCTGAACCACGCGCGTGGCGACTCCGGAGTTCGCGTCCTGATTCTGACCGGCGCGGGCGAGAAGGCATTCGTCGCCGGAGCCGACATCAACGAGCTGGCGAAGCGCACGCCGGTTGACGGCAAGGAATATTCGCTCGCCGGGCAGGAAGTGTTTCATCGGCTTGAGACGCTTGGGAAACCTTCGATCGCCGCAATTAATGGATTTGCGCTCGGAGGCGGTTGCGAGCTGGCGCTATCGTGCACCATGCGTATCGCCAGCCGGACCGCGCGGCTCGGCCAGCCGGAAGTGAAGCTCGGAATCATTCCAGGTTACGGCGGCTCGCAGCGCCTCTCGCGGCTTTGCGGCAAAGGCATCGCGCACGAATTGATTCTCACGGGCGAAATGATTTCGGCCAACGACGCGTTTCGCATCGGGCTTGTGAATCATGTCGTCGAGCCGGCCGAACTGCTGCCGACGGCCGAGAAAATCGCACAGAAAATCATCGCGAATGCGCCACTGGCCGTGAAGTACGCGATGGAAGCTGTCGAGCATGGCTTCGAGATGCCGCAGGAAGAAGGCCTGTTCCTCGAAGCGACTCTATTTGGCTTGTGTTGCGCAACCGAGGACATGCGCGAGGGAACGCACGCGTTTCTCGAGAAGCGCCAGCCGAAATTCCAGGGTCATTAACGAGAGCGGATGAACAGAGCTGATGCCCGTTAAACTCAAGCCGATCGCAATCGAGGGCGCCCTCAACGCCGCCGGCCTGAGCTTTGGAATCGTAGTCAGCCGGTTTAACAGCTTCATCACCGACCGGCTTTTGGCCGGTGCGCTCGATGCGCTTTCGCGCGCCGGGGCCGGCGAGAGCCAGATCGAGCTTGTGCGCGTGCCGGGATCGTTTGAAGTTCCGGTGGCAGCGAAGAAGCTCGCCGAATCGCGGCGGCTCGACGCGATCATCTGCATCGGATGCGTTTTGCGCGGAGAGACGTCGCATTACGAGCTGGTGGCAAGTGAAGTCGCGCGCGGCGTTCAGCTCGCCCAGATGGACACGGGCGTGCCGATGATGTTTTGCGTGCTGGCGTGCGACACGCTCGAGCAGGCCATTGACCGCGCTGGATTGAAAAGCGGCAACAAAGGATTCGAGTCGGGACTCGCCGCGATCGAAATGGCGAGTCTTTCGCGCAACCTGCGCTCCGGCGCGCCCGCGTCGAAGCACATCGCATCGAAGCCCACCACGCCGAAACCGGTGAAATCAAAAACAGGCGCGCGGCGCCGATAGCATGACCCTTCGCCGCAAGTCCCGCGAGTTTGCTCTACAGATGCTCTTCGAATGGGACCTGGGACGGGAGTGCCCCGCGCAGATCGAGAAACATTTTTGGAAATCGGCGCGGGCCGCAGAATCAACGCGCAAATTCGCGAGCCAGCTTTTCGAAGGGGCGCAGGCTCAGGCCGAAACGAACGACCAGCTTGTCTCGAAACTCTCGCACAACTGGCGCTTCGATCGCATCGCTGCGATTGACCGCAATATTCTTCGCTTGGCGATCTACGAACTGCGCTCCGGCACCGCGCCCGTCAAGGTGGTGATTGACGAAGCGATCGAACTCGCCAAGAAATTCTCGTCCGAAGACGCTCCCGCATTCCTGAATGGCGTCCTTGACGCGGCACTCAAAAAGATCGAGGAAAAGTAGACTGCTGGACTCCCTGTTGGGCCGTTACGAATACGTGTGTTATCCTCTAATTTCCGCGACTTAAGACAGGCCCCAGTGTTTAATTGGAAAGACGCGCCAGACGTCTCCGCACTGGAAGGAGCTCCACCGTGTCGGCTGAAATAATCATTCATCGAGTTCTACTTGGAGTGGCATTTGCTGCTCTGCTCGTTTCAGTCGTGCGCGCGCAGGATCAGGATCCGAAGCCCGCGGCGGAGGGCCAGCAAGGTCAGCAGGGCCAGCCGGATGCGACAGCCGGCAAGCCGGAGAACAAAACCGGCGGGCACACGATGACCAAGAGCGAGCAGAAATCTGTAAATAAAGATAGCCGGTCGACAACCAAGGACTTTAAAACTGACTATAAGAGCAGCGCTAAAGACAATCGCTCGACATCGAAGGACGCCAAGAAAAACGAGAAGGGCGAGGCAAATACAGCTGACCGCCGCGCGGAGTCGAAAGACAAGCAGAAGTCAACCAAGACCGAGCGCAAGGATTTGCATGCCGGCCAGACGGATGTGAATCGCGATAACCGTGCCTTGAGCCACTCCAGCGCGAAAACAGCACAGAAAGAGGTTTCAAAGGACAATCGCAGCCAGCATGTGAGCCAGAAAGCGCAAAAGGAAAAACCGGGAAGCTGATTTGAAAACTGAAAGTCTTACAAGACGCCGGCTCGAATGAGCCGGTTTTTTTATTTACGCTTCGATGTGGCCTTCGAGCACGCAGACCGCCGAGCCGCTCACTCGCGGCGTGAGCCTGCCGCGGGTTTCTTCGATCTCGACTTCAATGTGGCTGGGGCGACCCATCTCCACGCCCTGCGCGATCGTGAGCTTTTCACCCGGCCGCAATTTCTTGTGGGTGACGAGATATGCGCCAAGCGACCCGGCCGCGGAGCCTGTCGCCGGATCTTCGAGAATTCCCCACGGCACCATGCCTCGCGCGAACGCGTGGCCGCGGCCTCCGAGAGCGAAGCAGTATGCAAGTGAAGTGCTTGTGCCGAGGAGCTTCGCGAGCGCCCCAAGATTCATTTCGATCTTGCCTAATACTTTCCTCGATTTGAGCGGCACCATGAGATTGAAAATTCCCGTGGATACGGCCTCGACGCGCAATTCATCGGAAAAATCGCTCGGCCTCAATCCCAGCGCGGCAGCCAGCGCGGGCCTGGCAATTCGCGGCAAAGAAAATCGCGCGGGGCGTTGCGTCATCGTGACGCTCACAGGCCTGCCATCGTGAAACGAAAATTCAACCGGTAGGATTCCCGCGCCGGTCTGCTGCAGGATTCTCACTCGGCCTTCCGAAGCCGGCACTACGCCAAGCTGCGCGAGCAGAAACCACGTTCCGATCACAGGATGGCCCGCGAGGGGAAGCTCGCGCTCGGTGGTGAAAATCCGGAGACGCGCAAGCGCACGGTTATTCGTCGGCTTCTGTACGAAAACTGTTTCCGAGAGATTCATCTCTCGCGCGACGGCCTGCATGCGCTCCTTGGAAATATCGTCGCCGTCGGTAACGACGGCGAGCGGATTGCCGGCGAAGGGCTTGGTCGTGAATACGTCGAGTTGGTATAGGCGCCGTTGCATTTGCTGAAAGCTCCCGCTAAATCTCCTTCACGGACGAAGTCACTTCATCGAGCACGCGCCTTGTGATTTCCGCGCGATTGGTTTCCGCGTAAACGCGCAGCATGCGCTCCGTCCCGGAGGCGCGAACCATCACCCAGCCGACATCGCCGAGATAGAGTTTGATTCCATCGAGATCTTCGCGCCGCACCACGGGCCAGTCGAGTATGCGCGTCACCGCGCCGCTCGCATAGTGCGCGATCGCTTTTTCTTTTTGGCCTGGGCGCAGCTCGAGGTCCACGCGGCCGTAGTCGTGCTCGCCGAATTCACGTTGCAGCATGGCGACGAGTTCTTCGAGACGCTTCCCGTGCCACGCCATAACTTCCGCAAGAAGCAACGCGTTTACGCAAGCATCGCGCTCGGGCAGATAAAGCTTCGTTCCGATTCCGCCGCTTTCTTCGCCGCCGAGCAAAATATCGCTTTCGAGCATGCGCTCGCAGATGTATTTGAATCCGATGGGCGTTTCCCAGACTTTGCGGCCGACTTTCGCGGCGATCTTGTCGACCATTTTCGTCGTTGAGAACGTCTTGGCAACGTCTCCGGAAATCTTTCGCGTCCCGGCGAGGTGCCACAAGAGGATTGAGAAAATTTGGTGGGGTGTGACGAAAGTTCCGTTGCGATCGATCGCGCCGATGCGGTCGGCGTCGCCGTCGAGCGCGAACCCCGCGTCATATTTGCCATCAACGACGGCGCGCCGCAGAGCTTCGACGTGCGGCTCAATCGGTTCGGGATTTACGCCGCCAAATAGAGGGTCGCGCGTTCCGCGAATTTCATCGCAGGGAACTCCGTGGCGCGCGAACAAATCGCGGAGAAGCCCGCGGCCCGAGCCGTGCATCGGATCCACCACGAAGCGGAAATTCGCGGCGCGCATTTTGTCCCAATCCACCAGCTTGTCGAGCGTTTCGAGATACGGCGTGCGGACATCGATCGATTGAATTAATTCGTTACGCGGCGGGAGGGGCGGGACGCCCGTTTGCAATACGCTTCCGAGTTCGCCTTCAATTCGCGCGACGATAGCGGGCGACGCCGAGCTGCCGTAGCTCGCCTTATACTTCACGCCATTCCAGTTGTACGGATTGTGGCTTGCCGTGATTTGAATTCCGCCGGCCGCGCCTCGCTGGCGCACCAGAAGCGAAATGGCGGGCGTGGGGCAGGCATCGGCCGCGAGCCACACGGGCGTACCCGTCATCGCGATGGTATCGGCGGCAACTCGAGCGAAACGCTCGGAGCCGAAGCGCGTGTCGTATCCGACGAGGACGCCATTCGCCGGCTGCTCGGAGCGCACGACGTAGCGGGCGATGGCATACGCGACTTTGCGCACGTTTTCATACGTGAAATCTTCGGCGAAAATGCCGCGCCAGCCGTCGGTGCCGAATCGAATGGAAGTCACGGTGCGCAGTATACGTGAAGTCGGACGGAACTAAACAGCCGCATTGGACCGCTTGATTGGACTGTCCGATCGCACTGCAAAGATTGGGGCACGCCCTACAGCAGTTCGCGAAGTTTGCGTTCTTCGAGGGCCTTCACGATTTTACCGACGTCTTGCGCGCGGTCGCGCGGGCAGAGCAGAAGCGCGTCGGGTGTTTCGACGACGACGAGGTCGTGGACGCCAATCGCGGCAACAAACTTCTTCGGGCTCCAGAGGAAATTTCCGCTCGCGTCGAGGGTGAACCCTGGGCCAGCCGAGACGTTCTCACCTTTGCCGCGCGCTAGCAGTTCGTATACCGCCGTCCACGAGCCGATGTCGCTCCAGCCGACCTTTGCGGGAACCACGAAGACGCGGCGCTGGCCGCGCTCGCGCGTGGCGCGTTCCATAATCGCGTAATCCACGGAGATATTTTCGAGCTTTGGATATGTCCGGCTGAGTTGCCGGCCAAACTCGCGCATGCCGATTGAAGTGGAGAGTTTCGCGAGCGCCGCGTACGTCGAGGGAAGAAAATCTTTGAGGCAATTTAGAAATGTCGAAACGCGCCAGAAAAACATTCCGGCATTCCAGAAATAAGCGCGCGATTTCACGTAGCGGCGGGCGAGTGACAACGCAGGCTTCTCGGTGAATCTCTTCACGACGAAAGCCGGCTCACCAGACCAGCGGCCGGCCGCCGAACCGCGCTCGATGTAACCGTAGCCGGTTTCCGGTCGCGTGGGGGGTACGCCGATCGTAATGAGATTTCCCGGCGTACGGGCCAGCGAAAGAGCGGCACGCACGATTTTCAGGTAGCGCGGGGTGTCGGCGATATAACTATCGGCGGGAAGGACGGCCATCAGCGCATCGCCGTGCTCGTGCGCCAGATGAAATGCGGCGAGCCCGATCGCCGCGGCCGTATTGCGTCCAACGGGCTCGGCAAGAATGTGCGATGCGGGCACGCGTGAAAGCTGCGCTCGGACTTCCTTGACTTGCTCTTTGTTCGTAACGGCCCAGAGATTGCGCGCGGGAAAAAGCGGCGCCAGTCGCTCGGCGGTTTCGCGCAAGATCGTGTCGCGGCCGGTAATGTTCAGGAGCTGTTTCGGCGTGCGCATGCGGCTGCGCGGCCAGAAGCGCGTGCCGCGGCCGCCCGCTAGAAGCACGGCGCACGCCAGAAGTTTCTCCGATTTCGGCTTCACTTATGCACCAGTTGAGCCAATTGATTTTTGCTCACGCCGAGTCCGATGAGCTGATGCGCAAATTCTTCGAGACTCGCCGGGACGTAAGTGCGCAGAAGCTCGGTGTGTTCCTGAGGCACAATTTGATATGCGCCAAGCGCCGCCGGAATAAGCCAAGCCTGCGCCGGAGCGTATGCGAACTTTTCACCGTTCGCTTCGATCACGCCGCGGCCGGCAATCGAAATCAGCAAATCAAAGTGCTCAGGCGAGGTCACCGTTGAAATGGACTTTGAAAACTCCCATCGTTCAGTCGCGAAATACCGGCACGCCGCGAGGTAAGTTTCTGAAATCGCGCCGCGCTCGATCGTCACGGGTTGTGTCTCGGCGTCCTTTTGCTCGCCAAACCGGATCACGTCCATCGCCTTGTCAATATGCAACGGACGCGTTTCCCCTGCCGCATTGCGCCGATTGTAGTCGAACACACGATAAGTAAGGTCCGATTGCTCCTGAATTTCGCAAAGGACGAGCCCCGCGCCAATCGTGTGCACCGTTCCGGCCGGAACAAAAATCGCATCGCGGGCGTGCAGCGGAATGCGCGCGAGGCAATCCTCAACCGTACTGTCGCCGATCGCTCGCCGGAATGAATCTCGTGTGACTCCTGTCTTCAGCCCGACCAGCACCTCGGCACCCGGCCGAGCCGACAAGCAGTACCACATTTCCGTCTTGCCGCGTCCACCGGCCTTTTTTTCGTGGCGCGACGCATACGCGTCGTCTGGATGAACCTGCAACGAAAGCTTATCGTCCGTGAAAAGAAACTTGGCAAGAAGGGGAAACGCGCTCTCGGCATGGAGCGCCGTGCCGGTCCACGCGGCCGGCATTTGCGCCCAGGCATCGCCAAGCGTCGAACCCGCGAACGGCCCGTCCGCGAAGCGGCATTTTTCGCCGGTCAACCAAGCTTCGCCAATTTTTTCTTTTAGATTACTTTGCGCGGGGAAAAGCGGCGCGAGCGAGTTCACGCCCCACGGGCGCTTGTCGAAAATTGGCTCAAGCCGCGATGGGCGAAGCTTCACAATCATGCGCCGAAAAAGTGCGCGATGCGCCGGAGGCCCTCGTTAATGCGTTCCATTGAGGTTGCGTAGGAGATGCGCATGTGGCCCGGCGCGCCGAAAGCATCGCCGGGAACAACAGCGACGTGTTCGCGCTCGAGAAGCCCTCGCGTAATTTCCATGGAATCCCGCGCTTCGCCGCTTTTCGTAACAGCCTTCGGGAAAACGTAAAACGCACCTTCGGGCTCGGTGCACTCAATGCCTGTAATCGCGCGCAGTCCGGCGAGGATGTGAATTCGGCGTCGCGCATATTCATCAAGCATCGCTGCGACGGAATCCGTCGGCCCCGTCAAGGCCGCGAGCGCGGCGTATTGCGTGATCGAATTTACGTTCGAAACCGATTGGCTTTGCAGCTTGATCATCGCTGCGGCGAGCGGTTCAGGCGTAAGCGTGTAGCCCACGCGCCAGCCCGTCATCGCAAAAGTCTTCGAGAGCGAACCCGCGATGATCACGTGATCTTTCGAATCGGTATAGCTCGCAATCGAAAACGGTTTTGCGTTGCCGTACGTAAAATGCGAGTAGCATTCGTCGGAAAGCAACCACACGCCGTGCCGGCGGCAAACGTCAAGAATTCGCCCAAACTCATCTTCCGGTATCACCGCGCCGGTAGGATTATTCGGTGAGTTCACGATGACGAGCCTGGTGCGTGGCGTCAGCACTTTCTCGAGTTCCGAAGCGCGCAGGCAAAAGTTGTCGCTCGCAGGCGTCTCGACAAAAACGGGCTTTCCATTCGCGAATTTCACGATGTCCGGGTAGCTCACCCAGTACGGCGCGGGGATCACCACTTCATCGCCCGCGTTGATGAGAGAGCAGACGACATTGAATATCGCGATCTTGCCGCCCGCCGTGACTACGCACTCGCGCGGCTCATACGACGAGCCAAGATTCTTCGCGTGCCAATCGCAGACAGCCTGGCGCAGCGGCGCGATTCCCGCAGTGGCCGTATATTTCGTACGGTTCTCTTCGAGAGCGCGGATAGCCGCCCGCTTGATGTGCTCGGGAGTCGGGAAATCCGGCTCGCCGGGTCCGAAATCGACCACATCCACGCCGCTCGCGCGGAGTTTCTCCGCCGCCATCAAGACCGCCATCGTCGGCGATACAGAAATTCGATTGACGGCGTCAGACAGCGTTAATGGCTCAACACGGGGCGCGGTGGACATGGCTTTTCTTGTCTCCTTCAAAATATTTCCGAGCGATTCGTATCTCGACCGAATCTCAGCCGAATTTGTTTTTCAATCTTTCTTCAACCGGTGTCGGCACAAGCCCGCGAAGCGATCCGCCAAGCCGCGCGACCTCGCGAACGAGGCGCGAGCTCAAAAAACTGTACGCTTCCGCCGGAAGCATGAAAACAGTTTCGACTTGAGGCGCGAGTTTCCGATTCATCAGCGCCATTTGCAATTCGTACTCGTAGTCGGAAACAGCGCGGATGCCACGCAAAATCACACGCGCTTCTTTCCGCCGCGCGTAATCGGCAAGCAGGCCGTGAAATGAGTCCACTTCCACGTTCGGCCACGCGCTCGTCGTCTCCCGCAGCATTTCCAGGCGCTCGTCGATCTCAAACATCGGATCCTTGTCCTGATTCCGCAGCACCGCGACGAAGAGGCGGCTAAAAATCTTCGAGGCGCGCTTGATCAAGTCCAAATGCCCGTTCGTCACAGGGTCGAATGAGCCGGGATAGACGGCAATCACTGAATTCATTTTGGCCAACCGTTCGCGATTTTAACCTACAACGCGCGGCTTGGCTCTGCAAAACGTCGCGGCGCATGGGGTGCCGCGCAGTCCGCATTGGATTCTTCGCGGCCGCGGAGCTGGTTGACGGTAGAATGGAAGTTGCAACGGGGCGAAAAGGAACCAGGATGACGAGATTGATGACGAAATCGACGGTGACCGCAAGCTCGACAGCATCGCTCGCGCTTCTATTTGTTCTTTGCTCGGCTTTACCGGGTCTATTGCACGCAGCTCCGCGCGCGTCAGACAGCTTCGCCCCTCTAAATAAATGGAAAGCCGCCGTACTCGCCGGCGACACGACCGCACTTTCTTCAATGTACGCGGTCAGCCCCGAAGTGTTCGCCCAAACGCCTCAAGGAAAGACCGCGGACCCGTCGGAAGAGCCGCGATTCTGGTCCAAGTTTCACTCCATGGGGCTGACGGCGATCGATCCAAAGGTCCTGGAGCGCACTTCACCGGAAGCGGGAGTAACGATTCTCACGCTTCGCGTGTATTTGACGTTCGGCTCCGGCACGAAAAAGACCGAGATGCTGGTTTCCGCTGGGCAAGTCTGGATTCAGAAAGGCGACGATTGGCTCATTATGGGCACGCAGCGCGGCGACCCGGTCTTGCGGCCGATTCTGACCCTGCCGGAACCCGTAACGCCAAACACGAGCTTGTATCCTGATCCCGCCGAAGCGCCGAAGGATTTGGCGGCAGTTCTCAGCGCGGCTGCCAAGGACCACAAGAACGTCATCGTCGTCTTCGGCGGCAACTGGTGTTTCGACTGCCACGTGCTCGACGCCGCGTTTCACTCGAAAGAGATTGCCCCGATCGTGACCGCGAACTTCCACGTGGTTCACGTCAATATCGGCGAGTACAACGTGAATACCGATATCGCCAAGAAGTATGATGTTCCGCTCGAAAAGGGCGTGCCGGCGGTCGCGGTCCTCGACAGCACGGGAAAGTTGCTCACAAGCCAGCAGCACGGCGAATTTGAGTCCGCCGTGAAAATCGGTCCCGCCGACATCACGCAATTCCTGGAGCATTGGAAGCCGGGCAGCGCCGACTAGCGGACGCTGCTAATCCAAACGATGCTCCGGTTGCGAACGCCGATTGCACCCGCTGAACTGCCGTTCACGTCAATCCACACGCCGTTCGACCCGTCTGATTTGACATGCACGACTAAAATGGTCGTGGTTTAAGTCGTTGGGGACGCGGGGGTTGTGCGATTCGTACGAACTTGACTTCATGCTGGCAAGAGTTTAGAATCTATTTGCGACTGAATTAGTCGTATATCAAGTGCTCAAGCTCTCAAAAAAAGCCGACTACGGACTCATCGCTCTAAAGCATCTCGCGATGCACTACGGCGAGGAGTCTTTCAGCGCTTCGGATATCGCGGAAGCCTACGGAATCTCCACGCCGCTGATGGCGAAAGTGCTCCAGAAACTGGCGCGTGGTGGCTTGGTGGCAGCGCGGCACGGTTCGAGCGGCGGCTACACGCTGGCGCGCGCAGCGTCCCGAATCACAGCCCTGGACGCCATTCACGCGATTGAGGGGCCGCTCTTCATCACCTCCTGCGTAACGCACCGCGGCCAGTGCGGACAGACCAACACCTGCATCGTCCGGGAGCCGCTCCGGAAGGTGAACGACAGCATTCTTGACGTACTCAATAAAGTAACGATTTCGCAGATGACCGAAGAAGCTTCGTCTTCCGAGGTTGTCGAGCTCAGAGTTTAGGATTAGGAGAACGAAGATGGCACTCAAGATTCCGGTTTACATGGACAATCACGCGACCACTCCGGTGGACCCTCGCGTCCTCGATGCGATGATGCCGTATTTCACCGAGAAATTCGGGAACGCGGCAAGCCGCAACCACTCGTTCGGCTGGGCGGGAGAAGAAGGCGTCGAAAACGCGCGAGCTCAAGTCGCCAAGCTGATCAACGCCTCGCCGAAGGAAATTATCTTCACGAGCGGCGCGACCGAGTCGAATAACCTCGCCATCAAGGGCGTGGCGGAGATGTATCGCGAGAAGGGCAACCACATCATCACGCAGGTTACCGAGCACAAGGCCGTTCTCGACACCTGCAAGCGCCTCGAGAAATACGGCTACGAAGTGACTTATCTGCCCGTCGAAAAAGACGGCCGGATTAACCTCGACGACCTGCGCCGGGCCATCACGCCGAAGACGATCCTGATCTCGATCATGTATGCGAATAACGAGATTGGCGTCATTCAGCCCATCGAAGAAATCGGAAAGATTGCCAAGGAAAAGGGCGTTTTCTTCCACGTGGACGGAGTGCAAGCGGCAGGGAAGATTCCGATTGATGTGCAGCGCGATGGAATTGACCTGCTCTCAATTTCGGCACACAAGCTCTACGGACCAAAGGGAGTCGGCGCGCTCTACGTTCGCCGGAAGAATCCTCGAGTTCAGCTCTCGGCCATCATTGATGGTGGTGGCCACGAGCGCGGGATGCGTTCGGGCACGTTGAACGTGACGGGCATCGTCGGCCTGGGCAAGGCTTGCGAGATTTGTCAGCAGGAGATGGCAGCGGAAACGAAGAAACTCAGCGGGCTGCGCGATCGTCTCAAGAACGCCATCATGAGCCAACTTGACGAGTGCTTCATCAATGGTTCGATGGAGCATCGCCTGCCGCATAACATCAATATCAGCTTCGCGTTCGTCGAAGGCGAGTCGTTGCTAATGGGCATCAACGACATCGCCGTATCGAGCGGCTCGGCCTGCACTTCGGCCACGCTCGAACCAAGCTACGTTTTGAAGGCGTTGGGAGTAGGCGAAGATCTGGCGCACACGTCAATCCGATTCGGTCTCGGCCGGTTCAACACCGAGGAAGAAGTGGATTACGTCGTTTCGCGCGTCGCGGAAACTGTGAACCGCCTGCGCGAGCTTTCGCCGCTCTACGAAATGGCAAAAGAAGGCGTGGATATCAGCAAGATGAAGTGGACGGCCGCGGGGGAATAAGCGCGAACGGACTGGCGACAGTGAATTTGATTTTGAAAACGATTTCGTAACGATTTGAAGATAAGGAGCAACAAATGGCTTACTCGGAAAAAGTAATCGATCACTACAACAATCCCCGCAACGTCGGATCGCTCGATAAGAAAGATCCGAACGTCGGTACCGGATTGGTGGGCGCGCCCGAATGCGGCGACGTCATGAAGCTGCAGATGAAGGTGAACCCGGATACGCGGGTCATCGAGGAAGCCAAGTTCAAGACCTTTGGCTGCGGCTCGGCAATTGCCAGTTCTTCGCTGGCCACCGAATGGGTGAAGGGGAAGACGGTTGAAGAAGCTCTCGCCATCAAGAACACGGATATCGTGCGCGAGTTGGCTCTGCCGCCGGTGAAGATTCACTGTTCGGTGCTCGCAGAGGATGCGATCAAGGCCGCGCTCTCCGATTGGAAGACGAAGCAGGGAGAGACCGTGAACCCGGCAGAAGCGAAGTCGGCGCACTAAGCGCCGGTTGTTTCGAAGATTCCGCGCGGATGCTTGTGCTGCGCCATGCGCTACGGGCTGCGGGATTTCGACCGGCGATGGAAGCGATGCCATGATTCATTTGACAGAAAAAGCGGCGGGGAAAATCCGCGAGTTGCTCACGAAGGAAGGCGTGTCCTCCGATTCCGGCGGGCTGAGGGTTGGTGTGCAAGGCGGCGGTTGCTCGGGTTTGACGTACGCCATGCGTCTCGAGACCGAGGCGCGCAATCGCGACAAAGTCTTCGAAGAAAATGGCGCGCGACTTTTTGTGGACCCTAAGAGCTATCTCTATCTGAACAACACGATCCTCGATTATCACGAGGACCTGATGAAGCAGGGCTTCGTGTTTCAGAATCCGCAGGCGGCTCGAAGCTGCGGATGCGGCAGCTCATTCACCGCATAAGCGGCGCGCGGCACGACGGCGTCCGGTTAGCCGCGAGAACTTGAGCCTTGTTGGGTCTTGTTATGGCAGCCGAGGCGCTCACCCGCTATTTAAATTCCCCGTGGCAGAAAGAATTGCTGAAACGAAGGGCTTGTTGAGGATGAGTGTGACGCAAACACGCGCGGAAAGCGCCGCCGGCACATCGTGTTGGAGCTGCAAGGCTGCAACGAACGGCGCGCACTTCTGTCCGGCGTGCGGAAAGATCCAGCCGCTCCCGAGCGATACAAATTACTTCGCGCTGTTCGGCCTGCCCGAGAAACTTGGGATTGACGCCGGCTCGCTAGAGCAGCAATTTCACAAACTCAGTTGGAAGCTGCATCCCGATAATTTCGTGCGCGCGGACGAATTCGAGCGAAATCTTTCGCTCGAGCGGTCATCTGAGCTGAATGACGCGTATCGCACGCTGAGTGACCCGCTCGCCCGGGTCGAATATCTTCTCGAACACGAGGGCATGCGCAAGGAAGGCACGACGAAGCAGCAGGCGCCTCCAGAGCTGCTCGAAGAAGTTTTCGAACTGAATGAATCACTCGATAAGCTGCGCGAGGCGCGCGAGTCTGGCGAAGGCCTGGCCGAACTGCGCGGGCGGCTGGAAGCCGCGCGGAAAGATTTTCAACAGAAACTCGAAGACGTGGACGGCGAGTTGAACGGCGTGTTCGCGCGGTGGGACGCGGCAATCAGTTCAGGCGCGAGCAAGGATGCGCGAGTCGCGCTCATGGGCCAGATGAATGAGATCTTGAATCGGCGATCTTATATTCGAAATCTCGTCGCAAACGTTCAGGATGAGTTGACGAAGACTTCTTAGCATGGAAATCAAAGGCAAAATCGTCGGCATCGATCTCGGTACGACCTACAGCCTGGTCGCGTACATGGATCACGCCGCGGGTCATCCGCGATGCATCGTGGGTCCCTACGGCTCGACTCTTTGTCCGTCCGTCGTTAGCGTCGATGAAGACGGCACAGTGATCGCCGGCGAAGCAGCGCAGCGCCGTTTGCTGACGCAGCCGGAGCGGACGATTTATTCCGTGAAGCGCCTGATGGGCCGCTCGGTCGAAGACGTGCAGGACGAGCTGAAACATTTTCCATTTCATATTGAGCCGTCGAGCGGAAATGTGATTCGCGTGCGGCTCGGCGAAAAAGTATTCACGCCGCCGGAGATATCGGCGTTCATCCTTCGCGAACTGAAATCCTGGGCTGAGAACTTTTTTAAAGATACCGTGGATCGCGCCGTCATCACCGTTCCCGCATATTTCAACGACGCGCAGCGGCAGGCCACCAAAGATGCCGGACGAATCGCCGGTCTCGAGGTGTTGCGTCTCGTAAACGAGCCGACAGCCGCCGCGCTCGCCTACGGGCTGCACAAGCAGCAGCGCGGGCGCGTGGCCGTCTATGATTTTGGCGGCGGCACATTTGATATTTCGACGCTGAAGCTGATTTCGACCGACGAAGGCGATATCTATCAGGTTCTTTCGACGAATGGAGATACGCATCTCGGCGGCGACGATATTGACAACGTTCTTCTCGGCGTCGCGCGCGAAGAAATCCGGCGCGATCTCGGCGTCGATTTGAGCGCGCATCCTGGAAGCGTTCAGGATTTGCGCAAAGCGTTGATCCTCGCGAAGCATCAGCTGTCGAGCACAGAAAAGGCGGAAGTACACGTCCCCCTCGAAGATGGAAAGTTCTACGTGCGCGAATTCACGCGCCGCGAATTCGAGAAACTGATCGAGCCGATCGTCGCGCGCACGATGGGACCCGTGAAGCAGGCGCTTGCCGACGCGAAGCTCATGCCCAGCCAGATCGAAGAGGCAGTGCTCGTGGGCGGCTCAACGCGCATTCCATTGGTGCGACGCACCGTGGGCGAATACTTCGGCCGCGCGCCCCACTGCGAACTGAATCCCGATGGAGTCGTCGCGCTCGGCGCCGCCGTGCAGGCCGACATTTTGGATTCCGGCGTCACGACGATGCTCTTGCTCGATGTCACGCCGCTTTCGCTGGGCATCGAGACGATGGGCGGCGTCGTGGCGAAAATTATTCCGCGTAATTCGACGATCCCCGCGAGCGCGCAGGAACTCTTTACTACCGGCGTAGAGAATCAAACCGCGATCGATCTGCACGTCCTGCAGGGCGAGCGCGAACTCGCGAAGGATTGCCGATCGCTCGCGCGATTTCAATTGAAGGTCCCGCCCGGCCCGGCCGGTCTCGCGCGGATCGAGGTGAAATTTCTGATTGATGCGAACGGCATCCTTCAGGTGGCGGCGCGCGATTTGCGGACGGGTGAGCAACACACGATCGAAGTCCAGCCGAGCTACGGACTCAACGACGCCGAAATCGAACGCATGCTCGAAGAGTCCATCGAATTCGCCGAGCAGGATTTCACCGAGCGTCAGCTCATCGAAGCTCGCAACGAAGCCGAAACGATTCTGAAGGCGACGGCGAAGGCCTTCGACGGCGAAGCGGTGGCACAGCTTTCGAAGGACGAGCGAGCGGCAATTGACCAGAGCATCGAGCGGCTCCGCGATTCAGCGCGCGGAAGCGATTACAAATTGATTCGCACGAACATTGACGAGCTCAATCAGGCCACGATGCATCTCGCCGAGCTCGTGATGAACGGAGCGCTGCACACCGCGCTAGAAGGCAAGCGTCTCGACGACGTCTAAAATATTTTGCTAGGGCGCTGGTCGAGGCGCATCGGCACCCAGGATTTAAGCAGAAGGAGTGGAGAAATATGGGCGGTAAGAATCCATACATTGAAGAGACCAAGTACACGCCCGCGACGAAGAAGTACAAGATCACGTTCGTCAGAGAAGGCAAAACGATCGAGATTGATCCCGACAAAATTCCTTACGGGCACGACGGACTTCCCGGAAGTCTCCTCGACATCTCGCAGGGATTTCAAATGGGACTCGATCACGCTTGCGGCGGCGTTTGCGCCTGCTCCACGTGCCACGTGATCGTTCGCGAAGGTCTGGACTCGTGCAACGAAGCAACCGACGCCGAGTACGATCAACTCGACGAAGCGCCGGGCGTCACGCCGAAGTCGCGTCTCGGATGCCAATGCGTGCCGGACGGAACGAAGGATATCGTCGTCGAAATTCCCGAGTGGAATAAAAATTACGCGAAGGAAGCGGAGCACTAGTCGTACGGCCAAACACACCGCAGCGCTACAGAGCCCGACGGATCCTTACGGAGAATTGACATGCCGCAGACGATTGGATGGGATGACACTGAAGAAATTGGCATTCGCCTCGCCGAGAAATATCCCGAGACGGATCCTCTGACCGTGCGCTTCACCGACCTGCACAAATTCATCATCGAGCTCGAAGGCTTTACCGGAGATCCGAAGGCGTCGAACGAAGGCAAGCTCGAAGCAATCCAGATGGCCTGGCACGAAGAGCATCAGGACGAAAACGAATAACGGTCCGCGCAGAACAATAGGAGTCAACGTATGAGTGACGATCCACGATATCCCATCGGCAAATTCAATTCTCCAACCACCGTTTCAGACTCGGACCGGAAAACTTACATCGATGAGATCGAATCCGCGCCCGCACAGCTTCGCGCAGCGATCGCCGGGCTGACCGCTGCGCAACTCTCAACTCCGTATCGCGAAGGCGGCTGGACCGTTAGGCAATTAGTCCATCACGTGCCCGACAGTCACATGAACGCCTACGTCCGTTTCAAGCTCGCGCTGACAGAAGATGAGCCGACGATTAAGCCCTACGAGGAAGCGCGATGGGCCGAATTGCCGGATTCCGAAACCGTGCCTGTCGAGACGTCTATCGTCCTTCTCGATTCGCTTCACAAGCGGTGGGTGCCACTGCTCCGCTCAATTTCGGCGGCCGATTGGTCGCGCAAGTTCCGCCATCCCGAACGCGGAACGATGACGCTCGATCAGAATCTTGCTCTGTACGCCTGGCACGGCAAGCATCACGTCGCGCATATCACATCGCTTCGCGAACGCAACAACTGGAAATAGCCGGAAGCCAAGCGATCGTGCCACTCCCCAATAAGCTCTGCAGTTAACGAAGACGTGGGAAATCTGCGGCCGAAATCCGCAGCCAATTCGATCCGTCGTGGCTTCCCAGCTCTTGTGAAATCCACGTAGTTCCTTAATAATAGTTTCAGTTGCCGCGAGCTCTCAGCCTTATCGCTCGCTCCTCCCGTGGCGCCATGGTGCAACGGTTAGCACATCGCCCTTTCAAGGCGGTAATACGGGTTCGATTCCCGTTGGCGCTACCAAACCCACGCGGGATCGAAAGTCTGAGTTCTGGCCTGTAAGTACCTGTTCTCAGACATACGATGGTACTGTTTGTTTGGCACGGATGGCCTCTTTTACGGGTTCATCGCATCTCGTACGCTCTCGATATGAGAGGTGACGAGTTATGATTCTCGCGGCTGCAGTGATTCTCTTCCAAATGCAAGCGCTGCCCCCTAAGGCAGGCGCATCGGTAGCGTCGCGGGGAGAGGCGGTCACGTACGCCGAGAACATTCCGGGGCCTGCACTTTTCAGCCCGTTGTCTCCGAACCTCCCCGACAACGACGGAACGAAGATGACATCGAAGCCGGTGCCGGTGCTCCCCGATGCAAACACGCAGATTCTTTCGGGCGTTTATGTTCCAGATCATTTCGAACCGCTGCCACCGCTTCCCGACAAACATTACGGCGTCGTGAAGTCCGGCGCCGACAAGCGGCTCTCCCAAGCCATCGCGCAATCGAGCGCGGCGACATTCAGTCGAGCGCTCCGGCGTTTGAAGATTGGACGACGATCAACCGAGGCGGCGCGCGCCGGAAGCCCGGAAGGCGATTCCCCGAAGCCGAACGGCCAAATCCTTCTTACTTCGCAGTAGAATCTTAAGAGAATCAACCTCGCGGCGCGGTGTCCGTTTCGGTGCCGGTTCTGGTATCATTGTCCTCTGTCTTTCCCGGCGGCCGTCAGGTCTGCTTCTCTCTGGCGCACTCGTGTAATGTGTGAAATCAGGTTGCATACGCTTTTCGCCAGCTCCACAACTTCGCCGTTTCCCTCTAACTCAAACTCGATCTGGTAGTTTCCAGAAGCCGCATCATCGACAGCATTCTTAAGGCTAACCAGTGGTTTGACTATCTCGCGCGGGAGCGCGAAAGTAATCCAAATGCTGAGCAGGACGACAATCACGGAAACAACGCTCCCCACCCATTCGGCTCGACGGAGAAGCCTTTGAGCGTTCCTATGATCTTCTTGCACCCGCTGCCAGATTCGTTCCTCCAACCCTGATGTAAGGTCGAACACCTGCTGGCTGGAAATCTCGATATCGCCGGCGTACCGGCGGAACGTGGGATCGCCCGTTTCCGCTGTCTTCGTGATCTCGCCGTCGAACGAATTTACCTGGGTGCGAAGCTCGTCGACAAGCTTGGCACGGCTCTTGTGGCTGTCCTTTTGCACCAAACCATTCAATTCTCTTTCATAATTGCCGACAACGGCCTCAATTCGCTCACGAGGGGCGTCTCCTGGTTGCCCCATCGCCGCCACCGAAGCTGCAAATTGCCGCTGATAAAGCTCCGTCGCTTCCAGGATTTTTTGAGTCGTGGCTTCTTCTTGCGGTTCAAGTTTACGGATCTCGGTCAGAGTATGCGTGACTTCATCGAGCAATTCGTGATGCGTGTTGACATATGCCGTATCGCGAAGCAGGAAATAGTTTCGCTCGGCGCGTCGTGCTTCCTGCATTTGAATGGAAGCCTGTTGCGCCAGAGTGGCCGCCGGGGCATCCACACTGACGATACGGTCCACGATCCAGCCCATCTGGAATAGGTAATAAACAGCCAACAAGATGACCGGGGCGATAACGAGTCTCACTATGGCGAAGCTATATAAGACGCGTCGCCGCAGAGAAGTGGCTGGAGTGAAAATCGCGAAGGTTTTCTGGATTCGCGTTACTAACGGATGACATAAGAACCTGTTCGACTTTTTGCTTTTCATGTCTGGTCCTATTCGTTCCCGGCTCAGAAAAATCTCAACCCCGTGTACGCAACCTTTCCACCCGCAAATTTGTTTCACGCCGCCGGTCTCTCACACGGCGGCTATCGAGCAGAGCTCGATACTGCATGTTTCTACTCATGCTCATCCCCGCGCTGTTGCGCTGGCGGCATGAGCAGGAATGCTTCGCGAGTGTGCTTGGTTGGCGGCTCGATCGTGGAGGGGATGAAAAGAAAACCGATCTGATCCGCGGGTCGATTTAGTTTCTGGCCGGGTGGCGATCAGGGGCTGTGCAGAACAGCACACGAGTCAATCCTGTGTCGTGTTCTACAACGGATCAGATGTTCCGCTCAAATTTATCGACCCGGCACGGCGCGATTGTTTCGAGCGAGTGCCCGGTAAACGCTGCGAGCTCAACAGGTCGATTAGTTTTGTCGAGTATCGAAGAGCGTAAAGCCTTAGGTTCTACCGAGAAGGTCCATTTTTCTCAGCCATTGAAGGAGGCGGTTCCAATTGGCTAGGGTTCGGGCTACCAAAGCCTCTTAGGCCATCGTCCTCTTCATCCCCACTCGACGACTTCTTTGATGGCATCGGGTGGATGTTGATTCACTAATTCCGAAAACTTGCTGGACGGATAATGATTCGTGATTAAGCCCGCGACGTGGGCGCCCCAACGAAGCTGCGCCTGAGACAAATCTCCCACAGCCATTTGAAAATGTCCACGCGCGGCATTCACGCTACCTACCATCACTTGATTATCGAGGACCAACTGGCGGACCAGTTCCGGGCCGTCAATCTGCAATGGGTGATCGCCGCTCGGAATACCCGTGATCACATACACGCCATTCCGCCCTAACGCATCCAGCACGTTGAACTCGAGTGCGGCAATCCCACTGGCGTCCACGATCAAATCCATTGGACCAACTTTCTTCTCGACCTGATCTGCCGGCACCTCCCGCCCGTCCACATAATTCCCCCCGATAATATTCAGCCATTTCGGCCGGGCACTCCCGGCATCGACGACGTCCAAGCCGTACACGTCCGCTCCTCGCAACCGCAAAACCATGGATGCCAGCAAACCCACGGGTCCCAAACCGGCCACGAGGCAGCGGCGCCCGGCGATCCAGTCCGGAGTAATCGCAGCTTCAGGGCTCCGCACGATCTGCAATCGAAGCGCTTCATCAATGGCCTTCTCGACGATGGAGAGCGGCTCTATCAACACGCCAATGTCTTTCAGTTCCGCGGGCAGGCGCACAACATATTGTTCCTTATCAACTACGAGTTCCGTTTGATAGCCGTCTAATCCATGGATGCCTCTCTCCCGGTACCTGCCTGTCTGGCACATGTCGGAGCGGCCCATCAGGCAGGGCGCGCATTGGCCGCATCCCCGCCTGACAGTGAAGACAGCGAAATCCCCGATTTTCACGCGACTCACCGACGCGCCCAATTCCACCACTTGGCCAAACATCTCGTGGCCAATGACCAGTTCTTTCTGTCCGTCGGGAGCGTCCGCACGTCCCCCGGAGACTTCCGTCCTGTCGGTGCCGCAGATACCGACGCGTATGACCCTGACCTTCACTTCGTCCTGTGCCGTGATCGAAGGCTCGGGCCGCTCCACGATGTGTGAGCCAGCAGTGCCTGGAACAATCGAAATGGCTTTCATGCAAATTTACCCCTCTCAGAGAAGAGCATAGCTAGGTATCCTCCCGCGTTTCTCTACTTCTCGTCCAAGTGATTGGATAGAATTTTCCCCTTCGATGGTTCACGTTACCGCATTAACCGCCGGCGATTGCCGCTCGTCTTTGCCAATGGACCTCGATCATTGCGCTCGATAACATTCGTGGAGCCTTGAAGCTTTGGCGATATTAAATGCACTGTGTTTCGGTTAGGAACGGCCGGGTCCTTCCGTGGCCTAAAACTATCTAACCATAGATTTTTTGCCTTGGGGAATCGCTCGCGAGGAGTACCATTCATGCCATTCGGAGCAGGAAAAGGAGATCCCGATCGCTGACATAAACGAGACTTCATCTCTCAGCCCTGACTATCAACTCCCGGATCGTGGTCCGGCTCCGGAACCTCCCCGGCATCGCAACGTTATGCGGATCGTCGTGTGGAGTGTGTCGCTGCTCATCCTCGTTCTGGTCGTCGTGCTTATCTGGCACCATCACGAGAGTGCAAAGAAAGCTGCGGCGGCCGCAGCAGCAGCGCGCGCCAAGGCGGCAGGAATCACCATTAGCACCGCCGCGGCTCAAAAGGGCGACATCGGCGTATATCTCGAAGCCATCGGCACCGTCACTCCGGTCTACACCGATTCGATTACCAGCCAGGTGACCGGCCTCGTCATTGCCGTGCACTTTAACGAAGGCCAAATGGTAAAGAAGGGCGACCCGCTGATTGACATCGACCCGCGTCCGTTCCGCGCCACTCTTTTACAAGCGCAGGGCGCGCTCGAGCGTGACCAGAATGTGCTCGCGCAAGCTGAGATGGACGCTCAACGCTATCGCGACGCCTGGGCCAGCAAAGCAATCGCCAAGCAAATACTCGATGACCAGGAAAAGCTCGTGCTCCAGGAACGCGGCACGGTAAAGAACGATGAAGGAACAGTGCAATACGACCAAGTCCAGCTCGACTTCTGCCACATTACCGCGCCAATCTCCGGCCGCATGGGTCTGCGCCTAGTGGATCCAGGCAACGTGGTGCAATCCTCAGGCACGGTAACCCTGGCGGTGATCACGCAAATGCAGCCCATCACGGTGATTTTCACGATTCCGGAAGATAGCCTTGGATCGGTCCAAGCCGGCATGCGCAAAAAAGCCGGCCTCAGCACCGATGCGTTCGATCGCACCGCGCAGAAGAAAATCGCCAGCGGCAAGCTCTTGACGCTCGACAATCAAATTGACACGACGACCGGAACCGTAAAAGGCCGCGCAGTTTTCGACAACAAAAATAATGCACTCTTCCCGAATCAGTTTGTAAACACACGGCTGCTCGTCGACACCTTGAAAGGAGTGACGCTGATTCCGGCGTCAGCCATTCAACAAAATGGGCAGGCATCGTTCGTATATGTGATCCAGGATAATGTTGCCCACCAGCGCAGCATCAAGCCGGGAGTCACCGACGCCGGCAACACGCAGGTTGACGGCATCAATCCCGGAGATGTTGTCGCTACCAGCGGCTTCGATAAGTTGCAGGACAACTCCAAGGTCGTCGTTTCGAACAAGCCTGCCTCAGGAAGCACGAGCGGAAGCAACACCCCGGCGAGCACTGGCACAAGCACGAGCGGGAGCAGCGCCCCGTGAGCCCGTCTCGCCCGTTTATTCTCCGGCCCGTTGCGACTTCGTTGCTCATGGCCGCCATTCTCTTGGTGGGTCTCGTCGGCTATACGCAACTTCCGGTTTCCGCATTGCCGGAAGTGGATTATCCGACCATTCAGGTGCTCACGTTTTATCCTGGCGCAAGCCCAAACGTGGTGGCGACCACGGTAACCGCGCCACTCGAGCGCCAATTCGGCGAAATGCAGGGCTTGAGCCAGATGACCTCAAGCAGCTCTGGCGCCACTTCCGTAATCGTCCTGCAGTTTAATCTCACGCTGGACATTGATATCGCCGAGGAAGAGGTGCAGTCTGCCATAAACGCATCGCAAAGTCTGTTGCCATCGAACCTGCCCTCGCCGCCTGTTTACAGCAAGACGAATCCCGCTGATGCCCCCGTGCTCACGCTGGGCATTACCTCGAATTCCATCCCGCTGTCTCAGGTCGAAGACCTTGTGGATACGCGCCTGGCGCCAAAAATTTCGCAGCTCAGCGGTGTCGGCCTCGTGACCATCAGCGGCGGCCAGAAACCCGCCGTGCGCATTCAAGCCAATCCCACAGCCCTCTCATCCTACGGAATCAATCTGGAAGATCTGCGCACTGCGTTGACGAACGCCAGCGTGAATGCCGCCAAAGGCAACTTCGATGGGCCGCGCCAGAATTATCAGATTGACGCCAACGATCAGCTGGTCACCAGCGACGATTATCGCAGCGTTGTAGTTGCATATCGTAACGGCGCGCCGGTGATGCTCACCGACGTAGCTCGCATCGTGAACGGCGTGGAGAACAACAGCCAGGCCGCGTGGATGAACCAAACGCCGGCAGTGATTCTCAATGTGCAACGCCAACCCGGCGCGAACACCATCAACGTGGTCAAAAGCATCAAGGCGCTGATTCCGCAGCTCGAGGCCAACCTGCCCGCTGGCATTCAAGTGTCCACGCTCACCGATCTGACTACTGCCATCAAAGCATCGGTCGCCGACGTCGAGTTTGAATTGCTGTTGACGATTGGTCTCGTCGTACTCGTGATTTTTCTTTTCTTGCGCAGTCTCTACGCCACCATTATTCCCAGCGTGGCTGTGCCGCTTTCACTGGTCGGCACATTTGCGGCGATGTATGGCTTGGGCTACAGCCTGGATAACTTGTCGCTGATGGCGCTCACCATTTCCACCGGCTTCGTCGTGGACGACGCCATCGTGATGATCGAAAACATCTCGCGATATATCGAGGCGGGCGATCCGCCCATGGAAGCGGCGCTCAAAGGCGCCGAGCAAATCGGCTTCACCATTCTCTCGCTGACCGTTTCGTTGATCGCCGTGCTCATTCCGCTCCTGTTCATGGGCGATGTTGTCGGGCGCCTGTTCCGCGAATTCGCAGTGACGCTTGCCGTCACGATCGTCGTTTCGGCGGTGGTCTCGCTGACTCTCACGCCGATGATGAGCGCGCGAATCCTGCGCCATCAGCCCAAAGAACAGCAAGGACGTATCTATAAAGCCTCGGAGCGCGTTTTCGAAAGCATGATCGCGTTCTACGGCCGGACGCTAAAAGTCGTACTTGAATATCAGACGATTACGCTGCTTGTCGCCGTGGCTACGCTTCTGCTTACGATTTTTCTCTACATCATCATCCCCAAAGGTTTTTTCCCGGTTCAGGACACCGGCGTCATTCAGGGCATATCGCAAGCGGCGCCCACGATTAGCTCGAAAGCCATGGCCGAAAAACAGCAGGAGCTTGCCAAGGCTGTTCTCGCGGACCCGGCCGTTGAAAGCCTGTCGTCCTTTATCGGAGCAGACGGAACCAACGTGACCACCAACAGCGGACGAATGTCTATCAATTTGAAGCCGCTCGCCCAGCGCAAGATCAGCGCGTCGGACCTGATCCGCAGGCTCACGCCGAAATTGGCAAACGTTCAGGGAATACAACTTTTCATGGAACCTGTGCAGAACATTACCGTGGATGACCGCGTGAGCCGCACGCAATACCAGTACACGCTTGAAGATCCTGATGCCAGCGAACTCAATCTCTGGACCAACCGCTTCGTTGACAAGCTGAAACAGCTTCCGGAATTGGAAGACATCGCCACCGATCAACAACCCGGAGGCCCGGCTGTAAATCTGGTGATTGACCGGATCACCGCCTCCCGATTGGGGATCGCGCCTACGACCATCGATAACACCTTGTATGACGCCTTCGGACAACGGCTCATCAACGTCATGTACACGCAGGTGAATCAGTACCACGTGGTTCTCGAGAGTGAGCCGCAATTTCAGAAGGATCCGGAAAAACTCAACCGCCTGTACATTCAGTCCAATGCCTCAGCCGGTGCAACCGGTGCCGGCGCCTCCACATCTTTCTCAGCCTCCGGATCGTCCTCCGCGGGGTCGAACGCCCTGACGGCTTCAGCGCTGTACACTCCGTCGGCAGCTACGCTGACTCCGCCCACGAACGCCCTTTCCGCGAGCACGTCCACTTCGACGTCCAGCAAAGGAGCGACGTCCGCTGGCACCACAAGTTCGACTATGGCCAACGCAGTTCCGTTGAGCGCTTTCTCGCACTTCGAGACCACCACCGAGCCGCTCGTAATTACGCACCAGGGCCAGTTTCCCGCGATCACGGTCTCGTTCAATCTCTCGGCGGATGCCGCGCTCGGCGAGGCCATCACCTCCATCAATAAAGTGGAGAAGAACTTGAAACTGCCTCCTGGGCTCCAGGCCGGCTTTCAAGGCACCGCGGCATCATTCACTAATTCGCTGTCCAATGAGCCGTTGCTCATTCTTGCCGCCTTGGTCACCGTGTACATCGTCCTTGGTGTCTTGTACGAGAGCTTCATTCACCCGATCACAATTCTTTCCACTTTGCCGTCGGCGGGCGTTGGCGCGTTCCTTGCCCTGATTATCTTTCACCAGGATCTCAGCGTCGTGGCAATCATAGGCATCGTGCTGCTGATCGGCATCGTGAAAAAGAACGGCATCATGATGGTTGACTTCGCACTCGAAGCCGAGCGAAAGCACGGAAAGAGCGCCACGGATGCAATTTATGAAGCTTGTCTGCTCCGGTTCCGCCCCATCATGATGACCACCATGGCCGCCCTGCTCGCCGGATTGCCGTTGGCGCTCGGGACTGGTTTCGGTTCTGAATTGCGCAGGCCGCTGGGCATCGCCATGGTCGGCGGGTTGCTGCTGAGCCAGGCTCTCACTTTGTACACCACGCCCGTCATCTATATCTTCTTCGATAATCTGTCTCAGCGCTTCGCGCACAAATCGAAAAAACGCGGAACCGAAGGCACAGAAGAGGCAGCGCCGGCATGAATATCTCCGCGCCCTTCATTCGCCGCCCGGTGGCCACCACGCTTCTCACGGTGGCGATTGCCCTCGCGGGAACGATTGCCTTTGAGGTGCTGCCTGTAGCGCCATTACCCGAAGTCGACTTTCCGACCATTTCAGTTAGTGCGAGCTTGCCGGGCGCCAGCGCCAATATCATGGCTTCCTCGGTCGCCACTCCGCTGGAGCGGCAGTTCGGTCACATTGCCGGCGTGACGGAGATGACCTCCTCAAGCACTCTCGGCAGCACATCCATCAACATTCAATTCGATCTCAGCCGCGATATTGATGGCGCTGCCCGCGATGTGGAATCAGCCATCAATGCGGCACGGACCTATTTGCCTGCAAACCTGCCTGGCAATCCCAGCTATCGCAAGGTCAATCCAGCCGATGCCCCGATCATGATCCTCGGCCTTACATCGGATAAATACGGTCCCGATAAACTGTATGACGAGGGCTCGACTGTTATTGAGCAGAAGTTGTCGCAAATTCAGGGCGTAGGGCAGGTTAGCGTTGGAGGCGGAGCCTTGCCAGCCGTGCGTGTGGACGCAAATCCCACGCAATTGGCCAGCTACGGACTCACTCTCTCGAATTTGCAATCCATGTTAAGCCTGCAAAACTCCAACCTTGCCAAAGGCCAGGTTACGGATGGCGACGTAACCGCGGACATTCTTGCCAACGACCAGATCTCGCACGCCGCAGACTACAAGCCGCTCGTTGTCGGTTATCACAATGACGCGGCTGTCCATCTCTCCGATGTCGCTGACGTGACAGATTCCGTGGCCAACATCCGGGCGGGCGGATACCTGAACAACAAGCGCGCCGTTACGGTCATCATCTTCCGCCAGCCCGGCGCCAACATCATAAACACCGTAGACCGCATTCGCGCGCAGCTTCCGTACATCGAGGCGTCCATTCCGCTGGGCATGAATGTCACCATCGTTCTCGATCGCACCACCACCATCCGCGCTTCAGTTAGCGACGTCGAACGGACGCTGCTGATTTCCATCGGTCTCGTCATCGTCGTGGTCTTCCTGTTTCTGCGCAACGCCCGCGCAACACTCATTCCCGCTGTCGCCGTTCCGGTATCGCTGATAGGCACCTGCACGGTGATGTACATGTTCGGCTATAGCATTGACAATCTCTCGCTGATGGCTTTGACCATCTCAACAGGATTTGTCGTTGATGACGCAATCGTCGTGATGGAAAACATCGCGCGTCATCTCGAAGCCGGCATGGAGCCCTTTGCCGCGGCGCTCAGGGGCGCGCAGGAAATCGGGTTCACCGTCTTTACCATCAGCATTTCCCTCGTTGCCGTTTTCATCCCTCTTCTGTTGATGGGCGGAATCGTTGGGCGTCTCTTCCGCGAATTTGCCGTCACTCTCTCGACCGCTATTTTCGTATCCATGATCATCTCGCTCACTACCACGCCAATGATGTGCGCCTATTGGCTGAAGAACGAGCGCGGCCAAAAACATGGCCGCATGTACATGGCCGGCGAAAGATTTTTTGACGGAGTATTGTCGTTATACCGCCGCACCCTGCATTGGGTGCTGGACCATCCCGCCCTCACCCTTATCGTCCTGTTCCTCACCATTGCGCTCAATGTGGTACTGATCATCAAGATACCCAAGGGCTTTTTCCCGCCGGAAGACACCGGAGCACTCGCCGGGGCCGTACAAGGGCCGCAGGATTCGTCCTTCGCGGTGATGAACACTGCAATTCAGCAAATCGGCGCCGTCATCAAAAGCGATCCTGCGATCGAGAATGTGATTGGGTTTAGCGGCGGCGCCACAAATACCGGCTCGTTCTTTGTTGCGCTCAAGCCGCTAGCGGAACGCAAAGTCACCGCCTTTCAGATCATCGATCGCCTTCGTCCCAAACTGAGCCGGCTGCCGGTGTCTTCTACATTTCTACAGGCCGTGCAAGATCTGCGCATCGGCGGCCGCGCCAGTAATGCCACGTATCAATACACCATCCAAGCCGACAACGTGGACGATCTTTCCAAGTGGGGACCAATCCTACTGCGTGAAATGAAGCGGCTGCCCGGCCTGCAGGATGTGAGCGCGGACCAGCAGAATGGCGGTCTTGCAGAATTGATGAGCTATGATCGCGTCACCGCCGCAAAGCTCGGCCAGACCGCACAGTCGTTGGACTCGGCGTTATACTCCGCATTCGGCCAGTCGCAGGTCTCCATCATCTATACGCAGTTGAATCAGTACTACGTTGTGCTGGAAGTCGCTCCTCAATATTGGCAAAGCCCGGAAGGATTGAAAGACATCTACCTTCAATCGAGCGGCGGAAGTATTCCGCTGCTCACGATGGCCAAGGGACAATCCAATACCACGCCGCTCGCTGTCAACCATACGGGCTTATTCCCTTCAGTCACCGTGTCCTTCAACCTCGCGTCGAACGTATCTTTGAGCCAGGCGACAGCCAGCATCAATGACATGCAAAAGCGGCTCGGCGCGCCTTCCACGCTCCAGGGCTTTTTCGCCGGTACGCTGCAGGCCTACCAGCAATCTCTCGGGACCGAACCCATCTTGATCTTGACGGCTCTGCTGGCGGTCTACATCGTTCTTGGAATTTTGTATGAAAGCCTGGTGCATCCGCTGACCATCATCTCCACTCTGCCCTCGGCGAGCGTCGGCGCGATGCTTGCCTTGATGCTCACCGGTCAGGATCTGAATATCATCTCCATCATTGGTATCGTGCTACTAATCGGCATCGTAAAAAAGAACGCCATCATGATGATCGATTTCGCTCTTGAGGCGGAACGCGGAGAAGGGAAGAGCCCATACGACTCGATTTTTGAAGCGTGTATGTTGCGCTTCCGTCCAATTCTGATGACGACGATGGCCGCGTTGCTTGGCGCCTTGCCGCTGGCGTTAGGGACGGGAACGGGGTACGAGCTCCGCCGGCCACTTGGCATCACCATTGTCGGAGGACTGATCTTGAGTCAGATGCTCACCCTCTACACAACTCCGGTCGTCTATCTGGCGTTCGACCGCTTGCGCCTGCGCATGCAGGGTAAAAAACAGAGCGTCTTTGGCCGTCGCGCAAGACCTTCCCCTAGCGCCGCGGATTAAAGGAACGTAGTTTGGACCGGGCGACAGCCAGGGCGGGGCCGAACGCCGGCGGAAAATGTATTTGCTTGATGTAGCCCAAACGAGGCTGGAATGTCTTGAAGGATAGCGCGCATTTTTTGAACTCTCCGCCCCATGCGGGATGCCGAATATGAAGAAAATTCTTCTTCCGGTTGATTTTCCGAAAACGTCGCTGCACGTGATTCATCAGGCCGCGACACTGGCCCGGCATTTCCACTCCGAGATCGTCATGCTTCACGCCGTGACAATTCAGAGCCATCTCGCTGGCGTGCCGGAGAGTGGACCCGAGCTTGCTCGTTGGGATTTGCTCGCGGCCATCACTCGGGAGGTCGGAAAAAATCTGAACGAAGCACTCGGGCCCGAGCTGAGTGACCTTACAATTCGGCGCATGGTGCTCAGGGGCGGTGCAGCCCAGGCAATCATGGAGGTCGCTCGAGAGGAAGATGCTGACCTCATAATGATGCCGTCAGATGGCCCCACGTTCTTCGAGTTCCTTCAGAGTTCTGCGACCGCACAGCTGGAGCGCGGCAGCGGCTGCCCGGTTTGGACCGACGCTCGTCGGGAAGAATTGCCCGTGCAGAAATTTGCGATCCGCAGCGTCCTCTGCGCGGTCGAATTCAATTCCAACGATCGCAAGACAGTCTCGTTGGCCGCGCAATTGGCCACCGAATTCGGCGCCCGCCTCACGCTCGCTCACGTCACCCCCAGTGTCGAGCGTTGGGGGCCCGGTGGCACCTACGTCAACCCAGCTTGGAAACAGGCGCTTTTCACCGACGCCTCTCAGCAGCTTGCGGACCTTCAGAAAGACGCTGGCATCAAGTCAGAAGTATTTATCGGAAGTGGCGACGTGCCTGCCGTGCTGCGCCAAGCTGCAAAAGAAACGAACGCGGATTTGCTCGTTACCGGTTGCTATCCCTACGGCGGTCGCCTGAGGACCCACGGCTACAACATCATGTGCGCGGTTCCCATTCCCGTGCTGAGTGTGTAGAGCCTTTCACGCATTCCGCCCACATCGGCCTTCCACCACAGTCATTCCATAGCTGTCTCCATATGTAACCTTTTTACCCCGCCAGTTTCAGCGTGTTCGTGATCTTCCCAAATTGAGACGAATAAGCTACTTATTTTCTTGCGCTTGGAAAGAAAATTGGTTGGCGTTTGAGGTGCTATTTCTTATACCCATACGTATCTTTAGCCCTGTTCCCGCGGGCGTGTCCGAACTTGATGTGCAATGTCCGGCGTGAGAGGAAGTGCCACAGTGAATTCACACGTACGAGCAAGCCGTCACCGAGCGCGCGGCTTCACCATGATCGAAGTCATGATCGCCGTCGCCGTGATCGCCATTGTCATGGCTATGGCGATCACGCAGATGCAGCCCGCCGTTCAGCAATCGCGCGCCAATGCCGGCATGGCGGAAGTCGTAAGCGCGTTCCGCACAGCTCAATCGTACGCCGTATCCTATCGCCGCTTCGTTCAAGTCAGCTTTCCGAGTTACCCAGGCGTAAACGCAAATCAGCTCCAGGTCACAATCAAGAACAGCATGACCCCAAACGCCGGCAACGACGTCATTTTCGCCACGTACGCCCTCGAGGGAAGTGTCTACTACCAGAAATACACCGGAATGCCGGACACACCGGACGCATTTGGAAACGCCACCGCTGTGAATTTTGAAAGCGTGGACGGCGGGCCCACCACCGGAATGTTTTTCCAACCCGATGGCACCTTCGTTGATTCGACGGGAAATCCTGTGAACGGCACAGTTTTCCTTGGCGTAAATAATTTCGCTTCAAGTGCGCGGGCGATCACGATTCTCGGCTCAACCGGACGCGTGAAGAGCTACCACACCAACGGGACAAACGCATGGAAACAAGCCTACTGAGGGAGCAACGCGACATGCGCACGAACAACTTAGCCAAGAATGAGCAAGGTTTTACGCTCCTGGAAACGATGATCGCCATTCTCGTTCTGAGCATCGGCGTCCTCGGCCTCGCGGCCCTGCTTGGCAATGGCCTGGTTTTCCTGAACGGTTCGCAGGCCGACTTCATCGCACAGCAAAAGGCTGCTGAAGCCATCGAATGCGTTTTCACCGCTCGGGATACGCAGGTGCTGGCGTGGGCGCAAATCCAGAATATAGCGGGCGGCGGCCTGTTCCTCACCGGCGCGCAACCCATCACCGATCCCGGCCCCGACGGACTCGTCGGCACCGTGGCGGATTCAGGCGTCAATCCGTCCACGATTATTTATCCTGGGAAAGATGGAATCCTCGGCACCGCCGACGACGTCGTTCTTAAATTGTCCGATGCATACAACATGACCAGGACGATCACGATCACCAACATCGTCAACGAGCCGTCCGTGCGCCAGATTCAAGTGATCATCAATTACCAATCGGGCCGCTTCGTGCGGTCTTACACGCTTACGACTTATATCTCGCAGTACTCATAGGCATTCGGAGCCGAGCTGATGGACATTCGAAAAATGAAAAGGCAAGCCGGGTTCTCTTTGCTCGAATTATTGATCTCCATGTCTATTCTGGTGACCATCGTGGGGGTCACGCTGAAGGCTCTAACCGACGCGCAACACGCCAGCGAAGCGGTCGGGTTGCTTGGGGACATGACTCAGAATCTTCGCGCTTCGATGGGGTTTATGAGCCGCGATTTGACCCAGACCGGAGAGGGCGTGCCGCAAAGCGGCATCCCTTATCCCCAGGGCGGCACGGCCAAGAAAATCAATTGGCCGTCTCCTCCGGGCAAGGCTTACACGTACCCTCTTGCCGCGCCGATGCCGCAGAGCACTTTGCTGACGCCAATCGTCCCCGCCGCGAGCCTCGGTCTCACTGTCAATGGGGCCGTGACTGACATGATTTCCATGATGTTCGTGGATAACTCGCTGCAGGACACCAATCAGCATTGGCTCAGTGAATATCCGATCTACAGTGCCGCGAACCCGGTATGCACCAAGGGAGTTATCAGCTCAACCGGCTTGAGTGTGACGTTCGATCCCGCTTGCATCATCATCACGGGCAACGACGGCATCAAAGCCGGCGACCTCATCATGTTTACCACCAGCTCAGGCAATGCGATTCAAACCGTGACGTCGGTAACCGGCCAGGTCGTAGCCTTTGCGGCCGGCGACGCCTTCAATTTCAACGGCCAGCTTGCAACCGCGACGGCAGGCACACTCGCGCAGCTACAGAATGGCGCGGCCGGCGCGCAAGGGCCGTATCCTCCGATCACAGCTTCTCGCGTGAAGATCGTGTCGTACTGGATCGACAATGTCACCACCCCGACCATCCCGACGCTCATTCGACAAGTCAATTTCAACCCGCCGTATGCGGTCGGCCAGGGCATCGAAGATCTTCAGATCACTTATGGAATTGCGCAGCCGTCGAACACGGGAGCTTACGGCGCGGCCGGGCCCGGCAACGCCGCTTATCCGCTGTCTCCGGACACACCGACGCAAATCCGAACCGTCAATTTGTTTGCGGCCGCGCGCACCGAGAATGCTTACAGCCAGAACGGGCAGTTTTTCCGCGACAACATGGTGACGACGGTGTGCATCCGCAGCCTGTCCTTTATCAATCGCTATCCATGAGTCTCGAAGAATTGTTGATTCGTCAGTGAACCGAATTTTTGGGAGGACTTCCGTGAACAACGGAAAGCAAAAGGGAATCGCACTCATAACCGCGTTGTTGATACTTCTGCTCATCTCGTCCATCATCATCGGCCTTTCCTGGATGGTGATGACGGACAATCGCCTCGGCGGCAGCAACGCCGACCGTCAGAACGCCTTTTACGGCGCCGAAGCAGGAATGGAGAAAATGACTGCCGATCTTGGCGAACTGTACGGAGCGACGAACGCGCTCAGCGTCGCCAATATCAATACCGCCATGGCCGAACCGCCTATCATTCCGGGCATTTCCTATGTGAATGCCGCCGGGGCTAGCACTTACCTCATCACCTATACTCCGAATCTGGCAAATGGCGGAAATCCAACTGCCGTCAACGAGACCATCTCATCTCCCAGCCCATTTGCCGGTCTGAACGGGTTGATCACGCCTTTCACTTTGACCGTGACTGCAAGAACCGTTACCGGTTCGGAATCAAAGCTGATTCGCACCGTTCAGGCTGTCGGGATTCCGGTCTTCCAATTCGGGATCTTTTCGCAAACAGACCTGAGCTATTTCCCAGGTCCCGTTTTCAATTTCGGTGGGCGCGTACACACAAATGCGAACTTGTGGCTCGCTAGCGGCTCCGCCCTCACGCTGTCGGACAAAGTCACCGCTGTCGGCGATATCCTCGTGGGCAATCTTGCAAACGGCTATCAAACCTACTGGTATCCCGGATCCGCGAACCAGCAGACGCCTCAGACGGACACTTGCCAGTCCGGCTGGAGTGGCACGGCGCCGAGCACCTCGAACCCTTATCCCGGTCAAATCATGGTGGATACGATTCCATATTCGGGCTGCACCCAGTTGGAGCAAGGAACCGTCACGGGAGCCAGCGTAACGGGGGGCATCAGCACGGCAGTCAACTCCAATTGGGTCAGCCTCTCGACCGGGACATTCAATAGCGACATTCTAGGCGGAAAGTCGGAAAACGTCCCTTCGTTGAACCTCTCCATCGCTGCGCCTGCCGTCGGAGGTACCCCAATCGACTTGGTCGAAAGGCCGGTGCCAGGCGAGAATTCTGAATTGACGGCCGAGCGCTACTACACGCTATCGAGCGTTAACATTCTTTTGGACGACACTTCCGCGTTGCTGACCGGCACCCCCAACGCTTGCGGAACACCGGTGGATCTCTCCACGCTCGCGGTGGATTCTTCAGGCGAGTACACGTCATATCCAGCATGGTACACGGGCGGTCCCGAAGGCAAATTGCCGCTTCCGACATCCGGCGCGGCCGGCAGCACCTACAGCACGACCGACGGCTATTGGATCAAGCCGCACTGGCCGATCATCACGGGGTACATCCTCATAAACTTGCACACGGCTGCCGGAGCCTGCACCGACGTAACTCACGAAATTCTCAACCTCGGATTTATCGGGCCGAATTTGAATCCTCTGTCGAACGGTCAGGTCAACGGCACGCCGAAAAGCGGATCGACTCCCGCTGTAGCGGCCTCCGTTCTGGCAGGCTCGGTTTCGACGTTGGGCGCTCTCGGCAACGTCGCCGCCAATACCGACACGCCGATCTCCTCCTCGTGGCCTTGCACCACATTCCCGAGTGCGAACGCCGTGATCCGGCTCGCCCGCTTGCGCGACAACCCAACCAGCGTCTATTCCCCGCACGGCACCGGAGGCTGCGGTTGGCCTTATCCGAGTGGACTTACGCCGGTCGCGACCGACTTCTGGCCCAACGTGATTTTCGACACGCGCGAGTCCACTTCCCGCGATACTGCCCCTCCCGTTGTGAATAGCGTGCTGAGCCCGAACGGCAACCTCACCGAAGCCGGCGTTGTGCATTACGTCGAGCTCGATGTCGCCAATTTGGACAAGTGGTTTCTCGGGAGTATCGGCTCGACGGGCAAGACCGCCAGCAACAACACAGGCTATACCGTATATTTCTCCGATCGTCGCGGGGAAGGCACCGACCCGACCCTGGGTCGCAAGACAGGCGCGTATGGCTACAACGATATGGTGAATCCAAGCGACGCCGCCAATGGCTGCCCGAACGGTTCTCTGGACCTGGGTGAGGACCTCGCGCAGACCCAAACTCTCTCGGTCTATGGAGGTGTTCCGCTGAAATTGCAGGATGACACCGGCGCGAACACCGGTACAACAGCCTCTGGCAGCACCCTCGGTGGCGGCACCTACGCTCCTGGGCCGGCGCTGCTGGCCAACACTTCGGACGGCACGTGCTCGGCGCTTGGCGAAACTTGGCCCGGAGTCGAAATCACGCAGGCAGCGGAAGCGATGGAAAATCCTCCGCTCTTCTTCCGTGACGCGCTAAAGGTAATCCATGGCAGCACGATTACCCTCGGCACTTGTAACACTGTTCTGTGCGGCTTGAGCATCGCCGCCGAAAATCCGGTCTATCTGCAGGGGGACTACAATTCCCCAACGAATGGCGCATATAACGCCAGCGCTGCAAGTCCTGGCACTTCGATCGATGCTGACGCGGTGACTTTGCTCTCCGACGCCTGGAACGACAGGAACTCGTTCGCGTTCCCGTACTCACCGGGTGACCGCCCCGGCGCTGGCGGAACCACGTACCGCACGGCCATCATCGCGGGTAAAGGTGTTCAGTTCCCCCAGGTAACAGGAACGGGACAGGACTACGGCACCGACGGCGGAGTTCACAATTTCCTGCGCTACCTGGAAGGCTGGAGCGGCACTCTTTACTACGAAGGTTCGATCGTGAGCTTCTATTACAACCAGCAGGCCGTTGGACTCTACAAATGCTGTAACATCGTGTACGGCCCGCCGACGAGAAACTATCAATTCGATACCAACTTCCTGACGCCATCGCTCTTGCCGCCAGCCACGCCAATGTTGCGCGACGTCAATAATGTCGGATTCACGCAAGTCGTCAGCCCAGCGGAGTAGTAACCGGCAGCACTTTTCAACTCGAACACCCCGCGGCTCCCGTACCATTGGGAGCCGCTTTCTTTTCCGCAATATTTGTTCCGCCTCTATTGCGCCGCTGGCTGAACACGCGTCGTGAAATTTGTGTTCACCGCAGGAGCGGTGCACGGGCCGTTCCCGCTCGCGTTGCAGATTCCGTTTGTTGTTTCGTAGAAGGCTTCGCTAGTCGCGAGTCCATCCAGCGGCTCAACATATACTTTGTAATTGACTCCCACCGGTAGCTTGTCAATCCGATAGGACCCGTCGAATTGCGGCACCGGATTCGACGGATTGCAACTCCAACCTCCCATCGCTGCCGCGACGATCGCGCCAGTATCTGCATTTTCCACGACCACCTGCGTGCCGAAAATTCCAGTTACAGGCGCGCCCGGCGACGTCGCTGGGAAAATTGCCAGCGCGAATGGATTTGCAGGGACGATTTGCCCACGTATCGTTCCGACGTAAGTTGTGTCGGTTGGGTCGGGGTAGAGAACGCGCAGGCCCGTTCGGTCGTCGTCCGCGAGTTGCCCGTCCGGCGCGGAAGCTGTCGGCCGGTTCCCTGTGTATGTCCCCGGCGGGGGCGCGAACGGATACAAAATGGCGCGCCGCACCGCGGAGTCATCGAGCCCGAAGTAATGGCCGAGTTCGTGCGTGAGCAGCGATTCAAGATCATAGGTGCCGGGCGAAGTCGCTAGCGCGCTGGGCGTAGCGAACGTGACTTGGCCGGAATTGTTGAGCATCGTATCGGAATCAAGTATCTGACCGGCAAACGCTGCGGGTGCTCCACTTCCAGCGGAAGCGCCTGCGGCGTTCGCCGTTATCACGCGCGTGAAGCCGATGACCCCGAACGTGAATGCGTCGCTCGACTGGTTGAAGCAAACCGTGTTGACGCCGTCCACGTTCGTTCCCGCGTCATTCGTGCACGCATCTTGGGCGCTCGTTTGTCCGGCTGCGCTCGCGATTCCCGGCGTAACCGACGGATTCACCGCCGTGCTCGCCACTCCCGTCCACGCGCCGAACGACGCCTGTATCACCGCTCCGATTTCCGAGATTTGCTGCGGCGTCCCGTTTGCCGCCGTAGTGATCACCACGGGAGGGTATGGCAGCGACGTACTCCATTGCAGCTGAAGCGGCGCCGCGCTCGAGGCATTCCAGCGATCTGAAGCTGGGCAGCCTGCAGTTTCTGGAATCGTCGTTTCGACGATGTAACTCTGCGCCGATCTCGCAACCGCAAGAGTGAGGATGCACGCGCAAATCGCCAGGCAAGCAAACGGCCGGTTCATTTCCTTCTCCTGGCGTTCAGCCCGTCGTTTGCACTCGCGCCCGACGCGAAGACGCCCGCGCAGATCGCCACGCAGACCGTCGCGTAAATGTGTTGTCGCTTCATTATTTCCCCCGGACTTTCGGCGCTTCGCTGGAATTTGCGGCAAGAGCCATTTCGATTCGGTGATGAAACTCTTCGAGCGGCAAATTCCGCACCGCGCGGCCTTCGAACGCCATGGACAGCGAATTCGGGTCCTGATAGGAGGCCGTATCTTGCGTTACGACAAGCCCGCTCGTCACGGGATCTCGATGAATCCGAAACGTCCCTTGCGCCCAGCTCACGATTGAATATTCGCCCCCGCGAATCGGCGCGAGAAACATTACAACTTCTTCGCCCGCACGGAAGCGCGGCACTCCCGCAACATGCGAAGTCAGTTGCGCTGTCCGTCCACCGAGAAGCCGGGTGCGAATCACAGCGGGGGCGCCGCCTTTCCACGTCTCGCGCACTTCGAATGAAGTAATCGTCCAAATTTCGCCGTCGCGCGTCTGCACGGCACTTCCCACGCATCGCGCGCGAACCACCAGCGTCGAAACTTCGGCAAGTTTTTCGGGCGGCACTCGAATAAACGTCGTCGCGTTCAAATTCAAGCCAGTAAGAGAAGCAAGAATAGACACCAAAACCACGCGCGCTGGCACTGAATGACGCACTATTGCACCTCCAAAAGTCCGCTGGCGACGGCCTGATCGTTGTTGGGCGTCGAAATGAACAGGCTGCGTACCCCGGGCAACGTCGTGCTCGAAATCGTCAGGTTAAGTTGAATGAGATTAGGAAACAGCGACGCAAGCGACGCCACCGAGACCGAAATGTCCGGCGTCGGCGGCCCCGTAACTTCGTACAGATACGACGGATCGAGCGCGTTGCCATGAACGCAAATGCTTACGACCTCGGTTCCGCTCGCAGGCCTCGTGATCTCAATCGGCGAAGAATCGAAATTACATGCTCCGTCGGAACTAATCGGGCCTGCGAAGTCCACATTGATCTGCGCGGATGTAATCCCGGCCGTCGTCGGCTCGAAGACGACGATATTATTGCCGTCAACTTCGGGCTCCGACGCGCTCAACGCGATCACCGCCTGCGTGAGCGTGAATGGCACGACGACGAAACGGACTGGATTCGAGAGCGGCGCCGGCTCGCCGGGATTTTGAATCTGGATGCTCGCGCTGCCCGCGGCGGAAACGTCGCCCAGCTGTAGCGGCGTGCTGCATTGAAGAACAGTCTGGCAAATCGTAGACCGCGCACTCCCGTTGACGAGAATCACCGACGCGGATGAGCCCGTGCCCGCGACGAACCCCACGCCGTTCACAGTTAGTGTGAAGCTTGACGCCACTCCCGCCATCACTGACGACGGAAGAATTTGCTCAATCGCTGGCCCGCTCGTGATGGAGACACTCGCCATGCCGGATTTAGTAGAATCGGCGACGCTCGCTGCGATTACGGAAATTGCATTCGGCGACGGCGCCACATTCGGCGCCGTGTACAGTCCAGCTGCATTGATCGTCCCGCACGCAGTTCCGCCGCAACCGCCGCCTGCAACGCCGCTCTGCACGGACCACGTAACCCCAGTCTCGCCGCTACCGGTGACTTGCGCTGTGAACTGCAATTGACTAGGAGACGGACCCGAAGGCGGCACGTAACCATAAGCCGGCGAAATCGTCACCGAGATCGGCCCGCCTCCCGATGGCGTCACTGTAATCACCGCCGTGCCATTCCGCGACGAATCCGCATGGCTCGTGGCCGTGAGCGCCACTGGATTCGTCGCGGGCACGATTGCCGGCGCGAGATAATCAATGTTCGCGGCCGTTGGCGCCGTTGGCGGCACGCAAGGATTCGAGCCAGACAAGCAAACCTGGCCAATTGCCGCATTGCCGTTCGCAATCCCATTGACGCTCCACACAACAGTCGTGTCAGGCGTGTTCGTAGCCACTGCGGAAAACGTCGCGCGTCCATTCACCACGACGCTCGAAATCGGCGGCACGACACTCACGGCAACATTGCTGACGATCGTGATACTCGCGGAGGCAGACGCAGCTCCCGCCACCGCATGAATCGTCAGTGGATTTGTCGCCGGCAAGTCCGCCGGAGCCGTGTACGTCGCCGAGTTCGCACCGGTAATCGCGATCGTTCCGAGACTCGCATTTCCCCCTACAACACCATTCACATCCCAAACAATCGTAGTTCCCGGTGCAGCGCATAGCGTGGTCGCAAAAATTTGAGATTGCGCTAGCGCGACGCTCGCAGTCGGCGGAGTAATCGAGTTCGCGCCGCTGCAAGCGACGATAATCGTGACCGTTGCCGCCGCTGATTTCGATACATCCGCGACGCTGGTCGCCGTCACCGTCACGCCCGGCGGATTGGGCGCCACAGCTGGCGCCGTATAAATCGCGGAATCCGCGCCCGCGCTCGATATCGTTCCTACAGTTGAATTTCCCCCGGCGGCGCCATTAACGCTCCAAGTGACGCCCTGCGCCGGTTTACCCGCGCTCGTCACCGTTGCAGCGAATGTTTGCGAGCCCCCGAGGGTCACCGTGGCGGAAGTCGGCGAAATATTCACCGTGACATCGCTCGTGATTGCAACACTCGCCGAAGCCGCCGCACTCGAGTCAGCCTGCGCAATCGCCGTAACAGTCACGTTCGACGGCGCGGGAAGAATCTGTGGCGCCGTGTATTGCCCGCTCGCGCTAATGGACCCAACTTGAGTATTTCCGCCCAAAATGCCGTTCACTGTCCACGTGACCGCAGCGTCGGAATTTCCGCTGACAGTGGCGCTGAACGCGACTCCATCACCCAAAAGAATCGACGCGCTTGCCGGACTGATCGTCACTGTCACGTTCGAAGAAGTCGTGCCGCCGCCCACGGCGCCCGCGCACGCCGCGTTCAAGCTCAACAATCCCAGAGCAACGAGGAGCGCAAGATAATTCCCGATTGCACGGCTGATTCGGAGATCGCTAGCAACTTTCGGCATTGGCATCGAGCCAGCATGCAATTCGCTGACCGTGCCAAGCGGATGCAAGGGATGTGCCACTCCGGAACAACACGCGCGCTCAGAATACTGAGCACGATCCTCTCAAACCTCAAAGCTCGCGCGAGTGCTTATGAATGAAGGATTTAGAGTCGCGCATCGGCGGGAGAATTGCCCGAGCCGGCGAGAGACTGAAGCAAAAACAGCCCGGATTGGCACACGCAACATCAGCTGCCAGTTCCAACACGGCACAAATTCTTTTCAGTTCGGGAACGCAGGAAACTTATCGCTCTGCCAACACTGTCGCTACCGGTTCAGTTTTCGACAGACATTCAAACGCTTTTGCCGTCAGCGGAACTCGATACGCAAAACTGTATGACCACAACGAACGTCTAAGTTATCCTCAACCTTCTTGCTCCCCCTACGACACATCAGTCCTCTCAAATTTCTATTGCTTCTTCTTCTCTCCGCCTTCCCAGTCTTCAGCGCCTACGGGCAAGAAACAGTATTCGACGTTCCCAGCGCGGACATCCTCGACAAAGGAAAAATCTACGGTGAACTCGACGGCACGTTGCGGCCCGTGGATTTCCTGGCCACATTTACGCCGCGGGTCGTCGTCGGCATCGGTCACGGAATCGAAGTCGGAGTGAATTTCGACGGGCTCAGCGCCCCCGGCGTGGACGATCTCGAAATCTCTCCAACGTTGAAGTGGCAGCTTTGGAAGAGTCAAACCTCAGGATTGTCATTCTATGTCGGCGACGATCTGTTTCTTCCCGTCCGCATGCGCACGTACAACGCAGGAAACTACGCGTACGCATCCTTCGCCAAGACTTGGAAGCACGGCACGCGCATCGGCGTCGGCGCATACGACTTCACACGCAACGTGGTTGCCAACGCCAATCGCGCGGGCGGGCAATTCACTATCGAGCAGTCATTGAACAAGCGCCTGACGCTCGCAGTCGAGTGGTACACAGGAAACACTTCCGTCGGATACGTGAACCCCGGCGCCATCATTAAACTCACTTCAAAACTCACTCTCTACGGCACCTACCAAATCGGAAACGCCGGCGTAACCTCCGGCAATCATCAATTCCTCTGGGAATTCGGCTACAATTTCAATTAATTCTCTTTTCGCGGCATCGGATTAAACGTCGGACCAAGGAACAATCGAAATCACCTCGTCCCCTGGGCCGCAAGATGGTGGTTGGTCAGCTCCCGGCAAGTCAGTTTTACCATCCCGCGTCTTGTACCGTCGGCGTCTCCAACCTCCCTGTCCGGCTCCGCAACTCTTATATCCCACAACCGAACATACTTCTCGCCCTCGTCAGCGCACCTTTCCTGCCAACTCGCTGATAAAGGTAACGTTACTTTCGGTGCCGTCCGGCAATTGAAGTGCCGCTACATTCGCGGAATAACTCGTCGACACTCAAAAAAGGGCGTGCCGTGGAAAATTTGATTCAAGACATCCGCTTCGCTCTTCGCACCTTCCTGAAAAATCCGGGGTTCTCGTTCATCGCCATCCTCACGCTGGCGCTCGGCATCGGCGCCAACACCGCCATCTTCACGATTCTTGATTCGGTCCTCCTCCGCACGCTGCCGGTCGAGAACCCGCAGCGACTCGTCGCACTCACTGACCCGGACGCGCACGGCATGAGCAACGGCAGCGAGGGCGGCGACCGTACGCGGCTGGCGTATTCGGAGTTCGAATATCTACGCGATCACAACGATGTTTTTTCCGGCATCTTCGCTGCCGACAGTTCGCTTCCGCAACGCCAAGTCACCATCGCGAACGCATTCGACGCCGCGAACCCTGCCGCGCCCGCCGCGCAGGACTCCGCGCGCGTCCGCCTGGTCTCCGGCGATTATTTTCAGACGCTCGGCGTTCAACTCGTCATCGGCCGCGGCTTCGGTCCCGAAGTCGATCGCGCGCGCAATTCGTCTCCCGTCGCCGTCATCAGCCATGGATTCTGGAGCCGTCGATTTAACTTCGATCTTCAGGTGCTCGGTCGCAAGATCGAAATCAATAAGACTTCGTTTGAAATTATCGGCGTCGCTCCGGTCCAATTCTTCGGCGAGTCCGTCGGGGAATCACCGGATGTATGGGTTCCGGCCACGATGCAGGCCAGCGTCTATCCCGGCGACGACCTGCTAACCGCCTTCCCCGACGGCAATATCGATCAGCGTACGTGGCTGCAGGTGATTGCCCGTCTGAAGGCGGGAATCACGCTCGCGCAAGCCAACGCCAGCATCAACGTCGTCTTCCAGCGCTACGTTTCCTCCGCCGCTGCCCGCGCCAAACTTTCCCCCGATGAGACGAAGGGATATTCCGAACAGCAAATCAAACTTCAGTCCGGCGCGCGTGGTTCGTCCACTCTTCACGGGACGTATGCCCAGCCTCTAAAACTCCTGATGGCTCTCGTCGCCCTGGTTCTCCTGATCGCCTGTGCCAATCTCGCGAACCTGCTTCTCGCACGCGGCGCCGCGCGGCAGAAAGAATTCGCCGTTCGGATTTCCATCGGCGCCGCACGCTCGCGCCTGATTCGCCAGCTTCTCACGGAAAGTTTTCTTCTCGCTCTTATCGGCGCTACTGCTGGCCTCGTCCTCGCGCAGTGGGCGGACGCGCTTCTGCTCCGCATGGTTTCCGGCGATGGGACGAAGGCCATTCAACTTTCGTTGAGTCCCGACGCGCGCATTCTCGCGTTTACGTTTGGCATCGCCGCGCTCACGGCAATTCTCTTCGGGCTTATTCCCGCGCTCCGGGCTACCCGGATCGATCTCTCGCCCGCTCTGAAATCCGGCACTTCGGGTTCCTCCCTGGAAGCGCTCCATCGCCGCTTTCCCGTTGCCAAGATTCTCGTCGTAGCGCAGATTGCCGTTTCGCTTGTTCTACTCGTCGCCGCTGGCCTCTTCGTTCATAGCCTCGAGCGGCTGAGCGAAGTGAAATTGGGCTACAACTCCTCGCGCCTCATCCTGTTCCGCGTCAACCCCGTTGCTGCGGGCTATAAACACGCCGCCGTTCCGCAGTTGTTTCAGGATTTGCTCGACAAATTCAGAGCCGTCCCCGGAGCTTCGGGAGTCACGATTTCGGTCGACGGCCTCTTCACCACTACCGAGTCAGGCGATCCCATCTCCGTTGAAGGCTACACTCCGAAACCGGGCGAAGAGATGGACTCGCGGATGGACCACGTTGGCCCCGATTACTTTTCCGTCGTCGGAATGCCCATCCTTTATGGACGCGGCATTCAGGCGCAAGACAGCGCGCCGGCCGGCGGCAATGCCCCGCGCGTCGTCGTGATCAATCAAACGTTCGCCAAGCATTTTTTCCCCAACACCAATCCGGTCGGCAAGCGCGTTCGCGACACGTATCCCGGCAGCACCGCTGACGCCGAGGTAGTCGGCGTTGTCGCCGACGCGAAATACAGAAGCCTTCGCGAGGAAACAGTTCCGCGTCTTTACGCTCCCTTCTTCAATCCTCTTTGGCCCACAACTTCCGCTTACTTTGAAGTTCGTACCGCCGGCGATGCCGCGAGCGTTTCAAGCGCGCTTCGCGCCGTGGTCCACGACACCAACCCCGCGATTCCGGAGGTTCAATTTCACACCGCGGCCGGTCTTGTGACCGAATCGCTGCATACCGATTATTTCGTCGCGCGCCTCGCGTCGGCGTTTGGTCTCCTTGCGATTCTTCTCGCCGGCGTCGGCCTTTACGGCATCATGGCCTTCGCGGTCGCGCGCCGCACTCGCGACATCGGCATTCGGATGACGCTTGGATCCAGCCAATCCGCGATCCTCCGGCAAGTGCTCTGGGAAACTTTGGTCCTCACGCTCATCGGCATCGCCGTTGGCGTTCCCATCGCCCTCGTGGGCACACGCCTGATCCGCACTATGCTCTTCGGCCTGGGCGCCGCCGACCCCGTCGCCCTCATCGCCGCCTGTGCAATCCTCGCTACCATCGCCGCCGCGGCCAGCTATATCCCCGCGCGCCGCGCCTCACGCGTCGATCCTATGGTCGCCCTCCGGTACGAGTGATTGCCCGATCCCCGCTCTCCGATCGGCGGTTGGAATTTCCGACATCAACAGTTGCCCGTCCCGAACCTGCCTCGGCAGCCCGCGATAAGCCGGGTTTTCGGGCACTGACCCATCAATTTCAGCATGCCCGATTGACACCGCGCGGCGTCCGCCAAATAATGCGGGAATGGCGAAGCCCGAGGTTGTCCGGCGCATCAAGAGCTATTCTTCAGCGACGGGTTTCGTGTACCAGTATCAATTCCATGAAGTGAAGCCCGTCGCGCGCGAAGGCGCTGCAGGAAACGAATACATCTACTACGTCTCAGCCGACCGCAAGACAATGTTCCCCATCCGCATTCTGGTCCGAGCCGACGCGATGGAAACGCACGGCTCGCTGATCGGCCGCAAATTAACAGGCACGGAAGAATACGCCGTGGCAAAGATACGCCTCTTCCAGGCATTCGACGAAGTCGAGAATTTCAGCGCCATCCGCCCGGATCTGGTAGTGGACTCATCCAACCTCGAATCCCTCTTCGCGCAACTCGACCTCTAAACTTCTCTCACAAATTGAATAGCATCGCACAGGACGCAAGTGGCAATTGTAGTGGCCGGCTTTCAGCCCGGCACCGCTGCTCGAGGCGCAAGCTGCCGCCTTAATCGGCTTTACACCTCAAGCGCATGCCGCAACGCCGATTCAAGTTCCGCAAACCGAAACGAAAATCGCGCATCAAGCAACTTCTGCGGCGCCACCCGCTGGCTCGAAAGCAGCAACGCATCAGCCATTTCGCCGAGCAAGTGCCGCAACGCAAACGCCGGAGCAGGGAAGAGCGCAGGCCGGTGCAACACATGCGCCAGCGCCCGCGTGAAGTCCGCATTTCGCGCAGGATTCGGCGCAACAACATTCACAGGCCCGCGCCATGACGTCGTCACAATCGCATCCCGAATCGCCCCTACAACATCATCAAGCGCCACCCACGACATCCATTGCTTCCCGGAGCCCAATCTTCCTCCGACGCCCAATTTGAACGGCGTCAGCATCTGCGGCAACGCTCCTCCGCTCTTCGATAGCACGATTCCGAAACGCGTTATCACTGTGCGAATCCCCAACTTTTCAGCGCCCATCGCTGCCGCTTCCCATTCCGCCGAAAGCTGCGAAAGAAATCCATTTCCCGGCGGGCTCGACTCCGCGAGCACTTCGTCGCCGCGGTCGCCGTAATAGCCAACCGCCGATGCCGACACCAACACGGAGGGCCGTCGCGTGAGTCGCTCCAAGTTGCGAACGAGGTGTTCCGTCAAATCTACGCGGCTCGTGCGAAGCATTGTCTTGCGCTTTTCCGTCCAGCGCCCTCCGCCGATGGACGCCCCGGCGAGATTTACAATCGCATCGATTCCTTCAGCGGCGTGAAGATCCATCTCCCCCGTCGCCGGATTCCACGTAACGTCATCCTTGCGTGCCGGCGAACCCGCCCGCACAAATCGCCCCACCGAATGCCCTTCGGTACCAAGCGCAGCAGAAAGCGCCGACCCAACCAAACCAGAAGCGCCGGTAATCAGAATTCGCATCGCCGCATCCTCCCCGCAAATCGCTCGCGCCGCACGCTCGCACTACGCTACGACCGGCGACTGCCAACGTCAAGAAATCCGCTAGTACGTCGCGGCTTTCAAAGAAAAAGAATTTCAGCGCCGATCGAGTTGCGTCAGCGAGAAAATCAAACCGTCGAGTAATCTGTATTCAGAGCCCGGAGGCTCCCGCCTCCGGTTGCCGATGTACATGAAAGAAACCGTATCGAAATGGCTCTCACCGCCTCCCTCTCGCAGATTTTTCTTAGATCTGCGCCCCGACCCGGAGGCGGGAGCCTCCGGGCTCTGAATTTAGATTTGCGTCAGAAACGTAAATGTAGCCAGCCGCGCGCAGATCGTTTTGCCCTTTGGCTATCCATCCATGCTGCTAGAATTGATAGCGTCGCTGCGCGGCGAATCACACGAGGGAAACCGAATGGGCCAGGTTTTGCGCCGTCTGAGCGTCGGCACTCTAAGCGTCATCATGGCCAGCGGCGTCGCGATGGCTGTTCGCCACAATGTTGGCGACGATGTTCGCCGTGCGGCCGCGCCTCCGCGAATTCGCGGCTTCTTCGCCTCGCGCGTCGAAGCCGAGCAGCAACTCGAACAAAAGCTACGCCGCATTCCGGACTCCTCCCGCGCCGAATCCAATCTGCGCAAACTTACCTCCGAGCCGCACATGGCCGGTACCGATGCCAGCCATCGCGTAGCCGAATGGCTCCGCGCGCAATACGAAAGCTACGGTTTCGACGCCAAGATCGTCTCCTACGAAGTTTGGCTCCCGATGCCTCTCGAAGTTCGTCTCGAACTCACCGAACCCGAGAAAAAAAATCTAGCGACTCAAGAAGAGGCTTACACCGAAGACAAAGACACATCCGACCCCCGTGCCGCGATAGGGTTCAACACCTACTCCGCATCCGGCGAAGTGACCGCCCAGGTGATTTACGTCAATTACGGGAACGTGGAGGATTATCGCGAGCTCGAAACGCGCGGCATCAGCGTCCAGGGAAAAATCGTTCTTGCACGCTACGGCAAGAGCTACCGCGGCATAAAAGCGCGTCTCGCGGAAGAGCACAAAGCCGCCGGACTAATTCTTTATTCCGATCCCGACGACGACGGCTACGACGCCGGCGACGTTTTTCCCCACGGTCCGTGGCGTCCGCGCAGCGGAATTCAGCGCGGCTCAATTCTCTACACCGAGCTCTACCCCGGCGATCCTCTCACTCCTGGAATCGCCGCGACCGCCGGTGCAACGCGCCTCATTCCCTCGGATGCCGCGAGCCTTCCGCACATCCCGACCATGCCGGTCAACGCTCAAGATGCCGCCGTGATCTTGAGCCATCTCGACGGGCCGAAAGTGCCGCGCAGTTGGCAGGGCGGTTTGCCAATGACGTACCACCTCGGCCCCGGCGGCGCCCAGGTTCACCTGAAGATCGCCATGGATTACAAGCCGCGCATGCTCTACGACGTGATCGCCCGATTGCGCGGCGAAAACGATAACGAATGGGTCGTCCTCGGCAATCACCATGACGCATGGGTTTACGGCGCGGTCGATCCCGGCAGCGGCACGAGCGTCATGCTCGAAACCGCGCGTTCATTCGGCGAGCTCGCCCGCGCGGGATGGAGGCCGCGCCGCTCGATCGTGATTTGCGAATGGGACGGCGAAGAACCGGGGCTGCTCGGCTCGACGGAATGGGTCGAAGACAATCTGAACGAATTGCAAACGAAAGCCGTCGCCTATGTGAACACCGATGTCGGCGTCGCTGGTCCGAATTTCTCCGCCTCTGCGACGCCATCACTCGGCGAACTTGTGCGTGAAGTGTCGCGCGAGGTGGCCGATCCGATCACGGGCAAGACGGTGTATGACGCGTGGAAAGATCGCGTCGAGCACGCCAAACCCGAATCGAGCGGAGTCGCGCGCGAAGAGCCGCTCATGGCCAATGGCGATGTCGCCATCGGCGCCCTCGGTGCCGGTTCCGATTTCTGCCCGTTCTTCGATCACGCCGGAATTCCTTCGATCGATCTCGGGTTCGGCGGCGAATACGGCGTCTATCATTCGCTCTACGACGATTTCTTCTGGATGAAGCATTTCGGCGATCCCACCTTTGAATACCACGCAGCCCTCGCGCGAATTTTGGGAACGCTGGCACTGCGTCTGGACGAAGCCGATGTCCTGCCATTCGACTATTCGGCCTACGCTTCCGACATTCAGAATCAACTCGCCACGCTTTCAGCCGACGCCAAAAAGAATGGATTGACCTCTCTCAACCTTCACGGCATTTCCGATGCGGTCACCGGACTCACCCTGGCCGCCGCGCAAGTCACGCCCGCTCTGCGAGCGCTCGAGATCGCGCCATCGAACGCCTCTACGCAAACCGAAATCAATCTCGAACTCGCCGATGTCGAGCAAGCTTTTCTTTCCCCGCGTGGACTCATCGGACGTCCGTGGTACAGACACACCCTGTATGCTCCCGGCACTTACGCAGGTTACGAAGCGGCCAGACTGCCCGGCTTGCGAGAAGCGGTCGATCGAAAAGATGCCGCGACTGCGCAACTCGAAGCCGACGAAATCGCGGCAGCTCTAGTCCGCGCAACAGATCGCCTCCAGCAAATCGCCCACCTCGCGCAACCCGCCAGATCAGAATCCGCCGGAGCCAAGTAGCAGCTCAGCCTCAGTTAACCCGTCCATACGTCCAAGTGACTGCGGCGTCTAATGCAAAGCCTTAGGGAGCGCAGAGCTTCCGATTAGGCGGCGATACATCCGAAATCCAGCGGTCAAGTGCCGCTGTCGGACATCCTCTTTCTCCTTGACAGTCTAGGAAGCGACGGGGTATATACCTAGAGGCTCTAGGAGAGCCAGATTTCCGTGCGCCAACAACTTGATCTTCTGCAAGGCACTCTCGACACGCGCACCGCGTCGGAAGAAGTATGACCCTCTGGAGTCGAGTTCGATCCTGGTTGCGCGCGACTCTCCGGCGCTCTCGCATGGAGAGCGAAATGGATGTGGAGCTTAGGTTTCACATCGAGGCGTTCGCCGAGGATTTGGTCCGCGGCGGCGTGCCGCTCCAGGAAGCAATGCGGCGGGCTCGAATCGAGTTCGGCGGAATCGACCGGGCCAAAGAAGAATGCCGTGAAGCGCGCGGTATGACCTTTCTCGAATCCCTCGTCCAGGATTTACGATACAGCTTGCGCATGCTGCGCAAGAAGCCCGCTTTCACCGCCGCGGCGGTCCTGACCTTGGCCTTGGGGGTCGGCGCCAACACCGCAATGTTCAGCATCGTGAATGCGGTTTTGCTGCGCCCTCTTCCGTTTCCCGAACCAAACCGCTTGGTGAGAATCGCCTTCAACGAGCCCGGCCTGGGATTGCGGGACGTGCCATTCTCCGTGCCCGAACTGGAGGATCTCAGAAATCGAGCGGGGATATTTAAAGATGTGAGCACGATCGCTAGTGCTAACGTGAATTTGACTGGCGCCGGCCATCCCGAGCGTCTCGAGTTCATGGTCACGCATCCCAACTACTTTTCTATGCTGGGCGCGACCCCTCAGATCGGAAGATTGTTTGGATCCCAGGACTTTGCGCTCGGTTTCGCGCCGGTTGCGGTGATCAGCGATGGCCTGTGGCGCCGCTCTTATGGCGCCGATCCAAATGTGATCGGCCACAGCGTCCGGCTCGATAACGATCCGTACACAATCGTCGGCGTTCTTCCCCCCGGATTTCGCCATCCTGGACCGACAATTTCCGGGAACGTGGAAGTATTCCAGACAGCCGGATTCAGCGCCGATCCTGCTCCCCCGCCCGCGCGTGGCACCAGGTTCATGCCCGCTGCTATGGGACGTCTCAAGCCAGGTATAACGCTAGAGCAAGCTCAGGCACGGCTTACCGCAATGGCGATCCAGATACGCCACGACTATGCGACGGATTATCCTGCGCAGGCCCGTTGGACGATTGAGATTCAGCCTTTGCAGGAGGCTCTTGTAGGCAACGTTCGGCCCATGCTGCTCGTTCTGTTGGGTGCTGTGATTCTAATCGTTTTCATTGTTTCGTTGAACATTGCCAATCTCCTTTTGGCGCGCGCCTCGGGAAGGCAACAGGAAATGGCGGTGCGGTCGGCGTTGGGGGCAACTCGCAGCCGCTTGGCGCGCCAGATGCTGACCGAGTCCATCCTTCTCTCCTTCATGGGAGGGCTCGCCGGAATTGCCACGGCAGTTTGCACCTTGAGTTTCATCCTGCGCTTTGTACCGCCGAATATTCCGCGGCTCAGTGAAGTAAGAATCGACTGGGCTGTCCTGGCATTTGCTCTTTTGATTTCGCTTCTTACGGGCCTGCTGTTTGGTCTTGCCCCAGCCATTCACTCGACAAGGGCTGCGATGTCTTCGGCAATCCGAGAAGGGTCTCGCGGGTCCGGCTACAGCACCAAGACCAGCCGCCTCCGCGACGTTCTAATCGTCTCTGAACTAGCATTCGCGGTTGTTCTGATGGTTGGAGCCGGCTTGCTCTTGCGTACCCTAAGAGATCTGCTGCAGGAAAATCCCGGCTTTGATCCAACCCAAGTCGTCGCGGCAAACCTTTCGCTACCAGAACCTAACGATCCGAAAGCGGACCCGTATCTCAGTGTTGCCCAGCAAACCTCTTTTGACCGTGAGTTATTGCGGCGCATGAGCGCGATTCCAGGAATCGAGCTTGCCGCCATCACTTCAGATCTGCCGACCACCAATCTAAGCGTCAATGGTGCCCAAGCGATCGACGCCCTGGCGATCGAAGATCGCACGGTCGAGTCCTCGCTGGATCTGCGCGCCGGCGGAATTAGGATAAGCCCTGATTATTTCAAGGTGATGCAGGCTCCACTCCTCCGCGGCCGCTTCTTTACCGATGGCGATGAAGACGGCAAACAGCCGGTGGTCATCATTGATGAAACCACCGCCCGTAAGTATTGGCCAACCCGGGATCCGCTGGGCCGGCGTGTTCGGTTCGGAGCAGACCATACCAAACCATGGATGACGGTCGTGGGTATTGTTAAAGACATCAAAAGTGACGGCCTCGACATCGACGGCATTCCTCACATTTATGTCCCGATCTATCAAAGCCCAAACAGGGACCTAAGCATCGTATTGCGGACATCTCTGCCAGCGAAGGTTTTGGAGCCGCAGATTCGCGATGAAATCCAGAGCATCGATCCCGGTCTGCCCGCATTCGACGTTTCTTCTATGAATGACGTCGTCGATCGTTCGCTGGCTTCACGCCGTTTTTCTGCCGAACTTGTCGTCGGATTTGCTGCCGTGGCGCTGCTCCTGGCTTCAATTGGAATTTATGGCTTGCTCGCCTATATGGTTGGCCAAAGGTCCCGCGAAATTGGTCTCCGGATGATCTTGGGCGCGCCACGAGCGGACATCCTGAAACTCGTCTTACGAAAAGGCCTCGTCCTCGCGAGTGTCGGAATTGTGGCCGGCGTTGTCTTTTCTGCGTGTACCGCCTCAATGATGGCAAGCTTGCTTTACGGCGTGCGCCCTCATGATCCGGCCGTATTTCTGGCGGTGCCTTTGCTCTTGCTTGTGGTCGCTCTTCTGGCCAGCTACATTCCAGCCTGGCGAGCGACGAAGGTGGACCCAATAGTTGCGCTTCGGGAGGGATGAGCTGCTTATGATACTCAACCGTCGAAAATTCAAAGGATGGACTCTTGGCGGCGTCGCCCTGATTTCCTTTGCCGCTGGATCGCTCATTACGGCCCGTTTCGCGCAAATAAACCAAGTGAGCGCCGATAGCGCTCGCGTCTTCGAGTTGCGCATTTATCATGCTGTGCCGGGCAAATTGCCGGCGCTCGAGACACGGTTTCGCGACACGGCTTCAAAGCTACTCGCCAAGCACGGCCTGAAGGCTGTGGGTTACTGGATACCGGAGGATGCTCCCCCTTGGGACAACACGTTCGTTTACATCTTGGCTCATCCCAGCCGCGAGGAAGCGAAACAGAACTGGGATGCGATGGAGGCCGACCCGGAGTTTCTAGAGATGGTAAAGTCCGAGCAGACCGTCAAGTTGGTGCAAAAAGTGGACTCGACGTTCATGCTCCCCACCGATTTTTCGCCGATGAAGTAGTAACGGATTGACAAGATTCGATCCTCACGGCCGCCGAGTCGCTCTTTTTCATCTCAACCCTTGAGAACGGTAGCACGGCTCTGTTCCTTGGCGTTCCAGTCGTCCCCGGTCAGCTTCTCCGATGAATGCCCTGTTACCACATTAATCCTTCTGCCGGTTGTGACCCGCTCAACGAGTCGGTCCCTCCGTCAAACGCTTCAGCACATCGTCGGTCATGGCCGTCTCACCCAGCCGAGGAAAAATCTTCTCCACGCTATGACGGTGCGCGTCGGCGTCCCGGTCCGTCATCGCATCCACGACAAGCACGACGTTGTAGCCGTAATCGTAAGCGCTGCGCGCCGTCGATTCCACGCCCAGACTCGTCGCAACGCCCGTCAAGAAGATCTGCGTTACACCCCGCTGGCGTAGGTAATCATCCAGTGATGTTCCAATGAACGCACCCACTCGTTGTTTGCTAACCAGACGATCGTCAGGGTGCTGCTCCAGCTCAGGGATAAGCTCGGTCCAGTCCGGCGGAAACGAAAACTTGCGTGGTCCAGCGTCAGTGCGGCCCGGAGCCGCAGCCGTCACGTTAACCAGAACGACCGGCAGACCTCGCTCGCGGAATGCGCGCGCGAGCTGAGCACTTCGGCCGGCGATCTCGCCGATCGGGTGTACAGTCGGCATAGCGACAATACCTTTTTGTAAGTCAATCACCACCAAGGCCGCGGCGGTATCGAGTTTTGTGAGGGGCATAGTTTTTCCTTTCGACTGAAGCAAGTGTGCAGTTCACAAAAACGTTATGTCGCCGTTACATTCATGTCGGAAATCAAGTCCATGTCGGCGCGGGCACCAATCCATATCTTCACAAATGGGCCGCATGCGTGCTGGAATCGTTCTTCTGGGGCGCGTCCGGGATTGATTGCGCGCAAGAGGTACTGCTTACGCGCGGTGGGTCCACGCTCTCGCGGAAGTGCCGCTCGCGAATGTTGAGAGTTGATTCTGGATGGCAAGGCCGATGGTCGTCAGCAAGTTGACCGCGATTCCTTTACGGCCATCCGGGAGGTCATCGACCCGCACAACTTCGCCGATGTAGTCTCGATTGATAGAGCCGAGGGCGTCGGAATAGGGGAAGGTGACAAAAAGCCGCAAATGTTTCTTGTAGCGAGCGTTGTCAGTAGCGAAATAGCATCCGCCACGGCAGGAATTCACGGTGGCGAGCACCTCGTCGAATTCCTCGACCGTTGGTTGCGATGGTCGCGCGCGCACCAGGCAAGAAAGCTTGACACGGGACCAATGACGCTGTTCCGGCTTTGCAGGTATGGCCATGAACTCTTCCAGCTGCTTATACCATATCCGCTGCGGACCGGCGCGTCTGTATCGAATTGCACTAAATTGCACGGTTCTCAAGCGTGCGTAGCGGATCTGTCGTCCAAGGACTAACCGCACTACTCGTATCGCAGCGCTTGTATGGGCGCAATCTTGGATGCTCGTCGCGCCGGCACGTACGCCGCCAGCATGGTCACCAGAAACATGGACGGCACCACGATTACATAAGCCAGAATGTCTACTCCGCCGGCATTGAACAGCATGGAATTCATGAGCTGCTCGAGGGCGAAACCCATCGCCAACCCGATCGCCGTTCCGATCCCGACCAGTACAATGCCCTTGCCCATCACCAGACGCAGCACGTCCGAGCTTGCCGCCCCGAGGGCCATGCGTATACCGATCTCGCGGGTTCTGCGGCTCACGTTGTACGCCACCAGTCCATACAACCCGGCGATGGCCAGCAGGAGGCCCACCACGCCCATGCTACCGACCAGTTGAATCGCAATTCCTGGTCCTTTCACGGCCTGGTTCAAGTAGAGATCCTCGAAAGACCTCATCTGCAGCAGCGGCAGGTTCGGATCAAGAGTGCGGACAACGTCCTTGACTGGCTGAACCAGTTGCAGCGGATCGCCGCTCGACCGCAACATCAACACCATTCGCGCCACAGGATGTTGCGCCAGCGGCATATACACGAAATCCATCGGCTTTTCGAAAGTCGATTCATACTTGATCGTCTGCGCGACGCCTACTATTTCCACCAGCGTCCCGGCGCGGCTATCCAGGCGAATGTGTTTGCCCACCGCATCCGCGCCCGGCCAAAAGTGTTTCGCGAAGCGCTCGTTCACCACGGCGACGCGCGGCGCATCCGGGGTATCGGTCGCCAGGAATCCGCGGCCGCGCAAAATCGGAATCGCCATCGTCTCGAAATATCCTTCATCGACCGTATCCATCGTCGAAGTAAAATTCTCACGATCCCGCGGCATCTGGAATCCGTCGGGCACGAACGCCACGCCGTCAAAGTCGCCGGTTCCGAGTGGAACGTTCTGCATGAGAGCCTCGCTTTGAACTCCGGGCGCTTCCCGCATACGTTCGGCCAGTAGCTTGTAGAACTGCTGCGTTTGAACCGCGTTGTATTGCACCAGACGCGGATCGAAGCCGGTCATAAGCAAATGATCTTTCGCAAAACTGGTTCCATCCAGCAAGCTATGCTGGAAACTACGGGCCATCAAGAACGAGGCCGTCAGCAACATCAGAGACATCGCAACCTGCGCCACCACCAGCACATTCCGGCCCCACATGCGTTTGCGTCCGGGCGCGTCTCCTTCGGCTGACTTGAGTCCGTTCACCAGGTCCACGCGAGTGCTCTGCAGCGCCGGTGCCAGGCCGCAAAGGATCGCGCTCAAGACGCCCAACGCGACGCATGCGAGCAATACGCGCCGATCCATGTGGAACGGGAGTGCCATCGGCAACTCGGTCATGAAAACTACGCTTTCTTTGGTATGGAACCACACGACAATGCCGTAACCAATGACGATCCCGGCCAATCCTCCCAAGGACGCCAGGATCAGGCTTTCCGTCAGCAGCAACCGGATGAGGCGGAAACGCCCGGCGCCAAGCGCCAACCGTACCGCGATTTCGCGCGTTCGTGCGCGCGCACGGCTCAGCAGAAGTCCTGCGACGTTGGTGCAAGCCACCAGCAGGACTGCCAGCGCAAGGATCACAAAGATCACGCCGAATTTCCAATTGTCGTCTTCGATCGTTCGCGTTTGGAATTGCGTGTATACCGCTGCGCTACGGCTGCGATTCACCTTCGGGTACTCGCTCTCGAAGTTTTTCGCGAGCACGGCGAGTTCATTCCGCGCCTGCTCGAGCGTCGTGCCCGGTTTCAAACGCGCCTTTACGTTCAACTCGCGATCGTCGCGGTCTTCGAAAAAATTCTTTCGTAAGTCGGTCGTAAACACCCGCGCCATCGCCAGCGGCATATAGAAGTCGGGATGCGCGAATGTAAGCATTCCCGGAAAGGTATCCGGAGCCACGCCAATCACTGTGAACTCCGTGCCGTTCAGCCGAATCGTCCTGCCGAGCACTGTCGGGTCGCTCGCGAATTCGTGCCTCCAGAAATCCGGCCCGAGCACCACCACGGCATCGCGCCCCGGCACCTGATCTTCGTCCTCCCGAAACCCGCGGCCCAGCCGCGGCTCGACTCCAAGAACGTGGAAATAGTTACCGGAAACCATCATTCCGCCCTTGATCCGCGGCGTGGCTCCGGGTTCGGCGCTGAAGCCGACAGCCTCCATATCTGCGTTGGCAATCACGCCGTCGTAGCTCTTCGTTTTGTCGCGGATGTCCAAGTATTCGCGATAGGAGAAATCGTCGAAGTTGCTATCGTGTGTCGTGCTCACCAGAGTGACCACCCCGTTCGGGTGCGGCACGGGGTACGGCCTAAAGATCAGCCCATCAACCATACTGAACGTCCCCGACGTCATTCCGATCCCCAGCGCGAGCGTGATCACCACGAACGCGGTAAGTCCCGGCGTGCGGCGCAGGCTCCGGATAGCAAAGCGTATGTCCTGAAAGAAAGTTTCGATGAACTGCAGTCCGTGCACGGCGCGATAGTCTTGCTTCATCGCCTCCACTCCGCCAAATTTCAGCATGGCTTGGCGTCGCGCCTCAACAGGAGACAAACCAGCGCGAAGATTTTCTTCCGTTTGCAAAGTGATGTGTCCCTCAATTTCTTCCTTCAATCGTTCGTCCTGCCCACGCCTTGTCGCCAAGTTGGCCAGCCGGGCAAAAAACCGTCTCAGCGATTTCATGACAAATCCTCCGCTTTGGCCTCGAAAAACCGGCCGATAATCGCTGCGGTTTGTTCCCAATCCTGGGTCTCGGCCCGCAACTGCTTGCGTCCTTCCCGCGTCAGCCGGTAGAAGCGCGCCCTGCGATTATTTTCAGATGCGCCCCATTCGGATGCGATCGCGCCTTCCTGCTCCAGCTTCAAAAGCACGGGATACAGAGTCCCTTGATTGACGGCAAGGAGATTTCCGCTGATCTGCTCGATGCGCCGCGCGATTCCATAGCCATGCAGCGATCCCAGCACATCAAGGGTCTTCAGCACCATCAGCGCCAATGTCCCCTGCAGCACGTCCGTTTTTTCTTTCATATCATCACCGCCATTTTGGTTTCCAACAGGAAGAATCGCACACTTCCTTTGGGAAAGCAACAGGTAAATCGCGCGCAGGATTTGTGAAGACGCTATCTCAAGCAAACGCAGGCCGAGGTTCTCGGGATTGGCTCTTCGGAACTATCGCAAAAGCAACAGCGTGGGCTTACAGGCTTCAGGAGGACGGCGCCGAACGCAGCGAAGGTGCGCCTCTCGCTTCGCGCCGCTGACTTACCTTGGCTGGTCGAAAGTATTGCAGGCTGCGATCGTGCCGTTGTCTAAACCCGAATTGAACCAGTGCATCCGCTGCTCGGAAGTGCCATGAGTAAACGATTCTGGACTGACATGGCCGGTCGCCATTTTTTGTAGCCGGTCATCGCCAACGGCAGCTGCAGCCCCCAGCGCCGATTCCACATCTCCTTTTTCCAGCAGGCCGCGCTCTTGAGTCGAATGCGCCCAGACCCCGGCAAAACAATCCGCCTGAAGTTCCAGTTTCACAGATAGCGGATTCACTTCGCGTGAATTGCTCTCTTGAAGCTGGCGCACCTTACTTTCAATTCCAGTCAATTTCTGTATGTGATGTCCCAACTCGTGCGCGAGAACGTACGCCTGCGCAAATTGGCCGGGCGCTCCGAACCGCCGGTTCAACTCATCGAAAAATCCCAAGTCAATGTAGACCTTCTCATCATCAGGACAATAGAAGGGCCCCGTGGCGGAACTGGCGCCGCCGCATCCGGACTGCGTGTAATCGCGGAAAAGCACCAGCTTGGCGTGCCGGTAGGCGACACCAGTCTGCTGTGGCAGAAGCAGCGTCCACGTGCTCTGCACGTCGTTGAGCACGAACGACACGAATTGCACCAGCGGCTTTTCGGCCGCATCCTGAGCAGGATTCGGCTGGCTGACTGCTGTGCCCGTATCTCCCGTCCCGCCGCCAAGCAATGCAAAAAGGTTCGTCTTGAAAACGAAACTGAGAATCAGCAGAACAATCGCGCCACCAATTCCAATATGGATGCCGCCGAACTGAAAGCCACCACCGCCGCCCTCGTCGCGGCGATCCTCGATGTCTGGACTCTCGTCACCCGGCGTCCATCTCATGAGTTGGTTCTCCTTGAAGAAGACATCAGTGCTGTAATGCCGTTTCAGGCAGGCTGAGTCTGCAAAAGCTAGCACGAACCGCAACAACCCGGCAATGCACTCCCCGATGTGTCTGGAAACCTGCTCCTGGACGGATGCCGCGCATTCTCTTGTGCCGCCGGCTCTTCGCCTTTGTTCGATCCGCAGAGCAACAACCCACTTCCAGCTGGGCGCCAGGAGCCTCTCGTCGCACCGAAACCTGGCCACCGTACGAGATTATTCGAATCCGTTCTTCGCGCACTACGCCGTTTTAGACTTGACAATCCATAGCCAAATGGTTATGGTTTGGCCATGCAGCCCGCAGCAGAGAACGTCTTCAAGGCTCTCTCCGACCCGACCCGTCGCGCAATCTTCGAGCACCTGTCTCGCGATGGGGAGCAGACCGTGCATGCTTTGACTTATCGTGCCGGAGTTTCACAGCCGGCGGTGTCGAAGCACCTCCGTGTTCTAAAGCTAGCAAGCCTGGTCCGCCGCAGGCGAGAGGGACGCGAAACCCATTACAGCGCCCAACCGCAAGCGCTGGCACCTGTCGCCGACTGGATGAACCTCTATGGATCATTCTGGCGCGACCGATTCGATCAACTCGAAAACCTATTGAAAAGGATGGACAAATGACCGAAACCGCCCCGTCACACACTCTCGTCATTGAACGGGAAATACCCCATTCGCCGGAAAAGATTTGGCGTGCGCTCACGGAAGGCGCGTTGATCGAAGAATGGCTGATGAAGAATGATTTTCAGCCGGTCGTGGGCCGCCAGTTCAGCTTCCGTGCCACACCCGTGCCGAATTGGAACGGGATCATAGACTGTGAAGTCCTGCTGGTCGAACCGAATTCACGCCTCTCTTATAGCTGGGCTTCTATGGGCCTGAAGAGCGTCGTCGCCTGGACGTTGACGCCGACCACGGGCGGCACGCATGTCCGCATGGAGCATTCCGGTTTCCGGTCGGAAACAGATGCCGCCTATAAGGGTGCAAGTTGGGGATGGCAGAAATTCATCGGCAACCTGGAGCGCGTCGTTGGGGGCTTGGACTAAGCGTGAAAGCAAATTGAAGAACGCTGGAGAAACGCGCTGAAAAAGTTGAGGGCGCAACACGTCGTGAAACGTGTTGCGCCCTCTAAATCGAGCCGTAAAGTCTAGGCTTCCGAGTCAATCCGGTGACTCAACAGCCTTGCGGCGTGCTGACTCTTCCAAACTGAAGCGTACTCCCTACGAGCTTTTCGATTGAGCCCGGCGCTGCTAGAGCCGTTAAGCCCTCGCTGCATCGAACCCAAACCGCAAAGCCTCCGAGATCTCGCAACCGGCTCAGCATCGCAACAGCCGTTAAGCCATCGCAACCTCTGCGCCGAACTGCTCCCTCTCCGAGCTTCCCGATTCAGCCTGACGCCGCAATCGCCGTTAAGCTTTTGCGACCTCTATGCTGAATCGCGAAGTCTTTCAACTTCCCGGTCCCTCTCTCCATCGCGTTAGCCGTTAGACTCTCGCGACCTTCGAGCTGAACCGCTAAGTTTCTGTACTTCCCGGTTCAATCTGACGCGCAAGATAAATGTTTTGAAATCGCGCGTCAATAAAATTGCGGAAAAAAACCTGTGCAAATCTGTGGAAGCCTGTGGAAAAAGTTCGAGCGCAAATGCCACTGGCCCACGCAGGCCGCCGTTCTGAAACTGACCCGTATCCGCGGCCAATGCTGATAGAAATGCCAATCACGTCGGGCTAAGCTAAAATAGAGCTGATGCGTGTGCGTGTTTTATTCTTCGGCCAACTCCGCGAAATCACCGGGCTTCAGCAGGACGACGCCGAAGTCAGCGAAGGCGCGCGTCTCGAGGATCTCTTCGCACGCTACGGCAAGCAATTTCCAAAGCTTCTCGAATTCCGCGCTTCCGTAGCCGCTTCCATCAATCAGGAATATGCACCCTGGCGTGCGCCTCTCTCGCAGAATGATGAGGTCGCCTTCTTGCCTCCCGTGAGCGGCGGGCAACAGGCTGCCGATTCTGACCTTTTCGAACTGACGCGCGCTGCAATTCGCGGCGAGGAAATTGTCAAGGCGATGCGCGTGCCCGAAGATGGCGCTGCCGTGATTTTCGATGGATTTGTGCGAAATAATTTCCACGGGCGCGAGACGCGCTACCTCGAATATGAAGCTTACGAGCCGATGGCCCTCGCCAAAATCGCCGAAATCGGCGCGCAAATTCGAGAAAAATTCACCGTCAGCCGCATCGCCATCGTGCACCGCCTCGGCCGGCTGAACATCGGCGAAACCAGCGTCTTTATCGTGGTCAGCGCGCCGCATCGCGCGGCCGCGTTCGATGCTTGCCGCTACGCGATTGATACCCTCAAACGCACTGTGCCGATCTGGAAGAAGGAATATTTCGCCGACGGCTCCGTCTGGGCCGAGGGCCAAATTCCCGCCGCTACAGACAATTCATCTGACAGCCAATCCCCACCCAAGTGAATCTAGCTTCTAGATGAAAAAACCTATTTCGAGATTGCTGTTCGGACTGCTCGTGCCGGCGTGCGCTTTTGTGGCGAGTTCGGCGAAAGAACTAGCCGCGCAAAAGGGCGGGCAGGGTGGTATCCACGTTCAAACGAATTTCGTCACCGTAATCGCCAGTGCGCTTGACGCCGACGGAAGGCCGATCATCAATCTCCCCAAGGATAGCTTTCAAATTCTCGAAGAAGGCGTGCCGCAGCAGATTGAGCGTTTCGAGCCGGAAACAAATCAGCCGCTCGATTTGGCGCTCATGGTGGACACCAGCCTTAGTACATTCAAAGAATTGAAATTCGAAGGGGAATCGGCATCAAGATTCGTGAAGCAAATCGTTCGACCCATAGATCGGTTGGCGGTCTTTCAGTTTTCCGACGACGTCGCCCAACTCTCCGAATTTTCCTCGAATATTCCTGACCTCCAGGCGGCAACGAAACGCCTATCGAACGGTGCCGGAACGGTGCTGTATGACGCGGTCGTTCTGGGCTCGCGCGCCATTTCGCGCCTCCCGCCGGGCCGAAGACGCGTAATCGTTCTGCTCACCGACGCCGGCGAAACCACGAGCACCTACAAATTCGAAGACGCGCGCCGGGCCGCCATAGCATCCGAGGCGCTCATTTACTCCATCGTGATCCGTCCTGTCCCGAATGAGAGCGGACGCAATACGGCGGGTGAGCACGCCTTGATCACAATCACCGACAGCACCGGCGGTGCGATGTACATTCTCGACACATTCGATCAATTGCAGGCCATGTTCGACCGAATCGACCGCGAATTGCGCACCCAGTATCTGCTAGGCTATTACCCGCATCCCACGCCGCCGCCGGGAGTCTACCGGCACATCGAATTGCGCGTGCAAGGAGCGAATACGCTTCACTATCGCAAGGAATATCTGACGGTGAGGAATCCGAAATGAGCGGCAGCGAAACCAGTCCCACGCACTTTCTCGCAGTCGCTGTCGAAGCGGCGCGTGAAGCGGGTGAGATTCTCGTCGCAGAGCACAGCCGCCCGCAGACCATTTCGTACAAGGGCGACGTGGACATCGTTACCGAGACCGACAAAAAATCCGAAGCCGCGATCGTCGCCCGGTTGCGAACTCACTTTCCGAAACATGCGATTGTCGCCGAGGAGGGCGGCGGAGGCACGGCCGATCAAAATGCCGCGAAGTCTTCACGATATTGCTGGTACGTTGACCCGCTCGACGGCACGACGAATTTCGCGCACGGCTATCCGTGCTTCGCTGTTTCGATCGCGCTCCTAGAAGAGGGTGAGCCTCTGGTCGCCGCGATCCTGAATCCCATCTTGAATGAGCTTTTCACGGCGACGCGCGGCGAAGGCAGTTTTCTGAATCAGAAGAGAATTCACGTCTCGCAGATCCAAACAATCTCAAAGAGCCTGCTCGCCACCGGCTTCCCATCGCAGAAGCGCTCTTCGAATCCCAATATTCACTACTACTGGGAATTCACGCTGCGCTCACATGGAGTTCGTCGCGCCGGCTCAGCCGCTCTCGATTTGTGCTCGGTCGCGTGCGGCCGATTCGATGCGTTCTGGGAATTTGGATTGAAATCATGGGATTCGGCGGCGGGTATTCTTCTGGTGCGCGAAGCGGGCGGCAGCGTCACAGATTTTGCTGGCCAGCCATACCACGTCGGCGATCGCGAATTGATCGCATCCAACGGCCTGATTCATGACGAAATGCGAAAAATCGTCGCCGATGTAGCCGAGCGCGCCGCGTCCAAGCCTCTCTAAATTTCATATCACGCGTTCATTTCTCTTTCGGCGCCCACGAACAACGCTCGCAGCGCTCTCCACACAAATCGAATTGTCACGATCACAAAAACCAACGCCACCGCGACAATCGCTCCTGCCGCGTAAGGGTGTTTCGTCGCGAACCACACTAAGAAAATTGAAATCACATCCTCGCCGGCACTGAGCGCCATATTTGAAAATGGTTCCGGTGACGGTGTGACTGCAATTCGCGCAGCAGTTTTTCCGCTGTGCGCCGCCAGCGCAATCGCGCCGCCCGCAAGCGTGCACAAGATTTGCTGCACCGGGGAAAGTTGCGACGTCGCTTCGTACGCAAACCACGCCGCAATCGGCACGCGGACGAAAGTGTGCAACGCGTTCCAAATCAGATCGAACGCAGGAATCTTGTCGCCGAAAAACTCAACGAAGAAAAGTACGCCACACGCGCCGATCACCCACCAGCTTTGCAGTGGATGCAACGCCGCCGGTAACACCAACGCGCTGACACGAGCAAGCAGTCCCGCCGTCGCCGCCGTCGCGTAAACATTCAGTCCCGCAGCAAAACAAATCGCTGCAAGCATTGCGAAATACCGCCCGTCCATCGGGTGCACCGAGCCAGCATACAAGAAACTCGAAAAATTCCATCACCGCATTGAAATTGCGTCGTGTCCGAATCTACGACGCGCGGCGGATCGATTCGAGATGGTGGGAGCCCCCGCATTCATGCGGGGAGGAACGCTTCAGCGCTCCGCTAGGGGTCTTGTCTGTCATCATGCGCTTTAGCGCTGGCCCTCGAGATATCCCGGGATTAAAGAGTCCGCAACGTCGATTTTCGTCCGGGCACAACTTCAGTCATGCCGCAAGGCTAGAGAAAGTTGTCATCCCGAACGAAGTGAGGGATCTGCGGTTCGTATTGCGAGGCTCTATTGCGTATACATCTTGGCAAGTGCCGCAAAATCGGTGCGGTTTTAGCCGCTGAGGCCCGTTTTCCGAGTCGTCACACAGGCCCTTGACCATACACAAAACGCCACTCCGCTTCCCGCGCCACGTTGACCTTCGCGTTAACGGTTGATAATTTGGGATATGAACCCCGCAGGTCACAATGGCCGTCCATCGCCACACTAGCCGCCGGCGCAGGCCTACTATTGCCGCGCCGCTTCACCGCTTCGCCGATCTGTGGAGAAAAGGCGGAGGTGTCGAGGACTACGCGCTGAGCGAGTTGCGCGACGGCCACCGGCGCTCGCTGCGGCGCATGGGCAGCGAGTTCGAGATCACCGAGCGCACGATTTGTCTCGATGTTTTGCCCGACGCGTTCCACGGATTCCGCATCGTTCAACTCACCGACGTTCACTACGGCGTTTTTCTTCCCGAAGACATGCTTCGGCAGGCCGTGCAGATGGTGAACGAGCTCGAGCCCGATCTCGTGGCGCTCACCGGCGATTTTGTCACTTACTCGCGCGCGTATATCGAGCCTGTCGCGGAGATTCTCGCCGGCATCGAGTCACGGCATGGAGCTTACGCGGTCCTCGGCAATCACGATTTTCGTGTTGGCGCGGAGCAAGTGGCTGGCGCGCTCGAAGAACGCGGCATCGAAGTCCTGCGTAATCGCCATACCAAGCTCCGGCGCCGCGGGCAAATCCTATATCTCGCTGGAATCGACGATTGGAATTATCGGCCGGATCTCGACAAAGCGCTGCGCGGCATTCCTCGAAACGCTTCGACGATTTTGCTTTCGCACAATCCTTCGATCATTCGAGCCGCCGCGCGCGCGAACGTGCCTCTGGTTCTTTCAGGCCACACGCACGGCGGGCAGGTGAACATACCGCTGCTCGGAAATATCTGGGGACGCTCGCCGGAACAGCTTCAATACAAGGTGGGCTGGGCCCGGCTGGGACAGACTCAGATTTACGTGAGCCGCGGCATTGGGACCATCGTTGTGCCCGTGCGGTTCCGCTGCCCCGCCGAAATTGCGAATTTGACGCTCGAACACGCCTCGTAAAATTTGCCGCACTGAATTTTTCATTCGTAAATTTGAATCGTCACATGCTGGCGCTTCGGGTTGTCATTTGCTGGCGCAGGAGCGGCTCGCGGAGGCCGCGCATCATGCGCTCGAAGCCTTCTGGGTCGAGCGACTGCGGGCCGTCGGAAAGGGCGCGCTCGGGCCACGGATGCACTTCGACGATCAGCCCATCGGCGCCGACGGCCACGGCAGCGCGCGCGGCCGCGGGCACGAGGCTTCTTCGTCCCGTAGCGTGCGACGGATCCACGATCACCGGCAAATGGCACAACTCCTTCGCCAGGGCTACAGCAGCGAGGTCCAGCGTGTTTCGCATTTCGGTTTCGAATGTTTTTATTCCGCGCTCGCAGAGAACCACGTTCGGATTTCCGCCGGAGAGCAGATATTCGGCGGCGAGTAGCCATTCTTTTACCGTTGCGGACGGGCCGCGCTTTAAGAGCACGGGTTTCGAAACTGTCGCGAGACGCCGCAGCAAAGGATAATTCTGCATATTGCGCGCGCCCACTTGCAGCATGTCCGCGTATTCGCAGACGTCATCGAGATCTTCGACGCCGACAACTTCGGTGACAATCGGCAATCCGGTTTCGCGGCGCGCTTCGTCCATGATTTTCAGGCCCTCGACTCCGAGCCCTTGAAAATCGTAAGGAGATGTCCGCGGCTTATACGCGCCGCCGCGCAGCATGTGCGCGCCGCCGGCCTTCACCGCGCGCGCCGCGGGGAATAGCTGATCGCGCGATTCCACTGAGCACGGCCCGGCGATGACAATCACCTCAGGCCCGCCGATTTGAATTCCGCGCACAGTGACGATGGTTGATTCCGGGCGCAACTCGCGGCTCACCAGCGTGAAGGGTTGCGCGATGGGAATGATGTCGTCCACGCCGGGCGCGACGCGCAGCGCTTCCACTTCCGCGCGGCGTCCGCGATTCTTGCCGACGACGCCGATCACGGTTCGCTCGGCTCCGGTAATGACCTCGGCCTCAAATCCGCATTCCCGGACGCGCTCGATCACGTGATTGATTTGCTCTTTCGTGGCATGTGTAGACATGTTGATGATCACCGTTTCTCTCCTAGTTGCGCCCAGCGATGGCCCAAAAACAAAAAAGCCGCGATCCCTTTTGGGTCGCGGCCGGTTGACGCTTGCCTTTGCGCTTTCTATCTCCGGAATTCCACTCCCGTCAAGCGCGCGTCACCCGGCCGCTTCCGCCAATAGGGGAAGCGGTAAGTAAAGGCGAACGCGAATCGGTACGTGGACATTTGCACTAAGCTCGCGTCCGATAATCTATCGGACTGCCGCAAAGGTGTCAATGGCGAGAAAATTCGACTTGCCATCCGCAGGGTGCGTGGGATGAAAAATCCCAAAATCAACGATTTAAAACGGTAACGAAGTCCTACCTTCTGTACGGTTCGGGGAAAAAGCTGTATACACGGCTGTATACAAATTCAAAAACCGGAAAAACGGGCGCTTGCGCTCAGTCTGGCAGGACCGTGGTGTGAGCGGGACAGTAGTCGCGGACCGGAATCGAACGAGAAGACTGTGGCAGGCGAAGCGGTTGCGGTGCTACGGAGAAGTATCCCCGACAAAGGGCCACCGTGAGCGCCTGCCGTACGGTGTGCCGAAACCGGTACTCAATAGTGAGCTACCGTGATGGTATTATGCTCCCGCCTACGCAACTGCCTCCGGGTCCAACAGCGACCGATTAGCCGTGAGGCCGGGGCGCTCGTCTGGAGAAGGTTGATTGCCGACTGCGGCTGAGAGATTAGCGGAAGAGATTTTTGTGGGACGGCGAATCTTGCTATGGGTCGGTGCTGGCAATTCCTACTCGGCTGGCGTACCGACTGACAGCCCGGATGAAACCGGTTTGGCGTTTCGCCTAGCCGTAGATCATTATGGATCACCCGACGCCGCGAGAGTGGAGCTGCCCACCGGTTCTCGCGTCGCTGACCTTACGGCGAGACTCGGGAAGGATAGAGTACGCCTATTGATTCTTCAGCAGGGTTGGCAGGATCTCGAACTGAGGGCGGCACATAAGGCCATCGCAGCACTGATCGAGGAGGGTTCGAGCATCGAACTTGTAACAGTAAATCTTGATCCTCTGCTGGAGCGCGGACTGAAAGCGGCGAAGGTGAAGCACGAGATCGTGTGCTCCCGGAATACCGTACCCGCACTCCTAGAGGGGACGATAACAGTTGTTAAGATCCACGGGTGCCCATACTTAGACCCAGTCGCGGACGACCTGATCTTGCTCGAGACAGAGCTCGCCAATCCGCCGCAGTGGGTTCTGAATTTTCTGACCGGGAGATTGCAGGAAAGGGTGTTTGTGTATGTAGGATTCTCAGGAAACGCACCCTATGTCCGGTCTTCGATTTCAGCCGTAGTTCGCGCCTTAGAGGGGTACGCGGGTGAAGCTTACGCGGTAGACATTCAGAAATCTAGCCTAGTTTTCGGTGGGGCGAGCGACCTTGGAACTTTTCTCAATCTTTCGAATGTGCCTCCGGCGAAGTACAGCGAGCAAGGATCCGACAGATTCTTTTCAGAAACTGCTGACGCGCTATTCCGCCGTATCGCTTTCGACGCGCTTGCCGAAGCGGCACGGGACGCGGCGCGCCACATTACCGTAGACCCAAATGGCCTTCGGACAATCATAAGCAATATGGGATACGAGCCCATCCGCAACTTTGCGAAGAAGTTCCGTTACCCATTAAGCGACGATGAAGGACCGCTTTCGCTCCGCGGCGCCGGACTTTCGCGGTTGTTTAAGTGGATGCTATTATTTGTCGCGTACGGAATACTTGAGGACGCCAGCTACAGACCCGTGCTTGCATGCCCTTACAGAGCAGGCCCGAGCAGCCACGCATCGGCTCCGATCGTATTCTTCGATGGGAGAGGCAGGGACGCTGCCGATTGCGCTGACCGAGTCCGGGAGCTCAGCCGGGACACGGAATTCCGGACGGCCTTTCAACTGCGAGGCGAGCCGCGATGGTATCCGGTGTCCCTTTATTGCTCCGGGACTCAGCCTTGGCTGGAACTCACGATTGTCCCGAAGGATCCCGATACGGTTGTTGGGGGGTACTCGCCGGCTGTATTCGTAGACGAGAACACACTTACGGATAGCTTCGACAGTCTGGGGGAGTGCTTCCGGTCATGAACGACCTCCTAGCGGTGGTCAATCGTTTCCTTAGAGGCGCCCAGTTCGAGGTACGCGAACTGAGCGAGGGGCCGTTTGCGTCAATCGCGCAAAATGAGAACACTCTTATTTTTGTCGTCGAGGTCAGTTCTGATCTCAGAAGTGCCGTTCAGGCCACCCTCTCGGTCCTGTCTAACCCGTTTAGGTCAAAGAGCTTTGGGCCGAAAACAATGGAAATGTACGCCGTGTTTGTCTGTCCAGAAGGGGTCCCTGAGGATGAGATCGAGATATGCGAGAGAGACATCAGGGTGTGTCGAAAGCTTCCGATCGCGTCAACACAGGATGTACATGATCGTCTACTTTTCTTACAACCGATCGAGGAAGTGGCGACGGGTACCGTCGACTCGGACGAGCTCTTCTGGAGCGAATTATCAAGAATTGTGAAACCCCGTGAGATAGAACTCCTAAAAGCGCTGAAGAGCCGCCCCGTGACCGCAGAAGAGATAATTTCGCGGAAAACTAAAGAATGACCATGATACTTCGGAGACTAACAATATCGCGGTTCAGAGGATTTGCCCGCGAGAAGGAGTTCGTTTTCGGCACCACCAACCTAGTTGGCGGCCCAAACGGTTTTGGCAAGACCTCTGTGTTTGACGCCGTTCAGTGGTGCCTCTTTGGAAAGGTGCCGCGTCTCTCAGGGAGCCGCGATTTTACTCGCGCGGGCGACGTGTATCGAAACCTATTCTCCAAGGGCGCCCCGTCGGTTAGCGTGGAGTTCGAAGGCTCGTCCGGAGAAATCCTTTACAGGCGAAGGTCGGGCAATCAATGCGTCTCTCGGGTTTCTGGGGAGGCAGTCGATGACGCGCACCTGCTCCAGCGACTTGGACTTTCATCGGAGGACGCGCACGCCGCGTTCCTCCGAAATTACATGCTACAGCAAGAAACTATCAACGAATTCGTCCGAGATTTGAACCCGAGGGACCGATACGACTCTATGCTCTACCTGCTGAACGATGAGACACCTCGCCTCCTGCTTGAACGGACCGAGCGGCTTGCGAACGATTGCCAGAGTATTGTGGATGACGCCAAGAATCACTTGGAGAGGACAAAGGATCGTCGGGAGAGGTTGGAGACAGACGTATCCGAGCTAGAGGAAATTAAAGCTAGGGTAAACGCGGACTACTGGTCGGCCGGTTCGAGAGGTTAGTCGCGGAAGCCGGCCCAGACCTTCTGTCAGCACTGGGGCTTAATGGGATCAAAGAATCGGAGACCTCCCAAGTCGTTCCGAACTTAAAGAATTTTCTCGCGAAGCTCGAAGAGTGCCTGCGCGAGTGCCAGGTAATTACGTCACAGCTTGACGAAATGAGGCGCGCGGTAAAGGCAGGTATCCTGAAAATCGACGCTCAGGCGATCAAGGCAGAGCTTCAGAAACTCCTGGCGGCTCGGGATAAGACTCGCGCGAGTCTTGAACTTTTCCAGGGCAAGCTCTCGAGCGAGGAACGCCGGCTACGAAACCTCGTGTCAGGGATTGAGGCAGAGTCGGCGGCCACCGGTCAAACCCGCGCCCTGCTGGCCGAAATAAAGGAGATGATTGACTCGGACTCCTGTCCTGTTTGCAAGCGGCCAATTCCCGAGCGGAAATTAAGGGGAATAGTCGAGCGGGAGATCGGTTCGCTGGGGGCGAGATTGTCCCGCGTCATCGCGAGGCGAGCCGCGGTGGAATCGAGAGTGAACGACCTGCGCCCCGATGTAGATCTCCTTAGAGAAAACCTGCTTGAGGCAAACTCGAGAATAGAGCAGCTCGCGAATTCAGAGGCCGAACACCAGCGTGTCTTCTCCGAGTTTGGCAGCTTGCGGCACCGCGAACTGTCCGTCCGTTTGAACTTCCGGCAAATGGACTACGACGCGTTTGATAAATCAATGCGCCGCACCCTCGATAAAGTTCAGGTACTCCACGAAGAGGCGTTGACCCTTTTATCCCAGTTTGAGCAATTCAATTCGATCGATCTTCTGTCTCGGAAGCGAAAGGAAGTGGCGGCCACACGCGCAGTGGAGCTTAACACCTCTGCTCAGCGCGATGCGGGCCTGCGAGCCCTGCTCTCGTTGGATAAACTGCAACACGCGATAACGGAAGCTCGCGGCAACTTGGTGTCCAGGATCCTGCAGACGTACAAGCCAGTCATCCAGTCACTCTACCTTCGTTTCAACGTGCATCCGGCGTTCTCGGAAATAGACTTTGAAATCGTCCAGGCGTTCAAAGACTCAGAGCTATATCTCAAGGTATCTTCGCGGAACGGTGCTGCGAGGGCGTACCCGCCAACTGTGTTTAGCGCCAGCCAGATGAACGCATTGGCAGTCTCGATCTTTTTGGCACTCAATCTGAAAACGCCCGGCCCCTTGGGTATGGTCTTCCTTGACGACCCGATTCAGGCGATGGACGACATCAACGTGCTGGGTTTCTGCGAGGTGCTGAGACAGCTTAAGCCTAAGCGACAGATGTTTATTTCCACGCATAGCCCCGAACTGTACGGCTTGTTTCGGAGCAAGCTTCGCCCGTTCGAAGGTGAAGGGCCGCTACGGGCATTTTGGTTCACATCGTGGACCGATGAAGGGCCAACCATTCGGGAAGATGTAGACGAGTATCTCGGCTCAAAGGTTGATCTCAAGTTCGTTGAGGAAGTCGCAAGGTCCGTTCGGAAGGCCAGCTAGGGCCGCCAGCGCGCGTGCGTTTGCCCGACCGCCCTAGAAGGCTCTGTCGTGCTCCCGGTTCGACCAGTGTGAATCAATCCGGCGCAGGATCTTCTCCGCGGCGAAGATCGCGTTGGCGATGACGGCATCGTAGGCGAGGCACGGTTTGAATTCCAGTTGGGCGAGGCGGCGCGCTTCGGCTTCGGCAATAGGATCGCGCGCGTCCAAGCTCGCGTTTTTCGAGAAAATTAAGAGCACAATTCCGTAAGGTTTTCGCGTCCGAATCTCGCTGATTTCCCGGCACTTCCGCCAGCCCTTACGCATTGTGGATTTGCTGGCACCACGAGCTGCATGATATAATCCTATGTTTTTATTACTGTACAATTATGATAATGCGTGAGTTAACATACAAAGCTCCGCCCGCGTTCCGTCACAACGCCCTCGGGCCTGCCCGAATGCAGAAAGGATCTGCCCTGACGCAGGGAGGGAATCTCGAAGGGACGCTGCCGCAGTCGCCAAATGGAGACCGTCCTCTTTTCACTTTTCATTCACTTCTAATCGGGACACCCAAACGATTAGAAACGTCCGCAACTCAAAGAAAACAATCATCGCGAGCCATTTCTAATCGGTACAAAATTGCAGGGTGCCCCGCGCAATTAGCGCCAATAGCGCGATAGGCGGCTGAATTGAAAGGACGGCGCCGCGAATAAAACTCGGAAAGAAAACCAAAAGCGGACGGAAAGGGAAAAGGCCTGCCGGGCTGAAATAAGAAGAAGCGGCGAAGGGGAGACTGTGCGGATTGGGACAGCGGGGGGCGGAGCGGGCCGGTAGTATCGCCGCTGTTTGCAATTGTGCGCGGTGTTTGCATTTTGCTGCGAAGGACACCGCATGGGAGAAATCATAATGAAGTCATCGCTGCTTATTAGCGCGTTCTTGATGGTGATTTTGATCGCCGGGTGTTCTGCCACGCCGGCGGCGGGGCCGGCTGGCCCCCAAGGACCTCCTGGACAAGACGCGCACGACCGTGACAGGGACCGAGATAGAGATCACGACCGACAGGCTCAGGTTGCGCCGTGTCCAGCGGGAGAACATCAGCAGACAGATAATGGACGAACGGAATGCGTCAGAGACCGTTAGGCTGAACCGGAGTTTCTGATTGTAGGTTTAGAGAGGGACGACGATACCGGTGGCCGACGTTCTAGCTTCGCGGCGGTGCGCTGGTGTTCGCGCCGCGAGCGGTGACGTCCGAGGCGCCGTCTACATGGTGCGTGGGTTGCAGAAGTTAGAATTGACGCTGTAAAATCTTCGCGTAGATACATTCCGAATCCGCCCGTCCGGGCACCCCAGTTTCAAACAAGTTCAAAAATTTAGAGGCGCCAAGAACTGAAAGCATCGCGACTCTTACGGGCAGAGGTTGGCGCTGCCGCGAATGTCAGAGAAAGTTATTCAATGCTTCGGTGGTTTCTTTGGGGCGCTCCTTGAGGAGCCAGTGACCGGTATCCTTCAGCACGACTGCGGTTACGTTTGTCGCGACCAGCCTGGTTTGTTGCGCCAGGGCTTCTCCCAGCGATTTGTCGCCGCCGATGGTGAGGACTGGCATGGTGAGCTTGGTTTGCGAGAGTTGAGCGAAATCTTTGGCGGCTTGCTGGAATGAAACGAAATAGGCCCATCCTGCATGCATGCGGCCGCCGCCTACGCGCGCCCGGGGGCTTTGCGAGCGGCTTCGGGGATTGAATGATTTTTGTCGGCGGCGAAGTCATTCCAGAAATAATCGAAGTATGTGCGCTCGCGGCCTTGAACGAGGGCTTCGGGAGTGGGGCCGTTGAAGCGGAAATGCCAGATGTTGGGATTGTTGTAGACGGCCTCCCAACCAGGCACGCCGGGAAGGAATGCATCCATGAGGACAAGTTTCGTTACTTCGGCCGGGAATTGCGCGGCGTAGGCGTAGGCGACCATGAGGCCGATGTCGTGGCCCACGACTTCGGCTTTCTGCACGCCGAGCGATTTGGCGAGATCGTGGATGCGGATGGCGGCGCTCTTCATGTCGAGACCGTCGGCGGGAATGCCGGAGTCTCCGATGCCGGGGAGATCTGGAGCGATTACGGTGAAGCGGGCGGCGAAAAGGGGAATGACCGGCTTCCACATCAGCGATGTTTCCGCGTAGCCGTGCAGCAGGATCAGGGGAGTGCCGTGGCCGGCGGTCATGTAATGCAGCTTGGCACCGTCAATCTCCGCGGTGCGAGAGGCGACGGTGTCGTCTGGTGCGGCTGCGCAGGCCTTTGTGGAGAATCCGGCAGCGAGAATGAGCAGGACAAAAGTAGCTCGGGCTAGAGCGCGCTTCATCAGTCAAATCTCCTTAATTTAGAAAGTATTGCGAACTATACAGGGCGGAATGTCCCGCAAAGCAAGATGCGGCGGCGCGGCGTAATGGGTCAGTTTCCGACGACCCCATGCATTCAAACTCATCGGGCGCTAGGCAGCCGCCGCCGATGAGTCTGTCGCGTCCGCTGGCGGCTTGGCGCCCTTGATGAGGAGCCACAGCATGAATGCTATCTCCCCGAGCACGGCGGGCTGAGAGTAAGTATTCACTTTGTCCGCGTATTGCGGCAAAAGTATGCCCGTAAGGCTCAGGATCACCCAGGCGAAGCCGGCAAGTATGAGCCACACGCCCAAGAACCGCGGCAGGAATCGCGACCTGTAGACAAGCAGGCCGAGGGGGAAGAGCCAAAGACCCCAAAACATTTCGACCACGACAAATCCGCGACCGTGCAGATTGAGGAACAGCATAGCCAGAGCCTCCCGCTGGGGCTTTTCGAATATGGACAGGAAGTCAGCCCCTCGCACGAGAGCGAGGGCAGCGAATGAGTTCAGCTCATTCACAAAGGCTATAGGGATGGAGACTACAATCAAAATGAACATGAGCGAGGCGTGCCGCCGGTTAATCCCTTTCAGCAAGTCGTACAAAGCCAGGGCCACGAAGAGAAAACCGACCATGCCGATGAGCTCGCCCGCGATACCGAGGCGAAAGAGCGTCTCGGAGGCCGAGATGTTGTCGGCCGTGGCCGCTGCGTTTCCGTGGACGATCAGCTTGTCGGGAACATAACCCATGGCGAAGAAGCCCACTATCGACGTGAGTAGATACAGCAAGCCTGCAAATCTGCCTGGGTTCCTGGTAGTACTCATGTTGCCTCCCTTGTTGTGAGGGGCCAAAAATGCTAGGCGAAACTGTCGATGGCGGCGGCCTCGTTGGCGTAGATGTCGAAGACGGGAGTGAGCTTGGTCATCGTGAGCACTTCGGTGATCTTCGGGCCCACGTTGGCCAGTTTGAGAGTGGCACCGTGCGAGCGGGCGATTTGGGAACTCGCCACGAGCACGGCGATGCCGGAACTGTCGATGTAGCTGAGATTCGACAGATTTAAAACGATCTTCTTCTTGCCGGCTTGCACCAGTATTTTTACGCGCTCACGGAATGACTTGCTGTCGTCGCCAAGCACGAGGCGGCCGTCGAGTTCCAGAATTCTGACGTCCCCTACATCGCGGATGGAAACCTTCAGCGTCACGCGTCATCTCCCTGCCGAACCCTTGCCGAACCCCGGCCGAAAAGGAACTTAGTTTATAGGGTTCAGAGACGAGCGGCGAAACAAAAGATCGATCTAGCCATGCGGAAACATACACCAACGAGTTTTTCGGAGATGTCCGGATACGCGGATTATCTGGTGTTGAGGCACAGATGACGTGCCGTGAGTACGCCAAGGATGATTCGTGTGGCGAACGTTGCGGCCGGTCTGAGGCGGGGGCGCTCGCTGGACCTACGCGACCAACTAACGGCCACGCGGAAGCGGGCCCGGTATACAATGTCGTCCCTTTCGCGATCGAAATGTAATTTCCGGTTCTAGTGACATTCCCCCATCGCAGGATCGAATTGCAATCAAGGCAGGTGCCCTATGGATTCACTTGCAAAACGGATTTGCCTGACAGGGATTGCTCTCTCGTTTTGTGCCGCGCTCGTGGCCGGTCAGACGGCTCCCACGCTTGAAGCGCGGCGCAAGGCCCTCGACGAACTCCTCGCCGAGCAATGGGAATACTTTCTTCGCACCAATCCCCTAGATGCCTCATTTCTCGGAGACAAACGATGGAACGATCAACTCGATGATTTTTCCCAAAAGGCCATCGACGAGAACCTGGTGGAAACGCAGAAATTCCTAACGCGTTTTGAAGCTATCGATACTACCGGCTTTCCCGCACCGGAAATCCTAAACAAGCAGTTGATGGTTCGCGATCTAAGAATTGGATTGGACGGAGCGCATTTCAAAACGTGGGAAATGCCTGTCAATCAGCAATACGGAGTCCATCTGGAACTCCCCCAATTGGTGTCGATCCTTTCCTTCCAGAGCATCAAGGATTATGAAGACTACAATTCGCGGCTGAACAAAATGCCTCGGTTGCTCGAGCAAAATATCGTACAGATGCAGAAGGGCGTGGCCGACAAGTTGATGCCTCCCCGCTTTCTTCTCGAAAAAATTGTAGAGCAGGCGAATGGGATTGCCGGCCAAGCGCCCGGCGATTCGCCCTTCGCTCAACCCTTCAAGAATTTCCCCAAATCCATTTCCGAGGCCGAACAGGCGCGCCTGAGGGAACAGGGAATTGCCGCGATTCGACACGCCGTTCTACCAGCGTATGCACGCTTCGCCAAATTTGTGCGGGATGACTACGTCCCGCACGGGAGAACGGAGGCCGGCGTCTGGTCTCTGCCCGATGGGGACAACTACTATGCCTATCTTGTGAAATTAAGCACAACCACGGATCTAAGCCCGGGACAGATTCACCAGCTGGGTCTCTCCCAGGTACAGGAAATCGAAGAGCGCATGAAGGAAGTGGCGGCCAAACTCGGATACAAAGACCTGAAATCGTTCAATGCGGCCATTGCCGTGGACCCGAAGCTCCACGCCCATTCACGCCAGCAGATTCTCGATCTCTACAAGAAATACATCGACCAGATGTATCCGAAACTGCCGGAACTTTTTGGGCGTCTCCCGAAAGCAAAATTGGAAGTGATGCCGGTGGAAGAATTCCGGGAGGATGGGGCGCCGGGCGCTGCGTATCAGGATCCGGCGTTGGATGGTTCGCGACCTGAACGCGTGATGATCAATACCGGAGATTTCGAGAAGCGTTCATTATTGGATATCGAAACGACCGCCTACCACGAAGGCGTGCCCGGCCATCACATGCAAATCGCCATTGCACAAGAGCTGCCGGAATTGCCTCCGTTCCGCAAGAACGAATATTACACAGCCTACACGGAGGGTTGGGCGCTGTACGCGGAGCGGCTGGGAAAAGAAGTAGGCTTTTACCAGGATCCCTACAGCTACTACGGCCACCTTCAAGATGACATGCTGCGCGCCATTCGCCTGGTTGTGGATACCGGACTCCATTACAAGCATTGGACGCGCCAACAGGTGGTCGACTTTTTCCACGAGCATTCACCGGAGGACGAGGTCAGCGTTCAATCGGAAACCGACCGCTACATCGCGGATCCGGCGCAAGCCTTAGGTTACAAAATCGGCCAACTCGAGATTCTGGAATTGCGCCAATACGCCAAGGATCAACTCGGGGACAAGTTCGACATTCGCGCCTTTCACGACGAATTGCTGAATGGCGGGGCTCTGCCGATGGACGTGCTCAAGGAGCGCATCCAAGAGTGGGTCGAGATTCAGAAAACTTCGCCGGCCGAAAAGCGCCGCCCCTGAAGAGGCGAGCTACATTTTTTTGCACGAACGATATAAAATGCGCGGAGAGGTGAGGGGAAATTATGGGCCAGCAAGCGCCGCTCAATTATGTCTTTTACATCGCCGCTACGCCGGAGAAGGTGTGGGAGGGATTTGTATCTGCGGAGTCCAACCGCGCAATCTTTTCCGCTGAGTTTCAGGCAGACTTAAAGCCGGGCGGAGTGATGGCATGGGCCGGGCCTGGGCCTGATGGAAAGCCGATGACTTACGTTCACGGAAAGGTGGTTCGCGTCGAGCCGCCAAAATTCCTTCAGTACACTTTCGCGATGGGCCAGAATGACAAGGCGTCTCGCGTAACTCTGGAACTGGCGGCGGAGACCGAAGCTATCAAAGTAACCGTGACGCACGATGAGTGGGCAGAGGGCGATGCAACATACGCATCCTGCGCCGATGGATGGCCGCGAATTCTTTCACGGCTGAAGACGCTGATTGAGACGGGGAAAACGTTCAAGCCGCATTGATTGGGGGCGAGACCGGCGGGAATTTAAATGAAGTTCGGGTCTCGATTCATCGGGGCTTGGCGCGTTCGGTGGATGCAAGGAGGGGGCGAAATGCCTCACCTCTGAAGAGGTGAGCTACATTTTTCCGAAAAATTCCAGGGTATGAACAAGAATTAATTACATATTTTTCTGGAGCCGGTTGTTTCCTTCGCCGGGATAAATTCAAGCATGACTCAATCTCCTGGCACGAGGGCTCCTGGCACGAGGGCCCGACAATTCGATCGAAGGGCGCGAGTTCTCGTCGCTGACGACCATCCGGTTTAGTTGTCCAACATCCTGCTTAGCGTCTCCCCATCGCGCATTGAAATTGAATTGCGCTTCATGCTCTTGAGGAGTGAGGTGTGATTCCAAACGTCCAAGTATTTCGAGTAGCCAAGCACATCGACTTGACCTTTGATGTGCGCAGTTTCCCTGAGAACAACCGGGATCAACACTCTTCCGTGCCTGTCCATCGTAACGGTCTGGCCGAAATACTTCGCCCGGATAAGAAGTCTCTGGGTGTTACCGTTGCGCAGGGCCGTACCGGCCAGGCGCTTTTCGACTTCGTTCCAAATGCTCAGAGGATAGACGCGCGCGGACTTGCCATCTTCGCTGGTGATGAAGAACTCGGTGCAGCCCCCGAGCGCGGAAAGAGCATGGGCGGGAATTCATAACCTCCCTTTCGGGTCGATCTTCACTGACTTGCTCACATTTCAGCTCCTCGGCCTAGGCGGTTTAGGGGCCTTAAACGCAATAATCCAACAAGTGTAGTGCATGTTAGGTAACATTGGGGAGGCTGTCTGTGCTGTATTGAACACAATTAGAAATGGGGGCCCGCGCGGATCATTCTGACCTTGGGACCTCCTGGAGACTGTTGTAAATCTTCAGTCCAATGCTTTGGCCGACGCGGACCATTTCGTCTGCACCAACCGAGGGACCACCTACCCGGAGGACCGCGTCACACTTCGCCAGCAGGCGAACGGCGATCGGGTGGAATACCTCATTGAAAGCCTCGTCGCCAATTTTCTGGGAGCCTGCAAGAGCAGCCAGCGGGAGCGCCAGCCATTCGCCCAAAATTGGGATGTGTCCGGCGCGGAAGATGGGAAGGGAATAGGATTCCATCAGTTCAACGTTTTGTCTGATCAGTGCGGGATCGTCGTTTGTACCGGAGCGGTACGGGCCAGCGATCAGGATCATCATCGATTTGGCTGAAGTCAATGGCACAGAGTCCTTTCCTGAAATAGGTAGATTAGAGTGCTGAGCCTACTCAATTTAAGGCCTCTCCGAAAGTCATGAACGCGCCCGGGCGAAGCAACCGGACAAGCGGAATCTCAGTGTTCCATTATGCGGCTGCACGTCCATCGCTGCGTGGGCAAGTCCTCCAACCTTAGAAACGCTTGTAAGAGTACGTTCGATTCTTACATAATGCCGCGCATGCATTTTCAACAGCTCAAGGAGGGCATCCGATGGCAACGATTACGACGAAAGACGGGACAAAGATTTTCTACAAGGATTGGGGCACAGGACAGCCGATTGTTTTTTCGCACGGATGGCCGCTGAGCGCGGACGATTGGGACGGGCAGATGTTGTTTTTCGGGCAGCTTGGCTATCGCGTGATTGCGCACGACCGGCGAGGTCACGGGCGCTCCGACCAGACGTGGGACGGCAACGACATGGACACTTATGCGGATGATGTCGCTGTGCTGTTTGAAAAACTCGATCTGAAGGACGCGATAATGATTGGGCACTCAACCGGCGGCGGTGAAGTGGCGCGCTATTTGGGCCGCCACGGCACGAAGCGCGTTGCCAAGGCGGCGCTGATTAGCGCCGTGCCGCCGCTGATGTTGAAGACTGCAAAGAATCCAACGGGCTCGCCCATGGAAGTCTTCGATGGCCTTCGAGCGGCAATGGCGGCCAACCGGCCGCAATTCTACATAGATATCACGCTGCCGTTCTACGGCTACAACCGGCCGGGCGCAAAAATTTCGGAGGGAATCCGCGAGCACTGGTGGTTGCAGGGAATGTTGGGCGGCATGAAGGCCCATTACGACTGCATAAAGGCGTTCTCGGAGACCGACTTCACTGAGGACCTGAAGAAGATCGATATCCCAGTGCTGGTGATGCACGGTGAAGACGATCAGATTGTGCCGATCGTCGCCGCGGGTCCGTTGTCCGCGAAGATACTGAAGAACGCAACGCTGAAAGTCTATCCAGGATTTCCACATGGCATGCCGACGACCAACGCGGACCAAATCAACTCCGATCTGCTTGCCTTCCTCAAGGACCAGCGGGTAGGGGTGGGCGCGTAAGAAGCCATTCAGGTGAGAAGGGCGGTGCGGCGTCGCTTGTTTCCAAACGACGCTTCGCCGCCTTGGTTTCTTGAGAATTGTACCGGCGGCAGAGCTTCTGACTTCAACGCCCGATAAAACATTCATCGAACGAATGGATTTTGCATGGCCGATAGCTCGAACCGACAGGCAAGATTGAGTCTAGCGGGGCGTATCTTGAGCGGCGCGCGCCTGCTCGGGCGGCAGTTCATCAGTTACTACCGTGAATTGGGTGAGGTTCGCCATTCCAAATGATGTGGTAATGGCGACATCCGAGGCGTCACGGCCTGTCGCCATCAATACGCGTCCGATTCGCGGGTGGTTATGCCTTGCGTCGAACGTCCACCAACGATCTTCCAGATAGGCTTCAAACCACGCGCTGAAATCCATGGGAGTCGGGGAAACCGGCACACCGATATCGCCCAAGTATCCTGTGGCATACCGCGCAGGAATATTCAGAGCGCGGCACATGGTGACGGCCAGATGCTGAAAATCGCGGCACACGCCGAAGCGTTCCGTATAGACGTCCAAAGCGGTCTTCGTGGGACGGGCATGCTGATATCCGAAGACAACTCTTGTATGTATCCAGTCGCAAACGGCCTGCACGCGCGAAAATCCGGGAGGCACTGCGCCAAACAACTCCAACGCAATGGTCGAGAACCGGTCAACTTCGCAGTAGCGGCTGCTGTAGAGGTAGCGCAGGACCTCGTGCGGCAATTTCTGGACCGGAATTTCGCGCGCATCGAAATTCTGGCGATCGGGCTCGCCCGTGTCGTAGACCAAAGTCGAGTTGCTTAAGCGCAGCGGCCCTTGCTGGGCAAGAAATCGGACACAGCGATTCCCGAAACTATCAATATAAGTGTCCAACTGCGCCGCGGGCTCGACTCGCAATTCGTCCGGAGCGCGCAGGTCTGCAACGCGGGAAGGGTGAACGTTGAGCAATGCCACGATAGCCGCCGGGGCGGGGAGCTCAAACTGGATGTCGTATCCTAAGCGCAGAATCATCGGTTCCATCGAATGCAAGAGATCTCAGCGCTGAACTGCAGTGTACTGAACCCTTGCGGATTGTCCCACGTCCCGGAGCAGTCCGCGCCGTAATCTTATGATTGTGACTGATTCACGGCACGCGGGAATCTGCTTTACTTCAGCGCCGTGGGCCGGGAATCAGCACCCATCGTGCCGGATTCGTCCTCACTAAAAAACGAATGACACCCATCCAAAGTCTGAATTGTACATTCCGGGAAACCTCGTCTATTCAACTACCATGGGGAGAAGTCGCCATAAGCCGCCGGTTGATCATGACGCCTGCGGCACTGGCTTCATCGCGCAGCTCGGCAGCGCGGGAGGATCGCGCGAAGTGGTCGAGCGCGCTCTAGAGGCCCTGCGCCGGCTTTCGCATCGCGGAGGCGTGGATGCGGACGGCTTGAGCGGCGATGGCGCCGGGCTGCTGACACCCATCCCGGAAGGATTTTTTCGCGCACGCACGCGAGAAGCGGGGATTGAGCTTCCGGAACGGTTTGGACTCGGCGTCGTGTTTCTCTCGCGCGAAGGCGCTGCCGCAGCTTGCAGTTCCATCGAAGAGTTCGCGCGCGATTCGGGACTGCGGTGTCTCGGTTGGCGCGCGGTTCCCACCAATCCTGGAATTCTCGGGCCGTCATCCGCGGCGACGCAGCCCGTGATCCGCCAAGTTTTTTTTGCGTCTGATTCGCCGGACGGGAATGATCTCGAACGTCGGCTGTTTTTCTTGCGCAAACGCGTCGAGCACTCGCCAGGCGACCGGGCCTATTTCGCGTCGCTCTCCTCGCGGAGCATTGTTTACAAAGGGCTCCTCGCGCCGGAACAGCTGCCTGCTTTTTATCCCGATCTTGCCGCGCCGGATTTCCGCGTTCCATTTGCGGTGTTTCATCAACGCTATTCCACGAACACGCGGCCGACGTGGCGGCTGGCGCAGCCGTTCCGCTACGTCGCGCACAACGGAGAAATCAACACCATCGGCGCGAATCGCCGGTGGATGCGCGCGCGCGAACAGGATTTGCGCCGCCAGCTCGGCGCTGGAGAATGGTTTGGCGCGCTCGAGAATGACGTCAGCGATTCGGCCAGCTTCGACAACGCATTTGAGCTTCTTCTGCGCCTCGAATATTCGCCGGCAACGGCGATGCTTCGAATGGTGCCGCCCGCGTGGGAATCCGACGCCACTCTCGCGTCCTTCTGGCGCGATTACCTGGCGGCGCAGGCTCGCGAGCAGGAACCGTGGGACGGCCCTGCGGCGCTGGTTTTCAGCGATGGACAAACCGTCGGCGCAAAGCTCGATAGAAACGGCTTGCGTCCGTTGCGATATTCGGTGACCGCCGACGGCCTGGTGATCCTCGGCTCCGAAGTCGGCGTCGCGTCTCTCGAAGGAAAGAAAATCATCGAGCGCGAGCGCCTGGGACCGGGGGAAATGGTGATCGTCGATCCCGCCTCCGGGAAAATTCTTCGCGGCGAGGCGCTGGCGAAGACGATTCATCAACCGGCCGGCGGAACTTTGGCGCAAAAGATCGACAACGGAAAACATTCGGGCGCTCGCACAGTGTTGCATCGCGCTCCGGCCGCGCGTTCTTCAGCTTCGTCTTTGAGCGCATTGCACGACCCCAAGCGCATCGCGGCGGCGCTCGGATGGACCGAAGATCAATTTCGCATCCTCTTTCAGCCGCTGGCGCGCGATGGCAAGGAAGCCGTCTGGAGCATGGGCGACGATGCGCCTCCCGCGTTTCTCTCTTCGGCGCGCCGACCACTGTGGGATTACTGCAAGCAGAGCTTCGCTCAAGTGACGAATCCGGCGATCGATCCGCTGCGCGAAGCACATGTGATGTCGCTCGAGACTTGCCTGGGCGGGCACGTCATTGCGAATTCTCCGCTACTCGACTCCGCGCAGATGGCCGCTGTCGTAAAGGGATTGGTCGGGCGCGTTTGCTGGATTGATTTCACGTTTGAAGCTGGCGGCGGAGCGCCAGCGGCTGCTGCCGCGCTCGAACGCGTCCAGCGCGAAGCACACGGCGCTGCGAGCGCGCATTCACGCGTCGTGGTGCTCAGCGATAAGACTGCGAACCCCGATCGAGCGGCTCTGCCCGCGCTGCTGGCGTGCTCGGCGGCATGGAAGGGAATGCTCGCGGCCGGATTGCACGATGTGCCGCTGATCGTCGAGACAGGGCACGTTGTCGAGACACATCACACAGCATTACTGATTGCCATGGGCGCAAGCGCCGTGTCTCCGTACCTCGCGCTTGAACTCGCTGAGGCGACAGCTCCCGGCGGCGCGGAGAGTTATCTTTCGGCCGTCGAAGCGGGGCTGAAGAAAGTTCTGGCGCGAATGGGCATTTCGACGCTTTCAAGCTATCGCAACAGCCGGCTCTTCACAGTGGTTGGACTTGACGCGGATGTCTGCGACGAATATTTCGAAGATGCGGCTTCCGTGCTGGGCGGAAAAACTCTCGCCGCACTTTTTGAGGATAGTTTGAGCCGGCACAGCGAGGCGTTTGGCGCCGCATCGCCGGGCTTGCAGGATGCCGGCCTCTATCGCTTCCGCCAGACCGGCGAGCGCCACGGGACGTCTCCTAAACTGATGCGCCGGTTGCACAAATACATTCGGGAGCCTGGTGCCGAAAATTACCGGGCGTATGCAGAGCTCGCGGAAACTCGCGAGCCGGTGGCCGTTCGCGATCTACTCGATTTCGCGGCGCGCGATTTGCTTTCGCTTGACGAAGTCGAGCCGGCCGATCAGATCGTTCGCCGATTCAGCACGCAGGCGATGTCTCTCGGCGCTCTGGGGCCGGAAGCGCATCGCACGCTGGCCATCGCCATGAACCGGCTCGACGCGCGCAGCAATACGGGCGAAGGCGGAGAGGATCCGAGCATCTACGTGCGCGAGCCCGAAGCCGCGAACCGCGTGAAGCAAGTGGCTTCCGGCCGATTCGGCGTGACCACCGAGTACCTCGTCCAAGCCGGCGAAATTGAAATCAAGATGGCGCAGGGCTCAAAGCCCGGCGAAGGCGGGCAGATTCCGGCGGCGAAGGTCACGCCCTATATCGCGCGGCTGCGGCATGCTTCGCCGGGGATGTCGCTGATATCACCGCCGCCGCATCACGACATTTACAGCATCGAGGACCTGGCACAGTTGATTCACGATTTGCGTGCCGTGAATCCGCGCGCGCGCATCGGCGTGAAGCTCGTTTCCGGCGCGGGCGTGGGAATCATTGCCGCGGGCGTTGCGAAGGCCGGCGCGCATGTGGTTACGATTAGCGGCTTCGACGGCGGCACGGGCGCATCGCCGCTCACCTCGATCAAAAATACCGGGCTTCCGTGGGAAGTAGGCCTGCGCGATGCGCACAATACGCTTCTGCGCTCCGGTTTCCGCCGCCGCGTTCGTTTGCGCGTTGACGGCGGATTCAAATCCGGCCGCGATGTTGTCCTCGCCGCTCTGCTTGGCGCCGACGAATTCGGCTTCGGCACCGCGGCGCTTCTGGCCATCGGCTGCGTGATGGCGCGGCAGTGCCATTTGAATACTTGTCCCGCCGGCATCGCCACTCAGGACGAAAAATATCGCGAACGCTTTGCCGGCAAGCCCGAGATGGTGATGACTTATTTCAAGGGCGTTGCCACGGAAGTGCGCGAACTGCTCGCAAAACTGGGCGCGCGTTCGATTCAGGAAATCGTCGGCGATGTGGAGCGCTTGAAATTCCGTACGCCGCGCGCAGCATCGATCTTCGGCGATCTGCTCGATTCAGCCGAGGAGCACGCTTCGCCGTCTCTCGCGCCGATTGACGATTATCTCGGCATCAACGTGGAGCTCGATCACGTCCTCATTGGAACGAAAGCCAGGAAAGTGCGCCGCCATTTCTCGATTGCGAATTCCGATCGCAGCGTGGGCGCGCGTTTCAGCGGGGAACTATTGCGCCGCTCCTGGCCAGCGGCACCGGGACGCAGCTTCGATTTCGAATTTCGCGGCTCGGCAGGGCAAAGTTTCGGAGCATTTCTGGTTCCGGGCGTGAATTTCCGCCTTGTGGGCGAGGCGAACGACTACGTTGGCAAAGGATTGAGCGGCGGGCGAATCGCGATCACGGCCGGCCCCGCGGCTTCGCGACGCGGCGACGTCCTCGCGGGCAACACCGTTCTTTACGGCGCGACGCGCGGCGAGCTTTACATCGCCGGCCGCGCAGGGGAGCGCTTCGCGGTTCGCAATAGCGGCGCGCTTGCCGTCGTCGAAGGCATCGGGCAGCACGGCTGCGAATATATGACCGCCGGAGTCGTTCTCGTTCTCGGTCCCGCGGGAACGAATTTCGGTTCCGGCATGACCGGCGGACTTTCCTACGTTCTCGCCGACGCGCTTGCCGGTATTGCGTATCACGGCGAGTTCCTGGAGCCCGAGGCGATCAGCGAATTCGAGCAGGAATGCCTCCGCCGCGTCCTGAGCGAGCACTTCATGCGCACCGGAAGTCCGCGCGCGGAGATGCTACTCGATCCGCTGCATGCATCCGCGCTGGTGCGTCTCGCGCCAATCCATCGCGCGGTTTCGATTGAAGAGACCTGGTCGGCAGCGCTTGGCCCGCTGGAAAAGCCCGAAGCGATGCCCGTGGGCGCGCTGAGCCGCTTGCTCGTGGAATCCCCGCTCGTGCCGGTGGCATGATGCCGCTCCAGCCGCTCCGCCACGCTTGTACCATGTGAGGAATCTGTACGGTATCCTGCTAGAATAACCGCTACAAATTATGGATTTCGATCAACTGACAACATTCGTTGAAGTTGCCAAAAACGGGAGTTTCTCTCTCGCGGGGCGAAAGGTGTTCCTTTCGCAGTCGGCCGTCAGCGCGCAGATTCGCCAGCTCGAGCTCGAATACGGCGAAAAGCTCTTCGGCCGCATGGGCAAGGCGGTACGCCTCACCCCATCCGGCGAAGTGCTTCTCGATTACGCCAAGCGCATGATCGCGCTCCGGCAGGAATCGCACCGCGCGATGACCGATCAGGCCGCCACGCCGCGCGGCATGCTGGCCATCGGCGCGAACGAGGCGACGTGCCTCTACGTCCTGCCCGACGTGTTCGCCGAATACCAGCGCCTCTATCCCGACGTGCAGATCAGCATCTACCGTAATTTCAGCCACAAGATCCTGCAAAAAGTGGAAGACGGCTCGATTGATTTCGGCATCGTGACATTGCCGGTAAAGTCCGCCGGCCTGAAGGTTCATCCGATTTTTCGCGATCGCGTGGTCCTGATGACCAGCCCGAAAAATCCGCTCGCGCAGTTGAAATCCGTGACTGCCGCCGAAATCGCCGAGCATCCGCTGATTCTTCCGAAGACCGGCTTCACGCGCCAGTTGTTCGACAAATATTTTCGCCCGTATCGAGGCACGATTCGCACGGCGATGGAATTGCCGAGCATCAGCATGATCAAGAGGTTTGTGGCGGCAGGGCTTGGCGTTTCGTTGATCAGCGCGGCCTATGCGGCGGACGATGCGAAGGCAGGGAAGGTAAAGCTGATTCCGCTGAAAGATGTCGAGCTGTGGCGCGAGCTCGGATTAATTTACCGGCGCGACCGCCATCTGCCGCGCGCGGCGTCCGCGTTTATCGCGGTGATTCGCCAGCGTGCCGGCCACCTCGCTGCAGAATAATCGCTGCCGCGCTTCAGAGCCCGTGGCAACGTCGATTTTCTTTCGGTGGGAGCCCCCGCATTTATGCGGGCGAGGAGCGCTTCAGCGCTCCGAAAAGAGTCACGCTACAATCTCTCCGGCTTCAGCCGCGGATACCCGCTGTTTCGGCAGCGTCCGCATTTAGCCTCCGAGGGCCTGTTTTCCGAGTTATCACGCAAACTCTTTAGGCATCCCTCAAGCAGGTTGCTGCTGCGTCATGCAGTGCAACGTTCCCAGCCCGAGCACGAGATCCCGGCACGCAATTCCGATCACGGCGCGGCCGGGAAATAGCGCGGCGAGTGTGTCGAGCGCGACGCGATCGCCGGGGTCGTTGAAGGTTGGCACGAGTACGGTACTGTTCGCGATGTAGAAATTCGCGTAGCTCGCAGGCAACCGCTGCCCCGCGAAAATCACCGGCTGCGGCATCGGGAGCGTCTCGATCCGCAGCGGCCGGCCATCCTGATCCTTCATCTCGCGCAGGCGTGCGAGATTTTCCTGCAGTGGCTCGTAGTTCACATCCGATGGATCTTGTTCCACCACCGTGACGACGGTAGTCGCGTCCACAAAGCGCGCAATGTCGTCCACGTGGCCGTGCGTATCGTCGCCGGCAATTCCGCGATTGAGCCATAGGACGTTGGTCACGGCGAGGTAATCGCGAAAAATTCTCTCCATGTCTTCGCGGGAAAGGCCGCGATTGCGCGCCTGCTCCGTGCTCAACAGGCATTCTTCCGTCGTAAGCAACGTGCCGCGCCCGTTCACGTCAATGCTGCCGCCTTCGAGAACGATCGGCCGGCCGTCTCGCCCGGCTTCCCAAACTTGCATCTTCAATCGCGGCGCGATTTTTTTTACGGCGGCGTGGTCCCGTTTCCAGTTGTCGTATTTTGCCCAGGCGTTGAAACGCCACTTGGTGATGGCGATCTCGCCTTTTTCGCTTTTATGGGCGTCTTGCTTCACGTTTTCGTCGCGCCTCACGTAGTCGTCGTACTTCACAAAGATTGGCCCGAAGTCGCGAATCCATCCGCGGTCGGTGGGGACGATATAAAAATCCACCGCGTTGAGATTTGCGCCGGACTTCTTGAGGGCGTCCTGCGCCAACCGTTTTTCTTTGCCGCCGGCAACGAGAATTCGCACGCGTTCGACGCGCGAAAGAATTCGGACGATGTCGGCATAGACCCACGGAACGGGCGCGAATTTTCCCGGCCAGTCCGTGCGCTCGTGCGGCCATGCGAGCCAGGTCGCTTCGTGCGGCTCCCATTCCGCGGGCATGCGGAAGCCCATTTCGAGCGGCGTTGCGCCTGTTTTGGATTTTGATTTTAGTCGAGCCATCGTTTCAGGATGGGTGAGTAGGCATCGATCCGGCGGTCGCGCAGGAAAGGCCAGTTGCGCCGGACATCGTCCATGCGCCGCGGATCGCATTCGACGACGAGGATTTCTTCTTTGTTCGTCGAAGCCTCGGCGATGATTTGTCCGAAAGGATCGGCCACGAACGAGGAGCCCCAGAATTCCAGGCCGCTCTCTTTCGTGCCTTCGTATCCGGTGCGATTCACCGCGGCGACGAAAATTCCGTTGGCGATGGCGTGCGAGCGTTGAATCGTCCGCCACGCGTCGAGCTGCGACGCTCCGTGCTCGCTCTTTTCCGAGGGGTGCCAGCCGATCGCCGTGGGATAGAAAATGATGCTGGCGCCGCCGAGGCTCGCGACCCGCGCACCCTCCGGATACCACTGGTCCCAGCAGACCAGCACGGCGATGCGCCCGAATTTCGTATCGAAATTCGGAAAGCCTAGATCGCCGAGCGTGAAATAAAACTTCTCGTAGTAAAGCGGATCGTCGGGAATGTGCATCTTGCGGTATTTTCCGAGAAGCGCGCCGTCCGCGTCGATCACGACGGCGGTATTGTGATAAACGCCGGCCGTTCTTCGTTCGAAGAGCGAGCCGACGATCACCACGCCAAGTTTTTTCGCCAGCTTGCCGAGCGCTTCCGAGGACGGGCCCGGAATCGGCTCGGCGAGATCGAAAAGATCGGCGTTTTCTTCACGACAGAAATACTGCGAGCGAAAAAGCTCCTGAAGGCAGATGATTTGCGCGCCGCGCTTGGCTGCTTCCGTGATTTTTTTCTCGGCCTTGGCGAAGTTTTCGCCGGGATTGAGCGAGCATTTCATTTGAATCAGCCCGGCTTTGAATTTTTCGGCCATGCTCGAATACTATCATTTTGCCGGCGCTTCAGCGAAACGCTTCCCCGAAGCCATTTCGGATTGAAGTTCATCCCGCCACATCATCCGCTGGCACCCCGAGCCGGCTCCCGCCGATTGCCGGCCTGAGCCCCCTCGTTAGCTCTTGGGTACAATTGCTCGATTGGGCCGATGCTCGATTGGTTCCCAAGCGTTTGAGTAGCATAATCAGTTTTTGCGATGCCCACGGGTCCCCAATTGATCGCGCGGTGCAGAAATCCCGAATGTCTCAAGCTTTTCCATGTGATACCGAGTGACGAATCACTGCGGGTAATCGTCGAGCAGTTGCTCATCGATCGCTCGACATACGGATCGAGTTTTCTGCTTGAGCTGGAGTGCCCGAGCTGCAAGCATAAATTCCTGAAGAACACGTCATCCCTGCTGGTCTGCAACTGCGGAGATGAGTTACACAGACACGCCTGAATATTCCATTTCGAGGGTGCTCCTCGACGGATTACGTGCCGGTCCACCTGCGCGCGCCTGAAGCGGGTATTTCAGCCGCGTAGCGCCGTTGACTTGCCTCGTGCGCGCATCCTAATATTGCTCGCGCGATGCCTGAATCCGAACCTCTGATCGGCCGCACGCTCTCCCATTACCGCGTTCTCGAAAAACTCGGTGGCGGCGGTATGGGCGTCGTCTACAAGGCCGAAGACACCGAGCTTGGCCGCTTCGTTGCCCTGAAATTTCTCCCTGAGGATGTGGCCAAGGATTCGCAAGCTCTCGAGCGTTTCCGCCGCGAAGCGCGCGCCGCGTCCGCTCTGAATCACCCCAACATCTGCACCATCTACGAAATCGGCCAGCACGAAGGCCGCGTGTTCATCTGCATGGAATACATGGAGGGCGCGACGCTGAAGCATCGCATCGGCGGCCGCCCTCTCGATCTCGACGTCTTTCTCGACCTTGCCATCGAAATTGCCGATGCTCTCGATGCCGCGCACGCCAAGGGAATCGTTCATCGCGATATCAAGCCTGCCAATGTTTTCATCACGGAGCGCGGCCACGCGAAGATTCTCGATTTTGGCCTGGCCAAGCAGATTCGATCGTCCGTGTCATCCGCCGCACAGAGCGATACAGCGCTCAACGAGCACGAGACCGTCGGCATCAACGAAGAGCAGCTCACCAGCCCCGGCACGGCCGTCGGCACCGTCGCCTACATGTCGCCCGAACAGATTCGCGGCAAGGAGCTCGACCCTCGCACCGATCTATTTAGCTTCGGAGTGGTGCTCTACGAAATGGCAACGGGAACGCAGCCGTTTCGCGGCGAAACTTCCGGCGTCGTCACCGACGCGATTCTGAATCGCGCGCCCGCGCCTGCGATTCGTCTGAATCCAGAGTTGCCGCCGAAGCTGCAGGACGTCATTGATAAAGCTCTCGAGAAAGATCGCAAGCTGCGCTGCCAATCCGCTGCGGAATTGCGCGCCGATTTGCAGCGCCTGAAGCGCGACACTGGGTCGGGGCATCTCGCATCGTCCGCGGCCGTGCCGCCCGCGGGCGCTGAACTCGGGTCGGCATTAGGTGCGCCGCAGCATCCTTCATCGTCGCACGCGGTGAGCACAGCAAGCGGGTCGCGCGTGGGATTGCCGAGCGACACCGCACACGCATCCGGCAGCTCCGTCGTGGTTGAAGCCGCGAAACAGCACAAATTGGGCCTGTCCGCCGGAGCCGTCATCGCTCTGGTCATCTTAGCCGCGGCGGCATACGGCGTATATTCGCTGATTGGCGGCAAAACCGCGCCGCCCTTCCAGAATTTCTCGATTTCGCAAATCACAAACAACGGAAAATCCGCGCGCGCCGCGATTTCACCGGACGGGAAGTACATCCTCAGTGAACTGGATGATGCCGGAAAAGCCAGCCTCTGGCTGCGCAATATCCCAACGAACAGCGACACCCAGGTGATCCCGCCTGCTGACACGATCTACACGAACCTCGATTTTTCGCCCGATGGGAATTACATTTATTTCATCAAGGCCGAGACCGCGGTCCAAGATGTTCGCGACCTCCTCCGGGCTCCAGTGCTCGGAGGCGCTCCACAGCCGGTCACTCGCAATATTGACTCCGGCATTTCATTCTCTTCCGATGGCAAACGCTTCGCCTTCATGCGTGACAACGATCCCAACGTCGGAAGATTTCAACTCCGGACCGCAAACGCCGACGGTACCGACGAGAAGATGTTTGCTTCTGGACCAGCCTCGCAAGCGTCGCGGAACATATCTTGGCTGCCCACTGGTAATCAAGTCGCTGAGGTCCAACCTCAGCAAGGCGATCAACTCAGCTTGATCGCCCTCTTCGATGTCGGCTCCGGACAATCCAAAACGATCGCCTCCTTCAAGGATAAGCTTCTTGCCAGGGTCGTTTGGCTTCCCGATGGAAAGGGTTTACTCGCCCTTTATTTGGATGGGTCCACACAGTTCACGCGGAATCAGATCGGATTCGTTTCCTATCCGGGCGGACAATTCCACGCCGTCACGAAGGACACGAACAGTTACGTTACCTTGACTCTTTCAGCCGACGCGAAGACGCTGGCGACCATTCAACAAAAACTGCTGCGAAGCTTTTACGTATTTCCGGGTGCGGGTACGGGAGCTACCGTGCCGGCTCCCTCGCTTTCGCAGGAGAAAAATATCGGCGATTTCGCCTGGGCGCAAGCCGGAGGATTTTACTTGGCGGGACCGGGTGATTTCGAGCGCGTGTCCCTCGACGGAAGTAACAAGACCGTCCTCATGAGCAATGTAGGAGTCTTCGGAATCAACGCCTGCCCGGACGGCCACAATATCGTATTCAGCTGGATCGGTCAGGGCGGCGGAAACAGTATCAACATTTGGCGCGCCGACGCGAACGGTGCCAACGCGACTCAACTTTCCTTTGGCAGGTCTGACCTGTACCCGATATGTTCTCCTGACTCGAAATGGGTCTATTACCACGAGCAGGACAGCGACAAGATCATGCGCGCTCCCGCGGACGGTTCAAGCAAACCCGCCGCCGTGCCCGGTACAGCTGTCGCGCATGCAATCCTCTCGGACCGGCGAGTCCAGATTTCTCCCGACGGTAAATATATTGCGTATGTAGTTACGATATCGCCGCCCGGGAATTCGACTGCCAGCGTGCAGAAAATAGTTCTTCTGCCGCTCGACGCTGGACCCGATCCGCAAAAGCGCCTTCTCGATCCGGATCCGCGCTTCAGCCGTCAACTGACATTTACGCCCGACGGAAAAGCTTTCGCCTATGCGGTTCGCACGAACGGCGTGGAGAATCTTTGGCTCCAGCCGCTCGACGGCTCGCCGGGGCGCCAGATCACCAACTTCCCAGCGGAGTTGATCAACACCTATCACTGGTCACCGGACGGAAAGTCCATTGGCATGATCCGCGGCCACACCGAATCCGACGTCGTCCTCCTCCACGACACCGGCGCTTCATCGCAATAACTCCAAGCAACGATGGGTTGGGTGTGGCCGTTGGGTGCCGTACCCTTTGCTTGTAAGGGTGCGGTTCTTCGTTTGGGGCATGCGCAACAAATTAACCGGAAGCTAATCCACTGCCCGAGCGTGAACCTGCTCGATTTACTAACGACCTTATCCAGAGCCGGGAGGCCCCCGCCTCCCGGACCCAATTAACTATTGGCCATATGTTCGACAAGGAGCGTGCATTTTCTTGCCTTTTGGTGGCAGCCCCCTGCTTCAGCAGGGGGGAGCTGGATTTCAGTCCAGCGAAAGCACCTCCGCGTCAAAATGGGCTTCAGCCGCGGGCTCCCCTCCATATTGTCGGCTGCACACTCTTCGCCGCGAAGGGTACGGGCTTCATCTTTCTCTTTCACTAGCCTATCTCACAGCGAGGTCATTCGAGGTCAATCCGATGAAATCTGTACTGTATCGCCGCGCCGCGATCCGGACCTATAACACATTAATCGGAACCTAGCTCTCTCTCGATGTCCGATTACCCGACTTCCATGATAGGTCTTTGTCAAGAGGGCAAAAGCTCTCCCGGCGCGCTTCGGAGGAGCGCGGGTGTAAATTCTTTTTGACTCTTCGCCGCGTGTCTTGGCCTCTCGGCCGTGGCTCCT